>Ga0075428_100001663_pt1 | contig 23672 bp, 19 predicted proteins | sample RhiMetdeltSRZDD2_FD_75291 | JGI IMG/M metagenome (GOLD analysis project Ga0075428, IMG submission 75291) | Populus rhizosphere microbial communities from Tennessee, USA - Rhizosphere MetaG P. deltoides SRZDD2 | ecosystem: Host-associated > Plants > Roots > Rhizosphere > Soil | place: USA... | reverse complement strand
CATGCGAAGGCTCGTCGCGACGTTGACGCTGTTCGGTTGCATCTGGGCCATGCCTTGCAACGCCCAGCAGACAGACCCGAAGAACGAGAAGGACCGAGCTGCCGCGCGCGCGGCAGTGCAGCGCGCAGCGGAGCGACGCGCCAAGGAAGAGGCCTGTCCGTTCGAGGCGCCGCGGCTGTCCTCGACCGACCCCGCCGAGGTCGCATGGGCTGCCGCGCGACTCACCGCCGAAGACAGCCGCAAACCCGAGGTCGCCGCGGCGCTGATTGCAGCGCTGCGTTCTTTCCGCGTCGGCGAGAAGGAAGAACACCGCCGCGCGGTCCTGCATCTGCTGCACGCCGCGCTGCAGAACGACGTCGTGGTCCCGATGGCGGACCTTCGTTTCGAGCCCGAAGGCCGAACACGCGTGCCATGGGTCGCGCTGCAGACACGCAACGCGACGAATGAGGGCGGCGAAGTGTTCGGATTGTTCCACGGTCTCGACGAGAAGACGGATGCCGGGTGGGAGTTCGTCGGCGGCTCGCTGGCGATCCGTGGCCACGGCGCGCTTGCGATCGAACTGCGCACTCAGATGGTTCCGCGGTTGCACGTCGTCGCCGGGCCGCGGCCCGGCGTGGCCGCCGATCTCGTGATGCGCGATGCCCCCGGGCCGCTAACAGGCTTCCCCGTGCCACCGGCGTACTATTGGCAGCGCGACAAGTCCGGCTTCGTGGGCACCGCATTCGTCACGGGCCCGACGTCTACGAGGGACTGCAGTATCGACGCGGCGCGCCTCGACCGGGTCAAGCTGCGTTGGCTCGCCCAGCTGGTCGAGGAGCCCGATCCGGCGGCCTGGGCCGCCCGTTTCGAGGCCCGGTTCCCGGAGCGCGGCATGGGGAAGTTCCAGGCCTTCTCCGACGCGAGCGAGAAGCGTGCGGCGGAGTCGCTCGCGGCAATGGACCTCGCGCTGCGCAAGCGCTTCAAGATCCCCGAGCGCCTCGCGCTGCCGAAGCTCGAGATCGTCTGGGAGGACTTCCGCCGCGAGGACGTCAAGAAGGCGCAGCCGATGCCCGAGCGCCGGTAGAAACCGCCTGATCAGCGCAGCGGCAGGCCGACGGTCGTGCCGATGCTGACGCTCTCCGTACGCGGCAGCTGGATGCGAACAGTTCCGGTTCCGACTCCCACCGTGACCGTGTCCATGCCGACAACCCTCACCTGCTGCAGGCGGACCGTGAAGAGACCCGTGGTGGTCGATCGCCGCGGCGCCTGCTGGCGGTCTCGAGACGAGGCCACTCGCGGCTCGTCCGCTGGCGCCTTTTTTGGCGCTGCCGGGGCGGTTGCAGAGAAGCGCCGCAACGCGGCCTGCTGCAGGTAGACGATCTCCTGAGGCAGACGCCAGCGTCCTTCATAGAAGACGTAACCCTGCCGCTTCAGCGCTCCGATCTCGCTCTTGGCAATCGGACCTTGGGCCACGGCCAACGCAGGCAGGCACAAGACGAGCAGGAACACAGCGCGCATCATGCGAGGGAGTATAGGGAGCAGCACCGGCGTCATCTACCGGACCAGTCGGACACTCTGCCAGGAGAAGTGCCCGAAGCAGCGAAGGCCGTCGCGGGATCGCCTGCCAGCTCTGTTGCACGGAACGTCACAGAGCTTTGCAGCTGGAGCATCGTCGCGACCACTCGTCCCCATCGGCGATCCGGCTCCTCTGCTGCGCTGAGTTCGGCGCGGCGAGCATCGGCGGGTTGGATGCAGCGATCATCACGTGTCGCGCGGATTGCGTGCCAAGTATGTGTCAGGGTGGGCGCCTTGCAATGTCCATGCAATGGCCACTTATTCAAAATATTGCCCGCCATTGGCAAACGCTTGACTGCGAGACAGGCAATACTGATAATACCGTCCCATGACTATCAAGAAGCCCCAGTCTCCTGCGATGGAGTTCATCGTCGACGCCCTCAAGAAGAACCGCAAGGTCGCATATGCGGACTTGAAGGCCAAGGCCGACGAAAAGAAGTTGAAAGTATTCCCCATCATGTTCGGCCGCGCCCAGGCGATGCTCGGCATCGTGAAGTCGGCGAAACGTGGAACTGGCAAGGTCGCGAAGGCCAATGCCTCCGCCAAGAAAGCAGCTGCGAACGGAAATGGCTCGTCCAAGTCCGCCCAGGTTCGTGCGCTGCTCGCCACCGGCATGACCGCCGCCGAGATCGCCAAGAAGGTCGGGTGCTCGGTCCCATTGGTCTACATGATGAAGTCGGCCATGGGCAGGGCGGGCAAGCGCGGTCCTGGACGTCCACGCAGCGTGTCGGCAGATGGCATGGACGGTCTCGAGGGCATCGTTGCAGCGGTGAAGAACAACGAACGCGAGCGGGCGCAACTGCGCGGCGCGCTCGAGCGGATCCAGGGGATCATCGGCGAAGCGTTGGGGTAAGGGAAAAGCCGGAACGCGCGCCGGCAGTGGCTCGACCACTGACCCGAGTCGCAGCGGCGGATAGCATGATCGACCCTGGCTCGGAGCCTCGCAGACGCGAGGCGCCAGGTGTACAGACTTCGACTTTCTTCCGAGGCACCCATGCGTTCACTCTCCGCCTGTCTCGCTGTCCTGACTGTCACCGCTGTTCCACTGTTCGCCCAGGCCAAGGTCCAGGTGATGGGTGGCCAGAACCAGCGCAACAACACCGCAGTCGTCCTGCTCGACGACAGGAGTCTCCTGGGCCTGGTGACGCTCACCTACGGCGTACCCGAGTGGAAGCCCGAGTACACCGACAAGGCCGAGGAGATGACCAAGGGCAGGATCTTCCGGCTCGGCAGGGACAACTGGGCGCTCTTCGACTCGTCCATCGCGATCAAGTTCGGCGACGTGACCGTGCCTGCCGGCATCTACTACCTGGGCATCTCGCGCAGCAAGGACGGCGCGACCTGGAATCTGGTGTTCATCGACCCGGCCCAGGCCAAGGCGGCGGGCGCGACGCCTCCGAAGCCAGAGCCGGCACCGCACGCGTACGATGTCGTCCTCACCCACGAGCGGACCGAGGGCAAGATCACCCAGAAGCTCGACGTCAACATGGTCAACGACAAGTCGCAGCCGACTCGTGGCACGCTGACCATCGTGTGGGGCGACCACAAGGCTACCAGCAGCTACGAGATGATCGTCGCGAACAAGCCGAAGGACGCGGCTGGCGCCAAGGACAAATAGCGGTTGCGCCTGAGCGGACGCGTGTCCGGTAATGGTCCGCGGACTCGCGCGCAGGCCGACGCGGCCCTCAGACTTCGGGCACGACGTTTGCTACCCGCGGCGACCTCGCGCGGCTGACCAGACGCCACGCTTTACGGACCGCCTTCCGCGCGCGACTATGTGCGAGCCTGCCCGTTTCTCGGCGGCCGCGAAGCACGGGACCTAGCGGCCGAGTATGTGCGTCTGCCATGCCCTTTGCCGACCTCCTGAGCCGGGCTTCACGCAATGAGCCCACCGCGATCGAGGAACTCGTCGCGGCCTTCTATCCGCGCGTACGTTCGATCGCTCATTGCCAGATCGAGCAACAGGTCGGCAAGGACGCAATGGGCCTGCTCGCATTGTTCTCGACCGGCGACATCGTGCAGGAAGCCTTCGTCGCCGCGCTGCGCGAGCTGCCGCGTTTCCGCGGTCGCGCCGAAAACGAGCTCGTCGCCTGGCTGGCGGCCCTCGTGCACAACCGCGTCGTCGACGCGATCCGCCACCACCTGGCGCAACGGCGGGACCGGCGCCGGCACACGGGCGACGCCGAAGGTGTTCTCGCGGCGAGCCGCGAGCCGACCCCATCCCAGGCGATGGCGGCCTCCGAGCGCGCGACCGAACAGGCACGCGTGCTCGCCAGTTTGAGTGATGCCGAACACGACCTGCTTCTGGCGCGGCTCGTCGACGAGATGCCGTGGGAAGCGATCGCGAAGACGCTGGGATTCCCGAGCGCGGACGCGGCGCGGTTCGCGTTCCGCCGTCTGCAGGCGCGCCTCATGCTGCAGCTCGCGCGCGCCGGCCTCGGCAGCGCGACGCGGGCGCCAGAGGCACCGTGACGACTGGCAGGGATCCCGCGCAGACGCTCGTCGAGCAGGCGTTGGCTGCGCTCGAACGCGATGGCCGCGTCGACCTCGCCGCCTTGTGCAAGGACCGACCCGACCTGCTGCCGGTCGTCGAAGCCGCGTTCGCCTGCCGCACCGGGGCGCTCGAGCTCGCCGGCGCGCCGGCGGCGGCGGTTTCCGAACGCGACCCGCTGCTCGGCACGCGCCTCGGCAACCGCTACGAGCTGCTGCGCCTGCTCGGCGCGGGCACCATGGGTGCTGTCTACGAGGCCCGCGACACGGTGCTCGGGCGCGCCGTCGCCGCGAAGGTGCTGCACCGTTCGCTCTTCGGCGGCGAGGAGCAGGCGCGGCAGCGGTTCCAGCGCGAGGCCCGCGCGGCGGCCTCGCTGCGCCATCCCGGCATCGTCGCCGTGCACGACCATGGCGACGGCGATCCGCCATTCCTGATCATGGATCTCGTTGCGGCGCCCGATCTCAAGACGATCGTCGTGCTCGTCGCAGAGGCGCGGAGCCAGAGCCGCGCCATGGGCCGCGCGATCCACGGCCGCTTCTTCGCCGACAGCCCACAGGCACCGTGGGATCGGCCGTGGCCCATGCTCGCCGCCGCCCTGCTCGCGACGGCCTCGCGCGCCGTCGCGGCGGCGCACGCGCAGGGCGTCGTGCACCGCGACCTGAAGCCGAGCAACCTGCTGGTGCGCGCCGACGCGTCGGCTGTCGTCGTCGACTTCGGGCTCGCGCGCATCGCGGGCGACGCGACGATGACGAAGCCGAACCTCGTGGTCGGTTCGCCGAGCTACATGTCCCCCGAGCAAGCCGCGGGTCGGCCGATCACGGCCGCGAGCGACATCTACTCGCTCGGCGCCACTCTCTACCACGCTCTCGCGCTGCGCCCGCCGTTCGTGGGCGATGTGGCCGCGGTGCTGCTGCAGGTCCAACGCGAGGCTCCGGTGCCGGTGGAACGAGCCTGGCCCAACGTGCCGCGCGACCTCGCGGTGATCTGCCAGAAGGCGATGGCCCGCGAGCCCGCCGACCGCTACCGCGGCGCCGACGCGCTCGCCGACGATCTCGAAGCGTTCCTCACGCTGCGCCCGATCAAGGCCCGGCCGCTGTCGTGGCCGCGGCGCGCGGTGCGCTGGGCGCGCCGCCGCCCCGACCGCGCGGCGGTCGCAGTGCTCGTGCTCGTGCTGGCACCTGCCCTCGCGATCGCGACGGCTTCGCTGGTGGCTGCGAGCGAACGCCACAGGGTCGCCGCCGCCGACGACGCCCGCCGCCACGTGCCGGCACTCGCGACGATCGAAGGCCGCGACCCGGCCGAGAACTTCTATCGCTCCGAGCGCGAAGACGCAGCGGCGCGGAAGGCGCTCGACGCCGTGCTCGAGGCCAATCCACGCGACGAGGAGGCCCTCGCGATGCGGGCGATGCTGCATTTCGACGAACGGCGACCCAACGACGCTCTCGCCGATCTGCGGGCCCTCGGCGCCACGTTCCCCGACGCCCAGGTTCTCGCCGCCGCGATCGCGATACTGGCCCGTGGGGATCCCGGACCGCAGTGGCCGCTCTTGCCCGATCTTCCCGAGGCGCGCACCGCGCTGGACCATTTCCTGCTCGCCTACTGGTCCGCCCGCGATTCGAACTACCGTGAGGCTCTGACCCAACTCGACGCAGCGCTGCAACTCGATGAACAACACACGCCATCGTGGCACCTGCGGCTGTTCGTGCTCGCGGTGCTGCGCCGCTACGACGAAGTGTGCGACGCTGCGAGCGGCGTCGAACAGCGACTCGGCGGCCCAACCGCACGCACACTGCACTCGCGCGGCTTCGCCCGCGCGCGTAAGAGCCAGTGGCAGGCCGCAGCCGACGACTTCGCCGCCAGCGTCGAGGTCAGCAGCCCCAGCGCCGGTACGCTGCGCAACCTTGCGATCGCGCGCCGCAACCTCGGTGACTCCGAAGGCGCCTTGATGCGGCTGACCCAGGCGGCAGAACTTCGGCCCGAAGCGCGCGGCGTGTTCATCGAGCGCTTCAACCTGCTGCTCGAGCTCGGGCTCAAACAGAAAGCGAAGGACCTGGTCGATGAATTGCCCGGCGACTCGCCAGTGGCACAATCGACGCGCGCGCACACTCGGGGTCGGCTGTTGCTCGTCGAAGCGTGGAGTGCGTTCGAACTCAAACAGGACGTCGAGCCGCTGCGCAGCGAGGCCGAAGCGGAGCTCACGGAAGCACTGGCTGGAGCGACGGCGGACCGCAGGCAGTCGATCCAGATCGAACTCATCACAGCCGCGTTCCTGCGCCACGGCAACCATCGGCAGGCGCACGACGAGCTGATCGAACTGCTCGGACCGGAGGCCAATTCGGCCGTCGGGTTGCATAGGGCGTGGTACCACGGCGAAGCCGCCGGCTTGCCGCAGTCGGTCACGCTCCACTGGCTGGGGCGTGCCAACCTGCTCGAACCTACCCACCGCGAGTATGCACGGAAGCTCGCGGTGGCCCTGCTCGACAGCGAGCCGCCCGACCCGGCGCGTGCCTTGCGGGTGCTGGCCGGGGCGCACCTCACGCAAGCCCACTGGGCGGCAATAGAGGAGGTCGCCGGGCGCGCGATCGACGGCTGCCTCGACACCGGCAAGCTCGAGCAGGTACTGCCGGCCCTGGCCGCCGCCACCGAGACCGGCGTGTTCGCCAACTCGAGCCCCTCCGAGCCGCTGCTCGCGGCGCTGCGCACGATTTTCCAGAATCCCCGATCGCTCCCACCATCTCTTGCCGCCTTGCTCTCGCGGTGACTCATGCAATCACTCCGCCACCTCCCATTCCCGATCGCCCTGTGCTCACTCGCCGTGCTCGCGCGCGGCCAAGTCGTCGACGCCAACGCAGGACCGTTCGCGGGTACGTCGGGGCTGCTCGCGGTCGACCAGCAGACCGGCCTTGCTGCGGGGCGCCTGCTGACCAAGGGCCCTGGCTACTTCGTGACGAATCCAATCGAACGCCCGCCGATCCCCGGCGCGCCCGATTTCCGCGCCCAGTCGATGCTCCAGGGGCTGCAGACGGTCCTTCAGATCGACGCGTTCTCGATCGGGATGGACTGGATCGTCTCGAATGACTCCGGGGAGTGTACCGGACCTGAGGGACGCTGGGCCGTGCTGCTGTTCTCGGTGACGCGCGGCACGGTAGGCACGGGCGGTGGTCCGGTCGACCGCGAGTCGAACGGCAGCGTGGACGGCGCGGCCGGCGACCTGTTCTGCTACGAGTTCCAGCGCGACACGATCGCGAGCCAGAACCTTGACAACGTCACGAAAGCGCTCGACTCGACCGACATCCTGATCCACCCGACCGCCGGCACGTCCAACATGACGGCGTATGACTATTTCGCGTCGCTCTACACGCAGCCGGACCTGCTCGAGAAGCCGCCGAAGGCACCGATGGCCTACTTCTCGGTGACCGGCGGGATCGGCGGGACGGCGGCGTCCCTCCCGATCGGGTGGTGTGGCGGCAACGCGCTCAACCGCAGCGGTGCGACGGTATTCAAGACGACGTGGCGTCCGGGCTTGAACTCGTGGAGTACCCCGAGTGTCTACATCGCCTGGGGCGACCTCGGGCTTGGGCAAGGCGACGACGTCGACGCGCTGGCGGTCGACACCTCGCACCACGCGAACGAATACGTGTTGTTCTCGACGACGAATCCGGGCATCGATCGCATTCGCTTCCACAACCGCGGCACCGGCTACGTCGGCACTTATCGCTACGCCGGTGGCGGCCAGACCATCGAAAGCCGGCTCGGTATCTTGACCGGCGACGTCGACGCGTTGTGCGCCGCCGACCCTGGCGCCGACGAGCCACTGACGCAGCTGGCCGCCGGCATCGAGAGCATCGCGCCGGGCATCTGGCCCCCGACAGGCAGTTCGCAGCCCGGCCCCGTGGACCTCACGATGTATCGCGACGCGGGATCCACGCTGCTGCACGGCTACGCCAGCAGCAACAACCTCAATTCCACCCACTGGTGGTACGTGGTGCGGCCGGACGCCCCGGGCGGCCCAGTGCTGATCCCCCCCACTCAATTCACTCAGCGCCAGGCGGGCTGGAACGGATCGCCCTCGCACTTCACTTGGCAGATGAACCCGCCGGCGCTCCGCGAGCGGCTCCAGTTCGGCGTCGTCGAGGTCCCTCAGGTTGGATCGCCGATCCACAGTCGCCTGGTCGAAATCACCGAGTGGGCCGAACGCTCTTCGGTCACGGCGCCAGCCATGTTCGCTTCGACCGAGGGTAGCGGCATCAGCACGGGCATCTGGCGCGCGGGCACGAACCGCGTGCAGTGCATCTACGACACGACGAACTTCACGGGCCAAGGCGTGGGCGTGAACACGCCGATGCTGATCGACGAACTCGAGTGGCGGCTGGCGGGCGGACTCCCCGGAGCCCTCATCACCTACCCGAGCGTGAACATCTATCTCCAGTACGCGCAGACCAACTACCTGTCTCAGCAAACGACCTTCGCGGCCAACCGCACCATCCCGTTCCCCACCACGCCCAACTTCAGCGGCCCGGTCGAAGTGCGGAAAGCGTGGAGCCTGACACCGAACAAATTCTCGATCCGAGCAAAGCTGCAGACGCCGTTCCTCTACGACCCGACGCTCGGCCAGGACCTGCTGGTGGAATTCGAGATCATGCAGCAACCGAACCCGCTGACTGCGAGCTCGATGAGTACGAGCTCCAATGCCGCGTTGCACGCCGCCAATTCGGTGCGCTCGACCTCGACGTTGGCAACCTTTGGCACGGCCTCCGCGTTCTGCCCGGTGTGCCGCTTCGGCTATTCCGTCCCTGCCGCTGCCGCCATCACGAAGCCCTACGGCCAGGGCTGCTACGACCGCCGCCAGTCGTTCTACCAGACGTTCCAAGGCGGCGGGTTCGATCTCGGCGGCTGGCCCGTGCACAGCTTCCTGCTGACGCCGGCGAACAGCGGCTACACCGTGTCGCCCGGATCCAACACCTGGTACACGCCGGTGAGTGCCGGACTCAACCTGACCGACGACTCGGTGGCCTACGTCTCGCTGCCGCAGTCGTTCGTTTCTCCGGCAGGTGCGACGAACCAATTGACGATCTGCTCGAACGGCTTCGTGACACTGAACGGCAGTTCGACCAACACTTCGTATGTGCCGACGGCCGCGGCCCTGCTCGCGGGCGAACCGCGATTCTGCCTGCTCTGGGCGGACATTCTGCCGAACAGCACCTTCAACGTGAAGGCCGAGTCCGGCCCCGGCAACATGTACTACGTGACTTGGGCCAACGTGCCGACCTACCCGACCTACGGGACCAGCGGTGTCGTGACCATTCAGCTCGCGATGAACCTCAACACGGGCACGGTCGAGTTCCGCTACCAGGGCTGCACCGTGCCGTCACCGTCCTTGGTCGGGTGGAGCCCCGGCGTCAGCTCTTTGGACCCCGGCGGCTGCAACCTGCACGACCTGCCGTTCGCGACGAGCCCTGATCGTGCTTCGCCGCAGCTGAGCGCGTCGCCACGCGCGGTCACCGGTTACACGGTCACCTACACGGTCTCTCGCATCGACCCGACAGCGTACTTCTCGCTCCTGATGATGAACGTGGGCGGCGTCGATCCAGGCGTCGAGCTCAGCATCCTCGGCATGCCGAGTTGCTGGCTCTACGTGAACTTCCCGCCAGCGGTGATGCACGTGTTGCTTGGCATCCCCACTGCGACGTTCCAGCTCACCATCCCGAACAGCCCGAGCCTGGCAGGCATCGGGATCGACAACCAGGCAGCCGTGTGGGTGCCGGGCTTGAATCCGTTCGGCGCGGTGACGTCGAACGGGCTCGTGACGATAGTCGGCACGCTTTGAACCGGCGCCGCAACGCGCGCAACGTCGCCAGCGAAACACGCATACCGGCTGCGGCGCTCTGGCGCCGCAGCGGGCTACCGCGAACGCTCTCGAGGTGAGTCCGCAGGCCCGATCGCACGGCGCTTCGCGAGAACAAGCGCCGCTTCGCTGACAGGACACGAGATCCGCGGAATCCGCGATCGGTCGAGCCAGCGACTTCCGCCTCTTGGAGCGTGCGGCCCACGTTCCGTGGACCCCCTTCCAAAAGAGAACCCCATGCACTCGAACCACCTCCTGGCCGGCTCCCTCGTCACCGCTCGACTGTTGTGCTTCGGTGCCACACTGCTGGCGTCATCAGCGCTGTCCCAATCCCCGATCACCACGCTGTTCGCCAGCGACAACGGCGGAAATGTCGGCGGCACCATCTACTTCGACCTCGAGATCCCGCCGGGCCCCCCCATTTGGATCCACGGGATCGACCTCAACCTCGGCTCGCCAATCGGCGCGCCCGGCATGCTGAACGTCCATGTCTGTCCGCTGGGCAGGCGGGATTTCCAGCGATCCCCGGACATGTGGACCCTGGTTGGCGCAGCTCCGCTGATCGCGGCTGGCGTCAACCTGCCGACTCACGTCATGCCGCCGCCATTCGTGCTGGCTCCGGGCCGCTATGGCATCGCTTATCAGGTAGCGGGCGTCAAGCATGCCTACACCAATGGCACGGGGTTCAACCAGGTCTACGCCAACGCGGACATGACCATCCGCTGCGGGGAAGCCTGCAACGGCGCGTTCGCCGGCGCCGCCGTCTTCTCGCCCCGCGTCGTCAACACGTCGATCCACTACGCGTTCGGCGGGGCGATCCCGAACTGGGCGACGGCTGCCCGCTTCGGCAGGAGCTGCGGTGTGGCCCCGTACGCGTCGTTCTACGAGCACTTCCCTTTCGCGGGTGCCTTCGACCTCGCCGGGGCGAGCATGACGCTGGTCCACGGCGCGGCTGGTTACATGGTGATCCCTGGCGGCGCCTTCGTCCCACCGACGCCCGCAGCGGCAGTCCTCGCGCTCGGCGATGACACGAAGGTCATGATGCCGCTCGGGTCGCTGATGCCGATCCCTGGCCAGCCGTCGACGCCGGCGATCGAGATCTGCTCCAACGGCTTCGTGTCGGCTGCGACCGGCAACACGACATCGTGGGTACCCTCCGTGGAGTCGTTCCTCGCGATGCCGCAGTCGGTATGGGGTTCGTGGCACGACTACAACCCGGCGGCCGCGGGCTCGGGCCCGGTGTTGTTCGAGGAGATCGGTCTCGTGTCGTTCGTGACCTGGCTCGGAGTCGCCGACCACGGCGTGCCGGGATCGGCCAGCACGTTTCAGCTGCAGTTCGACCGCGGCACGGGCAATGTCGTCTTCGCGTGGCTCGGGATGAGCCTGCTCGGCAACGGTCACCTCGTCGGCTACTCGCCCGGTGGAGCGTCTGCGGTCCCGGATGGAACCGATCTGTCGGTGGCCCTGCCGATCGCAACGAGCACGCTCGATACCGCGCCGCGCCTCTCACCGCTCTCTCGACCCGCCTTGGGCACGATGCTGGCGCTCGAGACCACGTCCGTGCCGCCGGGAACCGCGCTGGGTGCTCTTGCCATCGGACTCGTGCGTTTCGACCCTGGCATCAACCTCGCGGGCTTCTTCATGCCGAAGTGCGAGCTGTATGCCTCGCTCGACCACTTCCAAATCGCCGTCCCGATAGGCGACTCGTGGGGTGACCTCTTCGCCATTCCGGCTGCTGCCGGACTCGTGGGCTTTCCACTCGCGGCACAGTCCCTGACCTTCACGGCAGGTGCCAACCCGATGGGCATGCTGGTCTCGAACGGGCTCACGCTCGTGATCGGCATGCAATGACCTGCCGGCGTTGGGGCCCAGCCGACTCGCGGGCGTCGGCTCAGACGACGGTCACGCTCACGGTATTCGAGAAGGTCCAGCCTGCCGGCGCTGGTGCGAGCAGTTGCACGAGGAACCGGAAGCTCGACGGCAAGCCCGCAGGAAGCGCTACGCTCTGGAAGCCGATCCAACTCGCGCAAGGCCAACCATACATGTGTCCCCAGGTTGGATTGATCAGGACGGCGTCCGCCGGCGGCTGCAGCATCAGCGATCCGGCGAACCCCGGCAGCGTGAAGCACTGATGAGGAGGCAGCGCCACCAACATGATGGTGGGTTGGAAGGGAGCGCCAATGGTCTGGATCTGGAAGAGGGGATAGATGGCTGGGGTCATGACCCTCGATGGCACGCACGACTGCGGATCGCAGAAGGTGCCGGAGTGGCTTCCACCGGCGTAGACCACGAGGCTGACTTGGGCTCGCAGCACCAACGGCATGGAAGACACGGCGAGGAGCGACACGAGCATCGACGGCAAGCGCATTGTGTTGTCCAGGTTGATTGCGAGTCGCCTTCGCAAGTCGCGTTCCGGAGTGTGGCCGGCGGGTTCCGCAATCTCAGTGCACCAGCAGCTGAGGCAATCGAAACGACAACGCTGAGTGGCGTCACGAACCGTCACGGGCATGACGTGCTGATGGTCACGACCTGGCAGCGGCTCATCGCGCGTAGGGCACGAGCGCGCGACACTGTCTATCCTGTCCTGCTGTTCCGAACCGCACATGAAGCACCTCGTCGCGAACGCGGCCTCGCCGCAGGTGGCCGAGCTCGCAGTCGGGTGGCTATGGCGCACACGCCTCGGGGCCATTGCCGCTGCTTGCGCCGCGAGCTGCGCGCTGAGAGCGCAAGAACAAGAGCCGACTCCGGGGCTGCGCGTGGCCGTCTTGCAGGGCGCGATCGCGATCGACGGCCGGCTCGACGAGCCGGACTGGGCCGGCGAGCCGTCGACGGACGCGTTCCTCACGATCGACCCGGTCGAGCGCGGCTCGCCGAACGGACGGACCGTGCTGCGCGTTCGCGTCGACAGCAACGCGCTCTATCTCGGCATCCGCTGCTTCGACCCGACCCCGGCGGGGATCGTCGCGTACGCCGTCGCGCGCGACGCGGTCCTGTCCGGCGAGGACCACGTGAAGATCGTGCTCGGCACGTTCCAGGACGGCCGCACCGGTTACGTGTTCGCGGTCAATCCGCGCGGCGCGCGATACGACGCGCTGGTCGCCAATCGCGGCGAGAACGAGGATCCGGACTGGGACGGGCCGTGGGAAGCGAAGACGGCGGTCGACGCCGAGGGCTGGACGGCCGAGATCCGCCTGCCGGTGTCGATGCTCGTGTTCGCCGAGGGCGCCGACGCGTGGCAGTGCAACGTCGAGCGACGTGTGCAGCGCCTGCTGGAAGTGAGCCGCTGGGCCAACCCGCGGCGCGACCAGCCGATCACCAACCTCGCGAGGACAGGTCGTCTCGTCGACATGCCGCGCTTCGACCTCGGCCACGGCCTCGCTGTGCGCGGCGCGGTCGTCGCCAGCGTCGGCCGCGAAACGCGCGCGGAGCCGGGCGAGTTCGAGGCCGAACCGAGCGCCGACGTGACCTGGCGCATGACGCCGCAGTGGACCGGCGTGCTGACGCTGAACACGGACTTCTCCGAGACCGAGGTCGACGCGCGCCGGACCAACCTCACGCGCTTCCCGCTGTTCTTCCCGGAGAAGCGCACCTTCTTTCTCGAGGGCAAGGACGCGTTCGACTTCGGGCTCGGACTCGAAGAGACGCTGCTCCCGTTCCACAGCCGGCGGATCGGCCTCGTCGACGGCAAGGAGGTGCCGCTGCGCGCGGGCCTCAAGGTGCTCGGCCGCAGCGGCGGCACCAACGTCGGTGCGCTGGTCGCGAACACCGACAACGAACCCGGCGTCGCGCCGGAGTCGACCATGGGCACAGCCAGGATCCGCCAGGACGTGGGGGCCCAGTCGAACGTCGGCCTGATCGGCACGTCCGGCGATCCGCTCGGCCGGTCGGGCAGCTGGCTGCTCGGCGCCGACGCCACCTACCAGACCTCGGAGCTGTTCGGCAGCCGCAACTTCCTGGTCGGCGTCTGGGGAATCGAGATGGATCGCGAGGATCTCGGCGGCCGCGCGTCGGCCTACGGGTTCAAGATCGACTACCCGAACGACGACTGGGACGTGAACCTCCAACATCGCCACGTCGACCGCGAGTTCGATCCGTCGCTCGGTTTCGTCGCGCGCACGGGCATCGAGCGCTGGCACTTCGGTGTGGATCACGCGATCCGCCCCGAGAACGGCTGGCTGCGCCGTCAGGTCTTCGAGTCGGGCTTCGACTACGTGACCGACCTCGAGGACCGCTGGGTCAGCTGGTTCGTGTTCCTCTCGCCGATCAACGCCGTGTTCGAGAGCGGCGATGGCTTCGAGGCCAACGTGATCGGGCAGGGAGAACGGCTCACAGCAGACTTCGAGATCGGCGACGGCGTCGTGATCCCGGTCGGCAAGTACGACTGGTGGCGCTATCGCGTGGCGGCCTCCGGCGCCGAGAAACGCCCCGTGGCCGGCGAGTTGTCGTGGGAGTTCGGCGACTTCTACGACGGCACTCTGGACCAATGGCAGGTGGAGGCACGCGTCGTGACCAGCCCCTGGTTGACCATCCGCGCGACCGCCGACATCGTGCGCGGCCGGCTGCCGCAGGGCGACTTCAGCGCCGACGTCGTCGGTGTCAAGCTGAGCTGCACGTTCTCGCCGGACCTGACACTCGACAGCTTCGTGCAGTACGACACCGAGAGCGACTCGCTCGGCACCAACACACGCCTGCGTTGGGACTGGACGCCGCTCTCCCAGCTGTTCCTGGTCTTCAACTACAACGCCCTCGATCCGGGCGGTTCGTTCGTCAGCGACGGCTATGAGGCCACGGTCAAGGTGCAGCACGAAATCCGCTTCTAGACTGGTGCCGCGTACCGGATGTTGAAAGGAACCTCGCGCTCGCCGGACAGCACGGCGTCAGGTGTGAGCGATCGGATCGCGGCGACGAGCCTTGTCGCCGCGCCACGGATCATGCCATGTCGATCGGGCTTCGGTTCACTCGCAACCGCCGTCGATACCAGCGCGAATGTCACTGGCTCCCGGCTCCGGCTCCCTGAAGGCCGCGATCGTGACGACCATCGTCCTCTGGTTGATCGCAGCTCTGTCCTTCAATCACCCCCTGTTTTGGATCGGCTCGTCGGCAACGCTCGCTGTGCTTGTCGGAATGTATGCAGTCGCACCGGTGTTGGCCCGACTCCCGTTCGTGCAACCGGTCCCTCGCCGTCCCGCGGCGGGAGTTGCGGCAGCCGTCTTGTGCATTGCGTTGGCGACATACGGAGGCGGCTTCGAACTGTCGGGCCAAGCCCCACATGTCATCGTGCTCGGCGCGTTGTCGGTCGCGCTCGTGCTGTACAAAGAGGGCGGCGATCGCGACTCGGGGACGGCGATCCGGACCGCCGCGCCATCGCTGATCGCCGTCGCGGCAATCGGCGGGTGTCTCGTGGCGTTGTCCACGTTCGGCGGGCTGCTCAAGAATGTCTTCCTGCCGCTGGGGTGGAGCTATGCGTTCTGTCAGATTGCGGCAAGACGCTGGCCCGCGTTCCTCGCCCGAGGCTGGCTCGTGCGGGCGCTGCCCGGAATCCTGCTCGTGCTCACGCCGGTGATCGTCATCGTCGCGTTCACGGTCTGGGGGAGGGCGATCAGCGACGGGTTCCTCGTGCATCTACCGCCGCTGCTGCCGCTGCTGTTGGTCGATTCGGCGTACTTGGCCGCGGCGCTCGTCATGCTCTCCAAGTCCCAGCGGAGTCCAGCACTAGTGTGACGGCGATCGGTGGATCGCTCTCCGACCGGAGTGGCAAGACAGCGAGCGACCCGGCGGCGGGCAGTGGATGGCGCAGCATGTGGGTCCTCGGCGGGCTGCATGTTACGTTCGCGCTTCCGCGGATCGGAACTCCAAGCTGCTCCGGACCGCCCGAACCCACCCCTGCACGATCTCTCTTGCCGGCACTCGGGTCAACGCCACAGCGGCCTAGCCTCGCCCGACCAGTTCCGTGACGTAGGTGCTCCGGGTGGTGCGGTGCTCCTTGCGTACGAGCATGCCGCGGCGGTCGTACCACTCCAGGTCGCGGGTGTCGTCGGACCCCACGGGCTGCGCCTGGACGAGGAAGCACTCTTCCGGCCGTCCGAGGACGTCGATCGTTCGGACGCCTTCGAAAGTGCGGCGGGTCTGGGCCTTCTTGCCGACGTTCTTGGCGATCCAGGTGACGATGGTCGTCGTTCCGGGCGTCGGCTGCACCTTCCAGAACCAGAGTTGGGTCGGATCGATGAGCTCGTCGGGTGACGCCTTGACAGCGGACTGCTTGCTGCCGGAATCAATCCGGGCCTCGCTCGCGCCGTATTCCACCGAGACGGTCTGATCGCCGAATCGTTCGAGCGACCGCACGGGCCGGCCCGCAGCGTCATAGACAGACACCACACCTGCGGGGGGATGGTCCAGGTCTTCGAAATGCAGCTCGAATCCTCCGTCGGGCAGCATCTGTCGGCGCATCGCGAACCGGCTCTCGACCTTCCCGTGATCGCTGATGGTGTATGTGTGCGTCGGCGGGGCGTCGGGCTCGCGGGCCGCTCGGTTTGCGGAGCAGCCGCAGAGGAGGAGGCCCAGAACAACCAAGGTGGTTCGCAGCATTGGGGTACCTCACGAGGTGCTCGGGTCAGTCGTTCGTGATTGTGCAGGTCCGGCGCGGCGTGCGGGGGTACCGGGGTCAGCCCACGCGCTCGCCCTTGAGTTCGCGGGTGTCGGCCTGCTCGACGCTCACGGCCGGTCCACCACTGTGCATGGCATTCGCGCCGTCTTCAACACGACCCTTCGCCGGAACGCGACGGACCCGGCGATGAGAATGCGACTCATGGCTCAGCTACTACCACCGGAAGCCACCGGCAGGCTGAGTCATTGAGTCACGCGGTCGCGGTCGGTATTGGGGAGCCGCCTGGATGTCCTCCGTGACGAAGTGCGGCAGCACTTCCGCGCCGATCTCCTCGAGCACTTCGCCCGCGGACCGCACGCCGTACTTCAAGTTGAGGGCGACGTGGTGCACGCCGGCCTCGCGCAGCAGGCCGAGCAGGTCGACGAGAGCCCGGTGGCCGAGGCGGTAGCCGAGGTGGACCCGGCTCGCGGGTGCACCCGGATCGGCGGCGAGATCGACATAGAGCGACTGCGCGAAGGGCTTGAAGACGCCGGGCGCCTGCTCGGCGCTGACGCGGAACCACTCGGCCGCCCGCGCTCCCGCGCCACTCTCTCTTGGCGCCAATCCCGGGTCGGTGAAGTCGTCAGCCCCGCCTGACGTCCTTCTCGGCGACTTCCACAACAAGAACTAGCTAGTAGCTTTTCGTCGGCCCCCGGCAATTCCCGAGTGGATAACAGTAGAGGTGTCGAGGCCAGTTCCTAGTACCCGACCAGATGCCCATGACCAACGCCTGCAGGCCGCCGTCGGATGACCAAGGAGCTGTCGTCAGTGCTGAGCCGACTTGGTGGCGCCAGCGAGGACCGTAGAACTCGTTTAAACTCGCTGATGTCCCGGAACAGCCCGGCCGCAAACGCAGCCTCGGCAAGATCCCGTTCCTCCTGGCCTTGCCTGCCCGATGCGCTGGCGAGCCCGACGATCCGAGCAGCGAGGGCTCCTGGCACCTTCACGGCTTCCGTGGGCTCGGATGGCGCGGCCGTAGCTGAGTACGCACCCACGAACCACCGCCCAGTGGGTTGGTTGGTCGAGTCCAACTCGCGGAGAGCGACGCACTTGACACCGTAGTCGGGGAACCACAGCACATCCGTCGTGTAGCCCGGGTTGTGCCACACCTGCATCTTCCCAGCGAACGGCACGAACGCCTCGGAACGCAACGCGTCCACTTCGCACTGGCACTGCGCGAAGATCGGCACAAGCAGCAACAGGCTGGCGGTCCGCATCGTCGTCTTCAGGCTGTAGCTTCGGACTGCGCCGCGGTTCGCTACCGTAGACCATGATCCGAAGCAGACCGAAGGACCCGACGTCCGATGCGGGTGGGAATGCGACCGTAACCTTAAGGACCTTAATCGCCTTACGGGACACTGCCGCAACCAGCACACTGGCGAGTCGTTGCGAAAGCCTCCTCTACGAGGTGCCGCTTCCAGCTCAATCACGATCTCTCGTGTTCCTGGGTCACCCCTCATTCTCTGGGAACGACATCGACCAGCCGGGGCCGTAGCCAAGGACATGGCCACGCTTCAACAGCGCAGCTCTAAGTGCCTTTCGCCCCAGCGCCCGCGCCACGTAGATCGTGTTGCGCGTCGTGTGCATGCGCTTCGCCAAAGCTGTCGCTGCCGCAGTCCCGCCTGCTGCCAGGTCCGCGAACAACACTGTACGTTGCTGCGGACTCAAGGCGTGCAAGCAGGCAAGCACGTCGGCAAGGAACGGGTCCTGCGGCACAGGCTGGGCCTCGGCGGCTGTCGATCGAGGCACCATCAGGTGCCTGGCACTGCTTCGCGCCACGATGTAGGCCCATGTGCGTGCCAGGCCGAGCTCGGGATCCCTTGACTGGCCCGACCCGGCGCTGCTGACCTGTCGCTTGGCTCCTCCATGGATCACCATCGTCCTCGCGCCTCCTCGCGCGATGACCGAGAGCCCATGGCCCCGTTGGCGCGTCCATGCTTCCGCGCCGCGGGGCCGATGGGCTTGGTCACCGGTGATACCCGTGCCCCTTAACTATCTTAGCGCGGCAGATGGCGCTGGGCGCCTCAAGCCTGCGTGCACGGAGCACTTCGGCGAGTCTCGCGACTCTCAGAATTCTGCGACACTCCAACCTTCGGGTCTTACGTGTTCGACTTCGACCGATCGCTAGCCGCTAAGATTCTTAGTTTCGCGCGTGCCTGTCGTGGCACGGAGGGTCATAACCCCGGCATGCCAAACGCTATCAAGAAGCGCCGCCGTCAATCCGACGGCAGCTCGAAGTCTGACCAAGTCCGCGCGCTGCTCGCCAAAGGCATGTCCGCCGGCGACATCGCCAAGAAGGTCGGCTGCTCGACGAACCTCGTCTACGTGGTGAAGTCCACCGGCGGCGCAAAGGGAAAGCGTGCCAACGGCACCAGACTGGGCGGTCGCCAGCCGAACGGAGACTCGAAGTCGGGTCAGGTTCGCGCCCTGCTCGCCACCGGTATTAGCGCGGCCGAGATCGCCAAGAAGGTCGGCTGCACCACTGGGCTGGTCTACGTGATCAAGTCGAAGATGGGCAAGAGCAGCAAGCGCGGTCCAGGGCGTCCACGGAAGGTGGCGACGCCCGGGCTCGATGGGCTCGCCGGAATCATCGACGCGGTGAAGAACACGGAGCGCGAGCGGGCGCAACTGCGGGCGTCGTTGGAGAAGATCCAGGCAGTGCTCGCCGACGCGCTGGCATAGTCGGCTGCGGAGGCGCGGGAGCCAGCAAGCGGGTCCTGGACGAGCCCGCGCGACCATCAACAGCCACTTCCTCCACTCGAAGGCGGCGCTCCGCCGCGGGCGCGTCGTAACGATCATCGGATCTTGCTGATGACCTGCCTGTTCGGCGCGCTCAATATGAAGCCCCTGTCCCCATCCAAGGTGAGGAAGAAATCGCTGCCCCTGCCCAGGAAGGCTCCAGTGTCGATCCACCACGAGCTTCAACTCGGTGTCGCTCCACCTGTGTGATCGCAGCAACTCCGCGACCTCGTCAACGAAGTACCGCGTCGCCGCTGGTGGCCGCGGAGAGGGTGGCAGCTGCACGGCCGCACCCCCAAATCGACGGCGAACACCAGGGTCACGGCGACGAACGTCGCACGCATCAGTCGATCGATCGTGTGCGGCCACAACCGCTCGCGCCGCTGCTCCTGCAGGTCGAGGATCGAGTACCACGCCAGCACCAGGCCCGCGCCGGTCACGCACATCGACACCCGCGACGCGGTGTGGTCAACGAACGGCCAAAGCAACAGAACGGCGGCGACGACGAAGCCGGTCCACACCAGCATCTTGACGATCTTCATGGTTGCTTCCCGCTCGCGCCCGCGAGCGACAGACTCCTTGCGCCGCACGATAGCGAGTCGTGCCCGCGAGCAGGCGAAGCAACTTGCCGATCCTCTCCCATCATGGCTCTAGCCCCGATCGCGGTGGTCGACTCGATGCGCGTGGGATCGCGAGAAGAAGCCGAGTGGACCGACCCAGCGGTTAGCCGTCGTCGCTCGCTGATGCTCAAAGCGCGGACCGTCCGCCAGGCGCCCCACACCCGCGCTTCCTGCGTCGCGTCGTGGCAGTTCGACCGGCTCACTCCTTCTCTGGACGACTCGGGGCCGGCACTGGCTCGCCTTCGACCATGTCCAGCGCAGGGAACAAGGCCGGCGGCCCTTCGGTGGCCGCCTTCTTCGCCTCGCGCTTGGCAGCGTTGCGTTCGTTGCGCTTCGCAATCTTCTCGTGGCGTTCGCGTTGCTTGTCGTGTTCGCGGCGGCGCTTCTCTTGGGTCTGCGGCGTTCGGTTTCTTACCACTTGGATACCGTCAAAGGGTCTCGGCAACGGTGGAGTCGCGACGCGGACGGTCGCAACCACGACAGGACCCTGTCTTACCACGCACACTGCGCGGGCGCAACGCCGATCCCTGGCCGCCTGGCCAATCCGTTACTACATTGGTCTTGAGTGACATTCATTTGCATTGATCCGGCTGGCGTGCGAGGTCCTGGCGTGCACTACGGCAGCGGCAGTTCTTGCACCTCACTGGTGCCGTAGGCGAGACTTGCGGGGTTGAACAACAGCCAGCGAGGTAGGTGCGCGGCGACTCGGAGGAACGCACGCGCTGCTGCCTTGCAGCTTGGCTCCGACGCTCGTTCGTAACCGGGGACTCAGTCGTTAGATCAATTATCGGTGCGTCATCCGCCCCGCCCGGACAGGACTTCAAGTGCCCGGTCCGGTGAACTCCCCGAGGGCCAGGCGATTGCGCGAGCCTCGCGCGAGGGAGAACGAGGTGGGGCGATTCACCACGGGGTTCCCGCTGTAAACTGCGAAAATCCCATGTCGGGGTTCGCGACGTTAAGGCGCGATACGATAAAGAAGTCGTTGAGCACTGGAACGATGATCCCCCCGGCTATTGCGTAGCCCGTGCCAGCGAGTTTGAAGTCTGCCGGCGCTGTCGGGGTAGACACCACGAAGTTGGGGTTTGTACCTCGCAACTGATTGTTATAAGAGTTGTTCGACTGCACGAGTTGCGCCGGGGTCGGTGTACCCGACGGACCGTTCCACACGACCATGAACCCATTGTTCCCAGAACTTGGAGCGTAACCCAACTTGTTCTTGACGATGACTCCACTTGGCGCAGGACTTGCAAAGCCGTCGATGTAGAGGAAGAGCGTGGTAGCATTGGTTGGATGGGGAGTGGTGCTGCTATAGACGGTATTGTTGTATATGAACACGCCCTGTGGTGTTGGCGCGACACCTGGATCAGGGATGTCGATCGCCTGCTGGGCGAAGGCATTGCTGAGATCGAACAGGTTGTTCCGGACCGTGATGTACCTTGTCGCCGCGATTCTGAGGGCAAGTTGCGTTCCATGTCCGGGGTTCTTATCAACTGACCATGAGGTGAACCAGTTGCGCTCGAAGATGAGGTGCTGCGAGCGCTCGTCTACTTGGGCGTTTTGCGGTCCGCAAGTCACTGTCCAATCGAAGTCACCGCCGATGAATTTGCAATCTGATACGCAAGCGTACTCGCTGTACGTGAACCGTGGGATCACGCCAACGCCGGTCGACCAAGGTGGTGGGCGCAGAGTCAACAGGGATTTGAACGGGTGCCGCTTGCTGGAGCCGGTGGTGGCTGATCACCAATTTGCTGTAGTAGGGCACCCTAATACCGTGCTCTCCTCCAGCAAGGTTGTCGTCTAGTCCGGGCCGCGTCACTGCACGCGCTTCGCGCGGCCGTCATCAGTGATTGTCCACGGCTTCGGCGTCGGTCCGGCGACGTGCCACGCCACTGCGTGATCCATGGGCAGCTTGCGTTCCCGCAGCATGACGTCCAGATGGCTCGCGATCGCGCAGCGCGGATTCGAACGCCGCGGGTCACATGCTTGGCGAGATGCGACCTGTTGGCTCCCCGATGTCCCCGCTGGTTCACCGATTTCGGCCTGAAACGGCCGGGCTGAGCCAGTCGAGCTGAGCCCCAACGCTGTCTGCGTTCGTTGGTTACGTGCTAGCGGTGACCTGGCCGAGCCTGTTGACCCATGTTGTCGGGGCAGCGCACCAAACAACGCAAACGTGGTCCAGACGGTCGCAGGTAGATCGGGCGAAGCTGCCAAAAGCCATCGCTACGCCAGCTAGTCACTGGTTGCCCAGGGCAGGTCCGACGCCCGACTCAAACTCGCCTCCTACCCCTTCGAGGATCCACCAGGAGGGGTATGTTGCTCCGACATGGTACTTACTAGACTCGTCTGATGCATCGATGCCATGTGTTCCGCCGCCATCATGCAGAACCTCGAATTCAACTTCTCGCCTACGCCCGAACAACTCGATCGCATTCCCCCTTGGCTTCGAGTCCTTGGGCGTCAGGTCCACGAGCGCTGCACCAGCTTACTGAAGCCTGTCGATTGCATTACATCAGAGGCCGCTGTGCGCGGACTACTCGACCGCTTAGATCTCTTCCTGTTGGAGCCTCTTCAGGTTTCGATGATCAAGGATGGCGCATTTGTCTATCACGATTACATCCGACGGCAATCGACTTCGAATCGAGATGCCACCGATGGTGATGACGACGCAAACTTCCCCAGTGTTCGGACGATATCATACGGGCTATGGCCGGTATGGAAGGAGATACTGGCACACGGCAATGGTGTGTGCTACTGGCGAGACATGGCCAGTAATCGCAAGGACCAGGTTGTCAGACTGCCGCGACACACCGTGTGCATATTCTCGATGTGCGGCCGCACCCAATTGGCAACCGAGGTTCACTGGGGTGGGCACTTCGATGGACACTTCGAAGAAGAAGTGACCAGGGTCAGAGATTACTTTCGTAGCCTCGACGTCCGCGTCGTGGATGTTACAGAGCATCTTTTGGATGCTGCTCTTCGAGACTCAAGGACGCTGTTCGAACTTGGCCCGCTCAAGTTTGAGAATCTCGTCGCTGCCTGCTTGGAGCGTCAGGGCTTGCACGTCAAGAGTGTCGGACATACGTTCGCCCGCGATGGCGGCTTCGACCTCCTCTTCTGGCCCAAGAACCCACTTCCGTTTCGCTTTCTTGGAGCTGTTCAGGTGAAGTTCAATAAGAACCCCAACAAGAAGACGGGGGCCGAGGTGGTACGCGACTTCTCTGGAGCACTTGCTCGACTCGGCCCGATAAAGGCGGGGATCATCGTAACCAACACTGGATTCACAACCCCCGCAGAATGGGAAGCTCAAAAGGCCACATTCCCTATCGATCTGCGTGGATACCGAGATGTCCTGGCTTGGCTGTTCGGCTCCACAGGGTCCGATTGGAAAGCTGGCCCCCTCGCCAAGGTGATCGAGCTTGGTCCTGGCATATCCATTTCCTTGGAATAGTCCGGATACCTCGGATCGCCGCCAAGTCCGTTCGCGCATGCTGCTGGGAATGCGCCGTCCTCCGGGCGCAGCAGGGGATCGCCAGCACCTGCGAGCGGGCGGTCGGGGCGTGACCGGCGCGGGCCGCTTTCTGCTTCGATCCGATTGCTGCGCCTGCATAGGATCCGTGTGCCATCACTGAAGCACATCCAAGGACCACCTGGTCACCCCGAACTACTCCAAGAACTCCGAGCCCCTAATGAGCGCGGCGAACCCCGGCTTCCACGACTTGGCCTTGGCGACGCTGGAGGAAGCCAGGTCCATCGTCGTCTTCCGGAGCCACCGAGTCGCAC
>Ga0075428_100001662_pt1 | contig 23692 bp, 19 predicted proteins | sample RhiMetdeltSRZDD2_FD_75291 | JGI IMG/M metagenome (GOLD analysis project Ga0075428, IMG submission 75291) | Populus rhizosphere microbial communities from Tennessee, USA - Rhizosphere MetaG P. deltoides SRZDD2 | ecosystem: Host-associated > Plants > Roots > Rhizosphere > Soil | place: USA... | reverse complement strand
AGAAGACGACGAGGTGCTCGTCCCAGGCGCGTCGAATCTCCGCGAAGGTCGCGCTGTCGACAGGACGGCTGATGTCGACTCCACCTATCTCGGCGCCGAGCGCTCCGGCGAGCGGCGAGACGGAGATGCGATCATAGGCGTTGGCGTTGGACGGCGCGTGTAACGGCACGCTGGACATGGCGTGAGCCTCCGAATAGCTTCGGCAGTATTGACGCTATGCTACCCGATCCCGTGCTCTCCAGAAATGCGGCCGGCACCTGCGGTAGACTTCGAGGATCACGAAGCAATGGGGAGATCATGCAATGACCAACACAGTCTATGTCGGCGTCACCAACCGGACGGGCGGATCGGTCAGCGGCCTGTATCGCCGCCCCGAAGACCACGACAAGTGGGAATTCTGCGATGGGATCAAGGACACGCACGTGCATGCGATCGCGGTGCATCCGGGGAATCCGGCGGCCGTCTATGCCGCCACCGACAGGGGCCTGCTGCGCAGTGAGGATCGCGGCACCACCTGGACCTGTGTCGTGGAGCCTGAAGGCCGTGAGCAGATGTGGTCCGTGCTGTTCCACCCGAGTGATCCACGTACCATCCTTGCCGGCGGCGCGCCCCTGGGCCTCAACCGCAGCGACGATGGCGGCCGAACCTGGAAGCGCATGCCGCGCCCCAAGGTCGCCGAGCGCATGGTCGGCGCCTTTCCGTCGCGGATCATGCGGATGGGCATCGCGCCGCAGCACCCCGAGGTCATCTGGGCGGGTATGGAAGTGAACGGCGCGATGCGCAGCGACGATGGCGGGGAAAGCTGGACCGATCTCAACGACAACCTCGTCACCCTGTCCCGCCAGCCGCATCTGGAAAGCGCCCTTCTGACCAAGGACAAGGCCGAGGGCATGCTGGACGTGCATGCGATATGCGTCTCCCCGGCGGCGCCCGAGACGCCGTTCCTCGCGCTGCGCATGGGTCTCTTTCGCGGCGAGGATCGCGGCAGGCACTGGACCGACCTCAATATCGGTCAGCATGCAGCGCACCTGCGCTACGGCCGCGACATCGTCGTCGCGCCGTGGGATCCGAAAACGCTGTTCGCCTGTGTCGCCGATTCCTCCCGCGGCCAGGCGGGACGCCTCTACAGGAGCGGGGATACCGGCGCGACGTGGACGCAGATCGACCGCGGCGTGGACGTGAAAAGCACGATGATGGGCGTTGCCCCCAATCCTGGGAATCCCTCCCGCATCCATTGCATCGCCCGTCAGGGTCAGACCTTCAGCACCGCCGACGGTGGCGCAAGCTGGCGGGAGCTGCCGTTGCCGGAAAGCTCAGGCGCGGCCGTCGCAATTGCCTGCGGCTGACAACCTCCGTCATGGGTCAGGCGTCATGGGTCAGGCGGGCCCGTCAGGCGTCAGGCGGGCGGGCGTGACGGGGCGGCCGTAAAAGCACGAGCAACGAATCTCAAACTCAGGACACTGATGGGGCAGAACGGAAGACGGTCCGTACGGGCGATCACCCTGGACCTCGACGATACGCTGTGGCCTTGCGAGCCGACGCTGCTGCGCGCCGAGCGCCTCACTCTCGAATGGCTGACCGAGCGTGCGCCCGAGGTCATCGCATCCTGGTCCATCGAGCGGCTGCGGGAGCGCCGCATGGCAATCCACGCCGCCCGTCCCGAGCTCGCGTACGACTTCCGCACGATCCGCCGGCTTGCTCTCGAGGGGGTTTTCCGCGAAGGGGGCGCCGATGACGCGCAAGCCGCGCCGATCATCGAAGGGTCGCTGGACGTCTACATGACAGCGCGCAACGAGGTGGATCTCTACCCGGAAGTGCGGGCCTGCCTCGAGCGGCTGTCGACGCGGTACCGTATCGCGTCACTTTCCAACGGCAATGCGTGTCTCGTGCAGATCGGACTCGATCACCTGTTTCACGCCACCATTGCGGCGCACACCCACGGCGCGGGCAAGCCCGACCCCGCGCTCTTTCACATTGCCTGCCGCGCGCTCGATTGCGCGCCCGCGGAAGTGGTGCACATCGGAGACGACATCGAGCTCGACGTGCGCGGCGCACGTGGAGCCGGGCTGCATGCGGTCTGGATGAACCGCGCGAGTCACGCGTGGCCTGGCAATGATGTGCCGGACACCGTTGCCGATCTCGAGGCGTTCGAGCTTTTGCTGGCGCAGGTCTGAGTTTGCTGCCCAAGGCCGTGGCGTGACCCTTGTCGCCGTACTGGCGCTCGCCGCCGCGCTCCTCTCGGCGGTAGCGACCATCTTCGCCCGCCAGGGTCTCCGCGGCAGCGATCCCTACACTGGCGCCTGGATCAACATGATCGTCGGCGCCGTCGGGCTCTGGATCTGTCTGCTCGTCACGGGCGGCGTAGGCGAGGTCTCGCCGCGGAGTCTGCTGCTCTTTGCGGCGGCCGGGCTGATCGGGACCGTCGGCGGACGGCTCACGCGCTTCCTCGCCATCGAGAAGGTGGGGGCCGCGGTGACCGCCGCCGTCAGCAGCCTGACCCCGTTGATCGCGTCGCTCCTTGCGATCCTGCTGCTCGGCGAGCGCGTAACCCTGCCCATACTCGTGGGCACCGTCGTCATCACGATCGGCACCGTGCTGCTCTCGACGAGCGGAGAGCGCCTCGGCTTTCGCCCGTGGCTGATCGTGTTCCCGCTCATCTCCGCTACGTGCTTCGGGATCGTCCAGATCATCAGGAAAATCGGACTTGACGGCATGGGACCGGTGCTCGGGACGGCCATCAACCTGACGGCGGCCGTGATCGCGTTCAGCGCGCTGATGCTGGCGAGCGGTCACCGCGGCATCTACGCCTGCCGCGGGCGCCCGCTGGTCCATTTCATCTTCGCCGGTCTCACGGAGAACGCGGGCGTCCTCCTCACGATCGTGGCGCTCTCGTTCGGCGCCGTGAGCGTCGTCACACCGCTCACGGCAACGACGCCGATCTTCGTGCTCATCCTCGCCCCTTTCTTCCTCAAGGGGGTAGAGGTGATCACTGCACGGGTCGTGGCGGGGACCTTGCTGATCGTCCTCGGCGTTTACGTCATCACCGCGCTTGCCGGTCGTTGAAGCAAATGCCTGCTCGGGTCCTGTCGGCAAGTCGGGCCTGAATTCGGTTCTCCCCGGTCGCAAGAATGAAGGCTGGGAACGAAATGGCCTCCGGTCCCGGTCGGCGTCCGCTACCTCGTGAACTCGTAGCGGTTCCCTGCGAGTGCTCGGCCGGCCCGGCGGTCTGCGCAACTCACGCACTGCCGTCGTTCTCGCGCGCGACATCTACGCGTACAGACCGCGGATATGGCCGCACCGGTGAGGTTCGACAGTGCTCGCCCGAATTCCCGGGCCGGCCTGCGCTCCTCGGTCGCCTCCGACGGGCCCGAAGACCATCCCGCCCCCAGCCTTCTCGTGGGGAAAGACCTGAGCACCGCAATCACGATCTGACGGTCGACGAAGCGCGTTGTCTTGATGACGCCTGACCCCTGACGGGTTTTGGGGCACGCATGACCCATGACCCGTGACCCGTGACGGGTCTAAGAGCGCATGACCCCTGACGGGGGTTAAGTGGGCCCACTAAGACCGCCCCCACCGCCCGCCCTGATCTGCTGACGCTCACAAGGGCGCATGACCCATGACGCATGACCCATGACCCATGACCGGGGTTAGGCGCGCACGGATGGCGTGGATCGTGTCTCGCTCCCCGAACCTACGGTGGCTCAAGTTTCGTCCGCGAGAAATGCCTCCATCCCGCCCACGAATTTCGCCCAGGCAGGCTCGTCCGAAAGCAGGGTGTGGTTCTCGCTGTTGAGCGGTACAAATCTGGCATTCGGGATCGAGGCGGCGAGACGCCGGCCGTGGTCGAACGGAACAAGCCTGTCGTGGATGCAATGAAAGACGATCGAGGGTGCGCCCACCCTTGGCAACAGATCGGCGATGTCGATATCATCGACCGCCCGTCTTACATTCACAGCGTTTCGCCCTTCGGAAATGGCGACGCGCTGAAGTTCGATGAACGACTTGAGTTGTTCGGGCGATCCGGCGGGGAGCCAGAAGGAAAAGAAGGCGCGTGCGAAGGCCGAGCGGTCGTCACCCCAACCGTTGCGCGCCATCGTGAGAAATGCCTGCGCTTCCTCGGCGTCTTGCTGCGAGTTGCGCTTATTGCGACCCTGCGCATAGCCCCCAAATAGCGCAAGCCTCGACACGCGGTGCGGATGACGCACCGCATAGGCAATCGAAGTTGCGGCTCCTCCCGATATTCCCAATAGCGCGAAGCGCTCCAGCGCAAGCGCATCGACAACCGTTTCAAGATCGTGAAGCATCGTCTCGAATGAGATCGCCGGTACGTCTCGATCGGATAATCCAGTACCCCGTCCATCATAACGAACCAGATGAAAGCGGCCGGCAAGACGTTGCAGTAGTGGGCCGGTCACAAGGTTCTGCCAGTCGTACTCGATGTTAGTGGCCCAATGCGCAGCCCGGACCAGCACTGGACCGCAGCCGATACTCGCAACCGCAAGATTGATGCCGTCGTCGGTACGGCAAAACGTCACCGCCTGTTTAGCAGGGGCCGAAGGTATGCCCGCCGCGGCCCCGGCCGTATTCTTCGCTGTTGCCTCAAGTCCATCGCCCGCCTCCAAATTCTCCCGAACCTCGCTGATGAAGCGATAGCCCTTGCGAGGGATGGTCCGAATGAGGCGCTGCCGCTCACCGCTGTCGCCAATGGCCTGACGGACCGCGGTTATTCGGCTGCTCAGCGTCGATTCCGAAACGATGCGCCCGTTCCATACCGACGCGATAAGATCATCGTTGCTGATGACGCGCTCGCGATGGCTTATCAGGTAGGCCAAGACGTCGAACACCTGCGGCTGGACCGCAACGGCCTCGGTTCCCCGACGCAGTTCTCGGCGATCGGTGTCGAGCGAATAATTTTCAAAAAAGTAGATCAATCGACTCCCCGCCGCCGGTGGTGTCTCTGACCTGCATCAGCAGAAAATCAGGACAATCTCAGGCTGAAATCGTGGCCATCTCAAAGACATCCGTACCGCCGCACGGTAGCATCCTTCAAAGATAACGTCGAGGAGAGGGAACCATGACGACGAAACGAGTTCTTCTGCTGGCCCTTGTAGCGTTGGCCTCAATCAGCGCGATTTGCCCCGCATTTGCACAAGTTTATCCGACCCGGCCGATCACCCTGATCGTCCCATTCTCGGCAGGCGGGCCGACGGACGTCGTCGGTCGTCTCTTGGCGGAGCGTATGCGAAGCACGCTGGGTCAATCAGTGATAGTCGAAAACTCAACCGGTGCAGGTGGCACGATAGGCGTGCGTCGGGTCGCCCGAGCGGCCCCAGATGGTTACACGATTGGGATGGGTATCTGGAGCACCCACGTCGTTAACGGGGCGATATACACGCTTCAGTACGACTTGGTGAAGGATTTCGCACCTGTCACACTGATATCGCGGGAGCCCGGCACGGTTATTGTCGCAAAGAAAACCACCCCAGCGAAGGACTTGCGTGAGTTGATCGAATGGCTGAAGGCTACTCAAGGCAGAGCGACGTTCGGCACGGCAGGTGTGGGCAGTCCAGCGCACATTGGCGGGGTCTTGTTTCAGAACCTTGCGGGCGCGCCTTTTCAGTTTGTGCATTATCGTGGAGCGTCGCAAGTCGCACAGGATTTGATTGGTGGTCAGATCGATATAGCGGTCGACAGCCCGACCACGTCCCTGCCGCAGGTGCGTGCCGGTTTTATCAAGGCTTATGCCGTCACGGCCAAGAGCCGACTCCCGGCGGCACCCGATATTCCGACCGTGGATGAGGCCGGATTGCCCGGAATGTATCTGTCCGTCTGGTTTGCGTTGTGGGCGCCCAAAGGCACCGCACCAGACGTGATTGCCAAGTTGAATTTGGCTGCAAGGCGCGCGCTTACTGACCCCGCGATGGGATCGCGACTGGCCGATCTCGGACAGGAGATTTTCTCGCCTGATCAGCAAACTCCCGAGGCGCTGAGCGCAATGCAAAAAGCGGATATCGAGAAATGGTGGCCGATTATCAAGGCGGGTGGCATCAAGGCTGAGTGACGCCATTTACACCCCCATGGGACCCTGGCGTATCGTCGCCGCAGGAGAAACTGACAAACGTAACCTGCAGTCATCCGGCGCCCGATCGGCGTTCGGCTGGACTCTCGAAAGCCGGAGCATCTTGATGACCATCGAAGCGGTTGCGGGCGACCGATACATTTTGGCGACCGGCGTGGAAGGAGCCGCACGGCTCGCGCTGCTCGATTCGGTCTACGGACCAGACGCGATGCGGATCATGACCGCGATTGGCATCCCACCCGGCGGGTGCGTCGCCGACATCGGCTGCGGAACGGGCAACACGACGCGATGGCTTGCAAACAAGGTGGGCCCGAGAGGCCAAGTCACTGCCGTCGACATCAGTGCCGACCAACTCGCAGTGGCGCAAAGCATTGCGGAGGTAGAAGGCCTCGGCAATATTCACTTCGCGCGTGCCAACGCATATGATACAGGCCTGCCGCGCGATCATTTCGATATGGTCCACTGCCGGCTTCTGCTCTGCCATCTTGTTCGTCCGCTTGATGCGTTGCGCGAAATGGCCGCGATCACGAGACCCGGCGGGCTCCTGATTTGTTTCGATCTCGACATAACCGGATTGTTTTCGTTCCCTGCCACGGACTGTTACGTGCGTCTCCAAGCGCTCCTTGCAAGCCACAATCGGCTCCGTGGAATCGACGACACGCTCGGCCTCAATTTGCCCCGCCTGTTCCGGGAAGTCGGCCTTGTCGATCCCGACATCGCCTTTATTCATCCGGTCTATATTCGAGGCGAACAGAAGCGCCTCTGGGAATATTCGTTTTTCGAGACGAGCCCGCACTTAGTCGGATCAGGCCTGACCGCCGACGCGGAACTTAAGCAGCTTTCGGCGGCGCTTGCGGCGGTTGCCGCGGACGAGACCATCAGCGTCGCGCAAGCCCGGATGCCGGCAGCGTGGGCGCGCAAGCCCTCCTAATTACTGCGCAACATCGGCGCGGGTCGCACCGACCCAAGCGATTGATCTCGCGTCGAAAGCACTCTCCGCGGGCCGATTTTCGGCCTTAAACGCGCGTTTTCGAGCGCGAAAGCGCCAATCTAAGGACGAGCTCTCACTACCCGCTCGCTGCGGGAGGTTTGAGTTGGGCCGGCCGCTCCGCGCGGCGGCAAGGGGCGGGTGGTCGGGGGCGGTTCAGTGGGCCCACTTAACCCCCGTCAGGGGTCATTAACCCCGGCAGGGCTCATGCGCGAATGCCCGAGTAGCGGCCGGGTGGCGGATGGCCGAAGACTGATCCGGTTCTCCCGGTATGGTAGATCTCCAGATTACGCGACGGTCAAGTCAATTGACCACATGCGCCTGGAAGCATCGAGCACTCGGTACCGGGAGAAGCGGGCAGGCGAGGCCTTCCGACAGGACCCGGTCAGCTGCTCGCAGAACAAAGTGAGCCTGGCACGAGCCTGGCCCTTTTTTTGCTCGATCGGGTAAAGTCCGGGGTCCCGTCATCTCTTGCGCCTGGATCATGCTGAGCGAAGACAGGAATCACCTCCTCACGCGTGTGGGTCCCGGCACGCCGATGGGCAACCTGCTTCGGCGTTACTGGCATCCGATCGCCGCCGTCGTGGACCTGGACCGCGAATCGGTGGTGCCCGTGCGTTTATTGGGCGAGGATCTGGTGCTGTATCGTGATCGGGGTGGTCGGTATGGACTGCTCGATCGGCACTGCGCGCATCGCCGCGCTGATCTCGCCTATGGCTACGTCGAGGACGCAGGGCTGCGCTGCCACTATCACGGCTGGTGTTACGACGCGCACGGGCGATGCATCGAACAGCCGTTCGAAGAGAAAGTCGATCCAGCGGGGCGGCTTAAGGCAAGTGTGCAGATCGCCGCTTATGCCGTGCAGGCGAAAGCCGGGCTCATCTGGGCCTACCTCGGTCCGCTGCCCGCGCCCGAGCTGCCGGACTGGGAACTGTTCTCATGGCCCAACGGATTCCGGCAGATCGTCTTCGCCGACGTTCCGTGCAATTGGCTGCAATGCCAGGAGAACTCGATCGACCCGGTGCATTTCGAGTGGGCACATTCGAACTGGAGTACTCGCCTCGCGGGTCGGGACGGCCCATACGTGCCCACGCATCTGAAATTGGACTTCGTGGAGCACGATTACGGCTTCAGTTACCGACGCGTGCGCGCCGACACTGACGAGCGCGATCCACTCTGGACGATCGGCCGCATCTGCCTCTGGCCGAACGGCTTCTTTCTGGGCCAGCACTTCGAGTGGCGCGTGCCGGTCGATGACGAGAACACGCTTTCGGTCGTCTGGTCGTTCATCCGCGTGCCGAAGGAAGCCGAGCCGTATGTCCAGGAATCGATTCCCGCGTGGCGCAGCCCAACGACCGATTCGAACACCGGCAAGTGGATCACCAGCCACGTCGTCAATCAGGACATCGTCGCCTGGGTGGGCCAGGGACGAATCGCCGATCGCACGCGCGAGAGCCTTGGGGCGAGCGATCGCGGGATCGGCCTGCTGCGCCGGCGCCTGTTCAACGACCTCGACGCGGTCGCGGCGGGCCGCGATCCATCGGCGATCCTGCGCGATCCGTCGCGCAACGTCCGGATCGAGCTGCCGATGATCGATCGTGAATTTCTCTGGAACGGGATGAAGCTCGATGAGTACCGTGCCCATCCGTTCTACGGCGCCCTGCTTCGCGACTTCCGCTGGCATTGCGGACAGCCGCCCGCGGTGCGCGCTGCGTTCGTCAGGGCAATGGGAATCGAGCCATGAGCGGGACTTCTCGTCACGTGTATCAGGAAGACTGTGCCAGGTTCGTGCCTGGTCCCAATTTTCCCCGATGATCGACGCCTCCCGGCATGTCCCGTTGCGGTCGACCGCGTGGAGCTCGGTCGATGCGTCCGCGGCGATCGAGGAAATCGTTGCGGATGCGCTCGTGCACTTCGACGCCGAGCGCCTCTGGCCGTCGCATCCCAGCGAGGATGGACTGCCGGACGGGATGGCGAACCTCTGGGTCGGGGCCGCGGGCGTGATCTGGGGGCTCGACTACCTCGCGCGCTCAGGCGTGACGCGCCTGCGCCACGACTTCGGTCCGGTGCTGCCGCGGTTGCTTGAGATCGGCGCCGCCGAGCTCGCGACCCGGGGAGAGTACTCGGCGCACGGCGCCTTTCTGCTCGGCGACTTGGGCACCGCGCTCGTCGCCATGCGAATCGGACCGTCGGCTGAGATCGCCGACCTCGTACACGAGCGCTGCGCGAGGAACGTCGCGCTGCCGATCCGTGAGCTGATGTGGGGACTGCCGGGCTCGATGCTCGCCTGCATCCACATGCACGCGATGACGCACGAGCCGCTGTGGCGCCATCTGTTTTCGGCGCAGGCCGCGCGGCTGCTGGATGATCTCGAGGAGACGGCCCTCGGCCCGTTGTGGAACGTGGACCTCTATGGCCAGGTGCAGCCCTGGCTCGGGCCCGTGCACGGATACGCGGGCAACATGATTCCGCTGCTCAGGGGCTGGGCATGGTTGACAGCCTCCCAGCGCGCAACGGTGGCCGGCGCCGTGCCCCGCACGCTGGCCGCGACGGCGTGCCGGTCCGAGCTCGGCGCGACGTGGCGCCCCGTCGCGACCCGGACGAACCCGCCCACGCTGTGTCAGCACTGCCACGGCGCGCCGGGCATGGTGACGACGTTCGCCGACACGCGGTTCGCGTCGCCCGAGCTTGATGCGCTACTCGTCGAGGGCGGCACGTTCACCTGGTCGGCCGGACCCCTCGCCAAGGGGTCGAACCTGTGTCATGGCACCGGCGGCAATGGATACGCTTTCCTCAAGCTTCATGGCAGGACGGGCGACCCGGTCTGGCTGGAGCGCGCCCGCGCGTTCGCGATGACGGCGATGGCGCAATGCCGCGAGGCGCGCGCCGAGCTGGGGAGGGGCCGTTTCTCGCTGTGGACCGGCGACGTCGGGTTGGCGATCTATCTCTGGGATTGCATCACGGGGAAACCGCACTTCCCGACAGTCGACGTATTTTGACTGAGTTTCCGCGCGGTCTGGCAGGCTCAGGTGGTGCGAGGGGCGGGCGAATTACCCTGTCATTCCGCTCGGATGCCCGCCGCCTTGACGATCTTCGAGTAACGAGCGCTTTCCGATTGCAGCAGCGACGCGAGCTGCTCCGGCGTGCCCGATACCGCGGCCTGTCCCTGCGCCCGGAACTTCTCCCGGATTTCGGCCGTCTTGAGGATTCGCAAGCTTTCCGGAAGACGGACGCGGCATCGTAATACCGTTCGCGAGAGTGATTTCACATGGTCTTATTCAGTGACACCTTAGGCAGGACATGAGCAGCGAGGGCCTCAATCTCCCAGCGGAAGCGCGCCATGTCATTCGTCTGGGTACTCAGTACCACGTGCGACGCTCCTAACGCCCGTAGCTGGAGGAGATCAGCGGTGATTTGTGCCGCGTTGCCTTCCATGAACTGTCGATCCGCATCACCGGCGGTATCGCGGACGCGGACAGTAAAGCGCGGACACAGGGCAGGTGTCGGCCGCTTGGCCTGCTGGCTCAGCGTCGCCAAGGTCGCCAGGGCAGTTTGGAGTTGGGCAGGAGACTGATCAATTGGGTGCCAGCCAGTAGCGAACCGGGCGGTGCGGCGCAGTGCTGCGCCGCTCTGGCCACCGATCCAGACAGGCAAGGGTTGCTGGGCGGGCTTGGGCTGAAAAACAATGTCGGCAAAGGTGCAATAGGGACCGCTGTACTGTGGTGCATCCTGCGTCCAAAGGGTTTGCATGACACGTAGCGCTTCATCGGTCCTGCGTCCACGCTCGGCAAAAGAGACACCGAGTGCCTGAAATTCTGCCTCAGTCCCGCCCACACCCGCTCCGAGAATCAGACGGCCTTCACTGAGCTGGTCAAGGCTCGCTAGTTCTTTTGCGAGCACAATGGGATGACGGTATGGAACGACCAGGACCGTGGTCCCCAGACGCACCCGATGGGTGATTCCTGCCAGATATCCCAGGACCGCGATGACGTCGTAGTACACCGGGCCGTAGCGCGCCTCAACCGCAGGTGGCACCACCACATGGTCGGGAATCCATACAGAGTCAAACCCGAGATCCTCCGCCATGCGCGCGGTGTCATGGATATAGCGTTTGGAAAGCAGGTCCCGGTGGTTGGCGATATTGATCCCAATCTGCATACCTTGCCTCATAAAAGGTGCAAAGACCGCGAACCGGGTTCGTCAAACCACTTCCGGGCGAGCGCGCACATAGCTACTCCGGCGTCAGCACGCCGGCCTTGATCAAGCCCCGGACGCGCTCGACCTGCGTCATCACGTACTTCGTGGCGTCCTCCGGGGAGCCGCCGACGATGTCCATGCCGAGATCGCCGAGACGCTTGCGCACCTCGGGCTGCGCGAGCGCGTCGTTCACACCCGCGTTGAGCTTGCGCACGATCGCCGGCGGCGTGCGCGCCGGCGCCGCCATGCCGTAGAAATTCGGGGATTCCGCGTTCCTGATGCCGGCTTCCGCGAGTGTCGGCACGTCGGGGATCGCGGACTGGCGTTTCGGTCCTGCCACCCCGATCACGCGCACGCGTCCCGTCCGGATCTGTGTCTCGGCGGTCGCTACGGACGTGAGGATGCCGGCGACCTGACCGCTCACGACGTCGATCATGGCCAGCGCTCCGCCCTTGTAGGGCACGTGGGTGAGCTTGACCCCCGTGGCCGCGGCGAATATCGCCATGCTGATGTGCGGCGTGCTGTTGACGCCCGCCGAGGCCCAGTTGACCTGGCCGGGGCGCGCCTTGACGTAGTCGACGAATTCGCCCGGCGTTTTCGCCGGGAACGACAGATTCACGAGGAGGACCATGGGATTGTCGGCCGCGATGGCGACGTATGCGAAATCTTCCACGCGGTAGGCCGGCTTCTTCACGAGCAGCGTATTGCCGATGTTCGGCCCGACGGTGGCGAGCAGAACAGTGTGGCCGTCGGGCACCGCGCGCGCGACAATCTCTGCTCCGATCGCGCCGCCCGCGCCGGGGCGATTGTCGACGATGATCTGCTTGCCCCAGATTTCGATGAGGCGCTGGCCGATGGTGCGCGCGATGAGATCCGTCGACGCGCCGGGCGCGAATGGCACGACCCAGCGAATGGGCTTCGAGGGAAAGCTATCGACCGATTCCGATTTCCCGGCCGCGTTGCATGCGCTCGCGCAGCACAACGACAATGCAAGCAACGTCGCCTTCATCGGCAGTCTCCGTGAGCCAGAACCTGTTATGGTGACATACCGCATCCGATGAAGTCACGCTGGAGCCCGCAGCACTTCGTTTGGCAGTTGCTCGTGAAATGTTATGGCACCGGGAGGCAATTTAGCCGCCGCGTGTGAAGGGCGCGAACGAAATCCGCAAAACTGTGCCAGGTTCGCTGCCGAACAGGAGTTTTCAATAGAAACTAACTGAAAGAGGCTAGAATCAAGTAGCGGACGACCCGAACATGTTTCAGGATACCGCAGCAATCACGCGGTCGAAGCAACGCGCCGGTTAGCGCTCTCCATTTCTAACTCGCAGTCATGACTTCTTCGCACTCTGCCTCGAGCCTGACACCGTCTGTCGTGCGCTTGGTGCTCCGAATTTCTTTTATTTTGGGCACGGCGGGGTTATTTCTCGCCTTCGATAACCAGCTGCTTGCGCCCAATCTGAGTCCGGCGATCGCCATCGCGGTCTTCCTGTGGCTGTTCGCCGCGATTGTCATGGGTGCGTTGACGGTGGTATCGCATGCGGACGAACTCGCCGGCATCCTCGGCGAACCCTACGGCACGCTAATCCTGACGTTGAGCGTGGGCAGCATCGAGATCATGACGATCGGCGCGGTGATGCTGGCGGGCGATGCCAATCCCACGCTTGCCCGCGACACGATGTTCTCGGTTGTGATGATCGTGATGAACGGCCTGATCGGTCTGGCGCTGCTCCTGGGCGGATTGCGCTACCGCGAGCAGGAGTACAACTTTCCCGGTGTCAGCGCGTACCTGGGTCTGATCGTCGCCCTTGGCACGCTTGGCATGATCTTGCCGAATTACACGACGACGACGCTAGGGCCGACACTGTCAAAGGGCCAACAGTTGTTCCTGATCGTCATGTGCCTGAGCCTTTATGTCGTGTTCCTGATAATCCAGACGACGCGGCATCGTTCGTATTTCGCTGAAGTACTGCCTGCGCCCGAGCCATCGCAGAAGTTACGTTTCGGCGGCGGAAAGCGGAAAGTCGTTGCGAATCATGCGACCATGATGATTTTCTTGCTTGGCACGACCATCCTGCTCGCGGAAAAATTTGCGATCACGCTCAATACAGGGCTCGAAACCTTCGGCTTGCCTCCGGCGCTCGGAGCGCTGCTGGTAGCGGTTTTGGTGCTCGTGCCAGAGGGAGTTGCGGCGATCAAGGCGGCACTGTCGAACCATGTCCAGCGCTCGATGAACCTTCTCCTGGGTTCGGTGCTGGCTACGCTGGCGATGACCATCCCTGCGGTGATCATCATCGCAATGGTCGGTCATACCACGCTCGAACTTGGACTCACGCCGGAAGGCCAGGTGATGCTCGCCCTGACTCTGATTATGTCGATACTGACCTTCGGCAGCAGGAGGACAAACGTGTTGCAGGGGACAGTCCATCTCGGCCTCTTTCTTGCCTACCTGATGTTAATTTTCATCCCCTGAAAAGCAGCGACTCTCTAGCCCTTCGGCTGCGCGGTTGTTCCGCGTAAACTTTCCAGGCGCAATGGCTTCTTCCAGGGACTTCACGGATCGAGGCGGCCGACCGTCCCGACAGGACCCGGCCAGCAGTTCGGCAGCTAGCCATCACTCGCGCGACGCGTCACAATCGCGCGAACAACCCGGAGGATCGCGCACCATGCCACTGCCAGCCGACACGGACGTCTCCAGTCCGAAGCACCTCAGAGACAAGTACGCCATCGTGGGGGTGGGCGAGACCACCTACACGCGCGGCTCCGGCATGACCACCCGCGCGCTCGGTACCTGGGCGGTGAAGAACGCCATCCTCGACGCCGGGCTTACGGCCGCCGACGTCGATGGCATGCTGTCCTACCAGTCGGGCGATTCCACCTTCGGAACCTTCATCGCCGGCGATCTCGGCATCCGCTTGAACTTCTTCATGGACGTGTTCGGCGGCGGCTCGTCGACGGAAGCGCTGATCGGCATCGCCATGGGCGTGATCGAGGCCGGCATGTGCAAGACCGTCGTTATCTTCCGTGCCATGAACGGCTACTCCCAGGTGCGTATCGGCGGCACCGGGGCCCGCTCGGCCGCGCCGGTCGCCGGCGACATGCTGCATTCCCGCGCCTACGGCTGGCAAAGCGCCGGGCAGTCGTTCAGCTTCACCTTCATGCGCCACATGCACGATTACGGTACTACGCCGGCGCAGGTGGCGGCGGTACGCGCTGCGCACTCCGCACATGCGTCCAATAACCCCAAGGCCTACTACAAGAAGCGCGTGACGGTGGAAGACGTGCTGGCGAGCCGCATCATCTGCAAGCCGCTGCATCTCCTCGACTGCTGCGTGGAGACCGACAACGCCACTGCCATCATCGTAACGAGCGCCGATCGTGCCAGGGACGCCCGCCACCACCGGGTGCTGATCCGCGCCATTGCGGGCCGCGTGTGCAAGCCGCGCGCCGATATGCACTATCAGACGGGGCCGATCTCGGCGGTGGCCGGCAGGTACGCGCGCGAGATCCTGTGGCCCAACGCCGGCATCGGCCCGCAGGATGTCGACGTCACCGGCTCCTACGACGCCTTCACCTTCACGACCATGCTGCAGCTCGAGGACTACGGCTTCTGCAAGAAGGGCGAAGGCGGCCACTACGTCAGCGACGGCACCATCCGGCTGGGCGGCAGGCGCCCCAACAACACCAGCGGCGGCCATCAGTGTGAAGGCTACACGCACGGCATGAACATGGTGATCGAAAACGTGCGCCAGCTGCGCCACGACGTCGACGACAGCTGCCCCGTCGGCCCTGACGGCAAGCGCAAGCACACCTACGACTACAGGGAAGGGGGCTGTCGGCAGGTGAAAGACTGCGAGGTGACCGCCAACCTCGGCTGGGCCAACCCGGGTACCGGGTCGGCCATGGTCATGCGGCGTGATTAAGAGCGCCTGACAGAATGAGCGTTAGGCGCCCTGATGTAGGGGAGTATGAGGGGAGCATCCCCTCATTTCGTTAAAGCAGCGGAGACAAGACTATGTCCATCACGGCCGATTATCTCGGAATGGGTCTCAGGCTCGATGAGCTAGACGGTGAGAACGTCGCGTACTTCAAGCACTGCGCCGGGCACAGTTTCCACCTGCAGCAGTGCGACGGTTGCAAGCTGCTGCGCTATCCGCCCACCACCGCCTGCCCCTGGTGCATGAGCCGCGAGGCCAAATGGGCGCCCGTCGAGGGCAAGGGCGCGGTGCACTCCTACACGGAGGTGCATCACGCCATCCAGCCGGCGTTCCAGGCCCATCTTCCCTACTTGGTTCTGCTGGTCGATCTCGACACCCAGAAGGGCAAGCCCACCGCCGACGAGGCCCTGCGCGTGGTCGGCAACCTCGTCACGCCCGACGGCAAGCTGGCGCCACCCGACCTCGTGAAGACGGTCGGCATCGGTACTCGCGTGCGCATGGTGTTCTCCGACGCAGGCCCGGGCCTCTCGCTCCCGCAGTGGGCCATCGACGAGAACGCCACGCAGCCCGACAAGCCGTGGCGGTATCCGCAGGAGTGAAGCTCCGCAGGCGCGCAGCTTCACCAAGGATGAAGGCGGAAGGATGAAGGATGACCTTGCCTTCTTTGGGCTGAAAACCGGGTCATCCTTCCACGTTGGTCTTCGACCCCGGCCCGCCGCGCTGCATCGCGTCGGGCGTTCGCCGGCTCGAACGTGGGCAGGCACGTTCCTCGAATTCCCGGCTCACCCTTCATCCTTTGCGGCGCAGCAGCTGATCACCACAACGAATCCATAACGCTTGCCACGCTCTCGCGGGTCGAATAGATTGCACAGCTCGTGCTCAAAAAAGCTCACAGGGAGAGGGAACGTGAAGCATGCGTTATGTGTCCTGTTCGGATCACTCATGCTGACGATGCCGGCCGGCGTTCTCCCACAATCGTCTTTTCCCGAGAAGCCCGTCCGCATTATCGTGGGGTAGTGGCACGCCCGCCGGAGGAGTTCCTGACGCAGATCAGGGCCGAGATCGTGTCGAAAGGACAGCTCATCAGGGAGTCGGGTGCGAAGCCGGATTGAGCGCGCCACAATCTCAAAGGAGATATCCGCCATGCCATGGAGAGAACGGCCGAGCTTGAGTCCCGACGAGGCGCGGCAGCTACACGAACAAGCACTGGTCATCGATTCGCAGCAACCGCCGGTCACCTCGGGTTTCCTGTTCACCGAGCGCATGCGCGAACAGCTGGAGGCATGGCGCGAGGAGGGGATGAGCCGCGCAGACGTCGCTCAGGCGGTACAGATGCTCGCGACGCGCGAGATCCAGACCTCAGCCGAAGCGCGCCGGATCTATCGCGATTTCTGGCGGCGCTCCGGGGTCACCGTTGCCTGCGGAACCTATTCCGGCAGTCATCGGTTGAGCCAGTCGTTCGAGGCCAGCGTGCGGCAGATCGCCCAGGCCCACGCATTCATCGGTGCGCTGGACGGCGACCTCGTGCCGGTGCTCAAGGCATCCGATATCGAACGTGTCCATGCGAGCGGCAAGCACGGCTTGATCCTGGACTTCCAGAACACGACGCCATTCGGGGACGATCCCAGCCGGGTGGCACTGTTCTACAACCTGGGCATAAGAATGGTGCAGCTCACCTACAACCTGCAGAATCTGGTGGGCGACGGGTGCACGGAAACTTACCAGGGCGGCCTGACTTATTTCGGTCGGGAGATCGTAGCTGCCCTGAACGAGTTGGGCATCCTCGTCGACGTCAGCCACTGCAGTGAGCAGGTCGGCTGGGATGCCCTTGAAGCCTCCCGTGCACCCATAGTCGTCTCTCATTCTGCGAGCAAGACGATCGCGCATCATGATCGGGGCAAAACCGATGCGCTGGCCAGGGCGATCGCCGACCGCGGGGGCTATTTCGGTGTCGCGGTAATCCCCGGCTTCATATCGGATCAGCCGAACGTGACGCTTGAAGTTTTCTGTCGCCACGTCGAGCATCTGGCGCGGACCCTCGGAATCGATCATGTCGGCATCGGGACTGACAAAGCCGGACCGCCGAGCGCACGCACCGGCTCAATGATCGAATTCCCGCGTGCGATGCCGGCGCGGCGCGGGGCGGCATTCGACTGGGTCGGATTCCGCCTCGAGGAGCATCGCCTGACCAGCGACTACGCGATCGAGGGCTACGAATCCTTCGCCGACTGGCCGAACGTGACCCAGGCGCTCGCTCGTTGGGGGTTCAACGAGGAAGAATTGCGCAAGTTGCTGGGTTTGAACTTCCTGCGTGTATTCCGGGAAGTGGTCGGGTGACCGCATGTTTCCCGAGCCCCTGGGGCCGACCGTCCCGACAGGACCCGGTCAGCAGCTCGTGCCGTCGCGATAAGACGTCTTGGCGTCTTCAGCTTGAAACGAGGAGGCACGCGTGTATCTCACCGAAACATTCGCAAGACTCGTCACCGGCACGCGCTTTGGAGATGTCCCGGCAGCCGGCGTTGCCAAAGCCAAGGACTGCATCCTCGACTGTCTCGGCGTCGCCATCGCCGGCGCCGCTGAATCGATACGCGAGCCAGTGATGCGTTACATTGAGGCGGTCGGCGGCGCGGCCGATGCAACGCTCGTTGGCATTGGCGGCAAGACTGCGGTGACCAATGCTGCGCTTGCAAACGGAGTGTTCGGCCATGTCCTTGACTATGACGACACCAATCAGATATTCATCGGCCACGGATCGGTGGTCATCGTGCCCGCAATACTGGCGCTTGCGGAAAAGCTCGGCTCGAGCGGCGAAGACATCCTTACCGCTTATATGGTCGGTACCGAAGTGCAGTGGAAGCTCGGCGAAGCGCTTGTCGACTGCGGCGACCATTACGCGAAAGGTTGGCACTCGACGGGCACAATAGGCGCATTTGGGGCGACCGCCGCAGCGACGAAGCTTCTCGGGCTCAGCGAGGACGAGTCCGCGCACGCTTTCGGTATCGCCGCGTCCGAAGTTGGCGGCTTTCAAGAGCAGTTCGGGACGCACTGTAAGCCATTCCACGCAGGCAGGGCGAACGAAGTCGGCGTGCGTGCGGCGCTGCTTGCGAAAGGCGGCTTTACGAGCGCGCGCAGCGCTTTCGAGGGCAAAGTAGGCTGGCTGAAGCTGGTCGCCGAAAAGTACGACCTCTCCAAAATCGACGGTTTCGGGAAGCCGTGGGGCATTCTCGAAGAGACCTTCGGCCGGGGCATGAACCTCAAGGCGCATCCGGTGTGCGCATCCGCGCTCGGCGCCGTAGAGGGCATGCAGGCGCTTATCGCGGCTCACGGCTTTACCGCCGCCGACGTCGACACGATCGAGTGCGGCGTGCGGCCGCATTCGCTCAACATCCTCATGTATCACGAGCCCAGGACAGGGCTGCAGGCGAAGTTCAGTGCCGAATACTGGCCGGCGATCACCCTGCTGCGCGGGCGGCTGGGGCTTCGCGAGATCACGGACGAGGTCGTGTCGCAGGCCGAGGTGCAGGCGCTCATCCGCAAAGTGAAGGTCTATCCCGATCCTTCGATCACCGTCTCGACCGCGCGTGTGAACATCAAGGTGACGCTCAGGGACGGTCGAACGGTCTCGGAAGCGTACTTTCCCGCGAAAGGTGCGACGGACAACCCGTTCACACGCGAGGAGCTGGTCGACAAATTCAACGAGTGCGCAGAGTGGGGCGGCGTATCGGCGTTGAAAGCAGCGCGCGCGGTGGAGATCGTCTCAACGCTGGAGCGTGCGAAAGGCGTTGCAGCGCTGATGGATTCCGTGGTTCGGTAATGGAGCGAATCATCAAGAGGTGATCGCCCATACGCGCTCGCCGTGGTCCGTTTTATACCGGCCGGTCGCCGCACATCTGCACGCGGTGCATGAGGCGCGGAAACTTCCAGACGTCGTTGACCGCGATATGCATGGTGCAGCGGTTGTCCCAGACCGAGACCGAGCCGGTCTCCCAGCGGAAGCGGCAGGTGAATTCGGGGCGCGTCGCGTGCTGCCAGAGGAACTCGAGCAGCGGGGCGCTCTCCCCGGCCGTCATCCCGGAAAAGTGCTGCGTGTAGGATCGGTTGACGAACAGCGCCTTGCGGCCGGTTTCGGGATGCGTGCGCACGACCGGATGCTCGGATACGGTCTCGCGCCAGCTCGAATCCTCGCGCACCTTGTTCGTGCGGTACTTGTTGCGGGCTGCCTGCGGCCCCGCAACGGTGATGTCGCTATGCACTGCCGTCAAGCGCGATACCAGCGCCTTCATGCCGTCGGACAGCGACTCGTAGGCGAGATACTGGTTGGCAAACAGCGTGTCGCCGCCGTAGGGCGGCACGTCCACGCCATAGAGCACGGCGCCGCAGGGCGGTTCCGCCATGCATGTGGTGTCGGTGTGCCAGTCCTCGCCGACGATCTGCTTGTCGCCCGGCATGCGGCGGATGCGCACGATGTCGGGATAAGGCCCTTCGGTCAGCAGATTGGGATGACGGAACAGCGGTGCGAAGCGGCGGCCGAAGGCGACCAGGGCGTCGTCGTCGAGCGATTGGCCGCGGAAGAAGATGACGAGGTTCTCGTTCCAGGCACGTCGGATCTCGGCGAAGGTCGCGCTGTCGACAGGGCGGCTCAAGTCGACGCCACTGATCTCGGCGCCGAGCGCGCCGGCAATCGGCGAGACGGAGATGCGGTCATAGTCGCTGGCGTGGGACAGTGCGTGTGACAGTGCGCCGGACATGGCATGAGCCCTCGAATGGCGTCGGTAGCCTTGGCGCCATGATCCATCCTTTGCCGATTTCGGGCAAGTCTGACCCTGGCACCGGAAATCGGCGCAACGTTGCTGCGCGGGGATTTTGCATGTGGGCCGGTGATACGATGCTCTTAACTCTTATAGGAGTATGAAGGATGAACGTGGAAGGATGACCTGGTTTTTCAGCCCAAAGCAGGCAAGGTCATCCTTCATCCTTCCGCGTTCCACGTTCCACGTTTCAGGGAGACTGCCATGAAAGACCGCCTTGCCATCGTTACGGGCGCGGGTTCCGGTATTGGCTACGCCACCGCGCTTACACTCTCGAGCCGTGGCGCCCGGATCGCCGCGATCGACCTCAACGCGGACTCGGCCGGCGCTACGGCCGACGCGATACGCAAAGGCGGTGGCGTCGCTGCAAGCTACCGTGCGGATGTTTCCAGCGCTGCCGAGGTCGACGCCGCCTTGACGGCAGCAGCGCGTGACCTGGGTCCGGTCGAGATCATGGTCAACATCGCCGGCGTGCTGGATGGTTACTTCAATGTCGACGAGCTCGATGAGTCCATGTGGCGCAAGGTCATCGACATCGACCTGACCGGCGTATTCCTGTGCTGCAAGCGCGCGCTCGCGGAAATGCTGCCGCGCGGTCGCGGGCGCATCATCAACATGGCCTCGGTCGCCGGGCTCGGCGGTACGGGCGGCGGTGCGGCGTACATCGCGGCGAAGCATGCCGTCGTCGGCCTCACCCGGCAGATGGCCGTGGTCTATTCGCCGCGCGGCATCACGGTGAACTGCGTATGTCCCGGCGCTATCCCGACGGGACTGCGCGCGAACTCCCAGGCCATTCTCGGTCCCGACATGCCGGACATGAGCCGTCGCGGCGTCGCGGTGAACGACGACCAGGTGCGCGCGCTGGTGCCGATCGGACAGCGGGGCACCGCGCAGGATGTCGCGAACGCGGTGTGCTTTCTCGCCTCCGATGAGGCGAGCTATGTGACCGGTCACACGCTGGTGGTCGACGGCGGGTGGCGCGCCAAGTAGGCGAACGGCCCGCCGAACACAGAACGACGGCACGCATGACCCATGACGCCTGACCCCTGACGGGGGTGAGCGGGCGTCAGCCTTTCACGCTCCCGGCGGTCAGGCCTTCCACCATGTACTTCTGCAGGTAGATGTACACCGCGATGACCGGGAGGGTGGTAAGCACCGCGCCGGCCATGAGGTAGCCCCAGCCGTAGACGTCGCCGGTGATAAAGCCGGACAGGCCGACGGGCAGCGTGCGGAGCTTCACATTGGTGATGAAGACCAGCGCGTAGAGGAACTCGTTCCAGGCCTGGGTGAACGCGTAGAGCGCGGCGGCGAGGACGCCGGGGCCGGCCAGGGGCAGGATCACCCGGTGGAAGGCGCCGAAGCGGGTGGCGCCGTCGATCATCGCCGCTTCCTCCAGCTCCACGGGGATCGACTCGAAGTAGCCCATGAGCAGCCAGGTCACGAACGGGACCGTGAACGAGGGATAGGCGGCGATCAGGCCGGCCAGGCTGTCGGAGAGGCCGAGCGCCCGGATCTGCGCGTAGAGCGGGATGAACAGGATCGCCGGCGGGACCAGGTACGTGATCAGCACCGCGCTCGACATGAACGCGCGGCCCCGGAACCTGAGCCGCGCCAGCGCGTACGCGCCGATCGTGCCGATCGCCGTTGCCACCAGCGTGCTCGAGACCGCAACCACCACGCTGTTGCCGAACCAGGCGGTGAAGTCGGTCTTGGTCAGGAGCTGGACGTAGTTGTCGAGCACGAACGGCGAGGGCCAGAACATGGAGTCCAGGCTCCGCATCTGGTCCTCATTCTTGAACGACGTGATTGTCATCCAGTAGAACGGAAACAGCACCAGCACCAGCAGAAAGCTCAGTACCCCGTAGGCGAGCGCCGTTTGCAGGCGGACGAGCGCGGTCTTGCTCATCGCGCGTGGCCCCGGCGCATGTAGCGCGCGAGCACGATGATGACTATGGCCAGTGGCGGCAGCATGTAGAGCGCGACCGCGATCGCGTCGCCCAGGCGCTGGGCGCCGAACGCCAACTCGTAGGTGAACACGGGCAGCACCATGGTGGCCCCGCCGGGCCCGCCCTTGGTCAGGATGTAGACGATGGCGAAATCGTTGAAGGTCCAGATCGTCGAGAGCAGCACCACGATGATCACGATGGTGCGGAGCCCGGGCAGGGTCACGTGGACGAAGCGCTGGAACGCGTTGGCCCCGTCGACCGCCGCTGCCTCGTAGAGCTCGCCGGGAATCGCTTTTATCCCGGCCAGGAACGAGATGCCGAAGAACGGAAATCCGCGCCAGATGTTTACGAAGATCACGGCGGCCATGGCCGTCCCCGCCTCGGAGAGCCAGCCCACCCCCTGTGGAAGAATGCCCAGGACCTTGACCAGCACGTAGTTCAGGACGCCCAGGCTGCCGTCGTAGATCCAGAGGAAGTTGAGCGCGCTGACCACTGTCGGCGCCACCCACGGTATCAGCAGGATCCCGGTGAACAGGTTGCGGAAGCGGATCTTCGAGGTAAGCACCAGCGCCATCGCCATGCCGAGCACCAGCTTGAAGATCACGGAGCCGAACGTGAAGATCACGGAGTTCCACACCGCGCGCTGGAAGAAGCCGTCGCTCGCCAGCCGGATGTAGTTCTCGAGCCCCACGAATTCCGGCGGCATGCCCACGAACTTGCGGGTCATGCTGAGGTAGATCGCGTAGCAGAACGGATAGGCGACCAGCGCCAGCACCAGCACCACGATCGGAGCCACGAACAGGAACCCGAGCCGCCAGTCGGGCCCCAGCCACCGCTTGAGCCGCGAAACCGTGGCGCCCGGGCGGACCTCGGGCGCCGTCTCCGCGGGATACGTACGCGCGCCGACGCTCATGCGGGCAACCCTGGGAGCGCCGAAGGCAAGCGCCGCCCTAGAACCTGTTTCATAACCAGGCGCGTGATGCGTTGTGGCCAGGACGGACCGTATACAAGGCGCCCGACGAAGGCCATATGTCGATATGGTCGAGGAGGGTAACGCAGTAGACGACCGTCCTGGCCGCAACCCGGAGGGACGGGGCAATCCGGGCGCATCTCTTTGTCGGGACCCCTCGCAATATCGACATATTGCTTCGGGCTCTCCTCCTCGATCTGCATCCCGCCTCGCCGCCGTCGCACACGTGCCTGGTTATGAAACAGGTTCTAGCCGCGGCTGCGGAACTTGTGGATCTCCTCCACGCGTGCGTGAGCTTCCTTGAGCGCGGCCTCCGGCGAGAGCCCCGCCGTCACCACGCGCCCGGCCATGTCGCAAAGGACGTACTGAGCCTGCACCTCGATGGCCGCCGGCGTGACCGGTCCGGGATAGCCCGGCCACACGCTGCGCAGGATGTTCTCCCGCATGCCCTCGAAGTTGGGATCGGTCTTCCAGTAGGGATTGTCGGCGCGCGACTTGTAGACCGGTCCGGCCTGGCCGATGGACGCCTTCATGAACTCCTCGAAGCGCTTCTCGTCCTCGACCCAGCGGATCATGTCCTCGGCCAGCTCGGCATACTTGGACTTCTGGAAGATGCCCCAGTTGTAGGCGCCGGCGAACATGAACGACCCCGCCGGACCGCCCGGGGTCAGGATGACCTGCGTATTCGCGGCCAGCGGATGGTTGCGCTTCACCATCGCGTAGTACAGGCTGGCGCCGTTGTTGGTGCTCACCAGCTTGCCCGCCA
>Ga0075428_100001660_pt1 | contig 23697 bp, 24 predicted proteins | sample RhiMetdeltSRZDD2_FD_75291 | JGI IMG/M metagenome (GOLD analysis project Ga0075428, IMG submission 75291) | Populus rhizosphere microbial communities from Tennessee, USA - Rhizosphere MetaG P. deltoides SRZDD2 | ecosystem: Host-associated > Plants > Roots > Rhizosphere > Soil | place: USA... | reverse complement strand
GCCTCCGCGGCCCGAGTCTGAAGACATGAGGCGCACATCACGCGCTCCGTACACGAACACAGCATTAAGCCGCGGAGCGGCGGCCGGAGACGTGACCACGCGGATGTCGCCCTGGATGAGGCGAACCGCGCCGTAACTTCTGCTGAACGGTCGGCAGCACTGCGACAAGAGGCACACACGAATGTGCCGCGCTGCTCCTCGGTCAGGTCTGATCCCGCGTAGCCGGCCCTAGAGTCGCGCGAAGCACGTCTTCAACGGCTTGGGCAGGTCAATTTCACGCCGCCCAGATCGTTTCTCGTCGAGACATCGTGTCCGATTGAGACGAAGAGCCGGCTGATTGTCACACCGCTGGCTGATGGCCAAGTTACCTTTAACATCACGCACGGGCCACGCGAAACGGGTGGCCGGCGACGGAGTGAATCACTGTCGCCAAGACGCTTAACCAAGAGGTAACGCTTGCCGCCCGCTCTAAGCGACGAGTCGACGCTTACGTGCCGCCTGCCCTTTGCGGCTTCTGCCTCGTAGGGAACCTTCACCGCGGCCCAGGAAAGACGGCGAATAGTTATGCAACTACCGTTCCGTCACAGCAGATAGCGAGGAACCGCGCTCTCAGGATGAGCCGCTGTCTACTGCGTACAGGCATCAGATACCTCAGCGGCCGCTTCAAGGCGCAAGACCAGCAGACATGGTATAAAAATGGCTTGGTGTCCACAGCAAAAATGTGTGAACACTCAATTGCCTCCGTGACAGTTCAAGGTTAGACCTCGCCTTGCAGTACTATCGATGCTTGACGGCGCGGAGGGGTATTCCAGTTATGTCCATCCAAGCATCGGACCTACGGCCGAAGGCGTCCTCGTGTCCCATGCTGCGATGAACGCCAAGCCCAGCCATCTCTCTCCGAAGATCGTTGTGGTCATGCCGGCGTACAACGCTGGCCGCACGCTACGCATGACGTACGAGGAGCTGCCTAAGGACGCGGTGAGCCAGGTAATCCTCGTCGACGATGCCTCCACTGACACCACGCTGGAGGTCGCCCGGCAGCTTGGACTAGAGATCTTCGTGCACAACCGCAACTACGGCTATGGCGCGAACCAGAAAACGTGCTACGCCGAGGCATTGCGCGCCGGCGCCGACATCGTGGTGATGGTGCATCCCGATTACCAATACGATCCTACGCTCGTGCCGCAAATCGTCGAGCCGATAACACGGGGTGACGCCGATGTTGTATTGGGCTCGCGCCTCAAGAGCGGATCGGCAATCGCTCACGGGATGCCGTGGTGGAAGTTCATCGCCAACCGCATCCTGACCTCGATTGAGAACCGCGCATTCGGCTTGCGATTGTCGGAATATCACACCGGTTATCGCGCGTTCCGCCGTGAGGTCTTTGAGGTCGTGAACTTTCGGGCAAATGCGGACGGTTTTATCTTCGACCAGGAGATCATCGCGCAAATCGTCGCCGCCGGCTTTCGCATCGCCGAGATCCCGGTCCCGACGCGCTACTTCGCCGAGGCCTCGACGGCGTCGTTCGGGGCTTCCACCGTATATGGCCTGCGCATCCTAGCCGTTCTCTTTTGGTACCTCTTGAGCAAATGGGGTGTGCGCCGCTCGCGCCGGTTCGATACCCTTCGGGCCCGTTACACGCGAATGACTTGATACTCGCCAGCGATTCGCGTCCGGTCACCGCGCGGGATGAACATGGACACTGGCTTAGCTCGTTGTCCAGTGCTACGTTTGCGCCCGGCGCGGGCCGGCGATGCAGGTGTGCGGTCAGCGTGGCCGTCTCGAGGTACACTATGTCGTCAAGCGCGCGCGGTAGCTCGCACTTTCGATCTGGATCGCCTTATGGCGCTGTGCCGCGCCTGTCGTGACCAAACCGACGCTGCGTTGGGTAGCCGTCGTCTCAAGTACATCGAGATGGCTACACGTCTGTCGGCTATTGCTGGGTGGGATGCACACGCAGCCCTTGGTTTGGCTCCGCGTTCATCGTGACGCCTCGCTGCGCTATGGCGCCACGGTCACCCACAACTCTGAATCAAGCTGATGCGCTCAAAGCGAGCGCTTCCGCGAACGGTCGAGCAGTCTCGCTTGGAGGCCGCCCGATTGGTCTTCACCGCTTGGAGCCGGCGCGGTGATGACTTTAAGACGCACGACACACAGAACGGTCCGTCTGACGTCTATCTCACAAGTCCTAAACCGCTCTCGAAAAAGGAGAGAAAAAGGATCAGAGTGATGATGGAATTTTTAGATGCGACTCGTGACTTGGTGCCGACCCGCGACCGTTCTGCGGCAACTTTATGAGAACTGAACGTGCCTTCCCGGCTGCGCTCTCCACAACGCAACAAGTAATGGGTAGTGAGTAAAGTCATGAGCCCTCCTGCGGCGTGGTGCCGCCGCAGAGTTGAATACGAACCGGCGAACCTTAACCCTGCCGACCAGACCCTTCAGCCGCCCGCGCGACCCCGTCCGCCAGCTCCGCCGGCGTGAAAGGCTTCAGCACGACGGTCTGCACGCCCGACTCGTTGGCCTTGGTGATGACCTCGCGCGTGCCGTGCGCGGTGATCATGACCACGCGCATGCCCGGACGCAGCTCCCACGCGCGCTGGATGAACGCGAGGCCGTCCAGCTCCGGCATTTTGTAGTCGACGACGATGAGGTCGGCGGTCTGGGCGGTGAGGTGGCTGAGCGCCTCGTCGGCGCGCGTGAAGCCGTGTACGGTGTGGCCCTTGGACTGGAGGACCTGCACGCACATCCGGACGATCGCCGGCTCGTCGTCCACCACGATAATGGTCACCGCGTGGTGCTCCGTCGCTCGTCGGCGCGCAGCTTGTATTCCACCGAGTCCACGAGCGCCCGCCAGGACGCCTCGATGATGTTGTCGGCGACGCCGACCGTGCCCCACGTGTCGGTGCTGTCGCCGGACGTGATGAGCACGCGCGTCTTCGCCGCGGTGCCCTTGGACTCGTCCAGAATGCGGACCTTGTAGTCCAGCAGACGCATCTCTTTCAGGTTGGGATAGAACTCCTCGAGGGCCTTGCGCAGCGCGTGGTCCAGCGCGTTGACGGGGCCGTTGCCGGCCGCCGCCGTGTGCTCGAGGATCCCCTTCACGCGCACACGAACGGTTGCCTCGGCCACCGGCTCGCCGTTGGCGTCGGCTTCCTCCACGATCACGCGGTAGGCGTCGAGGTCGAAGTAGGGTTTGTGGCGACCGAGGGCGCGCTCCATCAGGAGCTCGAAGGAGGCCTCCGCGCCTTCGAACTGGAAGCCCTCGTCCTCGAGCTGCTTCAGGCGCTCGAGGATGCGGCGGGTCTCGGGCGTCTTCTGATCCAGGTCGATGCCGTACTCGCGGGCCTTCCAGAGCACGTTGGACTTGCCGGCCAGCTCGGAGATCAGCACGCGACGATGGTTGCCGACCGCGGCCGGGTCGACGTGCTCGTATGTGTTCGGATGCTTCAGCACGGCGGAGACATGCATCCCGCCCTTGTGGGCGAAGGCCGAATCGCCGACATAGGGCTGCGCGTCCCACGGCTTGCGGTTGGCGAGCTCGGAAACGAACCGCGAGACGTCGCGTAGCTCGCGCAGATTGTTCTCGGGAATGCAGTCCAGGCGCAGCTTGAGCACCAGGCTCGGGATGATCGACACGAGATTCGCGTTGCCGCAGCGCTCGCCGAAGCCGTTCATGGTCCCCTGCACCTGGCCGACGCCCTCGGCCACCGCGGCGAGCGAGTTCGCCACGGCACACTCGGCATCGTTGTGGACGTGGATCCCCAGCGGCGCCCGGACGACCTTCTGCACCTCGCGGAGGATCTCGACCAGCTGCGCAGGCAGCGTGCCGCCGTTGGTGTCGCACAGCACGAGCCAGTGGGCGCCCGCGCTCTCCGCGGCCTTCAGCGTGGCGAGCGCGTACTCGCGATTGGCGCGGAAGCCGTCGAAGAAGTGCTCTGCGTCGAACATCACCTCGTCCATCTTGGGTCGCAGCCAGGCGACGGTGTCCGCGATCATCGCGAGGTTTTCGTCGCGCGTCGTGCCCAGCGCTTCCGTCACGTGAAAGTCCCACGACTTGCCGACGATCGTGGCGACGGGCGCGCCGGCGTCGACCAGAGCCTGCATGTTCGCGTCGGCCTCGGGCCTCACGCCCGCGCGCCGGGTCATACTGAACGCCGCCAGTTTGGCGTGCTTGAACGCGACGTCCTGCATGCGGCGGAAGAATCGCAGGTCCTTGGGGTTCGAGCCGGGCCACCCGCCCTCGATATAATGAATGCCGAGGGCGTCGAGCCGCGTGGCGAGGCGGACCTTGTCCTCCATGGAAAAGGACACGCCCTCGCCCTGAGTCCCGTCCCGAAGCGTCGTGTCGTAAATCTTGATCAAACGGCGCATTTCTACGGCCTCCGCCCTGTCGGTTCGCGTTCTGTCATGATCGGCCAGCCGGCGGGCGGGTGTCAAGGTTACGACCGTCGGCACTTACGTTGCACGAATCCTCAGGGGGAGGACCTCCGCATGCGCCCACTGGCAATGCTCGGGATCGTTCTGATCGTGCTCGGCGCCATCGCCCTCGCCTATCAGGGCATCACCTACACGACGAACGAAAAAGTCGTGGACCTGGGGCCGCTGAAGGTCGAGGCGAAGAAGGAGAAGACGATTCCGCTGCCGCCCGTGCTCGGCGGGGTGGCGATCGTCGTGGGGCTCGTGTTGCTGATCACGAGCTCGCGCGGCCGCTGACGGTTCAGTCGCTCACGCGCTCGCGAGCCGCGCCTGCAGCCGCGCCTTCACCGCCGGCCATTCGTCGTCGAGGATCGAAAAGTACACGGTGTCGCTGGTAGCCCTTCACGCGCATGTGCCGTCGCAGCGCGCCCTCGCGCACCGCGCCGAGTCGCGCGATGGCCTCTTGCGAGCGAACGTTGCGTGCGTCGGTCTTCAGCGCGACGCGAACGCAGGCGAGGCGCTCGAAGCAGTGTTGCAGGAAGAGGTATTTCGACTCCGTGTTGGCCGGCGTCCGCCAGAACTCGCGGGCAAGGAAAGTGGCGCCGATCTCGACCTGGCGATCGGCGGGACGCACGTCGAGCAGCCGCGTGGAGCCGATCGCCCGGCCCGTCGCATTCCAAACCTGCGCGTAGACGATCGATTGGCCACGCGCCATCGTCTCCCTGGCCTCGCGCACCAGACGCAGCGTGTCCTCGATCGACGTCGGCGGCTCCCAGGCGAGATAGCGGCAGACCTCCTCGTCGCGCATGGCGTCGAAGATTCCCGGTGCGTGCCGCTCGTCGATCGCCTCGAGGGTGAGCCAGCGGCCCTTCAGCGTCACCGGCGTGAGGTCCACTCCACGAACCGCGTGCCGGCGTCAGACCACGCCGGCGTCGCGTAGCCGGCGTACATCTGCGCGGCGGACGCCGAGCACCCGGGTGAGCACCGACTCGGTGTCGGCGCCGAGCAGGGGCGCCGCGGTCGTCGGTCGGCCGGGAGTGCCGTGTAGACGAATGGGAACGCCCATCATCTTCACGGTCCCGGCCTTGGGATGCGCCAGCGCGACGACCATGCCCCGCGCTTTGAGGTGCTCGCTCTCGCACACCTCCGGCACGGTCCGGATCCGGCCCGCCGGGACGCCCGCAGCCTCCAGCCGCTTGAGCCAGTCGGCCGCCGGACGCGCGCCGAGGATCTCGTTGAGCCGCGGCACGAGCGTCGCGCGGTGCTCGACGCGCGACGCCACCGTGGCGTAACGCGACTCCTTGGCGAGCTCGGGCCGCTCGAGCGCGGCACAGCAGCGCTCCCACAGCGAGTCGTTGGCGGCCCCGATGACGAGATAGGCGTCGGCGGCCTTGAAGACTTCGTAGGGCACGATCGAGGGGTGCTCGTTGCCGCGCCGGGCCGGTGTCCGTCCGGCGTTGAGGTACATGCCCGCCTGATAGGTCAGGAGCGCCGCCATGACGTCGAGCATGGCGATCTCGACCTTCTGACCCCGTTTCGTGCGCTGGCGCACGAGGAGCGCGAGCGTCACGCCGTGCGCGACCGACATGCCGGCCACGAGGTCCGCGATCGAATTACCGACCTTCACCGGAGGGCCGTCGGCGAAGCCCGTGAGATCCATCACGCCCGACTCGGCCTGCACGATCAGGTCGTACCCGCCGCGATGCGACTCGGGACCCGATTCGCCGAAGCCGGACATCGCGCAGTAGACGAGCTTCGGGTTGAGCCTCGACAGCGTGGCATAGCCGAGACCGAGCTTCTCCATCGTGCCCGTGCGGAAGTTCTCGAGAAGGACGTCGCTCTTCTTCGTGAGCCGCTTGAGCAGCTCGCGCCCCTCGGGCGCTTTCAAATTCAGCGTGACGCTCTTTTTGTTCCGGTTCACCGACATGAAGTAGGTGGACTCGCCGCTGGCGAACGGCGGCCAGCCGCGCGTGTCGTCGCCCCGGTCGGGCTCCTCGATCTTGATGACCTCGGCGCCCATGTCGCCGAGCAGCATCGCGCAGTACGGCCCGGCGAGGACACGCGTGAGGTCGAGGACGCGGATCCCCTTCAGTGGCTGGTCAGCTCGCGGCACCGGTTCGTCCTTTCATCATGCGCTTGGCCAGGCTGCGCGCGATGGCGTTGACGCGATCGCCCGCGTGCCCGGCACGGCGCCAGAACAGGCGCGCGCGCTCCATCGCGCCCATGTGAGCGAAGTAGTAGATGTTGTCGACGGCCTCGATGGACACGATGGAGCCGATGCGCAGTCCGCGCGTCTCGGCTCCGTGGCAGACGAATCGGGCACCGCCCTCCAGCTCGACGATCGCGATGTGCAGCGGCGAGCGGAACCCCTCGGGCGCCGCGTGCAGCGTGGTGAACGAAACGACCTGGCCGATGCCGGGGACGCTGGTCGGCGTCATCGGCACGGGATGCCACGGACACCATGTCGCCGGCGGCGCCACCACGGCGTCGCAGCGCGGACATCGGGAGGCTTGGATCGTTTCGATCATCCCTCCCGCTCCAGGATCGTCACCCAGTTGTTGGTCGCGAGCCCGCCGATCGACTGCGCGAGGGCAACGCTGCCGGAGACCTGACGCTCGCCGGCGCGACCCGTGAGCTGCCACACGCACTCGACGACCTGTGCGAGCCCGGTGGCGGCCAGCGGATGGCCGCGCGCCTTGAGTCCGCCGGAGGGATTGACCGGCAAGCGCCCGTCCAGGGCCGTCTCGCCGTCGAGCGTCGCCTTGCCCGCTTTGCCTGGCGGCACGAGGCCCAGGTCTTCCAGTGAGATCAGCTCGAACGGCGCGAAGGCGTCGTGGAGCTCCGCGAAGTCGATACGCGCGGGCCCGAAGCCGGCCATGGCGAACGCCGCCCGCGCCGCGTCACGCGTCGCCCGGAAGTGCGTGACGTCGCTTCGGTGCCGCACGGCCAGAGCGTCCGCCCCCTGGCCGATGCCGGACACGCGCACCGCCGACCGCTCGGCCGTCAGCACGACCGCCGCCGCACCGTCGGAGATCGGACAGCAGTGCAGCAGCCGCAGCGGATCGGCGACCATCCGGCTGTCCATCACCTCGTCGAGCGTGACCGGCTGCTGGAAGTGCGCGTACGGATTGCGGGCGGCGTTCGCGTGGTTCTTCACCGCCACCTGCCCGATCTCGCGCGCGGTGACGCCGCGGCGTGCCATCAGCGCGCGGGTCACGAGCCCGGCCAGCGCGGGCATCGTGGCGCCGTACGCGCGCTCGTAGGGATCGATCGAGCGCCCGATGATCTCCGACACGCGGGGCGTCGGCAGGTGCGTCATCTTCTCGCCCCCGACCACGAGGACGGTGCGATGGAGGTTGGCGGCCACCTGTGCGACGCCCGCGTAGAGGGCGGCGGCGCCCGACGAGGTCGCCGTCTCCACACGCAGCGCCGGGGTCTCCGCGAAGCCCATGTAGGTGGCGATGTTCGACGCGAAGTTGCCGTCGCCGACGAATTCCTCGGGATTCATCGTGGCCACGATGATGAACTCCGGCCGCTCGCGGCCCGCGGCGGCCAGCGCCGCGTGGGCGGCATCGGCCATAAGGTCGCCGAGCGGCTCGCTGCGCCGCCCGACACGCGTCATTCCCGCGCCCGCGATCCACACGTTTGGCATCGCCCGCCCATCCTGCCAGGGCGACGCTCGAAAGGTCAATCAGCGCGCGAGGCTGATCAGCGACGCGGCGGGCGTCGAGCGGGCGCGCGGGCGGCAGGCCGAGCGGGCGGATAGAACCCCGACGGCGCAGGGCGCGCCGAGGCCGGCCTGGCCTGGGGCGCCGGCATCCGCGCGGGCGACACCACCGCGGCGCCGATCCGAGCCTCCACCGGCTGGGTGGCCGGCGCCGGCACCTCCGGCGACGGGCGCCCGTTCCGGCTCGGCGGGGGCGGGGCGGCGACCTGCAGCTCGCGGATCAGTCGCAACAAATAGGTGCGCTGAAGCCCGAGCGTGCGGGCCGCATGCGTGCGGTTGCCGCGCGCCTCATGCAGCCTCGACTCGATGAGGCGGCGCTTGAAGTCGGACACGGCGCCGTGATAGCTGAGAGCGTCGTTGCGCGGTTGGGCGTTGGAAATGGCGTTCATGACCGAGGCGAAGATGCGACACATGTGCCACATGCTGCGGGCGCATAAATCGCGGCTTCTCTCGTCTGCGCGAACGCCCGCCTGCCCTGCGCGCTGGGCGACGTGCACAAAAACGAAGGGCCTACGCCGCGTGCACACAAACGAAGGGCCCTCGCGTCGGCGAGGGCCCCGGACAGCATCGCCCGCTCGGCGTCGACCGCGCGTCAGGACTTCGTAGCGGGCTTCACGCCCGGATGATCCTTGAAGAACTGCTTGTTGAGCTCGATGAAGTTCTTCCACTGATCCGGCGTCTCGTCTTCAGCGAAGATGGCCTTCACCGGGCAGACGGGCTCGCAAGCCCCGCAGTCGATGCACTCATCCGGGTGAATGAACAGCATGGTGTCGCCCTCGTAGATGCAGTCGACGGGGCAAACCTCCACGCAGGCTTTGTCCTTCACGTTGATGCAGGGCTCGGCAATGATATACGGCATTAGGGCCTCCCGGGCTCTCTCGTCGATCTGGTCAGACCACGCATTGTCACCTCGACCGATATTTGTGTCAAGCATTCCGGGTGCTTGGCGCCGTCGCGCGCCGCTCACTGCGTGCGCAGCCGCGGATCCAGCGCGTCGCGAAGCGAATCGCCGAAGAGATTGAACGCGAAGACCGAGAGGCTGATGGCGAGCCCGGGGAACACCGCCATCCATGGCGCGGTTTCGGCGAACTCGACGGCGGCGCCGCGCAGCATGAGACCCCAGGCGGCCGTGGGCTCCTGCACGCCGAGACCCAGGAACGACAGCGACGCCTCGGCGAGAACTGCTTGTCCGAGAAACGCGGTCAGCATGATCAGATAGGGCGCCATCACGTTCGGCAGCATGTGGCGCAGCACGATGCGCGCGTGCCCGAAGCCGGCCGCGCGTGCGGCGTCGACGAACGGCATCTCGCGGATGGCCAGCGCGGACGAGCGAATGACCAGCGCGGAACGCGGGATCATCGGCACCATGATGGCCATGATCAGATTCGGGATCGAGTTGCCGAGAATCGCGACGAGCGCCAGCGCCAGGATGATCAGCGGGAAACACAGGAAGATGTCCATCACGCGCTGCAAATAGAGGTCGATCCGCCCGCCGAAATACGCGCTGGCGACGCCGAGGACCGCGCCGAGCGTCGCGCCCAGTACCGAGGCGCCGAACCCCACCATCAACGCCGTGCGCGAGCCGAAGACGAGGCGCGCAAGCACGTCGCGGCCGAAGGCATCCGTCCCGAGCCAGTGCGCCAGCGAGGGCCGCGCGAGCATGGCGCCGAAATCGACCGCTTCGGGGTCGTACGGCGCCAGCAGCGGAGAGAACAGCGCCACGATGAACATCACGACGATGACGCCTCCGCCGATCGCGCCGAGCGGACGCGCGCGGCAGAACTCGCGGGCCGCCCCGAGCCAGCGGCTCAGCGTGCTCGGCGGCGCCGCCTCGACGGCCTCGGGGACGGGAACCGGGACTCGCGCTACGGCCATGGCCGCCTCACCGGTACCGGATGCGCGGGTCGATCCAGGCGTAACCCACGTCCATCAGGAAGTTCGCGACGATGAAGCAGCCCGCCACGAGCATCACCAGCGCCTGGATCAGCGTGTAGTCGCGGTGGGCCACCGCCTGGACGAACAGCAGTCCGAGGCCGTTGAGATTGAACACCTGCTCGGTGACGACGAGGCCGCCGATGAGGAAGGCGAACTCGAGCGCGATCACCGTGAGCACCGGCAGCATGGCGTTCTTGAGCGCATGCCGCGCCAGGACCAGCCGCTGCACCAGGCCCTTGGCGCGCGCGGTGCGGATGTAGTCCTCGCGCAGGACCTCGAGCATCGCCGAGCGCGTCATGCGCGTCGCGACCGCCGAGTACCGATAGCCGACGGCCAACGCCGGCCAGATCAGCTGCTTCATGTTCTCCCATGGGTTTTGCCAGAACGGTGTGTAGATCATCGGCGGCAGCCAGTGGAAGACGACGAGCAGCAGCAGAATGAAGACGATGCCGAGCCAGAACGACGGCGTGGCGAGCCCGGCGATCGAGAAGATGCGGACGGCGTAGTCGACCCACGTGTCCTGCTTGAGCGCCGCGATCACCCCGAGCGGAATCGCCATCGCCACCGCGACGATCGTCGCCATGATCGCCACCTGCAGCGACAGCGCGAACCGCAGCCGGATCTCCTGCCAGATCGGCGCGCCCGTCCACATCGATTCGCCGAAATCCAGCCGCGCGACGCCGAGCACCCACGTCGCGAACTGGCGCCACAGCGGCTTGTCGAGACCGAACCGCGCGCGCTCCCTGTCCAGCACCTCCTGCGAGACCGAGCCGCGGTCACCCGAGTAGCGCAGCTCGACGACGTCGCCCGGGATGACGCGGATGAGGACAAACGTCAACAGGGCGACGCCCAGCAGCGTCGGGAACATCAGCAGGAAGCGCTTGAGGAGGTACTTCCACATGGCGTTATTCGCTGAGCCAGACCGCGTCCAGCTGGTTGTTGAGATAGTGGCTGGGCGTGATCGTCCAGCCCTTCACCTTCGCCAGATGCGGAATGATCCGGTGCCACTGCAGCGTGTAGATCACGTGCGCCTCCTCGTCCAGCAGCCGCTTCTCGAGCTGGCGCAGGATCTTCTTGCGCTCCTCCAGATCGGTGGCGCGCCCCTGCCGATGCATCAGGTCGTCGATCACCGTGTCCTTGTGCCGGCCGTAGTTCGCGTCGGAGGTGCTCACGAAGCGCGGCAGGTCGAGGTCGGGCTCGACGATGAAGCCGCACTGGAAGTCCATCGCGACCTCGAAGTCCCCGCGCTTGAGCATCGGATGGTACGCCGAGGCCTCGATGATCTCCTGCCGCACGTTGAGACCGATCTGCTTCCACTGCGAGATGAGCCAGATGCCGAGCGGCTCATAGGGGTGCGGAATGCCGCGGTTCTTGAAGACGAACGAGAATCCGTCCGGCACGCCGGCTTCCTTCAGCAGACGCTTGGCCTCGGCGCGGTTGGCGTTGATGTCGTGCCCATAGCCGGCCAGCTTCTCCAGCTCGGCCGGCGCCGTCGCGTACGGCGTGCCGGGCACCTGGATGCCGGCCACGTCCTTCACCAGCGTGATCTTCGACAGCGCCTTGCTGCCCTCGTAGCGGTCGAGCGCGAGGCTCAGCGCGCGGCGGACGCGCTTGTCGTCGAAGGGCTTCTTGTCGTGGTGCATCGAGACGAAGTTCAGGCAGTCCCAGGGACTCTCCTGCACCGCGATCTTGTTGCCGAGCGCCTGCACGAGCTGATCGCGCTCGGGCGGGCTGAACGAGCGGAACTGGATCATCGCCCGCTCGCCGCGGACGGCGGCCACCTGCGCCGCCGAGCTGCTGATAAAGATCGCGCGATAGCCGTCGAGGTAGGGCTTGCCCTTGTCCCAGTAATCGGGATTCTTCTTACCGAGCCAGTGCGAGCCCTTCACGTGCTCCACGAACTTGAACGGCCCGGTGCCGTTGATGTTCTTTTCGTACCAGTGCGGGTCCTTGGCCAGGGTGTCGGCGCGATAGATCCAGTTCCACGGTGACGCGAGATTCAGCAGAAGCGATGCCTCGGGATACTTCAGCTTGAGCACGAACGTGGCGGGATCCGGCGCCTCCGTGGACGCGATCGACTCGTACGCCTCCTTGCGGAGTGACTTCACCCCGGCCGGTGGCTTGAGGATCTTGTCGTAGCTCGCCTTGACGTCCTTCGACGTCAGCTCGGCGCCGTCGTGGAATTTCACGCCGCGCCGGATCTTGAACGTGTACGTCAGACCGTCCTTGCTGACGGTCCACGACTCCGCGATGTCGCCGACGGGCTTGGTCCCCGTCTTGTCGTTGGGATCGGCACGCAACAGCGTGCTGTAGTGCGGAGCGATCGGATGGATGACACCGAACGTCTCTTCCTGATGCGCGTCGTACGACGGCGGCTCCGAGGGCACCACGTAGACGAGCTCGCCTCCCGAACGAGGCTTGTCCTGGGCCGCCGCGGGAATCGTCGCGATGAGCAGCACGAGGGCCGCGCCGAGAGCGCGGGCCATAGGACGTCGCATGAGTCACCTCCTGGGAGGTCGCAGGCCCGTGACCCGACCGACCGCCCATATCAGTCGATGCCGTGACAACGGAGAAAAAGCCCGAAAGGTTGCCGCAAGTTAGCCGTGGTCTGACCGCGCTGTCAAGCGGGGTCAGGCGAGCAAGCAGGCGGCCCAGTGGCCGGGCTTCACCTCGCGCAGCTCGGGCACGACGCTGCGACAGCGATCCTCCGCGAGCGGGCAGCGCGGGTGGAAGACGCAGCCTGAGGGCGGATCAAGCGGACTCGGCACCTCGCCGCGCAGCACGAGATGCTCGCGACGCGCCTCGAGCTCGGGATCCGGAATCGGCACCGCGGACAGGAGCGCGCGCGTGTACGGATGCAGCGGATCGTCGTAGAGCGTCTTGCGATCGGCCAGCTCGACGATCTTGCCGAGGTACATGACCGCGACCCGATCCGAGATGTGGCGCACCACGGCGAGATCGTGCGCGATGAAGAGGTACGTCAGGCCGAGATCGGTCTGCAGGTCCTCGAGCAGGTTGATGATCTGCGCCTGAATCGACACGTCGAGCGCCGACACGGGCTCGTCGCACACGATGAGCGCCGGCTCCATGGCGAGCGCGCGCGCGATGCCCACGCGCTGGCGCTGGCCACCCGAGAGCTGATGCGGATAGCGCGCGGCGTGCTGCGGCAGCAGACCCACCTTTCGCAGCAGGTCGCGCACGCGGTCGCGTCGGGCGCCGGCGCCGCGCACGATGCCGTACACGCCGAGCGGCTCGGCGATGATGTCGCCCACCGTCATCCGCGGATTGAGCGAGCTGTAAGGATCCTGGAAGATCACCTGCAGTCGACGGCGCACCGCGCGCAGCTCGTCGGGGCCCAGCTTCGTGAGCTCGCGGCCTTCGAACAGAATTTCGCCGGACGTCGGCGCCTCGAGCTGCAGGATGCAGCGCCCGGTCGTCGTCTTGCCGCAGCCCGACTCACCCACGAGACCGAGCGTCTCGCCGCGGGTGATGCTGAACGACACGCCGTCGACGGCCCGCACCACGCCGCGCCGGCCGCCGAAGAGACCGCCGCCTACCTCGAAATGCTTGACGAGGTTGCGCACCTCGAGCAGGACTTCGCTCAACGGCGTCCTCCGACGGTCTCGCGCGCGGCGCTCAACCGCTCGGCCTCCCAGCACGCCGACACGTGACCGGCGCCACCGATCGGGCGCAGCGGCGGCGTCTCGACGGTGCAACGGTCGACACGAAACGCACAGCGCGGCGCGAAGGCGCATCCGCCGGGCAGCCGCGACAGATCCGGCGGCTGGCCCTCGATCGGGTCGAGGCGCGCGCGGCGCGGCTCGTCCAGGCGCGGCACCGAGCGCAGCAATCCGAGCGTATACGGGTGGCGCGGATTCGCGTAGATCTCGCGCGCCGTGCCGCGCTCGATGATCTTGCCCGCGTACATGACGTTGACGCGATCGGCGTAGCGCGCGACCACGCCGAGATTGTGCGTGATCATCAGCATGGCGACGCCGAGCCGGCGCGACAGGCTCTTCATCAGCTCGAGGATCTGCGCCTGGATCGTCACGTCGAGCGCGGTCGTCGGCTCGTCGGCGAGCACCAGCGACGGCTCGCAGGCCAGCGCCATGGCGATCATCATGCGCTGGCGCATGCCGCCGCTGAACTGGTGCGGGTACTGCGCGAGCCGCCTCGCGGGATCGGGAATGCCGACCATCGACAGCAGCTCGGCCGCGCGCTTGCGGGCGGCCGTCGGTGTCATGGCCAGATGCGTCTCGAGCCCTTCGGTCATCTGCCGGCCGATGGTCAGCACCGGATTGAGCGACGTCATGGGCTCCTGGAAGATCATCGCGATCGCGCGGCCGCGCACCTGCCGCATCGCGTCTTCGTCGAGGCCGAGCAGATCGCGGCCCTTGAAGACGATACGGCCGCCGACGATGCGGCCGGCCGGCGCCGCCACGAGCCGCATGATGGACAGCGCGCTGACCGACTTGCCGCAGCCGGACTCGCCGACCAGGGCGACCGTCTCGCCCTCCACGACATCCCAGGAGACGCCGTCCACGGCGCGGACGACGCCGCCGCGCGTCGCGAAGTGCGTCTGAAGATCGACGACATCGAGGAGGGTACCCACAGCGCGCGGGAGTGTAGCACGCGCCGAGGAGCGCCAACCGGGGGCCATTTCGGGCCCCCCCCAGTTCTTAGACGCAGCCGCCCACGGCGAGATCCGCCACGTTCACGGCCAGGGCCGCGTATTCCCGGCAGATTGCCTCGCCGACGCACGGCCAGCGATGCTGTGCGGCCCACCGCTGGCCCTCACGACCCAGCCGCCAGCGCAGGGCATCGTCGCCGAGCACACGGGTGATCGTCGCGGCCAGCGCGCACGGATCGCCTTCCGCGACGAGCAAGCCGGTCACGCCGTCGCGCACCGTCGTCTGCAGTCCACCCACGCGCGAGGCCACCACCGGGCTGCCGCACGCCATGGCCTCGAGCGCCACCATCCCGAACGACTCGTAGTACGACGGCAGCACGGTGACGTCGGCGGCCACGTACCAGTCGCGCAGGCGCTGCTGCGGTTGGGCGCCGACGAACGTCACGGCGTCACCGAGACCGAGCGCGGAGGCGCGACGGCGCACGTCGGCCTCGTGTCCATCGGTCGGCTCGTCGGTCTCGCCGCCGACGACGGCCAGGCGCGCCGGCATGCCCGCGCCGCGCAGACAGCCGACCGCATCGAGCAGCGTCTCGAGCCCCTTGATCGGCGCGATACGGCCGACGTAGAGCAGCAGCGGTCCTGGCGGCAGACCCAGCGCCGCGCGCGCGGCCATCGCGTCGCCGGGCGTGAAGACGTCGGTGTCGACGCCGCACGGAATCACGGCCACACGCGATGAATCGGCGCCGTACGCGGTGACGAGCTCGTTGCGTTCGATCGCGTTGGCGGCGACGAGCCGGTCGGCGGCGGCAACGATCCGGCGCTCCTCGGCGAGACGCAGCGCCGGCTCGCGCTCGGCGGCGATGCCGGCGCCGTTCTTCAGCGCGCCGAGCGTGTGGAACATCTGTACGAGCGGAGCCCCCCACCGCGCGCGAAGCGCCAGGCCCACGACGCCGGACAGCCAGTAGTTGCCGTGCAGCAGGTCGTACTCGAGGCCGTTCGCGATCCGCCACGCCTCGAGGCCCTCGACGAACTCGTCCAGATGCGCGTGCACCCGCTCGCGCGCCATCGGCGCCTGCGGTCCCGCCGGCAGGTGGATGACCCGCGCGCGATCGGCCAGGCGGACCACCCGCGGGATGCCGGCGTTCTGCGAGCGCGTGAACACGTCGACGTCGGCGCCGATGCGCGAGAGCTCACGCGCCAGCTCGCGGACGTAGACGTTCATACCGCCGGTTTCCTTGCCGCCGAGCGCGGCGAGCGGACACGTGTGCACGCTCAACATCGCGACGCGAAGCAGGCTCACGCAGGCGGTCCGATGGTCACGCGAACGACGTCTTCCAGCTTCGGCTCGAACTCGAGCTTGTAGCGCTCCTCGCCACGCAGGAAGTCAAAGCGCGGGCGCCCGCGCGCGATGGCGTCGCGGATCACGTGCGACAGCAGCACCAGCCCCGGCGACAGCGCCGCCGATTCTGGCGCGAAGCCCGAATTGTAAAGGCCGACCGTGTCGTCCCACTCGAGGCACACGAACGACGCGATCGGCCCGCCGGGAGTCTCGAGAAACCAGAGGGCCACGCCGTGGCGCGCGGCCAGCGCGGGCAGCGCCGCGCGAAAGAAGCGTTCCATGTGCGCGTCCATGAACTTGGCCTTGCCGACGCGCGAGCGGCGGTGCAGCGCCAGGAAATCGTCGAGCCTCGCGCTCACGGCGTCGGAGCCGCGCACGGCGACGGCACGCCCCTCGGGGGCTTCACGCTCGAAGCGTCGGATCTTGCGGGCCAGCTCGTGGCGGTGCTTTCCGGAGAGCGAGGCGAGGTAGGTCTCCCATGAGGACGGCAATACCAGGACTGGACAGCGCTCCTCCAGCGTCGCGTCGGCGGCGAGTCCGACGCCCGCCGCCAGCGCGGGCAGCGTCCGCACCGTCGCCGACGCCGCGGGCACGGCGTGCAGGACCCAGCGCGCGCGCTCGCCCGCGCGGGACGCGAGCAGCGCCGCCCACGCGTCCTCTTCGTGACCGGCGATGACGATCAGATCCAGATAATCGGAAACCTCGGCGCCACCCAGCAGCTCGAGCTCGCCAGTCCGGGTCTCGTACAGCGGCAGGATGGCGATCAGCCGACCGTCGGCGTCGCGGACATAGCGGATGTCGAGCCGCCGACCTGCGGCGAACACCGCGGCCCAGTGATGCTGCCAGGTCCAGGAGAGAAACGGCGACCTGCGGCCGGCGGCCGTGGCCACCGCGTCCCAGGCGGCGGCCTCCGAGGGGTCCAGCCGGTCGGCGGACTCCGCCTTGAAGGGGGTCACAGATCCTCAGATGGGCCGGCGGTGTCCAGGGATTCGCCGCCCTCGCCGGTCTCGGCCTCGCTCACCGCCTCGTCCACGGCGGAATCGAAATCGTCGCCGAGCTCATCACCGAACTCCTTGCCCATCTTCTTCATGAAGCGCGCGACGCTGGCCGGATCGTTCTCGTCCAGATCGCCGAGTCCTCCGCCCTCCGCCAGCGACTCGAGCCGCGCATCTTCCGACTTCACGGTCGAGAAACGGGACATCAGCCGCGTCAGCGAGATGGAGCCGCAGCGCGGGCACGCCGGCGGCGCGGTCGCCGAGATGCTTCGCAGCAGGCTCACCCGGCGGCGGCAGTCATGGCACTCGTACTCGTAAATCGGCATGTGATCTGAATTTTACCCTGAGCGCGTGAACAGCGCCTCCAGCCGGGTGACGGCGCGATCCCAGTCAAATGCTGTCGTGACGAACGCCTGCCCCGCCGCCGCCAGCCGCGTGCGCAGCGGCTCGTCCGTCGCCATGCGCGATAGCCGGGCGGCAAGATCGCCGAGGTCTCGCCGCCGCGCCACCAGCGCCGTTTCGCCGTCGCGAGCATAGTCGCGACTGCCGCCGTTGTCGTAGGTCACCAGCGCCGCCCCGCACGCCATCGCCTCCATGGGCGGCATGCCGAGCCCCTCGTCCCACGACGGACACAGGTAGATATCGCAGCCGCTGTACAGCGCGGCGAGCTGATCTTGAGGGAGGTCGGCGTGAAATTCGTCGTAGGGCGTCCGCTCGCGCGGCGGTTTCACGCCGAAGCCGACGAGGCGGAGGCTGGGCACCCGCGCGCGCACGCGCCCCACGGCTTCGACACCGTCGGCAACGCCCTTCCACGCATAGTCGTGGTGCAGCATCAGCACGCGCGGTCGTGGCGTCGCCACCGGCGCCTCGACGCGACGGAAGAGGGCGCGATCGACGGGTGTGACGAGCAGCTCGCTCGACGCGCCGAACGTGTCGCGCATGATGTCCGCCAGCCACGTCGAGATCACGATCTTGTGGAGCGGAAGACGGTAGGTCGCGTCGACCACGTCCGGCGCGCCGTGGTAGAGGCTCTCGTAATGCTGGACGAGATAGAACTTCGCGCCGCATCGTACCGGCGCCGCTGCCACGACGGGAGCCGACTGCCACGCGGTCGCGAGGATCACGTCGGCGGCGGGCAATGCGGCGGCGTCCCACTCCGCGACCCATCTGACGTCCGGACGAAAGCCGGGCACCCACGTCGGGCCGGCTCGGTGCGCGTTCCGCCATGCGGCGCGAGCGCGGCCGCGGGCAGGAACGACGAGCGTCACCGCGTGGCCGCGCGCGGCGAGTCTATCGGCATAGGTGAGAATCGCGCGCACGCCGCCCGCGACGCGCAGGTGCGGACAGAGGACGGTGACTCTCAGCTCAGATCGCCATCGACACCATCCCCGTGTTCCGGTAGCCGGCCGGATCGAGGACGACGTTCACGCACCAGACCTCGGTGCTGCCGAGCGCCTTGTCCAGGGCCGGCGCGATGTCGCGGGGCTCGCGCACGAGCACGCCGCGCGCGCCCAGCGCCTCGGCGAACAGATCGAAGCGCGTGACCGGCAGCGAGGTCGCCACCGCCCGCGCCTCGCCGTAGAACGACAGCTGCGGGTTGCGGATCTGGCCCCAGCCGCCGTCGTTGCCGACGACGCACACGAACGGCAGCCCGAAGCGCACGGCCGTCTCGAGCTCCATGCCGTTGAGCCCGAGTGCGCCGTCGCCCGCAATGAGGACGACCGGACGCTCGGGATGCAGCAGCTTGGCGGCGAGCGCGAACGACGGCCCCACGCCGAGGCAGCCGAGCGGCCCCGGGTCGAGCCACTGCCCCGGCCGATGCAGCGCCACGATCTTCGACGCACACCCGACCACGTCGCCGCCGTCGCCGACGACGATCGTCTCCGGCCCCACCACGCGCGCGATCTCCGCGGCGAGCCGGTAATGAGCGATCGGCACGTCGTCGGCCGCGCAGAACGCCGCGAGCTTCTCGCGCGTCTCGGTCTCCTTGGCGCGCACGGCGTCGAGCCAGGGCCCCACGCGTGAGGCCATCGAGACCGGGACGACCTCGAGCGCTTGGCGCAGCACGACACCGAGATCACCGGTGACGCCGAGCGCGAGCGGACGGTTGCGTCCAAGCTCCGCGGCATCGACGTCCACCATGACGACGCGCGCGTCTTCGGCGAACGTCGGCGGCCGGCCGTAGCCGAGTCGGAAGTCCAGCGGCGTGCCGAGGACCAGGACGAGATCGGCGCGCGAGAGCGCCATCGAGCGCGCCTGCGCGAAGGCGTTCGGGTGACTCGCCGGCAGCGCCCCGCGGCCGGCGCCGTTCATGAACACCGGCAGGCCCGCGCGCGTCGCAAACGCATCGAGCGCCTGCGCCGCGTCGTCCCACCAGATCCCGCCGCCGGCGACGACGACCGGTCGCTGCGCGTCGGCGAGCAGCTGCTCGAGCGTGGCCAGCGCGCGCGAATCGGCGGCGGCGCGCGAGCGGTGCACGTAGTCCGTGGGAATCGGCGCCAGCCGGTCTTCGATCGTGCTCATCAGCAGATCGACGGGAATCTCGACGAAGACGGGACCCGGCCGGCCGCTCAGCGCCGTGCGGATCGCCGTCGTCAACACCTCGGGAATCTGGCGCGTCTCCGGGACCGTGAACGAGCCCTTGGTGATCGGCCGCAGCAGCGCCACCTGCTCCATCTCCTGCAGCGCGCCGAGCCCGCGCAGGCTGAGCGGCGCGGCGCCGCCGATGAGCACCATCGGGCTGCGCGCGGCATAGGCGTTGGCCACGCCGGTGACCGCGTCGGTCACGCCGGGCCCCGGCGCAACCATCGCCACGCCGACGTTGCGCGTGAGACGCGCGTACGCATCGGCGGCGTGGGCTGCCGCCTGCTCGTGGCGCGCGTCGATCACCGCGATGCCTTCGTCGAGACAGCCGTCGTAGATCGGCAGGATGTGGCCGCCGCACAGCGTGAAGACGTGGCCGACGCCGGCCTGCTTGAGGACGCGGGCGACGAGCTGGCCTCCGGTGAGGTCAGCCACGGAGCGCTGGCACCACCTCGGCCGCGAGGCGCTCGACCTGCTCGCGCTCCGTGGAGGCGGGACCGATCGGATTGAGGATGACGTAGTTGCAACCGGCCGCGCGGAAGCGCTCGAGCTGCTCGGCGCACTGCTGCGGCGCGCCGATGATGCCGTACTTGCGCGCCAGGGGCTCGAAGTCCTGCGCGTAGCGCTTCGTCAGCGCCTCGGCCCAAACCGCCTTGGCGGATTCCCAGTCGCGGCCGACGGTGACGAACGCGAGGTGGGCGGCCGCGAATCCGTCGAGCTTGCGCTCCGCCGCGGCCGCCGCGGCGCGGATCTTTTCGAGGCTCTGGGCGTACCGCTCGGGTTGCACGACGTAGGACACCCAACCGTCGCCCTGACGACCCGCACGCGCCAGCGCAGCGTCGGAGCGGCCTCCGATCCAGATCGGCGGCCCCGGCCGCTGCACGGGCTTGGGATCGAGCGACACGCCGGAAAACTGCGTGAACCGTCCCTTGAAGCTGGCGGGCGTGTCGCGCCACAGCGTGCGCACGACGTCGATCGCCTCGCTCACGCGGGCGCCGCGCTCGCCATGAGGCACGCCCGACACCTCGAACTCCTTGGGATTCTCACCGCCCACGCCGACGCCGAAGATGAACCGTCCTCCGGACAGCGCGTCGAGCGTGGAGGTGATCTTGGCCGCGATGGCCGGCGCCCGCAGCGCGAGGAGATAGACCGCGGTCCCCAGGCGCAGGCGGCTCGTGATCGGGACGTACGTCGCGAGCAGCGTGAGCGACTCGTACATCGGGTTGTGGAAGGAGACGTGGTCGCCCGTCCACACGCTGTCGAACCCGAGCGCCTCGATACGGCGCACGAGGTCGAATTGTTCCTGCGGCGGCTTGAGTGAGAGCTGGACTCCGAAGCGCAGCGAGGCTGCGCTCACCGCTGGAACCCGGCGCTACCGATCGTGGACGCGCTTAGATTCACGTTCGAATGCACCGTGGCCGCATGATAGCAGGGATGGTCGGAGGTTGGTTCCTCTTGCCCTGGGTTAGCGCGGGGCCCCGGACGACTAACTGAAGAACGCGGCGTGTCTCCATCCACGTCGCAGCCCTCGTCGCAGCGACCGGATCTGCGACGCGATTGCTCAGCCGGCCGTGAACGCGGTATTCGCTGCGCGCTGCCGCCTGATGAGGTCACCGGCCTCCTGGCCGCAGAAGCACGACGAATGTGAGGGTTTCTTCACGCTGTTTTGGTTGCCTGGCGAGTGCTGCGTGCTCTACGGTTCGGCTATGAGCGGAAGTCGGCAGTTGGCTTTTGTGATCGTCCTCAGTATCGGCGTGCTGTCGTTCAACTTCGGTGCGCGACACCTGATCACGAACGACGACACGCGCTTTCCTGTCATGGCCCGCGACGTGCTCGTCAACGGCCATTGGCTCGTCCCCGCGCTGCCGGATGGCACACCTCATCTCATGAAGCCACCGTTGGTGGTCTGGCTGATCGCGCTCGCCTCGTGGCCCGCTGGCGCGGTGAGCGTGCGGACGGCGGTGCTGCCCTCCGTGCTGGGAGCCATCACCGTGGCGCTCCTGACGTACTGGCTGGGGCGTCGGCTCTTCGAGCAGACGGCCGGCGTGGTCGCTGGCCTCACGGTCGCCACGACAGTTGGGGTCTACTCGATGGCGCACTCGTCGATGCCGGACATGACGCAGCTCGCCGCAGGCACCGGCGCGATGGCGCTGTATGAGGCGTTCGAACTCGGAAACAATCGAGCCTGGCTCGTGCCGTTCTACGCCGTGATCGGTGTCGGGTCACTAGCCAAGGGCGCGGCCGGATTCGTGCCGCTCGCCATCGTCGCCGCCGACACGATTGTCACGCATGGAGTGGTTGGCCTGAAGCGGCTGGTGTCGATTCCGGGTTGGATCATCGTCCTGATGCTCGCTGTGCCGTGGTGGGTCGCGTCCGCCGTCACCGGAGGGCGCACGCGATTCGTCCAGGGCGTCGTGATGCAGGACCAACTGCTCTCGTACTTCTGGCGGCCCGTCTGGAACGGGCGAACGATCACGGAGCCTTTCGTTCACGCCGTCACCGTCGTCTTGCCCTGGGGGGTCTTATTGCCGTTCGCGATTCGTCGAGCACTTCGGGAGACCGACTCGACAGCCCGTCGTCGCGTGCGATTGCTGTTCACGTGGCTGATCACGGTGTTCGTTCTCATCGCCGTGTCGGGGCGTCAGCGCGACCGGTATTATCTGATGCTCTGTCCGGCTGCCGCACTCTTGCTCGCATGGTGGTATTCGACGTTGGCGTCGCGCTGGCGTGCGCGGGCATTCGCCGTCCTGTGGCTCATCGTCGTGGCCGGCGGAGCCGTGCTCGTCACCCTCGACACGCCGCGCTTCAACTCAACGACGAACCTCCGTGAGCTGGAGGCCGTGCTCGCGCGCGCGCCCGCGCCTCTCTTCGCGGTCGACCTACAGGATCTCGCGCTGTCGTTCAACCTCGACCGACCGGTCGTCAACGACAAGAACTATCACACATTCGAGTCCCGTGCTCGACAGGGCGAACGAGGTTACCTAATTGTTTCCGATCGCGCGATCCGTGCCGAGCACGTCGATCCTTGTATGCGGCGCATCGCGAACGGTGTGGTGACGGGGCGGTCGTTCACGGTGCTCGATTCGGCACAATGCACCAATGGGGTGTCGTCAGAATCGGGCCCCAGCCGTGCGGACTAGTTTTCTTCAAAAGGTAGAGGCTATGTGTGACGGATTCAGGCACGCCTGCTATCGAAAAGTACTCGCTTCCGAAGTCCCGGAATGCGACTACGAAACCGACCGTCTGAAAGATGTCTTCGAGCAGTTTACGGTTAAACACGTGCAACGGAGTCAGTATCTCGCCCTCCGCGCCGCGAATACTCTGGACCACGACCGCTGATTCCCGGTATTTCCAGGATGGCAGACGACTCACAAGCACATACTCGCGGGTCACGCGCTGCAGTTCCACAAGAACCGTCGCCGGGTCCTGGATATATTGAATGACGCCACTAGCCAGAACGACATCAAATTCATCGTCGTCAAACGGCAGCGGGCGTGCGTCTTCGACGAGCTTAAAAAGTGTGCCGGGATAATTGTGATGGCAAAACTCAATCGCCTCCGGCATTGTGTCCACGCCGACGTACTGCCATTCACTGGTGTGCGAGTTGGCCGAAAGAATGAGCTTGTAATGGCCATTGCCACTGCCAAAATCCAGCAACTTTAATTTAGCACCCGGCGGTCTTATGCGTGCGAGGGCCTCGAGGTTATCCCGCACGATTGGGAGGTCTAATTCGGAACTCGCAGGCCGCTTCATAACGTCGAAATCGAAGTCTACGGTGCCGAGTTGCGGCGTCGTCCATCCATGAGCCATCTCATAGTGGATGCTAATGTTGTTGGTCTCATGCATCGTGTGCTGCCCAGTAAGAAGCCAGCGTGCCGCATCGACAACGATCGGAGGTAAAAGGTATTCCGCAGTTCCTTTGAATGTCATGCGAAGCTCCTGACCGCCGAGAGCGAGGCTCGGGCTCGCTACTCCATGCTGTTGGAGATGCCATGGGTGCGGTACAAGGTCAAGCTCCGACGTCGGGGCGCAGCCCTCCTCGGCTTAACTCCTCTTAATGTTCTCTGAG
>Ga0075428_100001659_pt1 | contig 23698 bp, 23 predicted proteins | sample RhiMetdeltSRZDD2_FD_75291 | JGI IMG/M metagenome (GOLD analysis project Ga0075428, IMG submission 75291) | Populus rhizosphere microbial communities from Tennessee, USA - Rhizosphere MetaG P. deltoides SRZDD2 | ecosystem: Host-associated > Plants > Roots > Rhizosphere > Soil | place: USA... | reverse complement strand
GACGACATGGCCTCCTCCATAGACAACTCTGGGAGACGGACAGACACAACCAACTAATCCAGGAGTGACACCATGCGAATGAAACTGAGTTATATGACACCGTTGTTGGGAGCGGCCGCTGTCGCCGGTGCGATCATCGCCGCACCGATTGCCGCCGCCGCCCCTGCCGGGCCGGGTGCAATTCAGGAGTCCTGCGGCCCAAGTGGTTCGGGAACCGTTTGTCAATCGCCGGGCAACGCCGAGATCAACGACTCGCCTCCGCCTGTCAACTTTTATCCCTACGGCGGCGATGCCTTTCTGCTCGGCGGAGGCGGGTTCGGCGGCGGCGGATTCCACGGCGGTGGTGGCGGCGGACACCGGTAGCAATCAATGACCTTGCGGGGGCGCCGGTGTGGCATTTGTTGGCACGCGGGCGCCCGCGGCATTGGCCGCTCAGAACATTCCTGCTTGCGGGAGGATTGATTCGTGCCAGCAGTGACGACAGGCCCTAATCCGCACACAATTCTGGAATTCATACACATCATCTAGCCATCGAAGGAGAGCCACCATGCAACTCGGATTGCACTACATCGCACCGCTTTTAGCGACGGGAGCTGCTGCGGTAGCCATCGCCGCTGCCCCTTTGGCCGCCGCCGCGCCGTCGGCGCCGGGTGGTAACACTCAGACTCAACAGTCCTGCGCTAACTTGGGGGGCACGCAAACCGAATGCCAGGCGCCCGGCAATGTGCAGGTCAACGACGCGCCTCCGCAGGTCGATTACTTCCCGTACGCAGGCGGCGGCACCTAAACGTCTCTCAGTCAACCGGCTGCTACGACAGAAACCCTTTGTTGCCCAGAGGATTACACGCTGTTTGTGCACGACCAAACTCCTATGCGGCGCAGCCGTCTTGGTGTCGTGTCGTCGTCGTCAACTGCCGATGGATACCTCGGCCTTGTGAACCGGTCAAATTTTTCTGTAGCTATGCGGTGCTGCCCGGGCTGCTGGCGGCGTCACTGTAGTCCACCCGACAGACGCGAGGAAGAGATAACGAGCACAACGCAGCTCGGCGAGCGCGGGCCGGCGTCCGCCGCGTTGGCTTCCGGTCTGCGGCCACGTTGCAGCTGGCAGGTGGGCGGGAAGTACCGCTAGCGGGCGGCGTTTCTGGGCGTCAGCTGCGACGACATGGGCCGCGCGCAAGCGCGACGATAAGGACGGTCGAGACATCCCACCAAAGAAGTGGTCACCACAATGCGAGGAGACAGCTGCGATGAAGCAGTTCACCGACCAACCAATCGGATGCCGCACCAAGGTGGAACAAATGTGGGGAAAGCGCCGCGACATGACCGTGCGCGACCGCTCGCCGTTCAACGCAGAGCCACCAGCATCGGTGTTGGCCAGCGCCGAGATCACGGCGCTGGACGCGTTTTACAGCCGCAATCATGGTCCGTTCCCCGACATTGCACGCGACCAGTGGCGCCTCGAGGTCGATGGCCTGATCGACACGCCACTCACGCTCACCTACGACCAACTGATCTCGCGGTTCACGCCGGTTTCAGTGGTCGCGACGCTGGCATGTGCCGGGAACCGGCGCGCCGAACTACTGAACGTGCGACCGATACCGGGCAAGGACCCCTGGGCGCACGGGGCGATTTCGACCGCCGAGTGGCGTGGAGCGAGGCTGGCAGATGTTCTCCAGGCCGCCGGGGTGCATCATGATGACAGTTTGCACGTGGCGTTCAGTGCCCCCGATGTGGCGCAGGAGGCCCTTCCCGTTCAGGCGTATGGCAGCTCAATCCCGTTGTCCAAGGCCATGTCGCGGGAAGTGCTGCTGGCCTGGGAGATGAATTCAGAGCCGCTTCCACGAGTGCACGGTGGCCCGGTGCGCGTGGTGGTGCCGGGATATATCGGGGCTCGCAGCGTCAAGTGGGTCAACGCCGTCACCGTGCAATCAGGGCCGTCGCAAAATTACTTCCAGGCCAGTGACTATCGCATCCTTCCGCCCGACGCCGACCCCGACACCGCAGCGCCAGGCGACGGCATTTCGTTGTCGTCGCTTCCTCTCAACTGCGACATCCTCGTTCCTGGCGACGACGAGCAGGTCCCTGCCGGCCCGCTGAGGATCAGCGGATGGGCACTGGCTGGCGATGGACGCGGGATCGGCCGAGTCGACGTTTCCCTCGACGGAGGTGGCACGTGGCGACAAGCCGACCTGCAACCCGCAACCAGCCAGTGGGCATGGCGGCTGTGGTCCCTGACGGTCGACGCTCGACCCGGGCCAATCAGTGTGACAGCCCGCGCTTGGGATGAAACTGGCGTCACTCAACCGGAATCGCCGGCACACCTCTGGAATCCACGAGGGTATGGCAATAACGCCTGGGCCCACGTGAAAGCGTTTGCGAAATAGCGGATTCGGCATGAGGTCGGGGTTGTGCGCATGTGGCCTCAAATAGCGGGACGTCGCTTCCGGTCACGATCCCATTGCGCTATGTCGGCGGTCGGCGCTACGGGGTGATCATGCCGACCAACATCCTCTCGGTTGAAGGGTGAATCAAAGCGCGCGATTCAACGCGCAAACGTCGTCTGCAGCTCCGACGTTCATCTCACAGATCCTTGTCGCGCATGTAAGCCCACAATTCGCACCGCCGCTGAGCCCACTCCACAGTCCATCCAGTAAATGCCGCGCTTGCGAGCGTGATTATCCATGTCATCGTGTGGCCCCAATCACTAGCGGTTGTGGACAATAGTCGCGCGCTAGCAAACGAATGTCGTCACAGCTGACATCCAGATAATGTCCCCGCCACCTGGGATCTGTGCCTTCCAGCTAGCGGGTATGAGTTACGCTCCGCTCTACCGCACAGGCATCACACCGCGCGGTCTGCGCGGCTATGCTGAGTTTGCGCGTCTGGTTGAAGGCCGCCGAAGAGCGATGTGAGTTTCTGGTGACGCAGAAGCAGTCACGGCAACCTGGCTCGGCGTGGCTGCCGGGCAACATTTTCGCGGGCAGAGGCTCCGACGCAGGAATGGGCCCGCGCAACATGCGCTTGCGTCTACTCGCGCTGGTGAGCCGCCCCAAGGCTCCGTCGCTTGTGCTGGGTATCGCGGTCGCGGTGGCCTTCATTGCGGTCGAGACCCTCGTCGTGTGTTCGCTCAATGTGGTTACTGATTCGACCGGCCGCTTCGGCACGCTCTTCCTGCTGGGCGTTCTGGTGGTTTCGATGGTGTGGGGATTCGGCTTGGCGGCGACGATGTCGATTGCCAGCGCCATCGCCTTCGCCTATTTCCGCGATTGGCCGACCGCCCACTTCGCCCCGTTCGAACCCCAGAACTGGATTCCGATTGGTGTCTTCCTTGTCTTCGCGTTGGTGGCGAACGCACTTGCCGGCCTGGCTCGGGTAGGCGAGAGATTCTTCGACCTGTCTCCCGACTTGTTGTGCATCACAGGTCCGGAAAGGGTCATCCGGATCAACCCGGCGTTCAGTCAGATACTCGGCTATTCACTCGACGACTTGGCCTCGCGCCCTTATCTCGATTTGGTCGTTCCCGAAGATCGAGATCACGTGGGTTCCTTTCTTGAACAGCTGCCAGGCAGTGCTGATCCGGTGCGCTTCGAGAATCGGGTGATCTGCAAGGAGGGTTCGCCGCGCTGGATTGAGTGGAGCGTCGTCTGGCATCGCGGCCTGTTCTACGCCGTTGGCCGCGACGTAACCGAACGCCGCCGGGAGCAAGACGAATTGCAGGCGGCGCGGGCCGTGGCCGAGGCGAGCCGCGACAGGATAAGCCAACTCGCCGAACAACAAGCGGCGCTGCGGCGGGTGGCAACCCTTGTCGCACACGGGACGAGCCCCTCCAAGGTCTTCGCGGCCGTGGCCGACGAATTGGCCGGCGTTTTGCACGTGGTGAACGCGGGGCTCCTTCGATATGAGCCCGACGGCACCGGACTCGTGGTTGCCGTTCGGTACGAGCCGGGTATAACGCAGATGCCGAACATCGGGGAGCGTATTCCGTTGGCGGGCGACGATGTCGGGGCTCGGGTGTTGCACACTGGGCGCCCCGCACGGATCGACGACCACGCAGCCACCCCAGGTGCGGAAGCCGAACGCATCCGTGAGTCGGGCGTCGGTTCGATCGTCGGAGTTCCGATCGTTGTCGATGGCCAGTTATGGGGCGCGGCGATCGTCGGCTCGACCGGACCCCACCCGTTGCCGGCGGACACCGAGGCACGAATCGCCGACTTCGCCGATCTGCTCGCCACCGCGATCGCCAACGCCGCCACCCGGGCCGAACTGCAGGCGAGTCGTGATGAGCTAAGTGTGCTCGCGGACCAGCAGGCCGGCTTGCGGAGGGTCGCCACCCTGGTGGCACGCGGGGTCAGCCCGTCGGAGGTGTTCTGCATGGTGGCCGACGAGATGGCCGGGCGCCTGCATGCGAAGAACGCATCGGTGAACCGCTTCGAAGGCGACGAGGTGGTCGTCCTCGCCCTGTCTCACCTCGACGAGGGGATGCAGAACAAGCCCGTCGTCGGCGAGCGTCACACGCTGGAAGGCGACAACATCGCGACGAGGGTGATTCAAACCGGCCGGGCCGCGCGACTGGACCCCCCGGAAATGCAAGACGCTCCGGGGTCTATCGCAGCACGCCTACGCGAGATGGGCCTCTATTCCACGGTGGCGGTTCCGATCGTCGTCGATGGACAGGTATGGGGAATGGCGGCCGTCGGCTCGTCGACACCTGATCCGCTGCCACCGGAAACCGAGGCACGGGTTGGCGACTTCGCCGACCTTGTCGCGACCGCGATCGCCAACGCCGCCACCCGCGCCGAACTCGTCGCCTCACGCGCCCGCATCGTCGCGGCAGCCGACGACGCCCGCCGCCGCCTGGAACGCGACTTGCACGATGGCGCCCAACAACGGCTGGTTTCGCTCGGACTCCAAACGCGGCGAGCAGAGGCGTCCGTGCCGCCGCAACTCGATGGCCTCAAAAGCCAACTATCTCGCGTTGTTTCGGGTTTGACAGACGTCTCATTAGATCTTCAGGAGATCTCGCGCGGAATACATCCCGCGATCTTGTCCAAGGGCGGACTTGGTCCGGCGCTCAAGACACTGGCCCGGCGCTGTACCGTCCCCGTCAGCCTCGACGTCGCGATCGACCGACGCTTGCCTGACTCGGTCGAAGTCGGCGCTTACTACATCGTGGCCGAGGCGTTGACCAACACGGCCAAGCATTCCCGCGCCTCCCAGGTCGAGGTGTGCGCAGAATCCAAGGATGACAACCTCTATCTGTCGATTCGCGACGACGGAATCGGGGGCGCCGACGTCGCCAAGGGGTCAGGACTGATCGGGCTCAAAGACCGAGCGGCTGCCCTCGGCGGACGGATGTCGATTGACAGCCCAGTCGGGAGTGGGACGTCGCTTCAAGTGACGATCCCACTCGACAATTCCTAAGGCTCGCATTTCCACAGTCGCGACAGAAGGGCCGATCCGCGCCGGGGGACACATACGGCACCTCGGGATCGGCTCGGACGGCCTGCTATGAGTAGCGTTGCGCGCCAACACGTTGTTTCGTCACCGCTGCGTTGCCGCTAGCAGCAACTGTCGCCTTTCCGTGGCACACCTACCTTCGGCCGTTGTAGCATCAGCCCAACGTTGTTGCAGGATAGTGAATTCCGTCTCGGGCGCCACCGAGCACGTATTGGCCGCAGCATCGATGGATGCAAAGTGTCAGTCGGGCCAGGACGGGCTGACGATGACGAACCTGTGGACCGCCGAATCCCTTTCGGGAAGAAGCCTCTAGAGACATCGTGGTGGTCGACGATCCTGTGACTCGATTCACGTTGGCGCCCAGCGCGTGAGTGATTCGGCACGAGCCCCGCTCGAAAGCCGGGCGGGCGCCGGGGAACCCGAGGAATTCATTTCCTGACCAACCGCACCGACTCTGCGGCCTGTCGGTTCCTGGTAGCGGGTAGTACGACCCACCCATTGGCCGCAAGCACTGTTTGCGGCTGACCGTGATGACTCTCGATCCATCAAGCGCGATTCTCAAAGTCCAACGGTCGCACAAAGGGGTGAGACATGTCGCAAGCCGTACACAACAGGCATCAGCCGGCACGGGTCGCTGTGCGAAGCCAACGACACGTCGGGTGGCCGCTCGGCGCAATCGGAGGCGCTCGCACGCTGTTTCGGATCGTCGGACGCGCCGCGCTAGTGCAGGCGTACGAAGTCGCGCTGATGGCTTCCCTGGCAGCGACAGTGCCGTTGCACTTCGCCGGCGACCGCTTTGACGCGGAAGAAAGTGCGCCGGTCAAATCGCACTCCGCGCCCACGGCGCGGCCTGTGCTACTCGTGCATGGTTTGGGGGGCACGAAGTCAAGCTGGTCTTTCCTCGCGCGAACCCTCACTGCCCGAGGTCTGACCGTTGACGCGATCACGTACTCCCCATTTGGAACCTCGGTGGAGCAGGTTGCCGACCGGCTCGCCGTCAAGGTTGAGCGGCTGTTGTCTCAGACAGGGGCGGACAAGGTCCATCTGGTCGGACACAGCCTGGGCGGTGTCGTCATCGCGCAGGCCATCACAAGCGGTCGCCTGACCGGGCTGGTCGACACCGTCGTCACCCTCGCAGCACCCTTCGGGGGATCGCCGTGGGCCAACCTACTGCCATTCGGAGCGATTGTCTCGGCGCTGCGGCAAGGTTCGCCTCTGCTGCAACGCATCGCGTCCGCTCCTGCACCGGACGGAATGCGCTGGGTGGCATTCACCGCGGAACACGACACGATCGTGCCCGGCCGTCGGTCGGTGCCTCCCCACGTCAAAGCAGAGACAGTGACGCTAGACGGCGTCGGCCACCTCGGGATGCTTGTGAGCCCGCAGGCTGTCGGCCGCATAGTCGCAGCGTTGTCAGCACACGAGTAGTTGCGATCCCCCCCGTTGCCTTAATTGCGGGAGCGGGCCGCCCTGCGGACGCTGGCGGCGAGCAGTATCAGCACCGCCGCCGGGGTGATCCACCAGGCGTTCACCCCGGCCACGCTGAGCGCGTATGTGGCGGCGAGGGCGAGTACGACGCCGACGGCGACAGTCCAATCGTCACCGACGAAGAAGTCGTACCAGAATCGGGCGAAGCCCTTCAAACGGGTGATCACGACGACGCCTTCGATCGATCGCGAAGAGCCGCGGCCAGCATTACGGCGACGCAGCCGTACAGCAGCACAAGCACTACAATCGCGAGGTCGGCTCCCGGCCAGCTGACCCCGGCGCCTTCGGCGCCCCAGAAGGTGCCGAACGCGCACAACATGACGCCGACCGCGAACTTCATCGTGTTCTCCGGGACACGAGACAGGGGCGCGCGTACGACGGCGCCCACCCCTGCGACGACCAGAATGGCGATCAATGCCGCAACGGCTGCGACGGGTACGTCGTGGGCGTTGGCGCCGAACGTCACCGCGATGAACACCACCTCCAGGCCCTCGAGGACCACACTTTTGAACACCACCGTGAACCCGTACCAGTCCGGCACGAGGCCGCGTCCCCCCGCCGATGCGGATTGCGCTGCCGCAAGCTGCTGACGAAACACGGCGTCTTCGTTGTGGAGCGCCTTGTGACCGCTCGCGCGCAGCACAGCCTTTCGAAGCCACTGCAGCCCGAAGATCAGTAGCACGCCGCCAACCAGGAGGCGCAACGCGTCCAGCGGCACCGCCGAGATTGCGGGACCAAGCACAGCGACAACCGCGACAAGAAGCAGCAGTCCAGCAGCGACGCCCGACAACGCTGAACGCCAATCTCTTGCCGTGCCCATGGCGAGAACGACAGTGGTCGCCTCGACAGCCTCAACCGCACACGCAAGGAACACCGTGAGAAACAGGGCAGCGCTGTTCACGTGCCGACTCCTTTCGGTCCGAGGCTTTGGTCATCCGCAATGATTCCAGTGCTTCCTGAGTACAACGACGGTCGCTGACGTCGCGTCGGCTCACCACCGGTCGAATCCACGCACGTAATCCCGACCCAAATCGGCTGGTGACGTCCGGATTTGGCCGGGCCGGACCAAGCTGAAACGCCCGAAAGCCTCAGTCGTGCAGATCGAAAATCTACCGCTGGCACGGACGCTGCAAGTACGGCTGGCAGGAATCCTCAGCGGGGACGAGCAGTGACGACATGCGTTGGACTGAGCGCGATGCTGGAGACAGGAGTAAACCGGCCAACAGTCGGAGGACTAAGCACATATGAACGCCAGCAACCCCGACGGGTTCCATCCCGGACTGAACGATTCCAGCGCTACGCATGTCGACCGGTCGTTGCGCACGCGAGTGCATCACGTCAAGGCTTCAGAGCTGAGTTCGGCGACTACATCTTCGTGCCGTCATACGTTCCGCATCGCGAAGAGAGAATCCCGACACCGACAACTCCGCGGTGATCGTGATCGCTCGCAGCACGCAGGAGGCAATAGTGGTGAATCTTCCTGCGTTGGACGCGCTCTCAGATCAGCCCAAGTGATGTGCCGGCGTCATTCTGGCCAGGCGGACTGAGCAATGATGCTGACAAAGTCCTTGCGTCGGAAGTCCGCATCAAAGTGCGCAATGACGTCGTCGTTCATCGTGCCGAATGTCGTCTCCGGCCGATCCCGCATGCCGTCGTAGAAGGCGCGCTGAATCCGATTCTTGAAGTCGGGGCGCGGGTGCGCAGCGATGACGGCCGCGAGTTGCTCGTCGCTGATCTCATAGATTTGTTGGCCGAGTACGTCAGTCTCCACGCCAAGGGTGACGAGATGGATCTCCGGTGCGAGGTGTTCGGGGATGCCCGGAGTGGTGTGAAGCGCGATCGACAACCAGACCATTCGGGCCTCGGCAGGAGAGTATCCCTGATCGAGCAGGAATTGCTCGGCGATATCGGCACCGTCGACCTCGAATCGCTGATGCGCGGTGCGGTATTTCGGTGTCAAGCCGAGGTCATGGAACATGGCACCGACGTAGCTGAGTTCGGGGTCGGGCGAATGCCTGCGGCGGCGTGACTTGAGCATGCCCCACAGGTACACCCGCCGCGAGTGATGAAACAGCAGATCGTCCTCCGCATCAAGGACCAGTTCGGTAGCGGCCTTGACGACGACGCTATCCGGAATGGTCACTCCAGCAATTATTTCCGTCATTTCTCTGTCCTTGTCGTGGCGCGGGCCAACGTGATCTCGGCTGCGAACCCCGCGATGTAGATCACCAGTTGTGCTGGGAGATGGGCACGAATCATCGGTCCGCGCCCCCCACGAGTGCTCCCGCGCGCACACCCTTCTCAACGCGCTCGCCCAGATCCATGTCTACATTGCGAAAATATTCGAATGCGCGCTGCAGGACTGGCTCGGTCACTCCGTCAAGTAGGTGACCGACGATGTTGTCGACCAACCGTTCCCGCTCGGCGTCGTCCATCACGTCGCGGACCAGGGTGCCGGCCTGACCCCAATCGTCGTCATCGGACCGCAAAGTGTAAGCGGTGCGGACCATTTCGCCGTCGGTGTGCCAGCCGGCCGGCTCACCGTATCGCTCGGTGTCGGCGCGCGGCCCGCCCTTGGAGTTCGGCGCGTAGACCGGGTCGGTGGCCAGCTGATACCGCATCTGCCCGGCGGTGTTGTAACTGTGCACCGGGCACTTGGGTGCGTTGACAGGCAGCTGGTTGTAGTTGGCGCCAATGCGGTATCGCTGCGCGTCGGCGTAGGCGAACATCCGCCCCAGCAGCATCTTGTCCGGGCTCGCGCCGATGCCGGGCACCAGATTGCTGGGCGACCAGGCGCCCTGCTCGATCTGGCTGTGGTTGTCGGTGGGATTGCGGTCCAGCGTCAGTCGGCCCACCTCGACGAGCGGATAGTCGGCGTGCGGCCACACCTTCGTCAGGTCGAAGGGGTTGAACCGGTATGTTTTAGCATCCTCGAACGGCATGATCTGCATCTTGAGCGTCCACGACGGGTAGTCGCCGTGGTTGATCGCCTCGAACAGATCGCGAGTGTGGTAATCGGTGTCGACCGACACCAACGCGTCGGCCTCGGCCTGGGTCAGGTTCTGAATGCCCTGATCGGTGATGAAGTGATAGCGCACCCAGAACCTCTCCCCGGCGGCGTTGACCCACATGAAGGTGTGGCCGCTGTAGAGGTTCATGTACCGCCAGCTGCGGGGGATGCCGCGATCGCCCATTAGCCAGGTGACCTGGTGCGCGGATTCCGGAGACAGCGTCCAGAAGTCCCACTGCATGTCGTGATCACGCAGGTTGCTGTCGGCGCGACGCTTCTGGGAACGGATGAAACTGGGGAATTTCAACGGATCGCGCAAGAAGAACACCGGGGTGTCGTTTCCGACGATGTCGTAATTGCCCTCGGTGGTGTAGAACTTCAGCGCGAAGCCGCGCGGGTCGCGCCAGGTATCTGGGCTGCCACGCTCACCGGCCACCGTGGAGAACCGGATCACCGTCTCAGTCGTGGTGCCGGGCTGAAACACCGCGGCCTTCGTGAACGCGCTGACGTCGTGGGTCACCTCGAACCGCCCGAAGGCGCCCGAGCCCTTGGCATGTGGCTGGCGTTCAGGCACCCGCTCCCGGTTGAACTGTGCCAGCTGCTCGATGAGGTAGTGATCGTGAAGCAGAATCGGCCCATCCGGGCCAATGGTCAGCGAATGCTCATCGCTTTCCACCGGGATACCGGCATTCGTCGTCGTCGGCGGTGTAGGTTGCATGTCGGTCATGGTCTTGCCTTTCGGTAGTGGTGAAATACTCTGGGAAGCTGGAGAATTGGTGCCGGTGACCGTGTTAGTCGTCCACATCCGGCACGGTGAGCAGACTGCGGTCGAGGATCTCAGCGACCCACTCGATCAGGCGGCCGATGATGTTATGCATACTCGTTCCTTTGGTCGATCCGCTGCAGCGCCATCCGCTGCAGGTGATACCTTCTAGCGACTGTCCTTGCACGACAACCCATTCCGTGGCGCAACGCCGGAGTCGTGAGGAGACGCAGTAGCGCCCCCGCCATCCCTGACACATCGCCCCGCCGGTAGATCAGTCCCGCGCTCGCCGGCACCACCAATCGCACGATTGTCGGGTCGGCCTGCGCAACCACCGGACGGCCGGCGCCCAGCACGTCGAGCAGCGTGGTGTATCCCGTGGCATTTTCCGGGACGACGACGTCTGCGGCGGCGATCAGGTATGGCCAACGGTCCTCGGTGAGATCCCTGATCACGTGCACACTTGATCCGGCGCCTTGTGCGAAGCTTCGCCGCAAGACCGTCGCGCGGTATTCGCCGCCCCCGAGGAGGACAAGCTGTGCCCGACATCGCGACCGCACGGTTGCGAAGGCGGCCGCCAGTTGGTCGGCGTCTGCCTGGTCGTCGAACGGACCTGTAGCGAGGATGGTTGGAAGACCCGCCAGGCCCACCAGCGAACGGGCGGCCATGGGGTTGAGCGCCGCGGCCGGTGGGACCCTCGAGATGGTCACTTGTCGTAGGGGTTCAGGGCGAGAAATGTGACTCCCGCGGCTATTCCAGCAAGTACCTGGGCCACCAGGTATATCCACAGCGTCGGCCACGCGAACATGCCCATCACCGCCGCCCCAAGCGAGACCGCCGGGTTGAACGCGCCGCCTGAGATCGCCCCGACCGCGAATGCGCCTGCCACGACGGTGAATCCGATCGCAAGGCCATAGAACGAGTTGTCGGGGTGGTCCTTGCTGGTGGCCACATTGAGCACGACGTAGCACAAGGCGAACGTGAAGAGCAGCTCCACCACGAACACAGCCAGCAGGGTGCGGCCGGTCAGCGTCGTCGCCGCTGCGGTCGCCATCCGTGTCGGGTCGACCACCGTGCGCACCACCACCGCGGCAAGCAGCCCCGCACCGAGCTGCACGATCCAGTACCCAACCGCATCACGCAGACCGATCCGGCGCCGAATCAACACCGCCATCGTCACGGCCGGGTTGTAGTGCCCACCGGAGAGGTGTCCGCCTGCATAGATCATCACCATCAGGACGGCCCCGATTCCGAGCGGCGCCAACGGGCTGCCGCTGCCCACCGCGGCGCCCACAGTGAAGACCAGGAAGAAGGTTCCGATCGCCTCGACCGCGTACTTGACGCCGACCCGAGGCCCGCTCACGACGTCCATCTCTGCGCTGCTCACCTGAGTCGGTGCTTGTGCTGTCACCATGGTTCATAGACTCGCGGTCCCGGACGCCGATGTCGTCAACGCTGTCGGCCATCTCGGCCCCCCGGCAGCGCGACTCCGGGCCTACCTGCTAGCTGCTATTGCCCGTCAACCCAGAGCGTCGAGCAGCCGGTCCAGATCGTCTTCGGTGTTGTACAGGTGGAAGCCGATGCGCACCGCCCCTGCACGCACGGAAGCGCGAATACCTGCAGCCCGCAGCCTGTCAGCCGCATCAGCGATCGGTATCGACACGATGGCCGAATTCTGCTGGGGCAGACCGAGTTCTGTGCGTGTCCGGTTGGCCAGCCCGACGGTGTGCGCTTCGACCGCGGCACCGTCAAGCGCCGCCAGCCACGGCAGCGTCAACCCGGCGCCCAATGCGCTGAACCATGTTGGTGAGGCGTCGAAACGTCGCGCGCTGTCGGACAGCCGCAGCGGCAACCCGTAGATCGTCTGCCACGGGTCCTCACCCGCGTACCAATTGGCGGCGTGCGGTGTCATGAGCCGGCTCACCCTGTCGCTCAAGGACATCCACGAGGTTCCGCGCGGCGCCAGCAGCCACTTGTAGACCGCGGCGGCCGTGACGTCTACCCAGCCCAGGCCGACCTGTTTCCAGCCGAGCGCCTGCGTGATGTCGACGACGGTCAGCGTGTCGGTGCCCGCGACGGTGTTTCGCAGCGCGTCGATGTCGAGCACGGCGCCGTTGGCGGACTGCACCAGGCTAGCCGTCACGACGTCGAAGTCGGCCGCGTCCGAGACCAACTGATCGGGCGCCAGCTCGGTGACCGTCACGCCCCTGCCGGCCTGGGCGGCGAACGGGAAGGTGGTGCTGGTGAACTCGCCTGCCAGCGTCGCCACCCTGCTGCCGTCGGGAATCGCCGCGGCAACCAGCCCGAGGACCGCAGATACGTTGCCGCCCATGGCCACCGACTCGACGGGCACCCCTGTCAGCGTGGCGTAGCCGACTCGCCCGAAGCGCACGTAGTCGTCAAACAACGGCACTTCCATCGTCCCTGTCTGCCACTGGGTGATGCAGTCCTGCAGCGCGTCGATCAGGAATCGCGGCGGCAAGCCGTAGGTCGGGCTATTGAGAAACCCGTCAGCACCGACGAACTCGGCCCCGAACGCCTCCCTGGCCGTCATTCGGCGGGTGGCTCTTCGCCGCGCAGCCGGGCCTGCAATTGCTCTCGGTCCTTGCGTCGGCGTTCGTCGAAGACGGCGATGCTGGCGGTGGCGCGACGGCGCAGAGGGGCGAATATCCAGATGCCCAGCGGGAGTGCGACGACGAACGCGAACAAGAGCGCCACCACAAGCGGAAAATCGCGCACGCCGAGCAAATGTCCGGCGCCGAAGATCACCGCGGTCAAGACGACGACGAGCAGCAGGCGGGCCAGGACATAGGCCAGCACGTCTATCACGAGGCGGGATCGGGGCGGTCGGTCAGACACGGGCCGAGCCTACCGACGGCGCGTATATTCATTTCAAGGAGGTTTTTTGCGTGGCGTATTTGCTCCTGACACTCGTCTTGGCCGGATTGATCTACGCCGGCTGGCGGCTGACGCGGTTGACCGCCGCCGCCCGACCGAAGACGCGCGTGATCGGACCGGACGACGATCCGGATTTCCTGCGGCGGCTCGGGGACAACAAGCCCCGGCAATAGGTCCTATCCGGACTGGGCCTGCGGCCGCTTCGCACCCGAGAAGCCAGCCGAGACGACGGCGGCCAATTCGATCAACGCCTCCCGTGTCTCCGGCTTCAGCCGGTCGAGGCTGATCTCGGCGCCCTCCTCCAGATGCGGGTCAAAAGGCACCTGTTTGACAGCGCGGCACCGCCGGTTGAAGTGATCGACCACCTTCTTCATGTCGACCTTGCCGGACCTCGGCCGCACGGCGTTGATCACGGCGATCGAGTTGCGAACCATGTCCTGGTGGCCGTGGGCGTCCAGCCAATCCAAGGTGGCCGACGCGCTGCGGGCGCCGTCGACGGAGCCTGAGCTGATCACGATGAGCACGTCGGCCTTGTCCAGTACGGCCGACATCGCCGAGTGCAGCATGCCGGTGCCGCAGTCGGTGAGCACCAGGCTGTAAAACCGCTCCAGCACCTCGAGCGTGCGCTGGTAGTCCTCGGAGCTGAACGCCTCCGACACCGCCGGATCGCTTTCGGATGCGAGCACCTCGAGCCGGCTCGGGCCCTGTGAGGTGTAGCCACGGACGTCGCTGTAGGCCGCAATGCCCTCGGCGTCACGCAGCAGATGCCGCACGGTGGCCGGGGTTTCCAGCGGCACCTTCTGGCTCAGCGTGCCGCGGTCGGGATTCGCATCGACGGCGACGACGCGGTCACCACGGGTCGACGCGAACGTCGCGCCAAGTGTCGCGGTGATCGTCGTCTTGCCGACGCCGCCCTTCAACGACAGCAACGCGATGCGGTAGCAGCCCCGCAGCGGTCGCTTGACCTCGTTGACCAGGCTGTTGTGCCGATTGACCTTCGCGCTTTCTCCGACATTGATCTGCTTGAACGACGCGAGATACAGCCACTTGCGCCAGCCTTGCGACGGCGCTCGCTTGGGCTGACCCAGCAGCGCGACGGTCGACAGGTCAAGGTACGGCGGCGGGTCTTCGGGCTGCGGCGTCAGCGGGCGCAACGCGTAGCCCAGCGGCAAGCCGTTCGGCGGGGTCGGTGCCGTCCATTCCGCGGGTACTGCCTCCGCGGCTACGGCCTCTGCGGGGTCGCTGAACCGCTGCTGCGACCGAAACCCATCCGACTGCTCAGACAACGACTAAGTCCCCTCTCAACTAGCACCTTGTCGCGGTCAACTCACCCCAGCGTACGAATGCAGCCCGACGGTCACCAGATTGATGAAGAACAGGTTGAATACCATCGCGACGAAGCCGACGACGTTGATCCAGGCCGCCTTCTTGTCGCGCCACCCCGCCGTCGAGCGCGCGTGCAGGTACGCCGCGTAGACCACCCACGCGATGAACGACACCGTCTCCTTGGGGTCCCAACCCCAGTAGCGGCCCCACGCTTCCTCGGCCCAGATCGCGCCGAAGATGACGCCGAACCCGAACACCGGGAACGCGAAAATGGTTGTGCGGTAAGCGATGCGGTCCAGCGTCTGCGCGTCCGGCAGTCTATGCACGATGCGGCGCACGGCGCTGTCCGGGCCCGGCTGGCCGAGCGGCGACATCTGCAGCAGGAACAGGATGCTCGCGACACCCGCCACCAGGAAGACGCCCGAGCCGAGGCTGACCACCGACACGTGGATGGGCAGCCAGTACGACTGCAGGGCTGGCATGACGGGTGCGGCGTTGGTGTAGAGCCAACGCCCCGACACGGTCAGCAGGATCAGCACCGGAACGAGCACGAACACCCACAGCGCGCGGTACTGCGGCTTGCGCAACACGATCGCGGCGGCAACCAGACCCGACAAACAGGTGAGGTTGATGAACTCGTACATGTTGCCCCACGGCACCCGCGCCGTGGCCAGGCCGCGCAGCACGATGCACACCAGCAGCAGCCCGATGCCGACGTAGACCAGGGCCAGCCCGGCCTTGCCTGCACGCTCGCCGAGCGGGCGCTTCGGCGTATCGGCGACGACGCCGGGGGTGGCGCTATCCGCGCCGACAGTCGCTCCCACGAGCTCGCGCGCTTCGGCCTTGCGGCCGCGGCTGTACGCCAGCTCGACGGCGAGCAGCAGCAGCGCGGCCACCAGCACCACCACCGACGAGGTGAAGGCCCAATCGGAGTAGCGGGCCAACCCGATGTCGACGTGCTCGGTGTTCATGCCTCGACTCCCGCTCGCTCCGGTCCTCGCTCGTCCCTCGCTGCGATCCTCCCTCGCGCTCGTCTTCGGGTGTTCATACGCGATGTGCCTCCGCCTCTCGCTGGACGCCGACGTCAAGTAGACGCTGCTTCAACCGCTCGAACTCGTCGCCCCATCCCGAGTTATCGGTGCGCGCCAAGCCGCCCAGCTCGACGCTTACCGTACCTGGACCTGCGGGTGTCAGCCGAACCCAGACCCTGCGCCGCCGCACCACCAGCGACACCAGCAGGCCGGCCATCATGGTCAGCGCAAACACCAGCACCCAGATCTGGGCGGGGTCGTGGGAGACCTGCACGTTGATGAATGGCACCGCGCCGTCGAACCGGACGATGGTGCCGTCGTCGAGCCGGGTCTCCTGGCCTGCGCGCAGGTTGACCCTGGCCTTCTTGGTGAGACGCTTCTGCTCGATCAGCCCCGGGTCGAGGTTGAACAGTGACTGTGGTTTGCCGGTGTCCAGCCCGGTGTCGCCCTTGTAGATGTCGACGGCGACGGCCGGATTGTTCAGCGCCGGAAAGCTCGACGACAGCAGCGTGCCGTCGAGCTGTTCGGTGGGTGCGAACAGGCCCTGGATGGCGATCTGGTTCTTGCGACGCTCATCGGGATCGGGATAGCTGCCGCCGGGCGGGTCGAATCGCATTGCACCCGACGACAGAAACGTGGTCTGGTCTTCGGGCCGGAACTGCAGCGTCTGCGTGCGGGTCTGCCCGTCGGGGAAGGTGACGGTGAACGTCGGGGCGTAGCCGTGGCCCTGCAGGTAGACCCGGTCGCCGCCCACCCGCAGCGGCTCGTTGACCTTCAGGTGATACGGCCGCCAGCTATCGGTGTTGAGGTCGTCGCCTGCCTGGTAGTCGATGTTGGCGGCGAAGCTTACGGCCTGACCGGTCGGGAGGTAGTGCGCCTGGAAGTCGTTGACCCGCAAGCAGATCGGATACAGCGACGTCCCGTCGACGGTGTTGCCGGCCCGGAACGAGTCGAACGCCGCGGGCGAGGCTGAGCAGAACCCCGGGCCCTTGTCCGCGATGACGATGACATTGCCCTCGTAGCCAAAGAGCTTGCCGGCGGCCACGGCGACGAGCAGGCCGAGCAGCGAGAAGTGAAAGACGATGTTGCCGAATTCGCGCAGATAGCCTTTCTCGGCTGATATTTCGACGGTGGCGCCTTCTTTGCGGCTGATCCGACGCCAGCCGCGCAGATGGTCGGACACGTCGGCGGCGACGGTCTCGGGGTCGCCGGGAACCTCGGCGGCATGGTGCTTGGGCAGCCTGCTCAGGTTGCGGGGTGCGGCGACGGGCGTGGCGCGCAGGCTGCGGGCGTGCTCGATCAGTCGCGGAGTCAGGCAGCCGACGAGCGAGATGAACAGCAGCACATAGATGGCCGTGAACCAGAAGCTGGAGAACACCTCGAAGGCCTGCAGCCGGTCCAGCCATGGTCCGATGGTCGGATGCTCGGCGATGTACTGCTCGACCTTGAACTCGTTGAGGCTGCGCTGCGGCAACAGGGCACCGGGGATTGCGCCGAGCGCGAGCAGAAACAGCAGCACCAGCGCGGTGCCCATCGACGTCAGGGTCCGCCAGGTGTTGCGCATCAGCGCGAGCAGACGCAAAACTGCCCTATTTTGACGGATTTTGGGCAGTTTTGCGTCTGCTCGCGGGGAAACGTTCGTCATATCGGCAGCGTCACGTCGCTGACGAACACGTCGCGCACCCAGGACACGAAGTCGTTCCACAGCCCGGTCACCAGCGCGGCGCCCACGAGGATCAGCAGCACGCCACCGAAGATCTGGATGTCGCGGGTGTGCCGCCGCAGCCAGCCAAGGCCCTGCACCGCGCGCGCTGAGCCAAAGGCCAGCAACACGAACGGAATTCCCAACCCCAGGCAGTACGCGATGACCAGCGCGACACCGCGGGCCACCGTCGCGCCGTCGGTCGCCGACGCCACCGCGATCACCCCGGTCAGCGTCGGGCCCAGGCACGGTGTCCAGCCCAGTCCGAAGACCGCGCCCAGCAGTGGTGCACCACCGAGAGTCGAGATCTGCCGCGGCGTGAAGCGGGCCTCGCGCTGCAGCGCCGGGATGAAGCCGACGAACACCAACCCCATCAGGATCGTGATCACGCCCCCGATGCGTTGCAGTAGAAGCTGATTGGCGATCAGCGTCGTCGTCATGCCGAGGACCGCAACGGTGCCGAGCACGAAGACGGCCGTGAAGCCCGCGACGAACAACAGCGCCGCGCCGGCAACTCGCAGCCGCGCGGTGCGCACCGCAACATGTCCCGGCTGTTCTTCCACACCGACGACCGCCGCGAGGTAGGAGAGATAGCCCGGCACCAGTGGCACCACACACGGCGAGGCGAACGAAACCAGTCCGGCCAGCACGGATACGCCGATCGCGAGCAGTACCGGTCCGGCGGCGGCGATCTCGGCGAACCCCGTCATGTCTTCGGCTCCGGCTCGGCCGCAAGCCTTTCCACGACCGGCTGCAGATCCTCGGCGAGCAGTTCACGAAGGAACACCGCGGCGACCCGGTGCTGGCGGTCGAGCACCACGGTGGACGGGATGACGGTGGTGGGGTACTTACCGCCGAACGCGATCATGGTGCGCATCGGCGGGTCGTAGATCGACGGAAACGTGACCCTGCGGTCGACGATGAAATCTTTCGCGGCGTCGCGGTTGTTGTCGCGGACGTCGATGCCAAGAAATGCGACGCCCTGCTTACGTGTGGCGTCGTACACCTTCTGCAGCTGAGTGATCTCGGTGCGACACGGTCCGCACCATTGCCCCCACACATTGATCACCACGACCTTGCCGGCGAAATCGTCGAGCGAAATCGTCTTGGCGGGGTCCATCAGCTCCGGGCCGGTCAACTGGCCTGGGCGGCCACGACTTTCGGGTGGATCATAAAAGATGTCGGTCTTACCGCCGGGTGCCACGAACTCGAAGGTGCCGCCCTGCGCGACGGCGTCGTCACCGGTGGAGCAACCAGCGAGCGCGACGATCGCCGCGCTTGCCAGGGCCACCAGCCGCTTCACTGCCCGGCCAGCTCCGAGTATCCCCAGCCGACATAGGAGTCGCCATGGAAGTAGAAGGACGTCAGCGAGGCTAGGTTGCACATGCGTCTGGTCGGGAAGTGATGCAGACTGGCACCCGTCATCGCCCGTCGGAGCGTTTCGACCGGCAGCTGATGGCTGACGCACAACGCCTCATGACCCGCCGCCTTGATCCGCGCCCGGTGCAATGCCGCCGTCATCCGCGCCGCGATCTCCTTATATGGTTCGCCCCACGACGGAGTCCGTGGATTCCGCAGATACCACCAGTTGCGCGGGTCGCGCAGCGCCCCGTCGCCGGGCGAGACACGTTGACCCTGAAAGATGTTCATCGACTCGATCAGGTCTTCGTCGGTGTCGATCGGGAGACCGAGTCGCGTCGCGAGCGGCTCCGCGGTCTCCTGTGCGCGCTCCAGCGGCGAGGCGACCACATAGACGACGTCGCGCTGCGCCAGCCAGTCGGCTACTGCCTGCGCTTGCGCGCGGCCACGCTCGGACAGGTGGTAATCGGGCAGTCGGCCGTACAAGATCTTGTCCGGGTTGTGCACTTCGCCGTGCCGCATCACGTGCACGATCGTCTTCTCGGTCATGCCGGCTTCTTCGCCTCCGCGGCGGCGCGCGCGGCGCCAGGTAGGGCGTCGGCGATCCGTTCGAAGGCCTCATCGTCCAGAACGGTTGAGACGAACCAGGTTTCGAACGCACTCGGCGGGGGGTAGACCCCGGCGTCGAGCAGCGCGTGGAAGAAGGATGGGAAGCGCCACGTTTCGCTCGCGCGGGCGGCCGCGAAATCGTGCACCGGCTCGTCGGTAAAGAACACGCTGAGCATGTTGCCGGCGCGCTGAACCTGATGTGCCACACCGGCTTCCGTCAACGCCGTGACGAGGAGCGCAGCCAGCCGGTTGGCGTTCGCGTCAAGCGCGGCGTATGCGGTGTCGTCGGCAGTCCGCAGCGTCGCCACTCCGGCGGCCATGGCGACCGGGTTCCCAGACAGGGTGCCCGCCTGATACACCGGGCCCAGCGGCGCGAGGCGCTCCATCACCTCGGCGCGGCCGCCGAACGCGGCTGCGGGCAGCCCGCCGCTCATCACCTTGCCGAAGGTGAACAGGTCGGCGTCGACGGGATCGATGCCGTACCAACCGGATCGGCTGACCCGGAAGCCGGTCATCACCTCGTCGGAGATCAGCAGCGCGCCGTGGTCGGCGGTGATGCGGTGCAGCGACGCGTTGTACCCGGGCTGTGGCGGAACCGTTCCCATGTTGCCTGGGCTGGCCTCGGTGATGATGCAGGCGATCTCGTCACCGAACTGTGCGAACGCCTCTTCCACCGCGGGAATGTTGTTGTAGGGCAACACGATTGTGTCCGCCGTGGCGGCTCCGGTGACGCCGGGTGAGGACGGTAGGCCCAGCGTCGCAACCCCCGATCCGGCGTCGGCCAGCAACGCGTCGCTGTGGCCGTGGTAGCAGCCGGAGAACTTGATGATCTTGGCTCGGCCGGTGAAACCGCGGGCGAGCCGGATCGCGCTCATGGTGGCCTCGGTGCCGGAGTTCACCATGCGCAGCCGCTCCACGGGGGCGACGCGGTTGATGATCTCGGTGGCGAGCTCGGTTTCGGACGGTGTTGGCGCGCCGAATGACAGGCCATCGGCGGCGACGCGCTGTACCGCCTCGACGACGGCGGGGTTGGCGTGGCCCAGGATCATCGGCCCCCAGGAGCACACCAGGTCGACGTAGCGGTTGTCGTCGGCGTCGGTCAGCCAGTATCCGGTCGCGGAGGTGATGAACCGCGGGGTGCCGCCGACCGAGGAGAAGGCCCTCACCGGCGAGTTCACCCCGCCTGGGATGACGGCGCACGCGTCGGCGAAGAGCTTCGCGGAGACGTCGGTGCTGGACATGGCCACCAGTGTCCCAGCCAGCCCAAAGCCGTCAACTACGGGGTGTAGTTAGACACCTCCGCCCCTGCAGCGCCGACCGCACGGTTGTTGTACACAAACGTCGAGAAGGTGCGCGAATAAGCGTGCGCTCGGCGTTCGTCAGCCCTTGGGGGTGACGACGAACACCGGGTGATCGGCCTCGCGCGGCAGTTGACGAAAGTAGCCTTCGACGGCCCGGCCGGCCTTCTCCCGGTACGCGGTCAGGATCGGTCGCCGGTCCTGCTCCGGGATTTCCCGCGCGACGTATGCCGTCGACCCGATCGTCGCGTTGGGGTCGGCCCGCAGGTTCTTCACCCAGTCGGATTCCCCGCGGGTCGACACCACATATTTGGTGCCGCCGACGTCAACGGGGATCACCGGGACCTGTTGCCGTTGCTTACTGCGCCGCCGCGTCACGGTCAGCGTCTCGGTGTTGCTCATCCCGGTCGCCATCGCGATCTTGTTGAAGACCGCGCGGGTAAACCACGGAGGCTTGAGATAGGCCATTGCCTACGAGTTTGATGGTTTACATGCAACTACCGCAATGGCTGGCGCGGTTCAACCGGCACTTCACCAACCCGATCCAGCGGATGTGGGCGGGCTGGGCACCAGGCATGGGAATCCTCGAGCATGCCGGCCGGAAATCGGGAAAGCAGTACCGCACCCCGTTGAATGTGTTTCCCACCGAGGATGGGGTGGTCATCGTGTTGACCTACGGGCCAAACCGCGACTGGTTGAAGAACATTGCCGCCACCGGCGGCGGCCACATGAAGCGCTACGGCAAGACGATCGAACTCGTCGACCCGGAAGTGGTGCCGAAGGCGGAAGCGGCGCAATCCGTGAAAGGCCTGTGGCGCCCGATCGTTGCGAGGCTGCCGTTCGAGTCGGCGGTGGTGCTGAAGCGCGCCGCCTAGTCGAGCAACGGTTCCAGGTTCATCACCTTCACGGTGCCGCCTTCGCGGTCGGTGACGTAGGCGCGCTTGCCGTCTGGGCTCACCGCTATCGAGGACGTGACGACGCCGAGATTGAACGTCTTGATGACGGTGTTGGTGGAGGTGTCGATCACCTTGATGGTGCCACTGAACTGGCTGGCGACGTAGGCGAGCTCGCCCACCGGGCTGATCGCCACCTCCACGGGAGTATTGCCGGCGATGATGGTCTCGATGACGGTGTCGGTGGCGGTATCGATCACCGACACCGAGTGGCTGTCGGCGTTGGTGACGTAGAGGCGGGTGCCGTCGGGGCTCATCGTCACCCCGACGGGGCTGTTGCCGACATCGATGTTGAAGCTGGTGCCGTTGGGGAGGGTGCGGATCTTCTTCACGTAGTCGCCGGTCCAGCTGGCGACGTAGACCCAGTCGCCGTCGGGGCTTACCGCGATTCCGTACGGGCCGAAGCCGAGGATGCGGGTGTCGATGACGGTGTTGGTGGCGGTGTTGATCACCTGCAGCATGTTGCTGCTGCCGACGTACGCTTTCGTGCCATCGGGGCTGAACACCACATAATCCGCACCCTTGCCGGCACCGGAGCCGACAGAGATCGTGTCGGTGACAGTGTTGGTGGCGGTATCGATCACCGAGACTGTCCAGTCGTCGTAATTGGTGACGTAGGCCAGTGTTCCGTCGGGGTGGACAGCCACACGGTATGGACGGTCGCCGACAGTGATGGTGGCGCTGACGGTGTTGGTGGCGGTATCGATCACCGAGACTGTGTCGGAATCGGCGTTGGTGACGTAGGCGTGGCCACCATCGGGGGTGAACGCCACATCTAGCGGAAAGTCGCCGACACCGATCGTCGCAATGACGACGGGCGTGAGCTGCGGGCCGACGGGGATATCGATGACGGCCGTGTCGTTGTGGCCCAAGCCGGGTTTGAACACGCCCCCTGGTCCGTGCCAGTGGAACCCGTGGTCTTGGGCCATGACGGTGAACTGGTCAGGGAGGCCGAGGCGGGCGAACTTTGGATCCGGTGTGTAGGTGAAGGTGCCATCCCGGTTGATCACCACCGTCCCGTACTTTGGGGCCTGGGTGACGGTGAAGCTCACTGGGTCGCCATCGGGGTCGACGGCATTCAGGTCACCGGTCACTTCGCTCACCGACCCGTCGCCCTCGAGAGTCAGGCCGTTCCTGTCGGGGTTGTAGTTGATGGTCGCGGTTCGATTGAAGAACGTGCGCTGGATTTCGCGGCGCACCCACGCCAGCAGCCCCCACAACCCCGGCGACTCCACGGGCGCGGCGGGGGCGCCAGTCGCCGATGGGCCCAACCCCAGCCAGGCGAACAACCCTGACACCAGATTGGAAAGCACCTGTACCGGCGAGACTGGGGCGGGCGGGCCCGCCATGACGGCCGCAACATCCTGCGCCGCAACCACATTCGGCGCCGTCGGGGCCGCGCTGCGCAGCACATCACTGTCGGGCGCAGTGGTTTCGGCGGTGTTCACCAGTTCCCCCGAGGCTGTCGACCGCGACAAGGCCGACGCTACCGATATCGACGCCGGCTGCAGCCGAGCCGCAGGGCCTGCGTTCGACACTGGATCGGACGCTGATTCGGGCGCCGGATTCGAAGTCGGTTTGGGTTCGGTTGGCGGCCCACCGGATTCGACCACCGGCTCGCTGTCGGCGGGTACCGATTCGTCGGGCTCGGACACCACATTCTCGGGCACCACGTTCTCGCCCGGTTCCGTGACCTCCGCCTCATCGGACGCAGTCGATGTGTCGTGTTCGGACAACGACTCCTCGCCCGTCGAGGTCGTCTCAACGTCCTCCGTATCGTCGGTCTCGCTATCGGTGCCGCCGG
>Ga0075428_100001656_pt1 | contig 23712 bp, 51 predicted proteins | sample RhiMetdeltSRZDD2_FD_75291 | JGI IMG/M metagenome (GOLD analysis project Ga0075428, IMG submission 75291) | Populus rhizosphere microbial communities from Tennessee, USA - Rhizosphere MetaG P. deltoides SRZDD2 | ecosystem: Host-associated > Plants > Roots > Rhizosphere > Soil | place: USA... | reverse complement strand
CGGGTGTCGGTTCCTGTAGCCTGTTAGGGGTACGTGGGGGTGTGGGTTTGGAGAGGTGGGGTGGTGAAGGTGGAGTTTGCAGCTGGGTTTCTGGCGTTGATTGGGCTGGTGGGGCTGGTGTCATGGTCGATTGGGGCTGAGATCCGGGCGCAGTACCGGCTGAGGAAGTGGATGAAGGGACGTGAGGTGGGTGATGGGCGAAGAACTGACCGGGACCCAGAAGGCAGCCGCCCTGCACGGTGTGGCCATTAACCGGGCCTATCCAGCTGACGCTCGGCTCAGTGCTGCTATAGATGCGCTTGATATCTATGAGCAGGAGTACGAGAGGATCCACGCCGAGTGGGAAAAGGTACGCCAGGTATTGGATAGTGTCGGCATCTGTGGAGACACGGTGCCGACAGTGATGGGGGGCACGGAGATTCCCACTATCTCCTGCGACTTGCCAGCCAATCATCCGGGATGGCATGGGGCCGATAACCCCTCTGGCTTCCACGGCCTCGTGTCACGTGTCTCGTGGTCCATTGCATCCGATTCGGTATTGGCCACCGACCCCCAATCCGAAAGGACTACGCCATGAGCGACGACCGGCTGCCACATCCAACGGCCGACGCCTACGAGCGGGCCTGCGCGGCACTGGAAAAACTCTACGAACGAGCCCAGTCCGCCGAGGCCGAGCGGGATCGACTACGCCAAGACCCTGTAGAAATGTCCGGTAAACATCGCCAGGCTGCTAAGGACCGGGACGAGGCACGCGATGAGCTTCTACGTAAAGCTGATCTCGTTGCCGTACTTGACGATGACGTGGCGACCGAACAAGAGCAAGTACGTGCAGCGGTATACGTGGTGATGATCCAAGACCGACATGCTGATCCTGAACCCTACGTGTTCTCAACCGCCGAGGCAGCTATTGCGTATGCCCGTCAACATGCACTGGAGTACGCCTCCAGTCCGGATGATGTAGAAGAAGAGCCGGTTGATGGCTGGCTTTATCATGCCCGGTATTCCGGCGAGAGCGATTCGGTCTGGGTGATTGAGAAAGAACTGTGGGATGCACCATGAGCGACGAACCGGCACGGGGGTCGACCATTGACTATTGCGAGCACTGGCCCGAAGAGGGCCACTCGTGGGTGAGCACCAATCACGCTGGCCTGCCGCGCGTTTGGACGAAACGATGCAGCGGTTGTGGTTATCTCGACGTGTCAGAGGTGCGCGCCGAGGTCGTCTCCCTTACCGCCGAACGAGACCAGCTGCGGGAACAGCTGGCCGAGGACGACAAGAAATGGGACCTGGTCATCGACCAAATTTCAACGGCTAGCGCCAGGGTGATGCGCGAGCGCGACGCCGCCCTCGCCAGTCGAGATACCGCTTACCGCGCCCTTGATGAAGCGGAGCGCAACCTGAGCGCGGCATTGGGTGGCGCCGAAGGCAACCTCCCGCAATTGGTTGAGCAGACGGCACGGATGCGGGCGGTGGTGGAGGCGGCGAAGGCGTGGGAGGCCGCTGGCGGAGCTGGACAGTCCCGCGACGCATGGCAACCCACGGACGCCGAAGTCGCGCTGGAGGAAGCCGTCGACGCCCTTGACGCTGGGGCGGCTACGGGTGGGGAGAGTGGCGATGGTTGAGGCCGTAGTCCAGCCATGGACGGCTTTTCCTGGCGCCAGGCCGTGTCTAGCGCTACCGCCCGAGAGGATCCGACGTGGGCAACTATTGGTCTGTACCCGCCAAAGGAACCATAACGGGGCTCATGCTGTCGGCATAAGATGGAAAGATCCAATGGGAGGACCCGTGTGACCTGATATGTCATCCGGAGTATGGCGCCTGCTGCGGCGGAAAAGTCAGGGGCAGGGAAGAGGACGAATGAGCGACGAACCGACCAATGAATCGACCTCAGCTGGGACCTGGATGGGTGGCATAGTGCTCCTGCTCCTTGTAACAGTCTTCGGCATGATGCTGGGCGTTGTTCTCATCCCACGTCGGACACCGCCCCCACCTCCGGCCGCGCCCGCACCGACTATGGATGTCCACGACCTGTTCAAGGAATGCCTGCGCGCGGCCTATAGCAATGGTGCCAATCAGAATGACTGTGTTGCTATCTATTACGGGCCCGAGCAATGATCCTGCACGAGCGCATCAAGGCTGCGGTTGAGCAGCGGTTAACGTTGGCACAAGCAGCTACACCCGGACCGTGGATGCACGTCGACTACGCCGGCAGCGGGGATCCTGATTGCACGTTCATGGGTTGCGGCTCGGTCATCACAATGGGCGAAAATGTTCTGGGTGGCGCTATTGCGGCACCCAGTGGTGACCTGTATCCGAGGTCCGGCTACTCACCGAAAGACGACATGGCCTTCATTGCTGACAACGGTCCGGACCGCATCATCCGCGACTGTACTGAAGATCTATGGCTGCTCAACGAGCATGCGCTCGACCCAAACAGCTCGCACCTGTTCTGCGACCCTGGCTGCGTCGGTGGTGACTGTAAGCGTTGCGGCATGGAATACCCATGTCGCCAGTTACGATCATTGGCCCGTCGCTACGACATTCCAACGAAAGATGGAGCGAATGGTTGAGGTCATAGGCGTAATCATGGGCTTTTGGATCGTAGGCATGGTCCTTACCATTCCCCGTCGCCTTCGGCAACAGGCCTTTTGGGCGTTCCTGTCGGTTGGCTTCTTGGCTGTGTGCGCCATTTCCTGGGCTATCGCTGGATACATGCTGATGACGGTTCTCTGCTTCATAGCAATGGCCCTATGTTCGCTCTGGGGCCTTGCTTCTGGTTATTCGGAACGTAAATTTTGGAGAAGACTCAGTGAGTGATAACCCGATACCGATCTGGCTACTGGACGTGGATGGCGTAATCAACGCCATCTCTACTTCCAAGCAGCGGTTGCATGCTGCGTGGCCAGAGGACTCCTGGATTCTTACTGAGGCTGACAGTGGTACCAGCGTATGGCCCATTCAAACGGCAACGCCGGTAGTGGAGTACATCCGCAAGGTCCATGAGTCGGGCCTGGCCGAGATCCGTTGGCACACCACGTGGCAGCAGAACGCATTGAACGTGGGCCGCGCCGTTGGACTGCCGGACTTTCCGATCCAGGAGGCTCCCGAGTACGATCCTGGCTTTTGGCACCGCATGCGCGGTACGGACAGTTGGTGGAAACTGCCGGCCGCACGTCGCCTGATCCAGCTGGAGGAGCGTGCTCTCATTTGGACAGATGATGACATCCACTACGAGATGTCCAAGCAGCAGCGCCAATGGCTACGGGGCGAGAACCCTGGCCGGGTGCTGTTGATTGCCCCGGATGCGTACGCAGGTCTTCATCAGAGGGACCTGGACCGAGTCGACAAGTTCCTTAATCCTGGGCCTGGTGAATAGCATTGAGACATGGCACTCATCTTGTACATGGGAGGCAGACGGCGATGAGACCACGCCTGTTCGTAGTCATCTCAACACTCGCACTGATCTTGGCGGGCTGCGATCCGAAACCCACCATCACTGAGGGCACGGTCACCGAGAAGGGCTTCCATATACCGCCGACAAGAATCTCGTACTACGAAGTCTGCTTCACCAGCGAGAATCAGACCCGATGCGAGAAGGTCTCAAAGGATGTCTATAACCAGGCCAAGGTCGGCGAGTGGTTCGTACTGCCATGACTCCGCGTGGGAGGGTGGCCATACGATTGTCGCCCGCCGAACGAGATGTCATTGACCGCCTATCGGGACCTGGACCGGCGTCTTGATGAGTACGCCCAGCGAAGGAGCAGCAGTGAGCACACCAACGTCGTCTGAGTTATGGCCGTCGCTCGACAGCATGAAGCAGTACCTGGAGACCTGGTCCCGGAACGTCTACGAGCTTGAGGCCAAGGTCCGCACGCTTGAGGCCATGAGCGTACGGATGGAGGCCACCTACACCGAAGAGATCGCACGCCTGACCAATGAGCTGGCTACTTGCGCTGCCCCACGGGACCAGCGCATTGCTGAGCTGGAGACGTCCGTCAAGGGTCTGGAGCAGTATGTACAGGACCTGATTGCCGAGCGCCAGCGGGCGATTGAGCGGCTGGCCAAGGTGCTGGAGGTCACCGTCACGGGATCAATGACTCTGCAGGATCTCATCGGCCAGACCATGACGTTGGTGGACCATACCAAGAAGATGTTCCGCGAGCGACTGTGAAGTCCTATCTGCAGAACAACAACTGGTGGCGACGCTTGAACTGTCGTCTTAATAAGCACGAAGACGTCTTGTTCTTCGTGGGCATGAACTTTGGAAAAGAATGCCGATGGTGCTCCCGGCATGGAGTACTGACTGTGGATGAAGTTCACCAAATACGAAAGCAGCAATGGACCGATTACGGTCTCAGAGGAAAGGACTCTTACACCTATGTCCGGATCACGGGAGGAAAAGAAGCCGAGACTGGATAGTGAGCTTTCTCTGCAGGAAATGGACAACTTGTTCGCCAATGTGGCGTGGGCCCGAGAGCAAATTTCTGGCATGTTGGATGCTATCGCGGAACACAAAGAAGAGGACCACGAATGCCAGGTCTACTGCATCCCCGGCAGCATGGCGACCTTTCTCCATGAACTTCCCCATGAGGCCGTTCTGCTCCTACTCCAGGTCGCCCTAAAGGACGCGGTCCTGGTAGAGGATGCCAGTGAAGATGTCTCATGATTCGCCTGGTCGTGGGGGTTACCCGGACGTACCCGTGCGCTACGATCATCGTATCCGCCAACCCACGGGAGGTAGCACATGATTGACGCAGGCCTTATCAAAGAGGCCTTACGGGTTCCAGAGGGTAAGCCCGATACCCCCGAACAGGCCCAGTTGCGAGCATGCTTGACCAGTGTCCTGACCGGGCACAACGAAGTGGACACTATTCGTATCTGTTCGGATCTTGTCACACTGATGCGGGATCAGTTGTCTACCGGCACTGCGACAGTGCGCCGGATCGCAGCCGCCAAGGCCAGGGAAACCATGCAGCCGGCCGCCATCGCCCAGGCGTCTGGACAGACAAGGCCCACGATCGCACGACTACTAACCGAGGCTAGGAACGTGTAGATGACCAGGAACGAAGCTCTGGCCAATTCCGTCGCTGCCATCCAGGAGGCCGTTAAATACCTGGAGGCAGGAAACTCTGATCTGTCGTATAGCTGGACCGTCATAGCCGACACCTGGGCCAGTATTGCCAGTGCTATGGACTATGACCCAGGAGACGATATCTACGAGTGGGAGACAAAGCAGGGATCCCACACTGGCCCGGTAGCAAGACACCCGTAGGGGAGGCTGCAGTGGACCAGGAAGCCGGACAGTTGATCCAGACCCCTCTCCCAGGGTTACCCTTCCGTATCCTGGTCACTGGCTGGCGGGATTGGCCCCGAGCGGCAGCCTGGAAGGTATGGGAGCAACTGGAGCTGGCCGTCAAGGAGCTGGCTGCCGACGCCAGTCTGATCATCGTGACCGAGGGCGAGTCCCCGTACGGGGGCGTTGATGACTATGCCTATGAGTGGGCAGCGCTCAATCGTCCGCGCACGATGCCAGATCGACATCCAGCCAACTGGGCCAGGCATGGGAAGGCTGCTGGTCCCCTCCGGAACGCCGAGATGGTGGCCCTGGGCCCAGATGTCTGCCTCGCGTTCCCTGGTCCAATGTCCAAGGGCACGGTCGACTGCATGAAGAAGGCAGAGAAGGCCCAGGTCCTGGTCCGTACCGTGGAGTGGGATCCGGCCTTCCTGGAGACTGTTGACGACACCCCCATGTCCCCCGTACCCTGGTAGGTAGAGCGGCGCCGGCCGCTGAACCCCGTGAGTCGCGGCCGGTGTCTGCGTTTTCTGGAGGAGAGGGACACAGTGACCAATGATCAGCTCCTGAGACACATTGAGCTGCGCCTGGCGCAGGGCCGTACCGCAGACCTGCAGCAGGTCGTGTACTGCACCCACGAAGGTCCCCAGCTTCACACAGTCCAGGCGGCTGCTGTTGCCGCTGGCTGTGTGTACAGCACCCTGGGCCCCGATGACGATGGCGAGGCTACCGTATTTGTCCAGGGCTCTCCGGAGGAGCTGAAGGACTGCGTCCAGAGAATCAACTGGGCGCTGGAGACGTGCGGTACGGATGGCAATTGATCCGGATACCTACCAGCGGTACCTGGTCGCAGAGAAGAGGGCCCGAGACTTAGGCCTGTCGCTGACCGAGGTGCTGGATCACGCACAACTGTTACTGACACAGCAGCGTCGGCACAACATCGAGGTCACTGCGGTCGAGGATCTGTATCGGCGTCTTGGGCGACAGAGCCCCAACAAGCTCATGTCCCACTACTTTGGCCGGGTGGATGGAACGCCGGCCGAGATGTTTGAGGCAATGAAGTTCTGGGTTGAGGCGGTATGCCGCAACCTGGCAAACAAAACCCTGGAGGAGTTGTGAACGTAGAGCTGCAGGCGGCCGAGCTGTTGGAGCAGGGCGCCAAGATCCTGGAGCGCGACGGCTGGATGCCTTGGGTGCTTCATGACGATGTCAGCGGGAAGCGCTGTGTCATGGGTGGCCTGATGGCCGTTGCTGGACTGGAGCCCAGTCGCTACGTGGGGATGCCGTGGGCCAGGGAAAATCCTGTTGCTGTCACTGCAATTGCACGGCTGGCTTCGGTTATTGACCCGGAGGATCAGGGAGGAAACCCTGACTGGAACCGGGTCGTGACCTGGAACAACATGTCCACTCGGACCCAGCAACAGGTTCTGGACGCCGTGCATGTGGCAGCCATGTCCCTGCGTCTGCAGGTGGCGGCCATGGCTCCGCGTGAAAGGGCTGAGGTGCCGGCATGAACATGATGCAGGTATCAGCCGAGGTGCTGCAGGATGCCGTCATTGACGTACTGGAGCAGGCTGCTGATCTCATTGAGACGGTCGGCTGGACTCAGGGGAGTCGACGTAAGCATGATTACGGGATAACTGGTGGCATCACTGGTTATTGCGCTATTGGAGCCATGCAGGCCGTCAATGAGTCACTTTGGATAACGGCCGAAGAAGTATTCAAGGACTGGCTCACTTCTTCATGGCCCAAGAGCATGCTCTACCTCCGCTATGTGGCACGCTGGAATGACTTTCCTGGGCGCACGGCGGCAGAAGTCATTGACGCCATGAAGTCCTGCGCCAAGGATCTGAGAAATGAGGCGGTGCCATCATGACTGATGCAGCCGGTGCACTGGAAAGAGCGGCCGATCTCCTTGAAACGGTTGGCTGGGTTACGGGAATTGCTATGCAGTATGGGTATAAGGAAAGTGACCCAGTAAGACTGTTGCAGGTAGTCGGTTACTGTGCATCTGGGGCCGTTGTAAAGGCCGCCAGTAACAGTGTGGAATACCAGGCTGCTATGGCAGCCTTGAGCTGCAAAATTCGGCAGGGTATGCAGTTCGTTGCCACCACGAGCAGGGATACCGTGGTCGCGTGGAACGATGCCCGAGGCCGCACCAAGTCCGAGGTCATTGATGCGATGCGGCACGCGGCAAAGGACCTGAGGAATGAGGCGGTGCCATCATGAGCGATATAGCCGACACATTGGAAAAGGCGGCCGATGTCCTTGAAACAATCGGCTGGGTCCAGGGATCTTCAACTGCATATGGATATGGTCCCGATGGGAATATCGATCATATAGTTGGGTACTGTGCATCTGGCGCTCTTCACAGGGTCAGTGGCCTTGAGTACGAATCTGCCATGAGTGCGATGGCCTGTGAAATTGTTGGTTGTCATGGCGACCACTGTCATTTGTTGTGGCCCATTGGCTTTAGATCAGCAACCGTTGTCGAATGGAACGACGAGCCCGGCCGCACTAAGTACGAAGTCATCGACATGATGCGGCGTACTGCAAAGAACCTGCGCAATGAGGCAACGCCAGAATGACACAATCGGTCATTGCATGTGTTCCTGTCGACCGCTCTGAACTTCCGCAGATTCCAGAGCTGGACGCTATCGTGGTCACGGACCTTTACACCCTGACCATCTGTCAGGCCTGCGGCCAGGACGTATGGATCGGTCCGCGCAGCTTGAAGCAGTACCAGGATGATCCGGCTGTGTTCCTGGTCCTGTGCTACATGTGCACCTTCAAGCTCCCGGAGGCGTCCCAGTTGCCTGTAGTGCAGTTGGGTGGGGGCTTTCCACGTGAGGGAAGGGCCCGAGTCCTGTGATCAGTCGCCTGCATGAAGCTAGCCTGCGGCTCTGGTTCTGGCCCAGTGATTTGGTACGGGCCTGGAAGTACAGTCCCAAGGCCAGACACGCACGTCGCCTGCAGAGCTTCTACTGCAGGCACTGTAACCGGACCTCGTACAAATCCAAGGACGTAGAGAACCGTTACTGCGGCTACTGCCATCATTTCTGCGACGACGTCGAAGACCCGGTATACGAGATCATGTGATCGGAGTGGTTCTGAGTGAAGCGACTTGCCGGCTGGATATTGGCCTGGATCGGGTTCCTGGCTCTGTTGTACGCGATCTGGTCCTTTAACGATCAGCCCCGACACTGGGCGCTTGTGCTTGGCGTGGGTGTCGTTACCGGCTTTACCATGATGCACGGACTTCGCATCGTGGACCGCAACCCAAGGAAGACGAAGCTGACGAAATGAGATTCTTGCTCGTACTGGTGGTCGTTGTTGCCGGAGTTATGGTAGGAGTTACTTGGCCCGGTTGGTGGGCTGTGGCCCTGGGTGCTACCGGAAGTGTTTGTTACAACATCGGAAGATGGGGGTCTGATGACATATGAGCAACGGTGAATTAGAGCCAGCTGAAGTGGCTCGGGAATTGGTCTTAGCTACCACCGAGCCCGTCGAAGAGGCTGAACCAATTGCGATAGATGCTCACGTCAGCAAGCTCGCTGACTACGTCGAGTGCTTGAACAGCATTGAATTCTGGACCAAGCGACGGGAACGGCTAAAGGCTGAGCTAGCTGAAATCATGGGTGACGCCGAGGTAGGCACCATCAATGGTGAAGAGGTCCTTTTCTACAAGGCTCAGGCTCGTTTCCAGACAACTGAATTCGCTAAGAAGTATCCGGACTTCTATCGGCTCTACAGTCGGGACTTCACCAAGAAGCAGTTCGATCCAGACTGGCTGAAACACGATCGTCCGGACCTCTACGAAAAGTTCCAAGTCAGGGCCATGAGGACAACGTTCAACGCCTAGACTAACAGTCATGGTGAACGTCCCCAGGATCAAAGGTACGGCTGCCGAGACCGCCGTTGTTGGCTACTTCCAGGAACACGGTTTTCCGTACGCAGAGCGTCGGGCCCTGAAGGGTGCCCTCGACCGAGGCGACCTGACCGGGATGCCAGGACTGGCCATTGAAGTGAAGTATGCAAATGCCGGAATACGGATGGGCAGCTGGCTCGCTGAGACTGGTATCGAGCGCCTGAACGCGCGAGCGGATCACGGCATCCTGGTCATCAAGCCGGCTGGTATGGGCGATCGGAAGGTGGCCCAGTGGCTGGCCGCCATGTCCGCAGAGGATTTCAACCGGCTGTGGCTCAAGGCCCTGATGGCGCCGGAGTTCTCGGTCATTGTGGTCAATGATCCTGTTGAGACGTACAGCGAGCAGCACCTGAAGTGGCAGCTCTACGCCAAGGTACGTGGGCTGGAGGACCCGCGCGAGGTCATGGTCCTGACCCTGCGCCCACCGGGTACGAAAGACAAGCCTGAGGCTTGGTACCGGGTGATGACCTTGGAACAGATGACACGATTGCTACACGCCGCAGGGTACGGAGATGGAGTCCGGGAGCATGAGCCAGCAGGAGCCTGAACGGCACCGTCACAGGATCTCGAAGTACGGCCAGAATTGGTACGGAGACTGTGGCATCTGCATGCGCTCGGTGTGGAATCCATACTGGTCAGCGACCCGAGACCTACTGACCCTACATGTTCAAGATCATGAACCCTTGACGAAGGACCCGGTCTCCGGCTAGTCTGTAGGGGTACATCCCCCTACGACATTACTGGAGACGGTCAATGAAAGGACTCATCGCAGCCGCCGTGGCATTGGTCGTGCTTACGGCTGACAAGGGCTGCGGACTTCAACCCCCAGGTGACAAGACACCCGCTGGAGGGGTTCCAGCTGGCGTTGTCACACTGATCGAGGTGACTTCTCACCCTTCTGGCGCTCTCGCCAAGGTTCGCATCGATGCCAGGGATCACTCTGGCCTGCCGAGCGTAAGCATCCTTACCTCTGAGCTGTACCCGACTGAGCACATGCGGCGCACGCCACACACCGAAGGCATCACACATCCGGCCAGCGCCACAGTGACCTACTACGTGGATGCCATCTTGGCCGGGGAGCCGGGTGACATCCTGGGATGCAAGATCTATGTGGATGGTGATGTGCCTACTGGGCCCAATGCTCTTGAGACCGTACATGTGGCTCAGATCCTGGAAGGGATGACATCGACCCAGGTGTCCTGCAGCTACACCCGTTACCCAACGGCAAGTTGACAGGAGGATCAACAATGTGGTTGTGGATTGCGTTGATCTATTTCGTTGGTGCCAGCTACACGGTACGGCGAACGGTGCTGCAGAACAGAGAGCGTGGGCAACGGCTCCTTGGGGGGTGCAGGCTTTGTTCAGCTAACGGTGCACAATACTACTGCGCCTTGCACACACCAGAGATACGCAAGAGTCGCAAGAGGCGTGTCTGGGTGCCGCTCCTTTGGCCCGGAGTGCTTGCCGTATGGCTCTGGTGGAAGATGCTGTTCCCACGTGGGGTACGGACCAGGACTGAAATAGCCAACGCCAAGGAGAAGGCGCTAGAGGCCAAGAATAAGGCACTGACTGAGAAGCTGCAGCGACAGGCTGAGGAGATCAAGCAACTGTCGACAGTAGCCGGGCTCTATATCCCCGAAGGCTTGTGAGGAGTATCTAATGTGGAGAGTAATTCTTGCTACGGCCTTCGTTCTCGTGTTCTTCGCGGGATGGACCTTCATGTGGTTCGGCATCGGGGCCAAGTCGCATGAGAACCTGGTCCGTAAGGACGGTATGGCTGGGCTCGGTGGGGCCAAGGTGCTTCGCGACGGTGCCGAGATCATGGACCGGCTCATCAACCCCCAGATCATGTCTGCCACGGAGCAGATCGATTTCCTGTCAACCGAGACCAGTACCAGAATCCAGGGCTGGCTCGCGACCTACAACAAGTGGAGAGAGAAGTGAAGAAGCTCCTTGCGATGGTGGCCATGGCGGCGCTGTTGCTGACCGGAACAGCGGCGTGCGCCGAGATCGCTGACTTCGACAAGGTCGGCATCTGGTACGCCCAGGGCCAGAGTGACGGCAACACGTTCGATCACTGTGTCAAGCCAGGTGTATCGGACGACGTCTCCGTCAATGACCACGTGTACTGGCTACCCAACAGTCTGCGTACCTGGAACGTTGCGCCCAGCGGTGGCGACACGGACAAGCCTCTGACCATTGTGGCCAAGCCTGAGGCCGGTCAAGCCACCGGTCTAGAGGTCAACGTCTGGCCACAGGTGAACTTTATGCTGAATACGTACTGCGGTACGGACGAGAGGGACGGCAACTCCCCGTTCGTTCAGTGGTGGCAGAAGCTTGGCTCCCGTTACCAGGCCGATGGGCCGGACGGCTGGAAGGCCATGTTGCTCAATACCGTGGTGCCAGCGCTGGAGAAGGCCAAGAACACGCTGCGCAATTACACTGCCGACCAGCTTGTGACAGGAGTAGCGTTCGCTGAGGCTGAGACACAGTTCGCCGAAGTCTTCTCCTCGGAGCTGGAGCGCGTCAGCGGTGGTGACTTCTTCTGCGGTCCGGACTTCAATCGGGCCGTGAACGAGTGCTCCCAGGTCGCGATTCTGCTGAAGGATGCCGACTACGCGGATTCTGGCGTGCAGGCTGCTCGTAACGATAAGCAGAAGGCGCTGGAGGAGGCTGCCGCGAACGTAGCTCGGGCGCAGGGCCAGGTGCAGGCAGCAGAGGCACAGAAGCTCCTGTATCAGAATCCGGCGTGGGTGCAGTTGCAGTTGGCCCAGAAGCAGTTGGAGATTGCCCAGGCCTGCGCTGCAAGCGCCAAGTGCACGATGGTCCTGGACTCCTCGGGCAACGTGCAAGTCCACACCAGCTAGTTCCTAGTTCCAATCGAAAACATCCTGGAGAGAGGTAAGTCAATGTTCGGATTCCTGGTCAAGGCGGGCGTCGCTGGAGTCGCCGGCTATGTCGCCGTCAGGATCATGCAGCAGTACGAGGTGGACAAGAAGCTGGCCGAGTTGGGCAGTGCCGCAGCTGACAAGCTGTTGGCCTTCATGGTCAGCAACAACATCTCCTTCGGTGGCGACACGGAGCCGGAGACCCCGGCGCCTGCGCCAGCATCCTCTACACCCTGGAGGGCAATGTGAGCACTGACGTTTCTCCTGTCGACTACAGTCCGGCAGATCCCTCTGTACGCCTGATGCCTCCGCATCCATTGGGTGGCACCTCAGCCCTGTCAGCAGTGCAGCTGACGGACCTGGGGGCACAGGCCGCGTCCGTGGGCATGGAGCGCAGCGCCATCACCGGGTTCGTGCACGATGTGCAGACCCTGGCTGTGGAGCTGTCCCTGCGGTCGGCCAGCAAGCTCCTGGAGCGGGTGCGTTACGCCCAGGAGGCGCGACTGGGCCGGCTGGCTCAGGACATCAAGGCTCTGCCCGGTGCTCCGGCACCGGGGCTGTTCGGGAGCATGAGTCCTGATGCTGCGCTCATCCGATCCGGCTACGTGTCCAGGGAGGCTGTGCTTTCCCTGATACATGGCCTGAACCAGGCCTCACCTAGAGGCTAAGCGGATCGGCCCTATGTCGAGGTAGCTGGTGCGCATGTCTTGCGTACCAGCTACTTTCAACTTCAGGAGGATGAGTCGTTGTGAGGATCGACCTTAGTGGTAAAGGGTTCATTGAGATAGCCGCTCCAGTCATGGACCCTGTTGAGCAGATCATGCGAATGTTCGAGGCTCATTTTGAAGCAGAAATGGGTTGGGACCAAAAGCCGCTGTACTTTATGTTGTTCAGGAATGGCGACGGCATTGGTGCGAATACTCTGTCATTGCCGGGACCTCTATACGTTGATCCCAGTCTTTGGCTCCCGCTCCTTGCTCAGCTCGTTGGACAGGATGATGATCATGTAGAGAATCCTCTCCAGGGTCCTCTTGGAAAATTGACCAAGTCCTTGATTAAGGACCAGCTCCCGCCTGCCGAGTTCCACTTCTACGGCATAGGCGCACTCCATGAGGGCTGGATGGCGTATGGCCTTGGAGAGGATGAAGCACAAGCCATTGCTAACGGTACGGCCCTTTCGCCAAGCCAGCGACCAGATCGGGTTGAGGTGCGCATGGTTCATGTGGTAACCACCGATGGCCGGTTCATGTCACTCACACGCCAGCGTGGGGGAGTGCCAGAGCTGATGGAGGCCGAGCCCAGCATTGACGAAAATGGCGAGTCCGCTATGGGACCAATGGCTGTTGGCCGGATGCCCAGTGCTCTGAGATTGTTGTGTGATGGAGTGGAACGGCTCGCTAGTGCCTGATAACACCTGGCTGGATGATGCGGCTTGTCGTAATCATCCAGTCCTCGGTCCGGATGCTTGGTCCGGGGTTATCAACGGCAGGCCTCAGGGAGATGGGGCTCGGGCCCTGATGGTGTGTCAACGCTCCTGTCCCGTCAAACGGGTGTGCCGGGAGCAATACCAGGGCATTGAGACCATAGCTGGGGGTGGCTGGTTCAACAGCAAGGGCCAGTTCCAGGAGCCAGTTGACGAGCTGCTTGACGTGAGCCAGGCAGCTGCGTACCTGGACATAGACGTGGAACGGGTCCGGCGCATGGTGGGCCGTCGACTGCCCGTAGCAGACAGGCGCAGTGGCAGGGCCTGGTTCAAGTTCGAGGACATAGTACGGATCAGCGTGATCTACGACCCGCCTCATGGCAGTTCGCAGAGGTACAAGCTCCATGAGCTGAGAGGGGAGCCAGTGTGTTTGACGTGCCGGGAAGCGATGGAGCCGAGCTTGAGCGCGTACGCCAGTTGAGGGGCGACGAGCTAGAGGACTGGATGTTCTTCCGGGAGTGGTACGCGCAGCCGAATGATCTGATTGGCGGCTACAGCGTCATGACGGTAGACCTGCCACCAAGTTCTGGTTGGCCCGAAGTCGCCACCTTCATGTCCAAGAGGGCAGCTCGTCACATTGCTCTAATCCATAACAGCTGGTACGCACTACAGAGCACTGGATTTCTGCAATGACCAGGAAGGTGGGAAGATGAGAATCTTCTATGACGCAGAATTCGTGGAACGTGGTTCCCAATTACCAATCCAGCCGGTATCTTTCGGCTTTGTCCGTGAAGACGGCGCAGAGTTATACGTAATCAACGAAGAGTGCTTATCCAACGTCATGAAACATCCGTGGTTAGCCGTCAACGTACGCCCCGGTCTTCCGATTCGTGAGGACGGGGGCTATATCTATGAATGGGACCGGGAGCACCCCGAGTATCCCTACGTAATGTCCCTGGACACTCTCGTACGTCATGTGCAGCGGTTCCTGACCGAAGTGCCAGACATCGAGCTGTGGGCCTACTACGGAGCCTACGATCACGTCGTCTTGTGCCAGCTGTTTGGCTCCATGGGAGAGCTGCCGGCTGGCATTCCCATGTTCACCCACGACGTACAGTGGCTCGCGGAGCAGAAGCCAGAGCAGAGACTGCCCCCGGATCCTGTAGATGTGCACCATGCCATGTGGGATGCGCGCTGGACACGGGATGCGTACGAACAACTACAAGCTGAGCCGATCAAGACGGTTGGCTACGTCGGCCGGATGCTGGATGGAGTTGAAGCATGATTGCAGTTCGGGTGGCCCTGGATTCCGTGGAGCGGGTCAGGTTAGAGACGGCTGACCACTTCCTGATCGACAAGGATTACATGCTGGAGGTCTACAATGGGACTGAGCTGGTTGCCGTCTTCCGGGAATGGGCCTACGCAGTGAAGATCGAGGGCTCCATTGGTCCCGACGAGCAGCTCCCACTTCCATCCGGAGTTCGTACGGTGACGCCGTCGCGGCCGTTGAATCTGGGAGCACCTACGAAGCCGTCGATGATGGCGTCTTCGGCTCCCGGTACCTCTTAGTCCGACCCCATTGGTATCCCCGGTGGGTATGAGCTTCCTGCCGGTGTGAGGCCAGCTCCAGCTTTGTGGCATTGGTGGAAATGCCCCAAGTGACCACATTCAGGATATCTTGGGCTAGCTGTCGGGACCACCACTGGTCACGGCCGACGATGGTGAGAGACAGTTCCACCACGCCCAGGGCCTCGCCACTGACACCGTGACATTCAATGTGCTTGTCGCCCTCACAGGCCCATCCCAGGACTCTTTGAGCCTGCTTCAAGACCTTGTCGGTGTCCTCGGGCTTAGGTGTCAGGCGATAAGTGAAGGTCCTCCTTGATCCGGGCACGTCACCCTCCGACACAGGTGGTGATGGTCTGGTGTCCACCTGGTGTGACTACTGTAATTGTCCTAGTCGAGGCGCCCGGTGGGCATGCTGACAATGGATGAGCGATGAACCAGTTGGCCACGGCCTGGGCAATCTGTTCACTGGAGGGTGGAGGACCAGGAGGACCCGCTGCAGGGGGATTCTCGGTCAAGTAGGTGATCACTGCCGCTGCGATCTCAGCGGGGGTCGGTGCAGGTCCAGCTGCAGGTGGATGAGCCAGGAAGTATGCCTCCACGGCCTCACGCACCGCTTCATCAGATGGCGGCGGTCCAGCGGGACCACGCTCTCCAGCTGGGCCGGGATCACCACGCAGCTGGTCCGGGTCTCTCACGCACTCCCGACCCAGGGCCCGTACCTGTTCACATAGCTCTTCAGCGGTCGCTACGGCCTCATTCGCTCGCTGTCTCTCCCGTTCAGCCTGTTGCTGAATCTCTACGAACGAGTAGATGCCAAGACCCAGGGCAATGACCGTGCCCAGTATCATCGCAAGTAGGAGCCACCGCAGTGGACCCAGTTGACTTGCGGCATGATGAAGTCGGTGGAGCCCAACATGCTGCTCACGTGTTACGTCGTCCATCAGGGATAGCCCCTCAGATCCCGTACCGACGCTTCTAGGTCATTTATCCGCTCGGTGAGACGGGCAATCTTTTCGTTCGCTCGTTCCAGTGCAAGGACTGCACGAGCTTCACGTCCTTCGGCTTCACGACGCAGTCTAATTTGTAAATCAAGCTGGCTGATCGTTTGTTCGTGGGCCTTGACCTCGTCCAGTCGTCGCGCCTGTTCGAGTATTAGTGTGCGCAGACAGATGGCAACGACAATAACGAATCCACTGAATGCGCCTGCGGCGGGTATGAGTACCTCAATCCCGCCCATGCTCTACCCTCCACCATCTCAAATCATGTTGAGGATTCTTCGTTTCGTTGAGCAGGATATTAGATGATGTTGACCATCACTGTCTATGAACGAGCTACTACTTTGTTGATGTTGGTGTGTTAGGAATCGCCCAGACGGCAAACCCAGCGACAATTCCGGCGACAATAACACTGGCCCACTCGCTACTTGTTACCGTGGCTCCACCAGGAGAGCTAGCAAGAGTAGCGGTCTGATATACCGCATAAGCTGCCACCACCAAAGCCGTTAAAGCTTTGGCAACAGAGTTGAGTGTGTTCATAGCGCACAGTATGCGGGATCACGGGAACAAAGCACATCCTCCTCGACAAAACAATCAAGGTCCGGACTCCCATCGGGAGAGTCAGGACCTTGAGAGTTGGAGCGTACAGGTGGCGCTCTCAGCTTACCTCAATCGGAGATGTCACGGAACCGGTACGCATGCCAGCGTCGGAAGTCCAGTGGTCGAGCCCGCCTCGCTGGTCCGGGCGAGGTATTGGGAAGCTGCTGCCAGGTCAGGGCGTAGCCCAGGTTGATGTCCCCGTTGAGCCAGCCCTCGAAGATAACAACAACGCCGCCGTCAGCGTCGGTAGAGTCTGGGCCGCAGTGCCCAATAGCGTCGCCCGGTAGCAGGTCCCTGACCGGGATCTCCTTGACCCAGCCGTCTGTCTCCAGCGTCACGGTGGACATACCGCCCCAGCTGTGGGGAGCGGTCAACGGGATGTCCCAGCACATGGAGACGAAGCCAGCGGCATCAGTACGGTAGCCGTCAGGTGCATGGAAGGATGCCTTGTCGAACGGTACCGTCTCGGTGGGCCAGCCGTATTTGGCTCGTAATAAGACCCGCTCTCTACTGATCGACATCTGGCTCCTTGTCTCTAGAGATCGTAATGCCGTCCAAGGTACGAACCAGGTTCAGGAGTCGAGTGTCTCCGTATTGCTCGATGTAGAGGATGGGAACATCTCCCCGGTTCAGGTCGATGATAACTCTGGCTACGTTGTCTTGAATAATCCCTGCGTCCACTGGCGCCTTAAAGAAGGTCTTGGCGGTGAGCACACCATGCGTGGTCATGCAGCATCTCCTTTATGGGCGCGACCGGAAGAATTACCAGGACTCCCATTCGGCAGTTGCCAATGCCTCCATGCCCATGACTTACGTACCAGGTGAGAGATTTTGGCGCCGGCCTTCAGGCATTCGATTGTAAAGTACCGATCCTCACCAGAGTTTTGGTCATGTCCCCGGTCCAGCTCCTTGAATCCCACCTCTTTCGCCAATTCGGTACGGACCAGTGTGGTGATCGTGGTCTCGATTGGATCGTCCGGATTGAATGGGTTCAGGTAATGAGTAACCGGAAAGACGGTGTCATCTTCTAGGAGCCGGGTGCTTCCATTCGCGAATTGCTGAAGAATTTTGAACCAGCTATAGCAGAAATCTGCACCAGTCTCCTGCTGATGTTTCATCAGCCATTCCAGATGCTTTGCGAAGAAGATGTCATCCGAATCCAGAAAGGCAACAAAGTCCGTTGAGGCCGACATCAGTGCTCTTTGTCTGGTTGCTGCGGCACCCTCTCGGTCCACATCAATAGCAACGATGTGGGCATCCGGTAACAGAGTCTGTGCGTATACAGAACCTGTCGCCTGCGCCAGTAATCCATTGGTTACTCGTGCAGGGTGTGCGGGTGTGATAACGGAGACTGTACGACGTCTGGCCATGTTGTCAGCTTCCTGCAAAGTGGTAGTCGACTGTCACGGTGGGCACGTGCACCCATCTGGCGCCCTTCTCAAGCCACGCGGCGACAATGGCCCAGTCTGGGGCATGCTGATCACCAGCAATATTATCAGGGTCGGGCCATCGTGCCAGCTCTAGTAGCTCGCGTCGATGCATGATCACAGAGGTGTCAATTCCGCAGTAGGCGGGTGGATTAGAGCCAATGACCAGGCCCTGTGGGTGTGTAATCAGCTGACTGTACGCGAAGCTGGCCTCGGGGTTCTCGTCCAATGCTTCAGCTAGGAGCCGCAGATGGTCAGGGCGCCAGGCGTTGTCATCGTCCAGGTAGGCGATGTACTCACCAGTGGCGTAGCTGAGTGCATGGTTGCGAGCTATGGACCCGTAATTGAACGGATGGTCACTATGCGCGGGGACCTGGACGTAGGTCACCGGCTCCAGGAGGAGTAGGTCTGCCAGCGTCTCGTCAGGGCCATCGGAACAGACAATGTGCTGAATCTTGGGATAGCTCTGTGCACGCACGGAGGGGATCGCACGCTGCAGCAGCAGATGATGTCGCTGCCACGTTGGTGTCACCGTAGTCACTAACGGGGTGCTCATCAGGCGACTGTCTCCAGAGCCATTTCTGTGATCAACTTGGCGGTCGAAACTGCAGTGCAGATCTTCCCGGATAGTACTGAGATGACATTGTCATGAGACTCTAACAGTGTCGGTCGTTCATCCGTGGCGTCTACGTCTGGTAACACGGCCCGGACACTGAACAGGGAGCGGTGGTAGATGACAACGCCCTGTCCTCCGGCACGCAGGCCGCGCAGGTGTTGACCAGCAGTCTCCAGCATCTTCTCCCACCTGCTTACCGGTTCACCGCGATACGGCCACACGCGATCAGGGCGGTCACTGACACTATGAACACTGTTGACCACGTCATAGAGCATGTGCCCGCGCCCGTACGGGTCCAGGGAAACGTGGTCGCCGTCGAGCACCACAAACGACTGGCCGTCGTAGCGGGCCACCTCGATCAAGGCGACCTCGCATAGCTCGTACCGCAGTGGCCTGGACCAGGGCTGCCCATAGGTTGCTGCTATGGTCAGGTCGTATCCGGGGACCGGGGCATCGGTACGGCTGTTGAAGTGCAGCCGTACTCCGGCCATGGCCAGGTCTCTACGTAACAGACGCCGCAGCACGTCGGTATTGATGAGGGCCTCGGGCACCCGTACACACAGCTGGGCATGGTGCACCTGCGGTGGATCCACTATCTCGTATGGCAAGTCGAGCCGGTCAAGAAATGACAGGTACTCCTCAGCGGAGACCCTGCTTTCAGCGGCAATGACATAGTGCTGGTCGGCGCTCCACACGGCCTCTGGATAGCGGGCCCTGAATTCAGGTGCTGCCTCTCGTGCGGTCTTTGCCGTCAGGTCACTGCGAGGATAGTGATAGCCAGAATGTAAGCGACCCTGGCAGCGGGAAGTAGCCCCTTCTAGCAAATCAAAGCGGGACTCGAACAGATCGACCTGGGCCCCAGATCTAGCTAAGTCGACAGCTGCGGTAGCTCCAAAAATGCCACCACCAATGACAGCTACTTTCACCATTCACCTGGCCGGTAAATGGCCATGGTGTCAACCAATGTGGGCGGCTTCTTCCAAGCATCTAGCGCCTGTCGCACGCCAGGACAGGTGTCCTCGTCATAATCGTGACAGGCCAGAATTCCATCGTCACGAAGCAGTCTCAAGGCCCATTGCACATCATGGGTTACTGCGTGCGCCTGGTGGTCGCCATCAATCCAGATCAAGTCAAACTGCTGCCCTTCGGCGACCAGTGCGGGCAGTACATCTTGACTGTAGGCAACCCGAAGACTCACGCGATGGGCCACCTCATAGGCGGCGAGGTTCCCGGCCAATATGGTGAGGGAGCCAAGGTCTACGTGTGGGTCAACTGCGGTCACCCGAGCTGATACAGAGGCCAGGGCTATGGTGCTGTATCCGTACGCTGACCCGATTTCCAGTACATCGGCGCCAGTGCCCATCCAGCGCAGCTGGTCCGTCTCCTCCTTGGTCAGTGAGGTACTGATCGGTGGTCCAGCGTCAGGCGCAAGAGGCCCGCCTGGGAGCATCGGTCGCCAGTCAAGCTTCATGCACGCTCCTAAAGCATCATGGGCAGTGGGATGGGAACGATCCAATGGCCGTGGAAGGCCGGCTCCTGGCGCATGATCTCCCCCTGGTAGTTGTGAATCAGGGAAAGGTAGACGTCTGGTGCTCTGCTGTCCGAGCGAGGATCGATGATGGGGATACCAGTACCAGGGGTGTAGCGGCCCTGCTTGTTGGGTGTTGTGTCCACCACGTACTGCACCAGGTCTGGCCCTATGTTGCAGAAGTTCAACAGGGTTGTTGACTTGCCTGAAGCGCCGTAGCCGGCTACTCGCTTACTGGTCCGTCTCTGCTCCCAAAGCATGTCTCGCAGCCGTGACTTGATCCGGTCTGCTCGTCCCTGCAGCCCAGCCAGGGCATGTTCGTTCAGGAGCCACTCCTCGTCTTTCAACAGGAGATTGACGCTGTGATCCCAGAACTTGCTACGTGAGATGACGACGCGCAGGGAGCCGCCCTGGGGGTTCACCTGACTGACGGAGGTTGGTCGTAAGTCGTGACGCTCCAGTGAATGTTTGAGTGAGGACAGGGAGAAGAACTGGCGATGCTCGTGATACACATGGTCAATCTGGTTCCCGGTAATCAGGTCGGCAACGTACTGGAACTCAACGACCGCTACCCCGTTGGGACCCAGGGCAATGGTGATGCCCTCGATAAAGTCATCGAGGTTGGCGACATGGGCAATGACATTGTTGGCGATAACCACGCCCTGGTGCCCATGTTGGGCCACGATGCGTAGTGCAGCGTCTGAGCCAAACCGTTCTGCCCACACGTCCAATCCCCTGGCGCGAGCCTGAGCGACCGGACCTTGGGCTGGGTCGATGCCCAGGGTCGGATATCCAGCATCTTGGAAATGTCGCAGCATGGTCCCGTCGTTGCAGGCGATCTCCAGAACACCCTGACGACATAGGCGTGGATACAGTTTCATGATCTGAGCTGCGTACTGCTTCTGATGCTCTGCGGCCACCCAGGAACTGCCGGTGTAGAAGTCGTAGTTTCCACCCCAGAGAATTTCATCTGGAACGACTTCAGCCAGCTGTACTAATGAACAGCGAAAGCAGCGTAAGAGTTCCAAGGGATAGCGCTCTTGGATTTTATTGGCAGAGAAGGGGAATTCATTTGCCAGGGGACTGTCACCAAGGTCCAGAACTGTGTGGAGATTCGTGGAATAGCAGCTCCCGCATACCTCACGTCTCATGACAGCTCCTGTTGCGTGTTCATGGGACCATCCCACCACTTGGCTCGGAAAAGCTCGTCCGCTCGGAGCCAGTCTAAGTGACTTTCGTCAGTTTTGAATCCCATCTGGGTGTGGTGATGCGTCTCGACGTCAGCGACTCTTACGTCTTTACCGTGATGCAGTACCTGAAGGCTGATATCTACGTCGTAGCCATGGAAGCCTGGGTACCGGGTATCGAATTGCAAATGGTTAATGGCCCATTTGGAAAGTACGAGTAGGCTGCCCTCCAGCATCATGGTGGATCCACTGTGCCTGCCAAAGTCGATGTCCATGACATCAGTTCTCTGGTGGCCCGTTGGACTGTTGTTCCACCAGGCCATCCCAGCTCCGTACAGGCCGCCAGCTATACCCACGATGCCGGTGTTGGGTACCTCCAGCATGGCCAGGAGCTTGGCTTCTCCATCGGGATCGGTGATCTCCAGGTCGTCATGCTGCAGTACCAGTGCGTCCGCGTCCAGTTCCATGGCCGCGTCGATGATGGCGTTGTAGGCGGTGGCTATGGAGGTTTGCCCTGATACAGCGACCAGGGGGCGGGCACCCACGTGCGGGACCACGTTGGCCTGGAGCTTGCCCCAGGACCCGACACAGACTCCGTAGACAACGTTCATCAGAGAATTACCATGGCTACCAAGGCACTTGTCCCCACTTGGCTGCGAACGCCTCCCGATCACGGCCCGTCTGTTCCCCGAGCCCAGGGACGATGTTGGTATATTCACCGTATCGGGCATTGGGTACCGTGTAGCCACCGACTGTGACCATACCGCCAGCTAAACGAGCCTGGACGTCTAGATCTGAGTCGCACCACCACCAGTGCATAGACTCATCCGCCCGGAGACCTTTGTCGGCATCAATGACGAATGCCCAGCCAACCATTCGGCCCGCGATGTCCCTGTCTATCGTGGTCTTGATATGGGCTGGATGCATTGTTCCCCAGGGACTACTACACCCGGCCGCTGCTCCCGTCTCTCGCATCCCCTCAGTGACTGCGGCGAACCAGCCTTCGGGAACTATGGCGTCGTCACAGAGCATGGCGATGTCCAGGCCGTCGTGTCCGTTGTACTGGTGACTGAACCTGGTAAACCAGTCAAAGCCACGGTTCCAGAGATTGGAGATGTTGGGCGGCTGGTCCGGAACATAGAGGAGATGCACATCTTGTTCGACGGTGGCCCGTGGATTCGAGGCATTGTCGATTACCAGGACCACATCTACTTGGGGCTTGATCGCAGCGATGGCCTCAGCTAACAGCTCGGGCCGGTTATGGGTGATGATCAAGCTTCCTCTGAGTCGAGTCATTTGGCCCCCTGCTGGATTTCGTACGCCCGCGTCCAAGCCTCCAGGAAGCGCCAGCTGTTAGCTTCAATGGTCTGGGTTCGCATGAACTCCCGTCCTCGCTCTCCAAGGTCCTTGCGTAAGGTGTCGTCGTCCATGAGCTGCTTCACAGCTTTATACCAGTCCTTGGGTCGGTCAGCGAGGATACCAGCACCAGACTCAGCAAAAAATCTCCGATACTCGGTCCGAGGGCTAGCCACCCAGGGAACACCGCAGGCTGATGCTTCAATTGCCTTTAGACGTGACTTGGAGTGATTGAAGGCAGATACCTCCAGGGGCGCAATAGCTACCTTGAGCCTGGAGACAGCCTCTGCCCAATCTTGAAGGGGAACTACGCCAGTGACCTCGGGCTCTTTTGTCAGTCGCAGGGCCTGCTTGACACTAGACGGAGGACCGACCACCCGGAACTTGTAGCCGTCGTCTACCAGCTCTTGGATTGCACGGCCACAGGTTTGTAAGTCCATGGGGTGCGATTGGGTGGTACCAGCCCAGCCGAATACGTCATCGGGCTCAGGCTGGACGTCCAGGTAGCGTTCCGGGACATAGTTATCTAGGACCATCCCTCGCCCATGCTTGGCGTACACCTTGAGCAGGCTTGGAGTGGACACTGTGACTAACGTAGCCTCCCGGCATGAAAGCTCAGCGTTCTTCCAAGAGTACGGCGTGTTGGACCGGGGATGGTAGTTGGCGTAGGCCGAATTCAGTCGGTGAATGGCCGTGAGGTCGTCGTCCATATCAACGACAACGGCCGTTCCCTTTGCGCGGATGAGTGGGACTACCTGGCTGTGTAGGTTGTGGGAGATCCGTTGCAGGACAATGACATCGGCGCCCTGGGGCACGACAACGTCAACGATCCTGTCTTCTTGTATGTGGATTTCCAGCCCCGAACCTTTCTCTGGCCACTGGACTTCGACGTCATGTCCTTG
>Ga0075428_100001652_pt1 | contig 23731 bp, 15 predicted proteins | sample RhiMetdeltSRZDD2_FD_75291 | JGI IMG/M metagenome (GOLD analysis project Ga0075428, IMG submission 75291) | Populus rhizosphere microbial communities from Tennessee, USA - Rhizosphere MetaG P. deltoides SRZDD2 | ecosystem: Host-associated > Plants > Roots > Rhizosphere > Soil | place: USA... | reverse complement strand
GCAGCGGTCGGGTCGCCGAGCCGCTCCTGCAGCTCCGCGAGCAGCAGCCACGACGAGTCGCGCAACGGGTCCAGCTCGATCGCCCGTTGGGCTGCGCGGACCGCATCAGCCGTATCGGTGCTCAGCCCGGCGACTCCCCGCGCCGCCTCGGCGGCCGTCAGCCGGAGCCGTTCCCGGTCGGCCAGCACCCATTCGGCCGGGCCGACCTCGGGCAGCAGCTCGCCGGCGTACAGCTCGAGCGCCGCCGACCACTGCCCGACCGCGGTCTCGGTGTCGTCACGCGTGGCAGCGCGGCGGGCGCGGTCCGACCGGTCCTCGAACTCGGCCAGGTCGACCCAGGCATCGGCGAGGTCGAGCCGGTAGGCGTCGGCGTGCCGCTGCACCGCATGGTCGCCGAGACCCGCCGTCGCCAGGCACTGCCGGACGGCGGACGCCGCCACCTGGAGCCGGTGCGTGCCCGCATCCGGCGGCGCGTCCGGCCACAACGCGTCGATCAATCGCTCCCGGTGCACGTCCCGGCCGTGGTGGATCGCGAGCAGGAGCAGCAGCGACCGGGCTCGCGGCCGCAGCGAGGAGCAGTCCACGGTCCGGCCGTCGCGTTCGAGGTCGAAGCCGCCGAGGCAGCGCATCCGGAGCCCGCTGTCCGTGCGCGGATCCGGTACCGGGGCCTCGTGTTGCTCGAGAAGCCCGCGCGCGTGGTCCAGCAGCGCGGTGAGTCCGGGCACCCCGGCGGTCAGCGCGGCGCCGCGGACGGCGGCGATCCGGGTCATGGTGTCCGGATGTCGCATCCGTGCGGCGGCGACCGTTGCGAGCGTGTCGGCCCACGCCTTCAGGACCCGGGCATCCAGCTCCGCGGCCGCGAGCGCGGCTCTGCCTAGGGACTCCGCGGCCGCCTCGTCGTGACCGGCGCGCAGCTGGGCGGCGCCACCGAACAACGTGATCAACAGCGCGCCCCAGTGGTCGCCACTGCGGGCGCAACCCTCGGCGAGCGAGCCGCAGGCGTCCGCCCGCCACTCCTCCGGCCGCGTCGTCAGCAGTACAGCGGTCTGTAGTCCGCGAGCCAGCCGGGCCAGCCACGGCAGCTCGTCCAGGTCGGCGGACAGCGCGATCTCCTCCAGCGGTACTACCGCGCCGGACCAGTTGCCGTCGGCAACGTCCGCGAGGGCGATGGCGAGCCGCGCGCACAGCGGTTGCCAGCGGCCCGTCCCGGCCGGCCCGTCGTCCTGGGTGCCGTCGTCCGACAGCGCCTCACGTGCCTCGTCCAGTCGTCCGGCGAGCAGGTGCGCCACGCCGGCGGCGAAGGGATGCGCGGGGACGCCGTCCTTCGGCACCCGCCGGGTGAGCTGGCGCAGCGACGTCGCCAGGTCACGTGTCTGGTCGCCGGTGGCCGGCCGCGGGGCCGGCGGCTGAGCCGACCATGCCGTCGCGACCGCGCACTCGTCCGCACAGCGCGCCTGGAAGTCCGGGTCGTCGAGCAGTCCCGCCGCTCGCCGGTACGCCGAGACCGCCGCCGCGATCGAGCCGGACCGTAGCAGCCGGCGGGCCCGCGCCAGCGCCAGCCACGGGTCGTCGTCGGCGAGCCGTGGCCACTCGACCCCGGACGCCGGCAGGCTGCCGCCGCTGCGCTGTACCAGCCGGGCGACCGACGCCCAGTTGTCCGCCAGCGCGAAGGCGCGCATCGCCTCGCGGTGATGCCCGGCCTCCTCCAGCAGCTGACCGCTGCGGGCGTGCAGCTCGCGCGACGCCGTGGCGCCCAGCTCATCGATCAGCAGCGCCTCGAGGTGCGACTGCAACACCTCGTGGTACCGGTACGACGACCCGTCGTCCGCGGCGGTGGTGAAGAACTGCCGCCGCTCCAGGTCCTCGAGGATCGCGGCACTGCCGGTCCGGTCCAGCAGCTCGTCGCACAGCGGCCCGGTGAGCAGGCCGAGCGTGCTGGTGACGAGCAGGAAGTCCCGCCGGTCGGGCGGCAGCTCGGCGAGCACGTTACGGGCCAGGTAGGCCCGGACCAGCCGGGACCGGCCGCTGAGCTCGCCGACCGCCCGCACCCGCTCGCTGTCCGGCTTGCCCATGGTGGCCAGGTGGAACAGCTGCAGCCCGGCCGCCCAGCCGCCGGTCCGCCGGGTCAGCGCCGCGGCCGCCTCCGGTGACAGTGGCTGCTTGTGGACCGAGCGGAACAGCTCCTCGACCTCCCAGGAACGGAATCGCAGGTCGTCGCCGTCGAGCTCGCGGAGATCGCCGGAGACGATCAGCCGGGTGGTGTTCAGCGCCGGTGGCCGCCGCGATCCGAGCAGCACGCGCAGCGGCCGCGGCCGGAGGTCCAGGAACCGTTCCAGCGCGGTCTCGGCCGCGGTCCCGGCGATCTCGTGCACATCGTCGACGATCAGCTGCAGCGGGGATCGCACCGTGGTCTCGACCGCGGCGATCAACGCGTCGACGCTCGTGCTCGCTGGCAGATCGCCGGGCAGCACCCCGGACAGCGCGTGCGCCAGGTGGCGAACCAACGCGGCCTCGGTACCGTCGTCCGGGCCCGCCCGGTACCAGGCCGCCGGCCGGCGAGGTGATGCGGCGACCTGGCTCAGCAGAGTCGTCTTGCCGGAGCCGGCGGGAGCCAGAACGAGGGCGACGGTCGGGCCGTCGTCGTCCAGCAGTGGCCGCTCCAGCCGTTCACGGGACAGCCCCGTGGGCTCCGGACGTCGAATCTTCTCCCGGAAGACGACCGGCTTGGTGAGAACAACAACAGGCTCCACGGCATGACCCCCCTGCCCGGCCTTCTCACGATATTGGCCCGGCCCGTGCTGCGGCCAGGTCTTTGACAGCGACGCCGCGGCCTCGCTGAGTGACGTCAGTTCGGTGCGTCGTCAGCCACCCCGAGGTCGTCCTCGGCCAAGCCGGCCGGCGGCTGCGTCGGGTCCGGACCGGCGGCCGCCGCGCCCAGCCGGGTGCCCAGCGGATCCTCGCCGAACCGCAGCTCGAGCCCGTCGCCGAGCCCGTCGGCGTCGGTGTCGAACCTGGTCGGGTCGGTGCCGAGGGCGCGCTCGGTGCTGTCGGACAAGCCGTCGGCATCGGAGTCCGCCATCCTCGGGTTGAGACCTGCGCGCTGCTCGTAGGTGTCGCTCAGGCCGTCGGAGTCGGTGTCCCGGACGCCGTCGCGGATCAGCTCGGCGAACTGGCCCTGTCCGGCGACGCCTGCGATGCCCGGGATCCTGCCCGGATCGGTGCCGGCCGCGATCTCGAACGGGTCGGACCGCCCATCACGGTCGGTGTCCATGCTCAACGGGTCGGTGTGCGACTTGATCGCCTCGTAGGCGTCGGTCAGCCCGTCCTTGTCGGTGTCCGCGGCCTCGGGGTTCATCCCGGCCAGCCGCTCGAACGCGTCGGTCATCCCGTCCTTGTCGGTGTCCGTAGCGGCCTCCACCGGCGCACCCGTGCCGATCGTGTCGTAGGCCGGCATCGCCGGGCCTGGCGGTGGGGCCGGCGAGTCCGGTGGCCCGGACGGCGCTGCGCCGGCGTCCATGCCGGGGATCATCCCGGCGTAGTTGAACCGGTTCTGTGCGGAGAACTCGCCGACGCCGTACCGCCGGCCGCGGGCCTCGATCGTGCGCCCGTCACCCAGGCTGATCGCGACATGGGCCCGGGACGGCCGGCCTCCACCCGGCACGGGCTCGCGGGAGAAGTAGAACAGCAGCGCGCCCTTGGTGTGCAGCGCCTCCTCGACCGGCATCAGCGCGTTGCGCTGCTTGAGGTCGAGGTACTGGTACATCGCGCCGTCCTTGATATCCACGCCGGCCTGGTGCGCCGCCCACCGGGTCAGCTCCGAGCAGTCGAAGACATCCGGGTCCTCGTCGCTCAGCTTGGCGCTCGAGCCGAACACGTACCGGTCGCCGGCCTGGGCCAGCGCCACCTCGACGAACCGGTCCACCTTGGAGTTGCCGCCGGCGGCACCCACCGCGCGCTGCATCGTCGCGCCGGGCATCTGCTGTGCGTAGCCCTGCTGGCCATAACCGGCCTGCATGCCGCCCGGCTGCGGGTAGCCCGGCTGCGGGTAGCCGGGTTGGGGATAGCCCGGCGGTCCGATTCCCGGCTGGGTGTAGCCCGGCGGCGCAACCCCTTGCTGTGGCACGCCTTGCTGTGGCATGCCCTGCGGCATACCCGGCTGTGGCATCCGGCCGTCGCCGGCCTCGGCGTACAGCGGATCGGAGCCGAACCGCAGCTCCGCCTGGTCGAGCAACCCGTCGGTGTCGCTGTCCGCCATCGACGGCGACGTCCCGAGGGCCGCCTCGGTGGCATCCGACAGCTGGTCCCGGTCGCTGTCCGCGAGCCGCGGGTCGCTGTGGCTCTTCACCACCTCGTACCCGTCGGCCAGACCGTCCCGGTCGGTGTCGGCCATCCGGGCGTCGGAGCCGGTCGCCTGTTCGAAGGCATCGGCGAGCCCGTCGCGGTCCGTGTCGACCTGGGCGCCGACCGGCATCCCGGGGGCGATCTGGTCGTATCCGGCGACCGTCGCGCCGGCCGATCCGTTGCCGGACGGCAACGGTGGCGGCAGGTCGGAGTGGTAGCCCCCGACACCGCGGGGATCGCCCCGCACACCGGAGACGGCCTCGACGTCGTCCAGGTAGGTCCGATAGTCGGCCGCCGTGCCCTTGTTCGATGCGTGCGTGGTGGTCCAGGGCCGCATGTCGGTGCCGTGCCGGGAGATCTCGTACGCCGCACGGGCGTTGACCCGCGGATCGGTCAGGTCGCCGTAGGAGTTGCGCCGTACGTCGGCCGCCACGTTGATCTGCCACAGCCCGACGGAGTGCTCGCCCCGGTCGTTGAGCGCACCGGTCCGGCCGCGCGACTCCGCGAGCGCGATCGCCGTCCAGGTCGTCGCCTGCTCGGGCGTGAAACCCGCCTCGAGTGCGACCTGGTAGATCTGCCGGATCGACAGGACGGCCATGTGGACCTCCACCCCCAGGTTGCCCGCAAATCGGCTGCCGCCACCGCCAGTGTATGGCGGTCGCTCGCGGACCGTCATGCTGGAAGCAGTGGGCCTACGATGAGGGCCATCGTTCTAGCCCGGGGGGCTGGGTACATGGGGTATCGACTCGGCGTCGATCTTGGTACGACGTACACCGCCGCTGCGGTCGGCAACGGTCAGGGACCGTCGATGCTCGGCCTGGGCAACCGCGCGCTGCAGATCCCCTCGGTGCTGTTCCTGCAGGAGGACGGGCAGTTCCTGATCGGCGACGCGGCGGAGCGTCGCGGTTACATCGAGCCGGCGCGGGTGGTGCGCGAGTTCAAGCGCCGGATGGGGGACCCGGTTCCGCTGCTGGTCGCGGGGACGCCGTTCTCGCCGCAGTCCCTGTCGGCGCGGCTGCTCGCCTGGGTGGTCGCCGCAGCGACGGAGCGGATGGGGTCCGCGCCGGCCGAGGTGGTGCTGACCTATCCGGCGAACTGGGGCGCCTACAAGCGCGAGCTGCTCGACCAGGTCATCACGATGGCCGACGTCGGACCCGCTCGCACCTGCCCCGAACCGCAGGCCGCCGCCATCCAGTACGCGGCCCGGGCCGAGCTCGACACGGGCGCCAGGGTCGCCGTCTATGACCTGGGCGGTGGCACGTTCGACGTCTGTGTGCTGGAGAAGACCGGGGCCGGGTTCCGGATTCTGGGCAGCCCGGAGGGCATCGAGCACCTCGGCGGTGTCGACTTCGACGAGGCGGTGTTCCAGCATGTCGTCGCCGGGCTCGGCCCCGCGGTCTCCGAGCTCGATCTCGGTAGTGCGGAGGTCAAGGCGGCGCTGACCCGGCTCCGGCGGGACTGCATCGACGCGAAGGAGGCACTGTCCGCCGACGTCGACACCGTCATCCCGGTCTCGCTGCCCGACCACAGCACGTCTGTGCGGCTGACCCGGTCGGAGCTGGAGAACCTGATCGGACCGTCGTTGCGCGACACCGTCGACGCCACAGCCCGGGCGCTGCGCACAGCGAACACGACCAGCGAGCAGCTCACCGCGATCGTGCTGGTCGGTGGCAGCTCGCGGATCCCCCTGGTCAGCCACCTGCTCCAGAGCAACTTCGGTACGCCGACCGCCCTCGACACCCATCCCAAGCACGACATCGCCCTCGGAGCGGTCCAGTACGACGCTCCCGGCTCGGCACCCGAGACCGCGGCGGCGCCGCCGCCTGTGGACCGGGGGACCGCGCAGGACTCCCGCGACGCGCGCGCACGCCACGACGCCCAGGTACTCCGCGAGGTGCTGGCGCCGCAACCGGAGCAGGCGTCCGCGGCGGCCACGACAGAGCTGCCCGCGCAGACCCGGCCGTCCGGCCCCGACCAGACCGCCACCGCACCGATCGTTCCGGTGCCGGACGCGCTTGCGCCCGCGCCGGTGCCGCCCACACCGGCCGGCCCGCCTCCGGGCGGCACGCCCCCGGGCGGTGAACCACCGAGACCCGTCCTGCCGGTCGCCCAGCGCCCGGGCGGGCCGTGGTGGCGGAACCGCTGGCTGGCCGTCGGCGCCGCGGCGGCCGCGGTGCTCGCCGTGATCGGCATCGGCGCTGCCGTCGCGTTGCGGGACGACACCCCGGACGGCGCCGACTCACCGAACATCCCGACGGTCACACTCAGCCAGCAGACCCCGACGTCCGACCCGACCGGGCCGGCGGCAGCCGGAGCCAAGGGCGTCTACGCGATGGCGGTCAGCCGCGACGGCGGCCGGATGTACGTCACCAACAGGAAGCTGAACACGCTGTCGACCGTCGACACCGCCACCCGTGCGCTGATCGGGCGCCCGACCCCGGTGGGCAAGGAGCCGCTCGGCGTCGGCCTGGCCGCCGACGGCGCCCGGGTCTACGTCGTGAGCGGCAGTGTCGACAGCGTCTCGCCGATCGACACCGCGACAGGCCGCAAGGTCGGCGAACCGATCGGCGTCGGCGACATGCCGCTCGCGGTCGCCGTACACCCGGATCTCGGCCGGGCCTACGTCACCAACCGCGGTTCGAACGACGTCTCGGTCATCGACACGGTGGCGAACCGGACCATCGCGAGGATCGAGGTCGGCAAGAACCCGCTGCAGATCCTGCTCGTCCCCAGCCGCGCCCGTGCCTATGTCACGAACTTCGGGTCGAACACCGTCTCCGTGATCGATCTGAACACCAACCGCACCATCGGGGCGCCGATCAAGGTGCGCGCCGAACCGCACTCGCTGGCGCTCAGTCCGGACGGTGCGCGGCTGTTCGTCACGCACATCAGCCTGCCGCAGGTCACCGTCATCGACACCGCCTCCGGCAAGGTGGCCGCACAGCAGACGATCCGGCTTCCCCTGAGCGCGTGGGACATCACGGTCGGCCGCGACGGCCGCCGGCTCTACGCGACGTCGTACGACACCGGCGAGGTGATGGTCGTCGACCTCGGCAGCAGAGCGCTCGTGGGTACGCCGATCAAGGTCGGCGCCAAGCCGACCGACATCACCGTCACCGCGGACGGGTTCCGGGTGTACGCCGTCAACAGCGAGTCGGGCACGATCTCCGCGATCGACGTCGCGACCAACCTGGTGGCCGACACCATCCCGGTACCCAAGCAGCCCTAGGAGTCCCGGGTGTCGAGGACGTCGTCGAGCCAGGTGGTGGTGTCGACGTCGCCGCGCAGGATGTGCTCGACGTACGCGGCCAGCTCGTGGCTCAGCACCTGCTGTTCCCACACGCACGGCGCCAGCCCGATCGGCGCCGGCCGCAGACCGTCCACGTCGACGCCGGTGAACACGGTCAGCCGGCTCTGGTAGTCGGCGGTCCAGCTCTGCACCACCAGGTACACGCCGTCCGCGCCGAGGTGCAGGACGACGACCGCGAGGCCGAGACCGCCGAGTGCGCTGTCGAAGCCGAGCTGGCGGGCGGCGACCGCGCGGGCTCCGGCGACCAGCTCGTCGTCCCAGCGCTTGCCACGCGCGGTCACGACGTACGGCTTGACCAGCCAGCCGTCGTCCAGCCGCCACGGCATCAGCGGCGTCACCGGGCGTGGCCGGTACCCGCCGGCCAGCCCGGTCAGTGCAACCGCGTGCGATCCGGCCAGGATCGGGTCGACTGTCACGGCTGCGCGTCGCGTGCCTGCGCGGCCAGTGCGCGGACCAGGTCGGCGCGGGCTTCGCCGACGTACCGCCGGGTCGGCGCGTCCGCCTGCTGGCCGGGTCCGTCGAGCCAGCCGGCCAGCGCGTCCAGGGTGGACTGCTCGGCGAGCAGCTTCGGCGCCAGGTAGACCAGCACGTTCTCGCCCATGTGCGCGCCGAGCCGGGTGTAGACGTCCGCCGCGGCATCCAGGTACTTCTGCACGTACGGCCGGAGCAGCTCCGCCTGGTTGGGCTGCTGGAAGCCGAGGATGGTGCGGAACTGGGTCTCGTTCGGGGTCTCCGACGACTCGACGGCGAGCCGCCAGGCCTCTTCCTTGGCCTCCGCGGTGGGCCGCGACGCGAGCGCCTGCGCGGCCCGCTCCTGACCGGTGATGGTGGTGTCGCGGGTGAGCTCGTCCTCGATCCGGGCGGCGTCGATCCGGCCGAGCCGGGCCAGGTGCGCGAGCAGGATCCAGCGCAGGTCGGCGTCCACCACCAGGCCGTCGGGCAGTCCGTCGCGGTGTTGATCCTGGTGTTGGTCCTGGTCGAGCCAGGCGGCCAGCCGGTCCGCGCCCGCCTCGGACACCACGCCGCCGGCGTACGCGCGGGCGAACGCGAGCTGGTGGTCGCTGCCGGGCACGGCGTCGTGGACCAGCTGGGCCAGCGTCTCCTCGAAGTCGGCGCGCAGCTTCATCCGGTGCTCGGGTGCGGCGTAGGAGTTGATCGCGGTCGTGGCCTGCGCGAGCAGCGACCGGACGCCGGTCAGGTCGGTCTCGGCGCCGACCCCGCGCAGCACCAGCGCGACGTACTGGCTGGCGGCCATCTCCGCGTCCCGGGTCATGTCCCAGGCCGCGCCCCAGCACAGCGCCCGAGGCAGCGAGTCGGCGAGTTGGTCGATCGACTCGGACAGTGTCTGCCGGGACCGCTCGTCGAGCCTGATCTTGGCGTAGGTCAGGTCGTCGTCGTTGAGCAGGATCAGGTCCGGCTGGGTCGCGCCGGCCAGCTCGGCGAGCTCGGTGCGCTCGCCGTCGATGTCGACCTCGAACCGCTCGGTGCGAATCAGCCCGGCGTCGGTGCGGCGGTACAGGCCGACCGCGAGCCGGTGCGGCCGCAGCGTCGGGAAGTCCGGGTGCGCGGACTGTACGATCGCGAAGCGCTCGAAGGCGCCGGCGGAGTCCACCGCGAAATCGGCGTGCAGCGTGTTCACGCCGGACGTACGCAACCAGCGCGCGGTCCAGTCGTCCAGGTCCCGGCCGGACGCCTTCTCCAGCGGCTTGAGCAGGTCGGCCAGCTCGGTGTTGCTGAACGCGTGGTCGGCGAAGTACTCCTTCAGGCCGGACACGAACTGGTCCTCACCGACGAACGCGACCAGCTGACGCAGCGCGGACGCGCCCTTGGCGTAGGTGATCCCGTCGAAGTTCACCTCGACCGCGTGGAAGTCGACCATGTCCGCGGCGATCGGGTGGGTGGAGGGCAGCTGGTCCTGCCGGTAGGCCCAGTTCTTCCGTGCATTGCAGAAGGTGGTCCAGGCCTCGGCGTACTTGGTCGCGTTCGCCTGCGCCCAGTGGCTGGCCCACTCGGCGAACGACTCGTTCAGCCACAGGTCGTCCCACCAGGTCATCGTCACCAGGTCGCCGAACCACATGTGCGCCAACTCGTGCAGCACCGTGTTCGCGCGGCTGTCCAGCTCGCTCGCGGTGGTCCGGCTGCGGAACAGGTACTCGTCCCGCAGCGTCACGCAGCCCGCGTTCTCCATCGCGCCCATGTTGTACTCGGGCACGAACGCCTGGTCGTACTTCTCGAACGGGTACGGCTGCCCGAACGCCTTCTCGAACAGCGCGAAGCCCTGCTTGGTCACCGTGAACAGATCCTCGGTGTCCAGCGCCTCGGCGAGCGACGGGCGGCACAGCAGCGCCAGCGGGTAGCTGCCGTGCTCGCCGTCGTACACGTCGGTGACGACGTGGTACGGGCCGGCGACGACGGCGGTGATGTACGTCGAGATCGGCTTGGTGGGACCGAACTCCCAGCGGGCCAGCTCTTCGCCGTGCTCACCCTTGTAGGGCTTCGGCTCCGGGGTCGGTGCGTTCGAGATCACCGCCCAGCGAGCCGGCGCGGACACCGAGAAGGTGAAAGGGGCCTTGAGGTCCGGTTGCTCGAACGTGGCGAACACCCGGCGCGCGTCCGGCACCTCGAACTGGGTGTAGAGGTAGGTCTCCTTGTCGGACGGGTCGACCGACCGGTGCAGCCCTTCGCCGTTGCGCGAGTACAGACAGTCCGCGACCACCCTCAGCTCGTTGCGCTCGGCCAGGTCGTCGAGCGCGATCCGCGCCCCGTCGTATGCCGTGGCCGGGTCGAGCGAGCGCCCGTTCAGGGTGATCTCGTGCACCGCGTCGGCGATCAGGTCTGCGAACGTCGAGGCCCCGGGCTGCGCGCCGAAGGTGAGCGTCGTGGTGGACGAGAACACCTTCGCGCCGGACGGAGCGGTCGTCAGGTCCAGGTCGATGGCGTAGCTGACGTCGCCGATCAGACCGGCACGGGTACGCGCTTCGTCGCGCGTGAGGTTGGTTCCAGGCATGAACGCATCCTATGCAGGTGTCTGCGAAGAGCCGTGCGGGTTTCCCCGCGACTTCGACATCGTGCTGAAAGCGTGCTCTCGGCCGTGAGCGGCCGTCCAGATGGTGAGCGGACACTCGCCTGGCGTGACCGAGTTGGTTGCATTTTGTACTGTCTTAGGCATGACAGCCACCGCTGACTTCTGGTTCGACCCTGCCTGCCCGTGGGCCTGGATGACCTCCCGCTGGATGATCGAGGTGGAGCAGGTTCGCGACGTGCGGACCAGCTGGCACGTGATGAGTCTCGCGGTCCTGAACGAGGGACGTGAGGGTCTGTCGGAGAACTACCGGCAGTTCCTGGACAGCGCCTGGGGGCCGGTCCGGGTGCTGATCGCGGCCGAGCAGGAGCACGGCAGCGAGGTGCTCGGGCCGCTGTACACCGCGATCGGCGAGCGCGCGCACGTGCAGGGCCGCAAGGCCGGGCTGGACGTGGTCGCCGAGGCGCTGGAGGAGGTCGGCCTGCCCGCGTCGCTGCTCGAGGCCGCTGAGTCGGGCGAGTACGACGACGCGCTGCGCAAGTCGCACCACGCGGGCATGGACCAGGTCGGCAACGACGTCGGCACGCCGGTGATCTCGGTCGACGGCGTAGCGTTCTTCGGCCCCGTGGTGACACCCGCGCCGAAGGGCGAGGCCGCCGGCCGCCTCTGGGACGGCTTCCGCCTCATCGCCACCACAGACGGTGTCTACGAGATCAAGCGCGCCCGCACCCGCGAACCGGACTTCTCCTAGTAGATCCGTTCAGTAGATCCGTTCATCGGGCCCTTGTGACGCGGCGTGTCGGCGTTCGTCGGGCCCTTGCGACCACCGTCGGTCGTGCGTGACAGGATGCCGGGCATGCGTGTTCATCTCGGCTCCGACCATGCCGGTTTCGAGCTCAAGAACCACCTCGCGGAGCACCTCGGCAAGGCCGGGTACGAGGTCGTCGACCACGGCCCGGCGGTGTTCGACCCGTCCGACGACTACCCGCCGTTCTGCCTGCGCGCGGCGCAGGCCGCGGTGGCCGACGACGACGGGCTCGGGATCGTGATCGGCGGATCCGGAAATGGCGAACAGATCGCCGCGAACAAGGTCAAGGGTGCGCGGGCCGCACTCGCGTGGAGCGTCGAGACGGCCCGGCTGGCCCGCCAGCACAACGACGCCAACGTGGTCGCGATCGGCGCCCGGATGCACCCGGCCGAGGGCGCCGTCGCATTCGCCGAGACCTTCCTGTCGACGCCGTTCTCCGGCGACGAGCGGCACGGCCGGCGGATCAGGATGCTGTCGGACTACGAGTCGTCCGGGGTGCTGCCGCCGTTGCCGGAGTCGGCGTCCGGATCGGTGTCCGGCGGCTCCTGAGCGCGGCGCGGCTCGGGATCGGCCGGCCGCGGGCGGGACACGTCCCTGGCCCGCATCGAGCGGGCGATACCGACCACCGCCGGCGACGGTGCGCCGCTGCGACGCGGTCCCTTGTTGACTCCCACGGAGACGATCATGCCCGAAGGACACACGCTGCACCGGCTCGCGACGGACGTGTACGGCGCGTTCGGCGGCCGTCCGGTCGTGGCGAACAGCCCGCAGGGCCGCTTCGCCGAGGGTGCGGCCCGGCTCGACGGGCAGGTCCTGCTCCGCACCGAGGCACACGGCAAGCACTTCCTGGCCGAGTTCTCCGGCGGCGACTGGCTGCACATCCACCTCGGTCTGATCGGCAAGGTGGACTTCGGCGCGGCGCCGCCGCCCGAACCCGTCGGGCAGGTCCGGCTCCGGCTCGCCAACGACACGTCGTACGCCGATCTGCGCGGCGCGACCGTCTGCGAGCTGCTCACCGGCGACGAACGCGAGGCGCTGCTCGCCCGGCTCGGTCCGGACCCGCTGCGCGACGACGCCGACCCGGACCTGGCGTGGAGCCGGATCCGGCGCAGCCGGCTGCCGATCGGGCAGCTACTGATGGACCAGGCCGTGCTCAGCGGCGTCGGCAACGTCTACCGAGCCGAGACGCTGTTCCGGGCCCGGCTGCACCCGCTGACCCCGGGCCGCGCAGTGAAGCGGTCGGAGTGGCAGCGGATGTGGACCGACCTCGTGCAGCTGATGCGGTACGGCGTGCAGACGGGCCGGATCGACACCGTCGCGGACGAGCACACCCCGGACGCGATGGGTCGCGACCCTCGCCGGGACGACCACGGGGGAGAGGTGTACGTGTACCGCCGGCACGGCGACCGGTGCCACGTCTGCCACTCCGTGGTGCGCACCCAGCTCCTTGCGGGGCGCAACCTGTTCTGGTGCCCGAAGTGCCAGCGGACCGGGCTGACCCGCCGGATCGGCTCCGATCCCGCGTCCGGGCGAAAGGTTTGACCGATATTTTGACCGATATTTTGACCGATATGTAGCCAGCGATCAGATGCGCGGACCCGGGCGTCCCGTTATGTTCAGTCCGATGAGCGGCGTGGGTAACTCACCCGTGGGCGCAAGCATGCAACGAGCCGGATCGCTGACCGGTTCGTTGCTTCGTCGCGTGAGGACGTCGCAGGGTATGGCCGCGATAGCGCTGATCGCTCTCGCGGTTGCTCTCGGTGTCCTCAGACAGATGCTGCCCAACCAGATACCCCTCCTCGCGCAGATCATTCCTATCCTGGCCGGTGGTTTGCTGCTCGGCTTCCGCTGGCTGGTGGTGCTGACCGTGACGGCGACCGCGGTTGCCGGGTACGGGATCGCGCAGCTGAGCTCGAGCCAGCCGCGACTCGGTGCCGCGATCATCCTGCTCGTCACCTGCTGGATCGTGCTGGCCGGTGCGAGGGTCCGCAGCCGGCTCGGGGTGCAGGGCACCCGGGGCGAGACGATGCTGATCGAGCTGCGCGAGGTGCTGGCGATGCAGGGTGAGCTGCCATCGCTGCCCACCGGCTGGCGGGCCGAGTCGGTGATCCGGTCGGCCGACGGCGCGTCGTTCTCCGGCGACTTCGTGGTCTCCGCGACGACCCAGCGCGGCACCGTGCTGGAGATCGCGCTGGTCGACGTCTCCGGCAAGGGCCTGGACGCCGGGACCAGGGCACTGCTGCTTTCCGGCGCGTTCGGCGGGCTGCTCGGGGTGGTACCGACCGAGGAGTTCCTGCCGGCCGCGAACGAGTACCTGCGCCGCCAGGACATGGACGACGAGTTCGCCACCGTCGTCCACGTGGCGGTGAACCTGGTCAGCGGTGAGTACCAGGTCCGTACGGCGGGGCATCCGCCGGCGATCCACTTCGACGCCTGGTCGGGGCGCTGGCAGACCCAGGACACCGAGGGCCCGCTGCTCGGCCTGCTGGAGAAGCCGGAGTTCGACGTCGGCTCCGGGCAGCTCAAGCAGGGTGACGCGCTGCTGCTCTACAGCGACGGCATGGTCGAGACGCGCAAGCGTGACATCCGGCTCGGCATCGACAAGCTGGTCGGCCACGCCGAGCGGCTGGTGGCTCAGCAGTTCGAAGGTGCGGCCCAGGAGCTGGTCGACGCGATCGGCGGCGCGAACGACGACGCGGCGCTGGTGATGGTGCACCGCGAGATGCACCCGTCGGTGGTCGTGTCGGACGAGCGGCGTACGACGCGGTCCTGGACGACGCCGCTGCGGCGGCGCAAGATCCCGACGTTCCGCTACCGCCGCGGCGCCGGCGACTCGATGACGGCCGACTCGAGGTCTGGCGAGCGCATTCCGTGACAGGACGACTCGTCTCAGTGACGAATTGTTGCCCTCAGCAACTGCATTCAACTGGTCAGTATTGTTCGGACTTTTTCGTGGCCGCTTAGTGCCACGGGCCGATTGGCACTTATTGGCAATTGTGCGAAACGTAACGGCCGCGTTGACACAATAGTGTCAGCGGGCTCCTGATTGGGCTGCTCGGGCGGGGCACCCGTCGGTGGCGCCGGGAGCGCGGCCGGTCGGCCGTTGCTGCTGCCCGCGCGTTGAGCCGGAGTCGTGGCGATGTGTCGGAGTGCCACGACTGCCTTGTTTCCCTGGCGTCTCGCGGTTTGGGGGTGCCATCAGTGGGGATGTTGACTCCGCAGATTGTTGCTGGAAGGCTCGCAGGCGGACGGATCGAGGGCGTCGTTGGGCGTGTCGGGACTGGTGGTGACCCCCCTGGCGTGGTAATGGAAGAAATGTGTGTGACATGTTGAGGCGGATCAGCATCTTGGTGTCATTCCGCTGACGAGGTCGGCGGTATTGGTCACGCTCGGTGATGGTGGTCGAAGGGAATTGGCGTGGGTAGTTGACAGCCGCGCCGCCGTCGACATACTTCTCCTGGGGGTTCCGCCATCCGTCCACTTTTGAGGGTATTCCGTTGAACGTTCTGCCGAAGTCTGCCCGCACGCGTGTGGCTGCCGCACTCGCCGGCGCCGGCGCCTTGTCCCTGGTGTTCGGTGGCGTCATGGTCGCGACCGCGTCCGGCGCGAGCGCCACAGGTGCCAACCAGGTGGCCGAGAACGAGACCAGGGGCGGGGGTGAGAACAACCCGCCGGGCAACAACGGCACCGTCAAGATCGAGGGGGAGGACTTCGACGACATCCCGCAGAACAACCCGCACCAGGGCTGCGTCTTCGTCGTCGAGTTCTACAACTACGACGAGGGTGACTACACCGCCACGGTGACCTTCGAGGACCAGGCGCCGACCGCGGACGCCGGCCTCACGGTCGAGTCGGGAGACCTGACGCCGTTCATCGGTGAGGACGCCGCGGGCGGCGGTCGTGATCTGGACGCCCGGGTGACCTACCAGCTGTCCTTCACCGGCGAGCCGCATGAGCAGCAGGGCTTCCACGTCAAGCTGACGGTGAACGCGCCGGGTTCGATCGGTGCGGACGTGAAGCACAAGGTCTTCTGGGTGGAGGGCTGCGTTACCCCGACCCCGACCCCGACCCCGACGCCTTCGGAGACTCCGTCCGAGACGCCTTCCGAGACGCCGAGCGAGACTCCCTCCGAGACGCCTTCGGAGACTCCGTCTGAGACGCCTTCGGAGACCCCGTCCGAGACGCCGTCGGAGACGCCGAGCGAGACGCCTTCGGAGACCCCGTCCGAGACTCCGTCCGAGACCCCGAGCGAGACTCCGTCGGAGACCCCGTCCGAGACGCCGTCGGAGACCCCGTCCGAGACGCCGTCGGAGACCCCGAGCGAGACTCCTTCAGAGACCCCGAGCGAGACTCCGTCCGAGACGCCGTCGGAGACGCCGTCGGAGACCCCGAGCGAGACTCCGTCGGAGACTCCTTCAGAGACCCCGAGCGAGACGCCGTCGGAGACTCCGAGCGAGACTCCGTCGGAGACCCCGAGCGAGACTCCGTCGGAGACCGTCAGTGAGACGGTGCCGGTCCCGACCGAGGTGAACGCCGGTATGGACGGTGGCTCGAGCTCTGGACCGCTCTCGCTCACGAGCAGTGGTGCTGACGACAACCGGACCCTCTGGGGTGCCGCACTGCTGACGGTGGGCTGCCTGCTCGTCAGCGCCGGTGCGCTCACCGCGGGACTACGGCGCGGTCGGCACACTGCCTGAGGTCATGAGCGGCGCGCGACGCGCTAACCGGCACCGGCCAGTCCTACCTCGGTGGGGCTGGCTGGTCGTCGTTGCCGGCTTCAGCGTGGCAGCGGCCGGTGGCTGGCTCGAGTACGCCGACAAGCCGGCCGCCTCGGACCCGTCCGTCGTCAGCTCGCCGTCGCGGTCGGCCGAGCCGGCCGGCACCACGAAGAACAAGCCGCCGGCCGCCAAGCCGACGAAGGCGAAGCCGTCGAAGACGCCGACCGAGCCTCCGGTCCGCATCGCGACGTCACCGGGCCGGCCGCAGCGCATCGCCGTACCGCAGCTCGGTGTCTCTGCGAGGGTGATCGGGATCAAGGCGAAGGGCGGTTCGCTGACGCCGCCGTCCAACCCGCGTGTGGTCGGCTGGTGGTCCGACGGCGCGCAGCCGGGAGCGAAGAAGGGCTCCGCGGTGATCACCGGGCACACGGTGCACAACGGCGGCGGCGCGTTCGACGACCTGGACCAGCTCTCCGCGGGGGACCAGGTGCTCGTCACCACCGAGCAGGGCCGGCTGAAGTACGAGGTCGACTCGGTGACGATGTACCGCAAGCAGAGCCTTGCCAAGCACGCGGGCGAGGTGTTCGACCAGAGCGTCGCGGGACGGTTGGTGCTCATCACCTGCGAGGACTGGAACGGCACGGTGTACCTGAGCAACGCCGTCGTCGTCGCGCACAGGTCCGGCTGAACACTGTGCTGAACACTGCGCGAACCCAGCACGCGGACCGGCCGGCCTAGAGATTGACGGCTCAGCAATCCGGCAGGGACGCTGGCCGCATGGCACTCCATATCGGCCGGCACCTGGTCGACCTGTTCGGCGAGCTGCAGTACGAACCGACGCCGAAGCGGGTGCGTGCGCTCGTCGGCGACTGGACCGTGGTCGATTCCCGCCGGGCCGTGCTGGTCTGGGAACCGAGTCGCGTCGTCCCGTCGTACGCCGTCCCGGCGCAGGACGTGAACGGCACCCTGGCCCCGGCGCCACCGGATCCCGAGGCCGAGTCGCACCCGGTCCGACTCGGCCGCGACCTGCCGCCGGTGCTCGACCCGAGTACGCCGTTCGCGATCCACACCACCGCGGGCGAGTCGCTCACCATCCGGAACAGGCAAGCGAGTCTGGACGGCGCCGCGTTCCGGATCGAGGACCCGGACCTGGCCGAGTATTTGGTGCTCGACTTCGCCGCGTTCGACGAGTGGCTCGAGGAGGACGACCGGATCGTCGGCCATCCGCGCGACCCGTTCAAGCGGATCGATGTCCGGAAGAGCTCGCAACACGTGACGATCGCGCGCGACGGTCAGGTGCTCGCGGACAGCACCAGCCCGAAGCTGCTCTTCGAGACGCACATCACGCCGCGGTACTACCTGCCCCGCGAGGACGTCCGGCTGGACCTGATGACGCCGTCGGAGTCGCGGACGCTGTGCGCGTACAAGGGCCAGGCCAAGTACTGGTCGGTCGACCTGCCGGGCGGCGTGGTACCGGATCTGTGCTGGACCTACGAGCAGCCGTTGTCGGACGCCATCGAGGTCCGCGACCTGGTTGCCTTCTTCAACGAACGTGTCGACATCACCGTGGACGGCGAACCCCAGGAACGCCCCATCACTCCCTGGTCGTGATCAGCGGGTCGGCCAGCGCCAGGGTGGCTCGTCCAGCGGGCCGCGGCCGTCGACCGTGGTCTCGCCGAAGCTCTTGGTCAGCTCCAGCAGCTGTACGTCGACCTTGCGCTCGGCGGCGCAAGCCTGCAGGGCAGCGAGCAGTGGCCGGGAGTGCGTCACCGCGATCACCTGGGTGTTGCCCGCGGCGGTTCCGATCAGGTCCGCGAGGGCGGGCAGCAGGTCCGGGTGCATGCTGGTCTCCGGCTCGTTCAGCACCAGCAGCTCGGGTGGTCGCGGGGTGAGCAGTGCCGCCACCCAGAGCAGGTAGCGCAGCGTCCCGTCGGACAGCTCCGCACCGCTCAGCGGCCGGAGCAGTCCGTGCTGGTGGAAAGCGATCCAGAATCTGCCTGCGTCGTTGCGGATCTCCACCCTGCTCTTCGGGAAAGCGTGCTCGATCGCCGCGTCCAGCGCGCGGGCGTCACCGATCTCGCGGATCGTCTGCAGCGCCGCGGCCAGGTCCGCCCCGTCATGGCCGAGCACCGGGGTCCGGGTGCCGATCTGGCTGAGCCGGGCCGGCGCCTCCGTGTCGGTGCGCAGGTGGTCGTAGAACCGCCAGGACCGGATCCGCTCCCGGACCGTGAGCAGCTCCGGCGCACGCTCCGGGTCGGCGTACTCGCTGAGCACGCTGTCGTACGGCCGCAGCCAGCCGGCCGCGTCCTGCCAGCCGTCGTCGCCGCGGATCCGCACCCCGCCGGCCCGCCGGTCCACCAGCAGCGCCGCCGGCCGGAGCAACGAGCCGTGCCACAGGCACTCCCGCTTGATCTCCGGGTCGAGCCCGAACTCGGTCCGGGTCGGGATCGGCAGTCCGAAGTCGACGGCGTACCCGTAGTCGTCGGAGCTGAACCCGAGCCGCAGGCTGACCGGCCCGGACCGGACCGTGCCCTGCACCGCGTGCTCGCCGCGTCGTACCGCCTTGCCGATGTTCTCCGGACCGGCCCACAGTGTGGAAGGCAGCCCACCCTCGCGGGCGAGCGCGGCGATCGCGCCGTTGCGGGCGGACTCGGCGAGCAGCCGCAGCGACCGGTAGAGGCTGGACTTCCCGGTGCCGTTGGCGCCGGTGACGGCGGTCAGCTGTCCCAGTGGTACGACGAGCCGCCGCAGCGACCGGTAGTTCTCGATCGCCAGCGTCGTCAGCATGCGCCAGACGCTACCGGCCGGTCCGGACGCAGCGGGTCAGGCTTTGGGGGTGCGGATGCCGTAGTCGTGGATCTTGCGGTAGATGGTGGCGCGCGACATCCCCAGTGCCCGAGCCGCCTTGCCCTTGTTGCCGCCGGTGTCGAGCAGGCTCTGCACGATCGCGTCGCGCTCCAGCGACTCCAGCTGGCTGAGCTGCCGGCGGCTCACCACCTGGTGGTCGGCCGGCAGGTCGGCGGGCAGGATCGAACCCATCCGCCGCCGGTGCTGCACAACGTGCCGCAGCACCTGGTAGAGCTCCGCGGTGTTGCCCGGCCAGCTCGACCGCATCAGCTGCTGCATCGCCTCCGGCGAGCAGGTCAGGTCGGCGCCGCGGCTCAGCCTGGCGAGGAAGAACGGCACCAGCTCGCGCAGGTCCTCGATCCGGTGCCGCAGCGGCGGTACGTCGACGGTGAGCGGGAACAGCGTGAGCAGGTCGGTCAGGTCCGGTTCGGCCGTGCCGCTCGGGGTCATCGTCATCGCGACCCAGAGATCACCGGCGCGGTGCACCCGGGCGTCGTCGAGCAGAGTCACCAGCTCGTCCAGGCGCGGCGGGTCGAGCCGGTCGACGTGCCGGATCACCAGGGCGGGCACCGAGTCGTCCAGCAGCTCGGCCTCCAGCTCCGCGGCCCAGCCCTCGCCGGTCGCCGTACCGGCGTCGACGACGTGGAAGGGCGCGGCGGGGCTGTTCAGCTGGTGCGCCGCCCGCGCCAGTGCCAGCTTGCCGACGCCGCGCTCACCGCTGAGCAGCAGCCACTCGCCGGCGCGGTACGCGCGGTCGATCTCGCGGCAGGTGCCCAGCCAGGGCGCGGCGCTGCCGACCACACCGGGCAGCACCGGCCGCGACGGCGACCGGATGCCGGCAGCGGGGCCGCCGGCCGACGGCAGCAGCGAGACGTGCACGATGCCGCCGGAGCTCGACAGGTCGCTCCGCACCGGCCGGCAGGAGATCCTGACCCTGCGTCCGGTCGGCAGGTCGACCACCGCCGGAGCCGGACGGCCGCGGCTCAGCAGGTCGGTGGCGTGCGCCAGCAGCACCGGCTGGTCGGCCGGGTCGAGCAGCTGCCGGGCCTGGTCGTTCATCAACACCAGGTCCTGGTCGACCGCCAGCACCATCTCGGTGCCGCGCCGCCCGGCCTGCAGGTACGCCTGCAGCAGCTCGAGCTCGCGGGCCGAGCTGTCGTTCAGCAGTGCCACCCGGATCTGGTCCGCGGTCGTCTTGGCCAGCGCGATCAGTAGCGAGCCGGCGTCCTTGCGCCAGCAGGTCAGGTCGATCGCGCCGACGGTCTTGCCGCTGATCGGGTGCCGGATCGGAACGCCGGCGCAGGCGAGGTCCTCGAGATCCTCCGCGTAGTGCTCGTGACCGAACACGTGCGCCGGACGGCCGCCCTCGAGCGCCGTACCGATGCCGTTGGTACCGGCGAACTGCTCGGCGTAGCTGAAGCCCGGCGCCAGGTGAACCGTGTCCAGGTGCCGGCTGAGCTCGCTGTCCGCGGTCATCCGGCGGAGCACCAGCCCGGTGCGGTCGGTGAGGATGATGCTGATCGGCTGACCGTCCAGGTGCTCGTACAGCCGGCGCAGCACCGGGTCGGCGCTGCGGGCCAGCGGGAGGTCGAGGTCGGGGTCGGATATGTACGGCAGGTCGATGCCGTCCGCCGGGATGTTCCAGCGACGCGAGCGCATCCAGGAGGCCAGGATGGTGTGCCGGACCTGGCGCGGGTTCACCGGCTCGGAGGTCAGGAACCGGAGCCGGGCGTTCGCCAGCTGGCTGCCGTTGTCGAGCGACTGCGCAAGCTCGTCCACGATGCCTCCTGACCCTCGGCAGGCAACGGCGCGCAGATATGTCCCCCCGGCACACCGTCTCGTCGAGCGTAACCCGGGCCTTCGCAAGTGATGTCTCAAAATGAGACATCGAGCAGGTCCGGGTAGACGTCTGATGCGGATAGGGGTCCCGACGGCAGGCTGGAGGCGGCTCGAGATGGAGGAGACCTACAACCCGTGGACCATCGTCAACGTGGTGTTCGAGCATCTCGCCGACGAGGGGCTGCATCCGGTGCTCGGTAGTGCCGGTCACCCTGGAGTTCCGGCGGCCGAGCTGCTGCTCGCGCTGGGTATCAAGCCGGTGGCAGAGGGGAACGCGCGGATCGCGCAGGACAAGAAGGAGCAGCTCGAGGCGCTCCGGCAGGCGGTTTTCGGCGACCCGTGAGGGGCCCGCGCCGAGGTCATCCGGAGGCCGTCTCAATTTGAGACCTCGGGACCGTGCCGCGCGGAGTGTAATTCGAATCAACCAGGCATGCGGTCTGCGAGGTAAGGAGTGCCATGAGTCGACAAAGCGTGGCGAGGGCCCACCAGAAGATCCAGGAACTCTCCTGGGATCCGATGTACCACGAGCCGGTCTCGCAGTACGGAACCGACTACACGTTCCAGAAAGCTCAGAAGAAGGACCCGCTCAAGCAGGTTCTGCGGTCGTACTTCCCGATGCAGGAGGAGAAGGACCACCGGGTGTACGGCGCCTCAGACGGCGCTATCCGCGGCAACATGTTCCGCCAGGTACAGGAGCGCTGGCTGGAATGGCAGAAGCTGTTCCTGAGCATCATCCCGCTGCCGGAGATCTCGGCTGCCCGGGCGATGCCGCTGCTGTTCCGCACAGTGCCGAACCCTGAGCTGCACAACGGCCAGGCGATTCAGATGATCGACGAGGTCAGGCACTCGACGATCCAGCAGAACCTCAAGCGCCTGTACATGAACAACTACATCGACCCGGCTGGTTTCAACTCCAGCCTGCGTAACTTCCACAACGACTACTGCGGCACGATCGGCCGGCAGTTCGCGGAAGGCTTCATCACCGGTGACGCGATCACCGCGGCGAGCATCTACCTGACGATCGTGGCCGAGACGGCGTTCACCAACACGCTGTTCGTCGCAATGCCGGCCGAGGCGGCTGCGAACGGTGACTACCTGCTGCCCACGGTGTTCCACTCCGTGCAGTCCGACGAGTCCCGGCACATCAGCAACGGCTACGCGACGCTGCTGATGGCGCTGGCCGACGAAGGTAACCATCAACTCCTCGCCCGCGACCTGCGGTACGCCTGGTGGAACAACCACCGTGTGGTCGACGCGGCGATCGGCACCTTCATCGAGTACGGCACCAAGGACCGCCGCAAGGACCGCGAGAGCTACGCGGAGATGTGGCGCCGGTGGATCTACGACGACTACTACCGCAGCTACCTGGTGCCGCTGGAGAAGTACGGCCTGGAGATCCCGCACGACCTGATCGAGGAGTCCTGGAACCAGATCTGGAACAAGGGCTACGTGCACGAGGTGGCGCAGTTCTTCGCCACCGGCTGGCTGGCCAACTACTGGCGGATCGACCCGATGACCGACAAGGACTTCGAGTGGTTCGAGTACAAGTACCCCGGCTGGTACGACAGGTACGGCAAGTGGTGGGAGAACTACAACCGGCTCTCGACTCCGAACGGTCACAACCCGATCGTGTTCGAGGACGTTGACTACGAGTACCCGCACCGCTGCTGGACCTGCATGGTGCCGTGCCTGGTCCGTGAGGACATGGTGATGGCTGAGGTCGACGGCCAATGGCGGACCTACTGCCACGACATGTGCCGGTGGACCGACGAGGTGGCGTTCCGGCCGACGTACGAGGGCCGCGAGACGCCGAACATGGGCAAGCTGATCGGCCTGCGCGAGTGGGAGACGCTCTACCACGGCTGGAACTGGGCCGACGTGATCACCGACATGGGGTACGTCCGCGACGACGGCAAGACGATGGTCGCGCAGCCGCACCTCAACCTCGACCCGAGCAAGATGTGGACGACGGACCACCTGCGCCGCTGCCCGCCGCTGCAGAGCCCCAACGTCCTGCTCAACGAGATGACCGACGACGAGCGGAACGCCTTCGCGGCCCGCTACGTGCGCGGCGGCCCGGCTGGCCGGGCGCCAGTCGACGCCTGAGCAGTGACGGATGAGTGGGAGGACTTGGAGGTCCTCCCACTCCTGGTCCGAGCCCGAGGAGACCCATGGGCGAGAAGCACGTCGTCCGGTTCGAACCGGTCGGCATCGAGATCGAGGTCGACGAGGACCAGACGATCCTGCGCGCCGCGGCTGAGCAGGGCGTGATGCTCATGCACGGCTGCAAGGAGGGTCAGTGCTCGTCGTGCAAGTCCTTCGTGCTCGACGGTGACGACATCGAGCTCGACCGCTACTCGACCTTCGCGCTGCCCGACTACGAGCTCGAGGAGGGCTACACGCTGCTGTGCCGGGCGCACCCGTACGAGGACGTCACGATCGAGCTGCTCAACTATGACGAGGACATGATCCGCTCGGGCCTTCCGATCCAGGAGGCCGTCGCGGAGGTGGTCTCGAAGGACCCGGTCACCCACGACATGCGGCACCTGGTGCTACGGCTGATCGAGCCTGGGGAGCTGAAGTACTTCCCGGGCCAGTACGTCGACATCGCGGTGCCGGGCTCGGAGCAGACTCGGTCGTTCTCGATGGCGAACACGTCCAGCCGCGAGGGCGGACTGCTCGAGTTCGTGATCAGGATCTATCCCGGCGGGGTGTTCTCGGAGTACCTGGACCAGCGGCTCTCGGTGGGGGACCGGGTGGAGCTGACAGGCCCGTTCGGTGTGTTCACGCTCCGGGACGCGCCGGACAACGAGCTGATCTTCCTCGGTGGCGGCGCCGGGATGGCT
>Ga0075428_100001647_pt1:0-22500 | contig 23770 bp, 24 predicted proteins | sample RhiMetdeltSRZDD2_FD_75291 | JGI IMG/M metagenome (GOLD analysis project Ga0075428, IMG submission 75291) | Populus rhizosphere microbial communities from Tennessee, USA - Rhizosphere MetaG P. deltoides SRZDD2 | ecosystem: Host-associated > Plants > Roots > Rhizosphere > Soil | place... | reverse complement strand
CACAAGTGGGAAACTAGCACGGTGCCGAATTATAAAAGAGACCTCCGAATAGGAGGTCTCTTTTCTTTAGGTAAAAAATGACATCGGCTGCTGTGTTAAGATGGTTATGTATGCCTCGAAAATTCAAGCGGCAACTGTCGGCGATTGCCAAAAAAATAAACAAGCTTCCAAAAGAAATAACAATTTCGGCAGCTGTTTTTGCAGTGTTTGGACTCACGTACGTGTATCTGTACTGTTTTGATACTCCCGTGGCTTTTTCGTATAGTGGAGCAACGTGCGTTCGACATGTTAGTATTTTGCCTGCGGTCAACGCCGCATCGGGAAGCTTTCGGTATGATGTACGGCCTGCGAATCAGTGGAAAGTTGGCGGCGTGCCTGTGATAGCGCTTGCGGTGTGTTTTATTCCAAAGGATCCGCCGGTACAGGGAAGGGAATCCGTGGCTTGGTCTCCTTGGGGTGCCTGGGTGATGCGTAAGACATTTACATTGACCACTCCCGCGCCGGCTACGGCAAACGTAGGTGTATTTGCAAATCCCGTGCCTCTTTCGAAGCCGTTGGTGATATCTTTGAGTGTGCCTGACAAAGTATTCTCATATTCTCTGCGGGTGGATGGCAAACAGGCGCTTTGTCAGTCTAAGAAGGCTGATCTGTACTGTGAGGTGCAAGGCCTCAAGCTTGGCCAGGGCAAGACGTATCAGGCTGAACTTGTCCGTTATTTTAATGGTAAACAGGCTGCTGTCGTGGTGCGTACGGATATAACGACGCTTGCCTCGACGCACGTGGTGGATGGCTCTGTAAAGGTAGATGAAACAATCTATACCAAGCCGAAGGTATTGAGCCTCGCGTTTGACAAACCTCTTGTGAAAGCTCAGGTTGCCTTGGTACGACGGGAGGGTGACAAACAAACGGTTATACCAGTAACCTCGGTCTTAAAAGAAAAAAGTATGGAAGTAACAATAAGCGAAGACTTGCCTCGATCGGCAGACTATATGCTTACGGTCGACGGTTTGGAGGCGCAAGATGGTAGTACTCTGGACGAGCCATACCAGTTACCTTTTAAGACTTCAGGTGGCCCCCGAGTAACGAGTGTCAACGTGGGAAGAACTGGCATTGCGACGGGGGCAACGGTGGTGGTGTCGTTTGACCAGCCACTTTCGGACGGCCAGGATATATCGAGGTTTATATCCCTGGCCGGGGGAGTGTCTTTGGTGAGCAAGCGGGGTAATCAATTACTATTCTCGCTCGGTGGCGTGCCAAAATGCGGCGATTTCACTATAAAAACGACCAACGATATCGCCAGTAACTATGAGGTGGCGGGTGATTCGGCATGGAGCTTTACGGGTCGGATGGTGTGTCATACGGTGGGTGTGATTGGCTATTCTAGCCGGGGTCGCCCCATTTATGCCTATTATTTCGGCAGTGGCACCAGGGCGGTGCTGTTCACCGGGGCTATTCACGGTAGTGAAATTGGCACTAGGCTGCTGATGGATCGCTGGATTCAAGAGTTGGAGGCGGGTGCTCGCAATATACCTGCCGATAAGATGATAGTGGTTGTGCCGCAGGTTAACCCCGATGGAGTGGCGGCAGGCACGCGTGTGAATGCGCGCAATGTAGACTTGAACCGCAATTTTGCGACCAGCGATTGGCAAAAGGACGTTCTTGATGTCAATAACAATCCCTTTCCTGGAGGTGGCGGCGAGGCGCCTATGTCTGAGCCGGAGACACGAGCAATTGGTGGATTGGCACAGCGACTCGGCCCGGTTGTGGTGCTTTCTTACCATAGTATCGGCGGTGTTGTGTTGGGGAATCTGGCGGGAAACTCTGGCGCTTACGCGGCAGCGTACTCGCAATTGAGCGGATATCAGAATGCCACGGGCAATTCTAGCGGCACATTTGATTACGCCGTCAGTGGCACGGCGGACGACTGGTATGCTGCACAAGGGATTGCCAGCCTCGTGATTGAGCTCAGCAGCCATACTTCCAGTCAGTTTGATCGCAATCGGACAGCGATGTGGTATATGGTTGGACTTTAGTCTCACTGAAGCTGTTTTGTCGTATACTAGGAAGGTATGTGTGTGATGTGCTCGATGGCCTATTCGGCCACTGGTGTGGTGATGGCGACAACGACGGGATTACCTGTCGTGACAACAGCCTCTCAGATGACAACGAATACCGTTGCGGTGTCGCAAGTGGCATCTTTGCGAACCTTGCCGCAGGTATTGGAAAATGTCAAAGCACCAGCACTGCGTGAGCCCGGATGGCTTGTGCAACAAAAGGCCGCCGAGGCAGCTGCTGTCGCGCAGCGCGCAGCTCAACGGCGTGCCGTAACCGTCGTGACGTATGACGTGACAACCAAAGGTACGGTTGTCGCTAACTTGGCAGAGTTTCGGACACAAGCTAGCGCAACGCTTAACGACAGTCGGGGTTGGGCGCGCTTAGGGGTTTCGTTTCAAGAGGTGGCGAGTGGCGGGATGTTTACATTGGTGCTGAGCGAAGCGGGTCAAATACCATCGTTCTCATCGGGATGTGGAACGGAGTATAGCTGTCGGGCGGGGAGGTATGTCATTATCAACCAAGACCGCTGGCTAGGCGCGACATCATCTTGGAACTCGGCAGGAGGGTCGTTGCGCGATTATCGGCATATGGTTGTTAATCACGAGACGGGACATTGGCTTGGTCATGGTCACGCGATATGCACAGGGGCGGGACAGCCTGCGCAGGTGATGCAACAGCAGTCTATGAACCTACAGGGCTGTGCCTTTAATCCCTGGCCGACTGCCAGTGAGCTGTGGTCAACGCAGTTAGGGATTCGGTTATGAAAAGAACGAATCGGCCTGGCAAATCCGCGCGATTATTTATCGCCAAGCATAAGCTTTTTGTTGGTATCGCGAGTGGCCTCTTGGTAGTATTATTAATCATTGGTGGTTTTACGGCCTGGAGTCTCGCTCAGTGGCGTGAGTACGATCAGCATACGACTAGCCAGCAGCGTGCGTTTCGCGAGAGCCTTGCTGCGGCACTAGCCCTGCCGGCCGACACCTCAGAGGCTAAGGCTAAGAAACGAGTGGCGATACAGGCTGCCTCTACCGCCTTCGCAGCCCAACAGCGTATTTGCGATGTCTCTTGGCTGACGGCATGGCAGCAGCGTCTATTTGAACCTGCTAAAAAACGAGTCGATGACTGTCGGGCGTCTCTTGCGGCACTCGATACGCTGCGCGGTGACGTTGACCGTACGATGAGTTATTTGCAGCACGAACAAGCGTTGGCGAGCCTTATCGCTACCGCGACAGATGGCGCGAATGAGCAAGATGAGGCGCTTTGGCAGGCAACGAGCGATAAGTGGCAGACGCTCACCGGGGCTATTAAGAACATGAAGGTATCATCGGAATTTGAGCCGGTGCGCGCTCGTGCTGGGCAACTGGCTGAGCTTGTGAGTGCCGGCTGGAAGGAATTGCTGGCGGCTCATACTGTCAAAGACCGTAGTCGTTACGAAAAGGCTGTCGGCGAACTAGATAAGGCGTATGTTGCGTTTCAAGCACTCTCTCAAGATGATGTGACCACTATGGCTGCGCTACTTCAGCCGTTTGAAACACTAAGCGACAAGTAAAGAGTCTGCGTAGTCGTCTAAAATAAAACAACCCATCTCGCAGATAGGGTTGTTTGCATTGAACCAGTCGATATCTCAACCGGTGCTTAACCATAGTATACCACACATGATGTATATGCAAGTGTAGTAATGCCACAATATAATGCTCATGTAAACCTTGACACAAAGCATAAGAAATGTTATGATGCTTATGAACACATATCACGTGTGAGGTAATTAGGCAGAGTGGGAACTCTGCATAAGAGGAGATACTATATCATGGCTGGAACAAAGCTTGGTGGCATGAAAGCCGCCGCAAAAAACTTAGCAAAAGACCCAAACTTTTACGCCAAAATTGGTGCTCGGGGCGGCAAGAACGGCCGTACGGGTGGTTTTGCGTCACAGGTTGTCGGTGACGATGGCCTGACCGGTGCCGAACGTGCCCGTATAGCAGGTGCTAAGGGTGGCCGCATCTCGCGCCGCAAGAAAACGACCCAAGACGACGTAGCTGTCGCTGCCTAGTCTTTAGGAAAAACCGTAAAAACACACTCCGCTTAGGGGTGTGTTTTCGTATGGCCGATAGTATGGCGGCGCAGTGCGCATATGCGGGCGTCGTTTACATGCCATTGAGTGCGGCAAGCCATGCAGGCGTAGATGCTTTTTCGCGTTTGTAGCCCTGTTGCATTGCAGTTGGGGCAGGTACTGCGCGCATGCAGCCAGTCACGATAGGTATCGAGCGACGATTCCACAATATCTTCGCTGACGACGATTCTATAGCGACTGGCAAGTGTCGCGGTGGCATGTTGCCAGGCACTTTGCTCCATTTCAATAAGCTCGATATCTCGTGTGTAGCCCTGGTGTCCTAGCGTGGCATGGGCTAGTTCGTGTAGAAGAGACGCCGGGTCGTCAGTGGAATCGTCGTAAAAAATCGTTTGTTCATCGGGCGACCACCGAAACTCACGACCAGCTATAAACTGGAAATGAGGATAGTCGGCGCGCAGTTTATTCAGCAGCGAGGAGGTCGAGGGCATAATAGTAACAGCCGTAAATAACGGCCTCTTCTGGATGTTGAGCTTGGATAAAACGCGGGCAGGGAATGTGGGACGGTAGTTTTTTACGCAAAATGGCTTCTAGTTGCGCGCCGTATTTAGGAAAATGGCTGCCGATGCCGCCACCTATTATTACGATGTCAGGCTGAATGATTGGTATCATAGCGAGGAAGCCGCGGCTGACTCGGTCGGCGATTTGTTTCCAAATGCGTAGACTCGTGATGTCGTGTGCATATTGGCCGTAGGTTGCGTAAATTGTTTTGCCGGACGCGAAATCTTCCCATTCGCGCACTTTGTTGTCGAATTCTACCATCATTCGTCCGCCTTCACTGTGACGCAGGCCGGGGTCGATGTGGCCATTGGTAATCATGCCTGTGCCAATCCCTGTGCCAATCGTGACGTACAATACAGATGTGGGAATGGGGTCGAGTGCCCGTGCCTCGGCGAGCCCGGCGAGGTTGGCGTCATTTTCTATCCAGACCGGTGCGTTACCGAGTACGCCAGTAAAGGCTTGCTGTGCGTCGAAATTTTTCCAGCCTAGATTGTCGCACCACACGGCCACACCATCTTTTATGATGCCCGGCAGCGCGATGACAACCGCGTCTATGGGTTTGGCTGCGTACTTCTGTAGTGCTTTTCGTAAGACTGTGATGTACTCGATTTGATTCTTGGGGGTTGGAAATTTGACCGTGTCATGCACTTTTCCATCGCGCCCAAACAAGGCCACTAACGTTTTTGTCCCTCCCGTGTCGACTGTCACTAACATTCTTTTAGTGTAGCATATAGGCCAGCTTGCGTGGTAGCGTGCAAAAAGGTATAGTAAAGAAAAGTAAATGAGGGATGTTGTATGGTACGAACAAATAAGGGTGGTTCGGTACTTAGGTTTATCATAGTGGGTGTCGTATTGGTCGCCTTATTGGCTGGCGGGGTGTATTTTGTGCGCCAACAAATAGCTGGGTCGCAGCCGTCGAGTCCACAAAAGACAGCGGAAGAGCCAAGGCAGCCGTCTAAGGCTGAGTCAACACCAAAGCCAGAGCAAAAGAACGACTCGACAGCTAAGGAGGCGTCGCGTCCGACGCCAGCTCCAGAATCGTCTGTGTCAACAGCCGCAACCCCAGCTGCGTTGCCGCAAACAGGTTCTGTCGATACGCCCTGGTCACTAGTGGCGCTTGGGATTTTGGGTGGGCTTGGCGTCGCATATGTACGGTCACGTCGCGTGGTGTATCGCCCGCTTTGACTTGTGTTCCTATCTGGGGTACAATAGAGGTAATCTAGGAGCACTATATTTTAACGTGTTTCAGGAAATATCAATTAAGGAAGGAGTCTGAAAAGACTTATGGCAACAAACGCCGCAATAACAATGGACGACTTGCTCGCTGGATCAGAAGACAGTGTCAAGCAATTAACAGCAGGAGAGGTTATTACCGGGACGGTATTGGCTCTTCGTAAACACGAGGTTTTGATCGACCTTGGCGCACAAGGCGTAGGCTATGTGCCTCGTCGCGAGGTTGGCTTTTCAAAAGCCCTGAAAGAAGGTGATGAAGTAACCGCTAGCGTGGTAGATACCGAGCTGGACAACGGCTACTCGCTCCTTTCGCTTCGCAAGGCTGCTAAAGATCGCGGCTGGGAAGAAGTCGCGGTTAAGCTAGAAAGCGGCGAAATCATCGAAGTATCACCATACGACGCCAACCGTGGTGGTCTGTTGGTGGAATACGAAGGTGTTCGTGGTTTCTTGCCTGTTTCACAGCTTTCAGCTGAACACTATCCACGCGTTGGTAGCAGCGACAAAGACGAAATCTTGCAGCGTCTCAATGCGCTGGTAGGGCAAACACTGAAGGTTCGTATCCTCGATAGTGACCGCAAAGCGAATAAACTTATCTTTAGCGAAAAAGAAGCAGTCAAAGACGGCCTGGCCGCTCGCTTCCAGCAGCTAAAAGTTGGTGACAAAGTAACCGGTGTCGTTACTGGTGTGGTAGACTTTGGCGTGTTTGTGAACGTCGAAGGTATCGAAGGCCTGGTGCACATCAGTGAAATTAGCTGGGAACGCGTCAACAACCCGAGCGATTACGTAAAGGTTGGCCAGACTATCGAAGCGAAAATCATTTCTATCGATAAAGATCGCCTCAGCTTGAGCATCAAACAGCTTAGCCAAGATCCATGGCTAGATGAAGTTGAGCAATTCAAGCCGGGTGCTGATGTCGAAGGTACCGTGACTCGCATTACGCCATTTGGTGCTTTTGTGCAGATTAGCCCCTCGGTTGAGGCCCTCGTGCACATCAGTGCGCTAGGCGACAGTAGCGACGTAGATCCAGAAAAAGTCTTCACGCTGAACGAACGCAAAAACTTTGTCATTTTGGATGTCGACAAAGAAAACCGCAAGATTTCGCTGAGTCTTGCTGACAAAAAGAAGAAATAACTCCGCTAATAACGGAATCCGCCACAACACGTGACGGGCAGAAAGGAGCATTATGAGCCAAGAAAAGGTACTTGTTATCGCCGACTCGATTACAGTTGGAGAATTGGCTGAAACGCTAAACCTGCCCGTCACTAGTTTGATTGGTGAGCTGTTCAAGAACGGCATCGTCGCAACTATCAACCAACGAATTGATTTTGAAACCGCAACCATCATTGTGGAGGAACTCGGCCTCGACGTAACACTGGAGAAGAAAGCCGCCAGTACGCTCAGTGAGCGCAAGGTCCATGAGCTATCGGCTAATGCAGTCGATCGTCCACCTATCGTGGCGGTAATGGGGCACGTGGATCACGGTAAAACGAGCCTATTAGATGCCATTTTGCATACCAAAACGGTAGAAGGTGAAGCGGGTGGGATTACCCAGCATATTAGCGCGTATCAGACGGCTCGTAACGGCCGATCTATTACCTTGCTGGATACGCCTGGCCACGAGGCTTTTGCGGCGCTGCGCCAACACGGTGCAACTCTGACCGATGTGGTTGTGATTGTTGTGGCGGCCGACGATGGCGTGAAACCACAAACCATCGAGGCGATTCGCTTTGCGAAAAACGCCAATGCCAAAATTGTCGTAGCGATTAATAAAATTGATAAAGAAACAGCCAACCCGCAGTTGGTGAAAACTCAACTAGCCACCGAACATGGCCTCAACCCCGAAGAGTGGGGTGGTGACACTGTGATGGTAGAGGTTAGTGCTAAAACCGGACAGAATATCGACAAATTGCTGGATATGGTGCTGTTAGTGGCCGATTTGGAAGAGTTGAAGGCCGATATAGACGTGCCGGCCGAAGGATTGGTGATAGAATCGCACATGGAAACTGGTCGCGGATCGGTGGTAGGGCTGTTGGTTGAACAAGGCGAGCTAAAACCCGGGCATTTCCTGGTGGCTGGAACTGCCTATGGCAAAGTACGTACCTTGCTGGACTTCACCGGCAAGACAATCAAAAGCGCCGGTCCATCAACGCCCGTAACAGTAACGGGATTCAAAGAATTGCCGCAGTTTGGCGATGTCTTTACGATTGTGAAGAACGAGAAAGAGGCTCGTAGTCGCGTTGAACTGGCGCGCATTGAGCACGAAAAGAATGCCGCAAGTACGAACGTAACCGGCGCCGATCTATTGAAGCTGATGACTCAACAGCGCGATTCCCAAGATTTTAATGTCATTGTAAAAGCTGACGTGCAAGGTTCGCTAACCTCTGTTATCGATAGCCTTCGCCTGGTGGATACCGGCGGTGAAATAGCCCTGCGCGTTATTGCCAGCGGTGTTGGTAATATTTCCGAAGGCGATGTGCGCCGCGCAGCCGACAGCGGCACGGTGATATATGGCTTCAACGTTGAACTGCCGCCGGCCGTCAAACGCCTCGCAGCGCGCGACAAGGTGCAAGTTCGCCTTTTCCGTGTTATTTACGAACTACTGGACGATGCACGTAGTTCTATGGAAGGCATGCTGGCGCCGGAAGTTGTTGAAACCGAGATAGGCAAACTGACTATCAAGGGCATTTTCCGCACACTCAAAGACACCGTCATTGCTGGTGGAGAGGTAACTCATGGCAAAGTGACGACCGGCCTCCGGGCGCGCGTCTTCCATGGCAGTGAAAAGATTGCTGAAGTCGAAGTGACGAGCGTACAGCGCCAGCAGCAAGAAGCCAAAGAGGTGTTCGAAGGCGAGATGTGTGGCCTGAGTCTTAAGACTGATAAAAAAATCCTCCTTGAAGAGGGTGACAAGCTGGAATTCTTCACGCGCGAATTGGTGAAGCGGACATTGCAGTAGAAAACGCTTATGGTTGACCTCTGGGTCGTATTGTGATTAAATCCAAATACTATATAAAAGAACTAAAATAAAAAGTTACTCCGTTGTCGCATTATGCAAGGAGCGCACCCTATGACAAGAAACCGCAATCGACCCCCTGAAAAAGAAGCAAACGCTGGTGATCTCAATAGGCAAAGTCTCGAGTTCGACAAGCCATTTTCGATTCCAGGAGGCGCTACCTTACTGTCGTTCTATGTAACAAAAGCTCAAGAAGGTGCGGTGCAGGGAAGGCCAGAGACGTCTTTAAGGCAGCGTCTTCATGCGGATATTCTCCAGGGCAGGACTCGTGTGGAGAGTGCAAGCGAGGAGGTAATTCGATTGATTCTGGACAATTTCGAATCCCAGATCGAATCCCGGATGGGAATGCCATATGAGGAGTGGGCGAAAATTGAGGTGCAGCTTGGTGATTTAAGTCTTACTGCATCAGAGCTGGGCGTTACAGAGGACGAACGAAAAGCAATCCAAGAGAAAGTCGGGCATTACTGTGAGGATAACCTGGTAAAGCCAATGCAGATTTCCCAGAACGGTCAGCTAGACCCTGATTTTGTTTTAGAGTTGCGTAGGTATTGCGAAGAAAAGAGGCTACTGGATCAGTCTGATATAAAGGCGGGTTTCTTTGGCGATAATAATCCGGACAGCGCCAGCCATACAAGAATTGCAGAGGACATATGTCGGATACTCAGTATGGATCGTAATACTTTTGATAAAGCGGTGGAAGAAAGGACGAGACGTGACCAGGAGACGGGTCGGCTTTATGTTGATTTTGATAAGGCAGGACTATTGACGAGGATCGGGGCGGCGGCCACTGGCAATGGGGTGTTTGGAAAAGCATGGAATGCAACCAAGACTAAGGGTAGTGAGTGGATGGGTAAAATGAGCCGTTCAAAAGGAGAATCGCCTGAAGTGGATGGAGATGACCTTGCTGGTGCGAAAAAGCGTCGGGATTCTCTTCGGGATGAATATGCTAAAATGCAGAAAAAGAAGACTGACCCAGCCACTCTCCAGGAGATAAGCGAGCAGTATTGGGCTGAGGTGCGCAAAGTCCAGGAATTGGAATTGCAGGAAACTGACGAATTTAAGGCTAAAACTCCGGAAGAGCAAAAAACGATGATTATGCTCGATGCACTGCAGGAAAGCCATAAGCTTGCTGAACGGGTGAATAAAAGCATAGTCATGAAGCTTGGTAAGATTGGTCGCTTGATGGATAGTGAGAATAAGCGGACGCGTTGGGCATCGCGTATTATCGTGGGTGCGACGCTGGGTGCCGCTGGTGCGGCATTATCTGCTTTCGTCCTGCCAGCTTCCGGCATAGGCTTCGTTGTGGGTACTGCTTTATCTACTGGTGCGCGTGCTGCTGCGAGTAGATTTACACGAAGTGCAGGTGAAGTTGAGCAGTTGGAGTTTGCTGGCGGCGCTAAAAATACTGACTACAATAAAATGGCGGCAGAGCATTTGGCTGAAGAATATAAAGGTGTCTCATTGGATGAGTTGGGTGGTCGGATAGCACAGGATCAGCGTGAGAAATTTCTGAATGATAAAAGAGATACTAGGATAGAAAAGCTGCGCACGGCGCGCCGGAAGGCTGGCTTGGGCGCGCTCATATCGGTCGGCTTGGTTGGTTTGGGTGCTGCGGGTCGGATTGGATACGATCTTGCTACGGGGGATCTTGAATGGAAAGATTTGAATCCATGGAGTGGTAGTTCACCTGAGACGGGTAGCCCTGCTGGCTCACAAGATACCGACGCTGCCCGACAAGCGGCCGAAGCTAAGGCGACGGCTGCCGCCGAGGCAGCTAAGCCGACGGTAGCGCCCGGCTTCAGTGACTTGAATCCAGAGAAGCTTGCTGATGCGCGTACTGTTAGAGCCAGTGAAGGTGGTTTGCGCGTATTGGAGCGCTTGGGCATAAATCCGGCCGAGCGTGCAGCGACATGGAAAGATGCCGCACCTGATTTATTGAACCTGAAAGACCCACAGGGGCGACCGGAGTTCTATATGGGACCTGATGGGTTGCGTATTAGCCGACCCGGGTCTTTGTCTGATAAGGCGCTTGAGATTTTGCAGAGAAGCCACGATGAGCTGTATCCTGCCGATAAGTTGTCTGGCGCCCTACCAGACCAACCGACACCGCCTCCTGCTGGTGCGAGCGAGGTGTTGCGTGTAGCTCCTGGTGGCGGCGGGTCGCAGCTATTAGAGGGTATGGGCGTTTCCCCGGCAGAGCGTCTGCCCACTTGGAATGAGGCGCGTCCTGAGCTGCTGGGACTAAAAGGTTCTAGTGGCGAAAGTCTATTCTATGCTCAAAAGGTAAATGGCGTAGAAGAACTGCGCATTAGCCGACCCGGTAACTTGCCGCCTGAAGTTAAGGGAATTCTTGCGAGTGCCCACGACCGGCTATATCCAGTAGACAAGTTACCTGCTTCACTATTGGGTCAGTCTGGTGGAATCGACGCTCCTGACGTGAAGGTTGCATTAGACGCTGTGCATTATTCTCAACTTCGGCAAGGTGCGAATGTGAACGCCTTGGCGAAGGATTTGGGGATTGGGAAGGGTTTGATTCCGCAGTGGACGGAATATATAACGGGTCAGGTGCAGAGTAGAGATGAGTTGGTTAGTAAATACTTCTCGGTTGCGCAAACTGGTGCCGTGACGCTCCGTCAAACCTTGAGCCGTAATGATTTGTATGAGCTTGCCAAGAATATGCCGCGCCCAAGAGGTGTGTTTGATTTAGCTCGTTAAAGTTTGAAAAGTGAAAATAGGGGGTTCGAATGACACAAGTACCAGTTCAATTGGATGAAAATTTCTTAAATGATTTAGGTATCGGTAGTTTGCCTGAAGAGCAAAAGCGTGCTTTTGCAGAAAGCTTACTGGAAACTTTGCAGTTGCGGCTTCAAAATCGCCTAGGGATTGATATGGATGAGGCGCAGACGGAATCGTTCGCGATGCTGGCATTAGACATGGATAAATTGCCTGAATCTGATGTGGAAGGTAAGCAGCGATTGATGCAGCAGTGGCTTGCTGTAAATAGGCCAGACTACAAGGAGATGGCCGCCGAGGAGCTGGGAAAAATGAAAGAAGAGCTTTTGGTGGTGAGTAATGTATCGTCTAGCTCGTGAATTAGGGTTGTGAAGTAAGGATAGGGGTACTATAATGGGAGTAATAATACGGGGGTGCATATGTTTCAGCTAGATGATAATTTTCTTGTAGATGTTGGCTTGGCGGCGATGCCGGCCGACCAAAAACAGCCTTTTTTACAGCATATTTACCAAGAACTTGAGTTGCGCGTGGGAACGCGACTGAGCGATGGAATGAGTGATGCGCAGCTAGAAGAGTTTGAGGCTGTGATTGATAAAAAGTGGCATGTTATAGATACGTGGGTTGCGCAGCACGCGCCGAATTATCAGGCTGATCCTGTTTTTACACAGTTGCAGCAAAAGACGCAGTTGGATGTGAATGACCCGACATTAAAGGCAGAGTTTGTGGCAACGAAGTGGCTAGAGGTAAACCGGCCGAACTATCGTGACGTGGTGGCGCAGGTGCTAGAAGAGCTGAAGCAAGAGATTCGTGGAAATAGCGATGCTATATTGGGCAGTAATCAGCCACAGCAGAGCGATTACGATTTGGCGGCGTAGCCACGCAGAAATGCTTCGGCGGACATATTGCGTCCGCTGGGCGCGATGAGCTCATCAATAGAGAGAAAAGCATCGTCTTGGCAGCGAATGTCGAGCGGTGTTTTTGCTATGGTGGCAATGTGAGCTTTGGTGATGATGATGCTATGGTCGAGTGCTGTCAGCTTGCTTTTAGGAAATCCAAGGTGGGCGCGAACCAGGCGCTCGGCCTGCCTAGCGGTAAGTTGGGCTGTGTCTAAGTGGGCGTCGGATTTTTGGAGTAGTTGACAGTAGGTGGCTTCGGCTTCGTTTTGGGGTGTGGGTTGCATGGAGCCGTCCAGGATATCAGGCAGGGTGTCGAGCAGGAGATTGTTGCCTGCGGTGGCGAGGGATCGGTAGAGTTCGGGTTGTGTTTCGGTGCCTCGTAACGGGTAGTCCTGGGTGGCGTAGACTGGGCCGGCGTCCATAGCTGCAGCTAGCTGCATGATTGAAACGCCAGTTTTGCTGTCCCCGTTTGCGATGGCTGATTCGATAGGGGTGGGGCCACGGTATTTTGGCAGGAGCGAAGGATGAACGTTAATGATGCCGGGCGTGAAGAGGTTGATGGTTCGCTGGGGGATGATTTTGCCATAGCTAGCAAGTACACCGGCGACGGGCGCTACGGCTTGGATATTTTCGGTGATTTCTTTGAGTTTGGTGGGTTGCCAGACGGGAATATTGTGCTGCCTAGCGAGGGCTTTGACGGGTGGCGGAATGAGTTTTTGGCCGCGGCCTTTTTTGCTGTCGGGTTTCGTAACGACGGCTGCAATAATGTAGCCTGCCGTAATGAGACCTTGTAAAATAGCGAGACTAAAGTCTTCAGTCCCAAAGAATATGATTTTTGTGGACGTGGGTTTCATAATCCAGGGGTTGTAGCTCGCCTTTCGCGTCGAGGGTGTAGAATGCGTCTTTTTTATCGCGGATGTGGTCGATGAAAAGAATGCCGTTGGTGTGGTCGATTTCGTGCTGGATAACGCGTGCCAGGAAGCCCGTGGCTTTGAATCGGACTTCGTGGCCTTCGAGGTCGAGGGCGCGAATGCGTATTTTTGAGTGACGCGGGACTTTGCCGTAGACTTTGTTGACGCTGAGGCAGCCTTCGTAGTCGTAGGTGACGGTTCCTTCGCGTTTGACGATTTCGGGGTTGATCAGGGCGGTGAAATGTCGGGCATTTTTGTCTTCGAAGTCGCTGCGTACGATTACGACCCGTTCTAGGGCGTCGACTTGTACGGCAGCCAAGGCGGCGCTGATTTCGTGCGGGCGGCTATCTTCCCAGTCTAGGGACGCGTCGGTCATGTCTTGGACGAGTTTAATGGTATCGTCGGTGATGACATGGACTTTCGCTGATTTTTGACGCAGGTGGGGGTTGGGTAGGGTAATGATGTCTTCTTTTTTCACTAATAACCATTATAACAGATTGAAAAGAGCTGTCATACCCATATCGCAAAGTGCTAGAGAAGGCTGGTGGGGTCTAGTTCGGACTGCCAGTGGGTGGGTGGCACGAGCTGGAGCATGTTGACGAGATCGGCGCGCCGTGCAGATTTGAGTGTGAGTTGCCAGCGATAGGTGTCGCGCAGGCGTTCGTAGAATGCGGGCGTAGGACCGAGGATTTGGATGGTTGCAGAAGCTTGCGCGCGCAGTTCACTGGCGAGTTTCTGCGCGTTTTTGATAGCGGCGGCTTCGGTTTTGTAGATACAGGTGAGTTTGAGGAGGTAGGTATAGGGTGGAAAGTGGCCGGCGTGACGGTCGGCTAAGGCGGTGGCGTAAAAGTGTTCGTAATTTTGTGCGAGGCCATCGACAACGGCGGGATGGGTGGGTTGATAGCTTTGGACGATGACGCTCGTAGGGTGATGGGATCGGCCAACCCGGCCGACAACTTGGGCGAGTAGCTGAAAGGTGCGTTCGCTAGAGCTGTAGTCGGGCAGGGCGAGGCCGGCATCGGCTTGGATGACGCCTACAGTACGGAGCTTGGGTAGATCGAGGCCTTTTGCGACAACCTGGGTGCCGATAATAATATCGATGGTGCCGTCGTAGAGCTCGTTGTATTTTTGCTCAACAGAATTGTTCGACTCGCCGTCGCTGTCAAAACGAACAATATTTTTGTTCGGAAATAATTTCCGTAATTCGGATTCGATAAGCTTGGTGCCGATGCCTTTGTGAATGATGTCGACGGAATGGCATATTGGACAGCTGGTGGGGACTTTGTCCTTAGTGTCGCATATATGGCAGCGCAGTTGATGGGTGTCGTTGTGAAGGGTAAAAGGAATGAAGCAGCGTGGACAGACTGCCGACCAGCCGCAATTTTCACACAGTGTTGTGCTAGCGCTGCCGCGTCTGTTGTGAAAAATGAGGGCTTGGTGGCTAGTTGCGAGCGTCTGTTGTATTTGTGTGATTAGTTTGTCAGAAAGAAAACGATGTTGTTTGAAATTGGCACGTTTGGTCATGTCGACGAGTTGGATGGTGGGGGCGACGGCATTGTCGCGCGCGGGTTTGGTCATGCGAATGATGGGTCGGCTGGATTGCGCGGCGAGATAATGGTCGGCGATAGTGGGTGTTGCACTACCCAGGATGACTTTAGCTTGGTGGTGCTTGGCTAGTACGCTGGCGGCGCGCAGTGCGGAGTAACGCGGCGATTGTTCTTGTTTGAAACTGGGCTCGTGGGCTTCGTCGATCACGATGAGCCCGACGTTTTTGAGGGGCAGGAATAGTGCCGAGCGAGGGCCAACGACGACGCGCGGTGTTGGGCTGTGGAGGGCTTCTGCCCATGCGAGATGGCGCTCGGCTTCTGTGTGTCGTGAGTGGGTAAGGATGATGTCGTTGAAGTGATGCGAGAATTCATCGACGAGTTGTGAGGTGAGGGCGATTTCGGGTACGAGCACTATGACGGATTTGTTTGCAGCGAGTGTTTGCTGGGCAAGTTCTGTGTACACGCGGGTTTTACCAGAGCCGGTGACGCCATGAAGAAGTGCTGTGCCTGGCGTCATTTCTACTAGCGCGTGGATGGCGCGTTGTTGATCGGGAGTGAATACAATTTGTGTTCGTTGTCGATGTGTGATGCGGGGGAGGGATTGCCTATCGCGGCGTCTTTTCTGTATGCCGCGTGGCAGTATTGTTTGCAGAACGGTCGCAAGGTGAGCGGCGTAGTAGTTGCTGAGCCATTGAGCAAGATGTATGAGAGGCTGGGGTAGTGGCGTATCTTCCACAACAGCAAGTATTTCCTTGGTTGCATAGCTGGGCTGAGAGGTTTGACGGAGCACCACGCCTACGAAGGTTTTCTTGCCAACGGATATGCTGACGATTTGACCTATAGCGAGTGGCATGCGGGAGGTATAGGTAAAAAACGAGCTGTTTGCTCGTATGATGCCTGTGGGTGCCACCTCGTAGTAGTGCATATCATCCAGTATACTGCTAAACTAAACATATGTATTTTGAAAGTCGCGCAGCGGCAGGCCAAATGTTGGCAGGCAGGCTGATAGATAGGTATCGCTATGAGAATTGCGCGGTGGTAGCGCTGAGTGATGGTGGCGTGCAGGTGGGCGAGCAGATTGCCAGTGCGCTGCACTGTATTTTGACGATGCTGCTGGTGGAGGATATACAGGTGCCGGGCGAGAGCGCGAGTTTTGGTGGGGTGTCTCAGAACGGCAATTTTACCTACAACACGAGCTTTAGTCCGGGCGAGAGGGATGAGTATGAGGGTGAGTTTCATGGCTATTTAGAGGAGCAGAAGCGCCAGGCATTCCAAAGGATTAACCGGCTGTTAGGTGACGGCGGCATTATTGAAAACGCGATGTTGCGTGATCATGTGGTGATATTGGTCTCAGACGGCATGGGCGATGGCGCAGCGCTAGATGCAGCGATTGACTTCCTGAAGCCTATTCGCATCAAGCGGCTGGTGGTTGCGACGCCTATTGCGTCGCTTAATGTGGTGGATAGATTGCATACGCTAGCCGATGAATTGCATGTGCTGGATGTAAAAGAGAATTTTCTGGGCGTCGACCATTACTACGAGCAAAATGACGTGCCGTCCCATGAGGAAATGGTGGCGAAGATCAATGAGATTGTCTTAAATTGGCACTAGTAGCTTGCCAATGTGCATACGAAAAGTGTAGAATAAAAAGCAACGGGAGAGACAGGCAGTTTAAATAAGGGAAGATAATGCTAGACGTTTTTATTACTTCGAGGGTACGACGCAAGATTGTAGTTGTGTACGCTAAATATCCAGATTTCCACACGCATGTGCGTGGCCTCGCGAAATTGATTAAAGAAGACCCCGGCAATATTCAACGCGAACTCAAACGTCTCGAAAAAGTTGGTTTTTTGGTAAGCGAAAAGCAAGGGAATACAAAAATTTATTCGACCAACAAACAATTCTTGATTTTCAAAGAATTGCAAAGTATTGTGATTAAATCGCAGCAGCAGGCTGGTCGCCCTAAGCGTTCTACCGCTGACATGTAATGTCGTTATTTGAAGCAATATTGAAATCACGTGGCCTGGATGGAGAGGCGCGTGAGCTTTTTTTATCACCCGATTATGATGCTAGGCATGACCCATTCTTGTTGCCCGACATGCAGCTGGCTGTCGACCGGCTAGTGCGGGCGCGCGACAAACAAGAGCACATTACTATTTATGGCGACTACGATATCGACGGGTTAACAGCGACGACGTTATTATTAGAGGCGTTCGAAGCGTTTGGATTCCGGCATGTGGAGGCTTTTATTCCGAACCGGTTTGTGGAGGGGTATGGCCTGACTATGGACGCCGTTGAGAAGATTACTGCCACGGGCGCGCAGTTGATCGTGACGGTGGATTGTGGGAGCTTGAGCGAGAAAGAAATAGTGCGCGCTAACGAACTGGGCGTGGATGTGATAGTGACCGACCATCACAACGTGGCGCCGGTGCAGCCGCCAGCGGTGGCGGTTATTAATCCAAAACGCCCCGACCATCAGTATCCTTTTATCGATTTGGCGGGCGTGGGCGTGGCGTTCAAATTGGTACAGGCGCTGCAAACGCGACTAGATGGGCTGCCGATAGGGCACGAAAAATGGCTATTGGATTTGGTGGCATTGGGCACGGTGTGTGACGTGGTGACATTGGTGGACGAAAATCGCGCCAATGTGTACTGGGGGTTGAAAGTGTTGGCAAAAACACGTCGGCCAGGACTGAAGGCGCTGATGGCGGTGGCGAGTGTGGAGCCTGAAAAGGTTAATGCCCGGAGTTTGGGGTTTGGGCTGGGGCCGCGCATGAATGCAGCTGGCCGACTAGAGACGGCGCGGCACGCGCTGGATATGTTGCGGGCGACAGACGGCATGGTCGCACTAGAAAAAGCACAGCAACTGGATGCACTCAATGTGGCGCGACGCAGCGACCAGGATAAGATTTTCAAGGCAGCTATAGAACAGGCGGAATTATTTAAGACCGACCCGGTATTGGTGGTGAGCCATGCCGACTGGAACCACGGAATTATAGGCATCGTGGCGGCTAAGTTGTTGGAAGAATACAAAAAACCAACCTATGTATTGCAGGAAATGGGCGATGAAGCCAAGGGGTCGGCGCGTAGTTACGGTGACTTTAGCGCGGCTGATGCGATTCGGGCGGCCGACGATATTATCACGAAAGGCGGCGGGCATAAACTGGCGGCGGGCGTGACATTACCTACGGCTAATATTGCGGCATTTCGCCAACGGGTGAATGAATTTTATCGGGCACAAAATTTGTTCAATCAAGCCAATTTGTTATTACCTAAAGAAGATGTGTCCATCGAGACGTTTACCGACGTGACAGAGGAATTATTGAACCAGCTAGAGAAATTAGAGCCATTTGGCAATGGCAATCCAGAGCCTGTACTAAAGGCCGTGACTTTATTGGTAACGAATCAACGCCGTATGGGCGCCGATGCTCAGCATGTGAAATTGGAGCTGCAAGACGCGGCCGGTAAAAAAATGCAGCATATTGCCTTTAGCGCGCCACCGCATTTTTTTGTCGAACCGGGCGAATACGTGACTATTTGGTTTCAGCCCGGCGTGAATGAGTGGCAGGGTCGGCGGTCGGTGGAGGGTCGGCTGTTGCATGTGGAAAACGAAACGAGCTAGCTGTTGCATACTGGCCTTTACTCTGTTACAATAACGACATATGGTACAAGTAACACGTAAAGACGAACGCGAAGCGAACGAAAATATTATTCGTCGTTTCAACCGCAAGGTATTGCAGAGCGGTGTTTTGGCATTGGCCAAAGAAAAGATGCGATTTAAAAAAGATCTCAGCAAGCCTGAGCGCCGCACTAAGGCAATCCTGCGCAAGCAACGCAAAGAAGTTAAACTAGCAAACGCCCGGCTGGGGATTCGCTAGTAAATGGCGCTCAAACAGCGCATTACTGACGATTTGAAAGCCGCCTTATTAGGCGGCAATCGTTTTGCTGGCGAGACGCTACGCGGACTAAAGGCGGCTATTTTGAACGAAGAAGTCGCCAAGGGTCTGCGCGAGGCTGGGCTGGACGACGCGGAGATTGAAAAAATCGTTGCACGCGAAGTAAAAAAACGCAACGAAGCTGCGGCGCTATACGACCAAAACATGCGCCAAGACAGTTCTGCGGATGAACGACGCGAAGCAGAAATATTAAGCGTGTATTTGCCAAAGCAGCTGAGCGAAGCCGAGCTAAAAACAGTGGTGGACGCTAAGGTTGCCGAACTCGGTGTGGCCGACGCCAAAATGATGGGTCAGGTGATAGCCGCCGTGAAACAAGACGTGGGCAATACGGCAGATGGCGCAATGATAGCCAAACTTGTAAAACAAGCATTGAACTAAGATAAAAAGGAGCAAAGAGTGATTATATTTTTTGGCCCCGCTGGTGCAGGTAAAAGCGTGCAGGGGCAGATGCTGGCTGCGCGTCAAGGTTGGCGTTGGTTGAGTACTGGCCAGTTGCTGCGCGACACGCATGATGTTGAATTGATTAAAGAAATGCAGACCGGGCAGTTAATCGACACCGACAAGGTAAATGCTTTGGTTGCTGATGCGTTGAAACGTGCTAAAAATATTAGCCACGTTATTTTTGATGGCTTTCCCCGCGAGCTTTCGCAGGCAAAATGGCTGATTGACACCCAGCCCGAACACGAGCGTTCCGTCGAGGTGGTAATTGTATTGGAAGTGCCACGTAGCGAATTGCTCAAACGCATCGAAGTTCGCGGTCGCATAGATGACACGCCAGAGGCTGTCGACGAACGATTGAAGATTTACCGGACAGAAATGTACCCTATTCTTAGCTATCTGACCGAACGCGGCGTACACATTGCGCACATTGACGGTACGGGCACGGTGGGTCAGGTGCACGACAGGATTATGGAAGAGTTAACGGCGTCTAAGCTGGTATAGATATGGCTCAGTCTCCGAAAACTCCAGCACAAATTCAGGCGATGCGCGACGGCGGGAAAATACTCGCCACTATTTTCGATAAGCTGAAAAAGTATGTACAGCCTGGCATGAGCGAGCGCGAGATTGACGCGTGGGTGGCCAAAGAAATCGCCAGTGCTGGGGCAACTGCAACCTACAAGACGGCGGAAGTTAATTTTCCAGGTTCTATTTGTATTAGCACGAACGATGAAGTAGTGCACGGCATCCCTACTGACTACATACTGGAAAAGGGCGACGTGGTGAATTTTGATTTGGTGATTGCATACAAAGGCATGAAGACCGATAGCGGCTTTACGATGGTGGTTGGCGAAGAGGCAACGGGGGCTAAAAGGCATCTTTTGAATGTTACGGAACGTAGCTTGTATGCGGGTATCGACGCGATTCATGGGCCGGTTTATACAGGTGATATTGGGGCTGCGGTTGAAAAAGTGCTGCACGCAGGCAAGCTAGGAATCGTCCAGGAGCTGGTGGGTCATGGCGTGGGTACCGAGATGCATATGCCGCCCGAAGTGCCTAATTATGGCCGCAAAGGGACTGGCGTGCTGTTAAAACCGGGCGATACCATTGCGATAGAGCCGATTGCGACGCTGGGGACGGGGCGTATCAAGCACGATGCTGATGGCTGGACTATCTCAACCAAGGACGGTAGTTTGGCGGCGCAGTTCGAGCATACGGTGTTGATAACTGAAACTGGCGTAGAAATTTTGACCCAGCTGTAGCCAAAATACACCACAAGCGTTATAATTTAGCATATGCAAGAAACTTCTCGATATGCGGTAGGGATTGATATTGGCACAACAACCGTGCGTTGTGTGGTGGGGCATATTGACGCGACGACGGGCACGCCAACGATTGTGGGTGTCGGCCAGGCGGTGAATAGCGGCATGCGCAAAGGCGTGGTGGCGAATCTAACCGGGCCGGCGCAGGCTATAGACGAAGCGCTGGGTGAGGCCGAGCGCATGAGCGGCTACCAGGTGAACGCGGCAATGCTGAGCATAAACGGCCAGCATATTCTGAGCACCAAGGCCGACGGCATGATTGCTGTGGGTGCAATGGATCACGAAATCGTGGGTGAAGATTTGGCACGGCTATCCGAGGTGGCGACCTTGGGCAAGGTACCCGCTAACCGCGAAATACTTGAGGTGGTGGCACATAGTTACCGGCTAGATGGCCAGGATAACATCAAAGATCCACTAGGGATGACCGGCACGCGCCTGGAGATTAACGCGAATGTGATTTCGGCATTGGCGCCGCATTTGGCGAATGTGCAAAAATCGGCCGAAATGGCCAAGGTTGAAGCGCATGGTATACTGCCGTCGGTGTTGGCTGCGGCGCGCGCGGTACTGGGCGAACAGCAGCTGGAAAACGGCGTTGCTGTCGTAGATATTGGCGGCGCGACCACCAGCGTGGCGGTGTTTGAAGAGGGTGATTTGCAATACACGGCTGTCATACCGCTCGGTGGCGTGAATATTACGAACGATTTGGCGATTGGCCTGAAAACCGACCCCGAGATTGCTGAAAAGGTGAAGCTGGCACACGCAGTCGCGGTGACGGGCAAAGACCATGGCAGTGCGACCGTGAAACAAGACAAAGAAGTATTCACCTTTGATAAAAGCGATATCGACGAAATAGTTGAGGCGCGTTTGGACGAGATATTCGAAGCTGTCCACAAAGAACTGAAAAAGGCTGGGCGCGCCGGCCAATTGCCCAGCGGCGTGGTGCTGGTGGGCGGCACGGCAAATATAAAAGGCATTGCCACCTATGTAAAAGACAAATTAGGGCTAGCGGCGCGCGTCGGCAAAGCTGCTGGATATGGTGGCGTGGCTGAAAATGTCGAATCACCGCAATTTGCGGCGGCTGTGGGTTTAATGATGATTGACGCCAGTGGCGGCGGCGCGGCAATGGCTGCGCAAAAATCGGCCAATAGCAGCAAAGCAACGTTTAAAAATGCCAAAGGTGCTGTGACGAAGTTCCTGAGTAAGTTTAAGGCGTAATTTGTTTTTAGATAATAAATGATATACTAGATAAGAATAGGATACCGGGGGAGACCATAATCCATGCCTGAAGTGAAACCAAGTGAAGTACAAATGTTTGCCAGTATTAAAGTAGTCGGTGTTGGTGGCGCCGGTAATTCAGCCGTTAACCGCATGAAAGATGCTGGGCTGGCTGGCGTGCAGTTTATTGCCATGAATACCGACGCGCAGGCGTTACATAACTCAAAAGCTGATGTCAAAATCCACCTCGGTCACTCGACGACCAAAGGCTTGGGTGCTGGTGCTGACCCGTCTACTGGCGAGGCTGCAGCCAATGAATCTCGTGATGAAATCCGTGAGGCACTAGAAGGCGCTGACATGGTATTTGTAACCATTGGTGCCGGTGGTGGTACCGGAACGGGCGCTGGGCCTGTGGTGGCTGAAATTGCCCGCGAGATGGGCATCCTGGTGGTGGGCGTGGCAACCAAGCCATTTAGTTTTGAGGGTGAAAAGCGCCGCCAAAACGCCGAATGGGGTATTGCGCAACTAGGACGCCAAGTGGATACACTGATT
>Ga0075428_100001643_pt1 | contig 23790 bp, 31 predicted proteins | sample RhiMetdeltSRZDD2_FD_75291 | JGI IMG/M metagenome (GOLD analysis project Ga0075428, IMG submission 75291) | Populus rhizosphere microbial communities from Tennessee, USA - Rhizosphere MetaG P. deltoides SRZDD2 | ecosystem: Host-associated > Plants > Roots > Rhizosphere > Soil | place: USA... | reverse complement strand
TGTCGCCGTGTTTGAGGTGCGCGCGGAGGGCCTCGGCGTTGACCGCGTCGAGGGTGAGCGCAGAAAGTGGCAGCTTCAAGACGTGTTCCTTCCTGTGGGGGCGAAACGAAAGCCAGCCCAAGGGTGTGGGCTGGCCACCGGTGGTGAGCGCGCGCAGCGCGCCGTTCATCGGGGTTCAGATGCTTAGCCGTCGCGCTGCCGGCGCAACCGACGCCTTGCCCGGCCGGCAGGGGCCGCCTCTGACGCGTATCCCGGGTTCTGCGGGCTGGCCCAGGTCGGGCACTGAGAGCTATCGTTCAATTACCGATCGGTGTCGATCGATGGCGGTGTGGGGTGGTGGGGTTCGGGTGGCCAGCAACGAGGACTTCTTCATCACCAAGAAGGCGGCGGCGGTGTTCAAACACGGCATCTTGTCGCGGTATCCGGTGGTGTTCGCGGCGAAGGCGGGTATGAAGGTGCCCGGTCATCGGGTGTCGTTTTTGGATGGTTATGCCGGGCGGGGCTGCTACGACGACGGTCAGCCCGGGTCGCCGCTGTTGCTGGTCGCCTCGGCCGAGCGGGTGGACAAGTTCCGTGCTGTGCGCCCGATTTTCGTCGAGCGTGACGACGACAACTTCGCCAACCTGTCGCGGGTGCTCGCCGAGCGTGGCGGTGCCGGTAAACCTGTGCTGTACCACCAGTCGTTGGACGAGTGCCTGCCGCAGATCCTGGAACTGGTCAAAGACGACGCGTTGTTTGCCTTCCTCGACCCGTTCGGACCGGCGTTGGACTTTGAGCTGCTGCGCTCGGGGCTGCTGGGCCGCCCGCCCCGGCCACCCACGGAGGTGCTGCTGCATTTCAGTGTGCTCTCGGTGGCCCGTATGGGCGGCGCGTTGCGTAAGGCACAGGCCAGCGGTGCGCCGTTGACCGCCGCAGAGCTGAAATCGGCGCAACGGCTCGACCGGTTCCTGGGCGGCTCGTGGTGGCAGCAACACTTCGCTGCCGTCGCGGATGTGCGTGACCAGCAGCGGGCAACCGCGGCCGCGATGAGCGTCGCTGACCGGTACCGCGACATGATCACCAAGGGGACAGGGTTCATGTCGGTGAGCATGCCCGTACGGCCCCGCCCAGACCTGCTGCCCAAATATGTGCTGGTGCTGTTCACCCGCCATGTCGAAGGGGTGTGGCAGTTCGCGGACTGCCTGGGTAAGGCCGGCGCCGACTGGCGTAAGGCGTGCACTGCCCAGGCATGGCAGCGCACCGCTTCCCCGGTGCCCGGCCAGCTGGACCTTTTCGGTCTGGAGGCGATCGTTGCCGACGCCGACCCTGACCAACAGCCCGGCCGGCAGCAGTGGGTCGCCACGATCGCCGCGAACATCTGGACCCTGGCCCGCCGCGTCGGCCCGTTCCGCATCGCCGACCGGGTCACCCAGGTATACGGCACCACGCTGGGCTCGGCGTGGATACCGCATGTGCGGGCCGCGGTAGCAGACCTGTACCGCCGTGGTCTGATCCTCAACGACCCCAAGGGCGCCTTCCAATACTCGCTGATCCGCCGTTGCCAACCCCACCCCGGGTGGCACTCGGACGCACCGTTGCCTTCGACCCGATGATGGTGCGGCGGTTGACCGTCAGGCGGCGACGAGCTGCGCGTGGCCCGTGGCCGGCATCTGGTCCCAGGTCAACCCGTCCAGTTGGCGCCCGCCGGCCTTCGGAGTGCGGCCACCCCACTGTTTGAAGAAGAAGGCCACATCGCCGTCTAGGCACTGGTCCCGGATCGACCGTGCCCAACCCGGCGACATAGGTCGAGCGTTCGGCCCTGATTCGCCGCCCACGATCACCCAACGGATCCCCGAAAGATCAATGTCGGTCAACGGACCGAGCAATGGTTCGGCCGAGACGAAACGTACCGCCGCGGGGACCCGCCGCAGGTGGTCGAGGCGGGCCAGCTGGTCGGCGTCTTCTACGCTCACCCCCATCCATACGTTGGCCGGCCAGTCGAACTGTCGGGCTATCTTGGCTAGCCGCGCGGCGCGTTTGGTCAGGATTTGGTAGGTGTGCTGCGGGGTAGCGGCCATGACGTCGAAAACCTGGCGGATGAACGGCACGGGTACCCGGGCGTGGAACAAGTCCGACATCGAATTGACGAACACCATCCGCGGCTGGTGCCACCGCAACGGAACCTGCACAGCGTCAGCGTGCACGGTCACGGCGAAACCGGGACCGGACGTGCGCGGATCGCCGTCGTTTTGGTACTTGGCCGAACCCATCGCCTTGAGCCGTTTGGCCAGCCTCAGCGCATAGCAGTTGTCGCATCCCGCCGAGATGCGATCGCATCCGGTGGTGGGGTTCCACGTGGCCTCGGTCCACTCGATCCCGCTGTGATCGGCCATAGTCGTCCCTTTCCCCTGATTGGCCCAATCCTGTCGTACACAGGTTCGGCTTGAACAGAGCGCGAAAACACATCAGTGTGATTCGTTGCCGACTTGTGCTTCCCGCGGGCTAACGCCATGCCCGTTGCTTGGTTGCGGGCAGCTGCCCGCGACACGCTCGAAGCACAAGTCAGCAGCGGCTTCGTTAGCCCAGCACCCGCCCAGCGCCCGAGGGAGCCCAGCGAATGAGCCGCGTGCGTCGAGGCCGTGCTGTCAACACGACGGTTCCGCCAGGCGTCGTGACGGGCCGTACCCGACGTGTCGTTTCCAGCTTGAGGTGACGCGTTGGCCGGTGGGTGGACGGTCATCGCCGTGACCGGGCCAGGGTGGGCGTGTCGCGGTCGTTGACGGCGGTGTCAGGCAGCTCGGCGAGAACTTCGGCTACGCTCTGCCGAAGTGCTCTGGCTCGCTGCAGGTTCATCCGGGCGGCCAAGCGGCGTAGCAGGGCGACGGTTTCCGGGTCGAGCAACGCGACATCGACCGGGTCCAACCCTTGCCTAAGCAGGCGCCGGCGGCGGTGGTGCAGGTATGCGGGGATGTCGGGGTGGTGCACGGTGCGGCCACCCAGGCGGCGGCCGGTGATGTGCAGCGCTGCCGGGTCGGGGTTGGTCAGGGCGTTGCGGTAGGTCACTGCCCGCAACAGAGCAGTCAGGTTCGCGGTCAGGTTCATGGCCGGATGTTCCCTTCGTGGTGGTGGACGCGGCCCTTGGCGTGGCTGGCGGTGTGGCCCTTGGTGTAGTTGGTGGTGTGGTTGGTGGTGTGGGGGTGGGCGGCGTGGCGTAGGTGGCGTAGGTGGTTGTAAACGCGCCGGCCGTGGCGTAGCCGCCAGCCTTCGCCTCGGCAGCGGGGGCAGGTGCGGCGGCGGCCTAGCAGTGCGGTGGTGTGCCAGCCGTGGCCGTCGCAGCGGGAGCAGCGGCGAAAAGGCCGCATCCAACACAGCCAGCCGTAACAGAGTGTGACGGCGGCGGCGATGGTGAGGAGGATGATTATCGGGGCGGTTGGCAGCATGATCGGGGTGGTAGCGGTAGCGGCATCGGATGCCACGAAATGCCTCCCAGGGCAGGTTTCCGCGATGTTGGGACAGGTACCGCTACCCGCTACCAGCAACACTTTATGCTGGCAGCGGGCATTAGCAGACTTGGTAGCGTAGGCGCTACCGGTAGCGGGTGAGCCGCTACCGCGAACGGCGTTGGATCGCCGCCCGGATATCGACGAGCTTCACACCTTTGGATACCCGGCCGTCTTCTTTGACGTTTACCGACGGTAGTTTCAGGTTGCGCAGTTGGGAGGAGACCGCGCCGGCGGTGGTGTCGGCGTAGTGCTCGGGTAGCCGCTGGGCGAGCCGCCCGGCGAGGCGTTCCCAGGACAGGCCGGTTTCGCCGGTGAACATGGCGGCCGCGTCGGCCAGGATGTCTCGCGCTTGCCGGGCGACGGTTTCCCCGGCCGCATGCCCGGACAGGGTCCCGGCCGTCTGCCGGTGTTGGCGTGCCGCCAGCAGGATGCGTTCGGCGTCGGTGTGGTCGGCTAGGTGGGTGCGCACGGTGACGGTGTCATCGGATGCCCCGTACAGGATCCCCACCCCCAGATACGGCTTGCCCGAAGGTAGGGCGGAGGCGTCGAACCCTTCCGAGTGAGCGTCCCCACCCAAGATGGCCTCAGAGACGACCCGGTTACCGCACTTGAGCGCGAAGCGCACCGCGTGGTTGTCGCGGTACCGGGTGAACAGCCGTCCCACGTCACCGGCGCCGACCCCGGAGGGTTTCTGCGAGCTCGACAAGATGATCACCCCGGCGGACGGGCCAACGGCCATGATGAACGACAACAAGGCAGCGATCTCCTTGTTGACCTCCTGGTCGTCGGTTTCGAAGTAGTTTTGGAACTCCTCCATCACCAGCAGCCACACCCGCAGCTGCTCATACTTACGGGACAGGTCGCGGGTGATTTTGCCTTCCGGGCATTCGCTGGTGGGCAACTTGGCCAGGAAATCGTTGACCGCCTCGATGTGCTTCTTGACCTCACGCAACACCACTAGCAGGTGGTCGATGGGGTTGTTGTCGCGGCTGTTGGGCACCACCCCGCACACATACCGGTGTGCCACGAGGCGGAACTTGTCCCAGTCAGCCGACATCTTCCCGTCCACCACCACCAGCCGCACATACGGGTCGAGCGCGGCGAACAGCGCCAGCAGCCGGGTGGCGAAGGTCTTTCCCTTGCGCGGCTGGGCACCGACCAACACCGAGATCCACATGAGCAGCAGTCCTACCCGCCGGCCGCGTTCGTCCAGCCCGAAGGGTGCCTCGGTCCAGATGTCACGCGGCTTGCCGTCCAAAAGCGGAGTGCTGCCCGCCGGTACCGCCAGCGGGTCGCGGTCGGCTACCCACAGCACATGACGACGGTGCGATGTCGGGTCCCGGGTGAGAAACACCTGGTTGATCGACACGTCCAGGCCGGAGGCGATGGCGCCTTTGGCCTTGAACACGTCTTCCCACGTCTTGCCATAGGGCAGGTCGATGACCACCTGGGAGCCGGTGCCCGACGGGTCACGGGCCATCGTCGAGCCGAACGCCACCTGTTGGCCTGCCCGGTCGGGGTGACCGAGCCCGGCAGCGTAGTAGGCGCGCAGCACGATGTCGGGGTTGAGCCGCCGGTACCTGCCGGTGACCGTGGCGTACGAGATGATCGAACGCCCGGCGGGTTTACCCGCCAGCGACAGCACCACGGCCAGCGCGGCCACAGCGGTGGCGGTGACCGGCCAGGGCAACACCGCGACCAGCCTGGGCGCCACGATCGCACCTATGGTCAGTGCGGCGGCTTGCCCGAGCAGCACCAGGCCCCGGAACGCCCGGGTGGCCTTGCCCTCGCGGTGCAGCTTGAGCCAGGTGTGCGGGTCGTCGGCGTTGGCGGCGTTCTGCCGCAACAGGTGGACCTCATCGAGCCACCACCAGCGGATCTGCCGCCCGACCAGCTTTCCTGCCCCGATCAGGGCATACCAGCCGGTTTGCAGCCCATACCATGGCAGCCGCATCGCGTGGAACGCGCCGACATGAGCCCCAGCGCGGATCGTCTGGTATGCCTCAGCTTTGAACACCTTCCACGACCGCAACACCATCGGGATCACGTCACGCTGTTGCGGCGCCACGGTTTCCAACGGCTCGACCGGCATGCCACCGGCGGTCGGGATTTCATCAAGCGCGACATCGAAATGCGAACCGGCCGGCCCGTTGCCCGACCCGTTGCCCTGCTGGGTTTGGTTATTCAGGAGCTTGGCCAGGTCAGCGTCCCAGTCCCTTGGACTGTTCTCGTGTAGTGCCATGACGTGCAGCACCTTCCCTTTGTGAGGAAACAGAAAAGGGGTGTGGACGCGGGCCGCGAGAACGGGGCGTGGTGCGCCCCGGCAAGCCGACGTCCACACCCCTGGGGAGCGTGGAACTTGTGCGTGGGTCACGAGTCCCGACCCGTCATCGGTCGGGACTCGTGGTGAAAGTGGTTGCGGGGTTAGAAATCCATCCCGTCCGCGTCGTCGTGGACGCTGGTGTCGGTTGGCGCCGCCAGGTCGGTTGTCTGCGGCGCCGCCGTGTCTGCGGTGTGCCGGCTGGCCTGGTCGGTGTGCTGGTCGCGCAGGTTGGTGGTGTGCGTGATGGGGTCGTAGCCGTCTGGTTCGTAGCCGGCAAGGGTGTAGAAGGCGACCTGTCCGGGGTCGTCCACCCGCGAGACCAGCCCTGCCTCGGCGGCGCTGGATAGTTCGGCCTTGCGCTGGGCGGCCAGTTCCCGTTCCCGCATGTACATCTGCGGGTCCCACTGCTTTTGCCATGGGTCGTCGGGCATCCGGGCGTCGATGAGGATCCCGGACATGTTGGCCGCGTGCGCGACGATCTGCGCGTGGTCGAGGTTGGCCTGGCCCGTGCGCACTGTGTCGGCGTAACGCTGCGCAAAATCGGCCGCGCGGAGTTTGCGGTCATGGCGGGACTGGTCGCCCTGCGCCAAGGCTTCGGCGGCCTCCCGGCGAAGGTCAGCCGCCCCGCGGTCACACGCGGCGGCCAGCACGTCGGGGTTGTGCCGGTAGTGGTCGTAGTAGGTGCTCATCTGCTGGTCACATCCCGTCCGCGTCGTCGCTGGTGTCATCGGGTTGGGCGGTGTCGTTGGCCGTGTCGGTGTTGCCGGGTTCGGCTGCAGCAATAGCGTTGACGGCGCTGTTGTAGTCGTCTTCAGCGCCCGGATACGCCCATTTCTCGTCGTAGTAGTCCATCTGGTCTTCGGCTTCGTCGATCATGTCGCGGAGCTGGTCCAGGTTTTCGGTCTCCAGCAACACGCCTACCGGATCGTCGCGGCGGCCAGGAATGGTCTGGACCTCGACGTGTCTTGTGGTGGGGTCACCGTCATCGTTGGTCCACCAGGACAGGCGCGCACGCACCTGGATCACGTCGCCGCTGCCGTCGGGGGCCATGGTGTTCCATTGACCCCAGTGCTGTTCGTACTGGTCTTCTTCGGGGTCTTGGACACACCACTGGGGGCAGGTCCACAGGTCGTGATAGCGCATGACCTCGTCACGCTGGCTGGCTTGGGTTTGTGTCTGCCCGATGCCGGTCACGGCACCGGGTTGTGTTGGCTGGCACGGGGTTGCGGGATTGAACTGGTCGACGGTCATAGTTTGGCCTGCGCTTTCGCTCGGGCGTGTGGGACCGATGGCGCCGCGGCGACGACGGAGGGGACCGGTGCGGCGGTGATGGCGCGCCTGGGCGTGTTGGTGGATCGGACAGTGGCCGGCACGCGGCGGGGTTGTGGTTTGCCGGCGCGGCGCACGTCGCGGCGGCGCCAGGCGATCGGTGTGGTGGCAAGGGCTACGGGCATGCCGCGGCGCACCAGCAGGGCGTGATGGTTGGGCAGGGAGGCCAGCATCGGTGCGGTGATGACCGGCACCATCCGCGTCGTGCTCGAGGTGATCTGCCCTTCGGTGTTCCAGGTATGGGCTAGCTCGGGACGCTCACCGATCAGGGTCGCGAACAGGGCCAGGTCGTCGGGGTCTTTGCACCCACCAAACAGCAACACCACCGGCGCCGCGTTGAGAATCATCGAAGCGCCGTGGGTGCCCCAGCGCTGCCGTAGCTGGCCCATGCCCTGACACGCGGCATGGATGACGATCGAGCGTTTGCGTAGCTCGGCCATCCACCGATCCAGCGGGGTCGGGCACACCAGGGCGATCTCATCCAACGCCAACGTCAGCCCGGGGTCCAGACGGCCACCCGGCCGCAACGCCGCCAAAGCCCTTGCCTGACAGGCGATCTCAGCAGTCAAGGCGCCCACGAGCGGGGCTACGACGCCGTCATCGTCGCCGAGCAGATACAGGGCAGCATGGTGATCGGTCAGCTCGGGGACGGCAAACAGCGACTCGTCGGGGTCGGGGTCGCCGCAGGCAGCGGCGGTAGGCTGGGTAACCCACGCCAACGCCGGAACGATGGTCATCATCACCCCGTCGCGGGTGCGCGGCGTGACCGCGATCGCCTGCTGCGCGGCACGGATCATCTCAGCGGCGCGTGGTGAGGTCTGCAAGGCTTGCAGGATCACCGGTTTCGCACTGTCGGGGTTGGACACCCAGGCGTGCACATCGGCCAGCCGGTAGCCACCCAACGCGGCGGCATGCAACAGCACAGCCAACACGCGGCGGCCCTGGACGGCCCACCGTTCCCCCTCCGCCGAATCGCTTGCCGGTCCCATCAGATCGGTAGCCCGGCGTGCGGCGACCACCGGATCATGGCAGCCTGACAACGGTGACCAGCACAACGTAGACGGGATGTTGCCGATGCCGGACGGGTTGAACACCCGCACCGGCCCCCGCCGCGCCCGCAACAGTGCGGTCAGCTGGTACAGGTCGGCGGCGGTAGAGGTAACCACCACCCCGCCAGGCGCGTCGATGACCCGGCAGGCAAGCTCAGCGGTCTTACCCGTACCTGGGATACCAATGCGCAGCGTGGACTCCTCACAGGTGGTCCACACCGTGCGTCGGCCCACCGTGCACAACGGCACCGCGTACGAGGACACCGGCGCACGCCAGCGCTGCCACCACGGCAGGCCGGCAAGCGACGGGCGCAAGATCGCGGCGCGACGGCGCATCGCCGTCTTACCCGACGTGGAAACCAGGTCCCACCATGAGGCGGTGCCCTGGTTACGGCTGGTCTTACGGTCCCACCGTCGGATGTGGGCGTTCGAGCCCCGGGCGGGACGCAGCCGGGCATACACGCACCCGGCCGACAGCAGCAACCCACCGGTCATCACGCCAGCGGGCCACACAGCGGTATCGGCGAGGCTGGCCGAAAGCCACCCCGCCCCAGACACCGCCAGGCCGGTGGTGAAGGTACGAGCGGCAAAGCGCCGCTGCGCAGTTGACATGATGTAGTTCTCTCCTTCGTGACAGGCAAGGGGCGTGACCTGTGGTTTCTCAGGCCCGAAGGGTCACGCCCCGCGTGCAGGAAAGGTGTTGCCGGGCAACAGGAAAAGCCCGCACCGACTAGAACGGCGGCTGGTCGTCGCCGCTGGTGACCCATGGGTCATCGGCGGGTGCGGCACCGAAACCGTTGGCGCCGTTGCCGTTGCTGCCGGGCGCGGTCTGGCGGGTCAGCTTCTGCACCTTCGCCCGCGCGTACTTCAGGGAGGCGCCGATGTCGTCCACGTCAAGCTGATGCTGTTGGCGTTTCTCACCTTCCGGGGTCTCCCAGCGGGAAAGGCGCAGCTTGCCGGTCACCACAACACGGGCGCCCTTGGACAGGGATTCGGCGATGTTTTCGGCCATGTCCCGCCAGGCCGAGCAGGACATGAACAGCGGATCGCCATCCTTCCACTGGTTGGTCTTCTGGTCGAAGATGCGCGGAGTGGACGCGACGGTGAAGCGGACCAGCGCCACCCCGTTGGGGGTGAAGCGAAGCGCTGGATCGTCGGTCAAGTTGCCGGTGATCATGAGAGTGGTGTCGTTGGCCACGAGGATGTTCCTTCCGGGTACGGGGTCACCACGGTGGCGACCTGCGCACGAGCCAAACCCGTTGCTACGGTGTGGGTTTGGCTCGCACGCAGGCGGTCAATGCGGCGTGTGGCGGCGGGCGGGGCTATGCCCGTTGGTGGCTGCACGCCGCGCCGCAGGCGCAGCGCTGGGCGGGCGGGTCAATGTGGGTGGTCACCACCACGCGGACGCCGTGGTCAGAATCGGTGCGTGCCTCGTGCGACCAGAGGTTGGCGTTTGGGGTCTTGACCATCTCGGCGGTCAGCCCCAACTGTGCGGCCAGAGCGTCGACCATGGACACCCGATCGGCCTGCTGGTAAACACTTGCACCCGACACCCGTGCCGAGACGTACAAGGAGAAGTCGGTAATTCCTTGTGCGGCCAGCGTGTCCAACGCCTGCGCCAGCTCACGCAACCGCTCAACCGTCTGGGGTGTAGCTGTCGTCATGGTGGTCATCGCGATGTTGCTCCTTTCCAAGGAGGGGGGTCCGCCACGATGGCGGCCGGCGCACGAGCCGAACCGGCTCGACGGCTCACGGTTCGGCCCGCACGCTGGCGGTCACGTGTCCGCCTCAGGCAGCGCTCAGCGCGCCTTCCGGAGAAACGTCGGTTTCGGTGCGCAGGGCGGACAGCACTCGCCGCACGGTCCGATCGGTGGTGCGGGCGATACGGGCGATGTCGGCCTGGGTCGCGTCTGGATGCGCCTGGATCGCTGCCCGGATACGAGTACTCGCATCCGGCTTGGGCGTGGCCTTGCGCCGCGACGCGGCAGGCGTCTTGGTCTGCGGCTTGTCCGCATCGTTGACACGGGCAGCCTCGGCGGTGGTGGGTGGGGTGCGTCGTTTGCCGTTGGTGCCTGCGGCGATGCGGTCGGCGTGGATGTCGGCCGCGAGCAGTCCGGTCAACCGGGCGTAGTCCACCGATGCAGCGAGCCGGGCGGCGACCTCGTCCAGGTCGTAGGAGACCATCGCGATCTCCGCTGACGTGGCATCCAGCGACCGGGACAGCTTGCGCCGCAACGCCGCAGCGATCGCCCGTTGGCGTGCCTCGGTGGCCAGTTCGGTGCGGGCCTGCCCGATCGCCGTGTGCACGCTCAGCGCTGGGTCGGCGGTCGCGAGCTGACGTGCCCGCCACACCGTCTTGGGTGCGCGTAGCCATGCGGCCACACCGAACACGGGAGGCTGCGCGGCCAGCCGGCGGGCAGCGCGTAGCGCGTCGCGGCGGCGGGCGTTGCTGTGCAGCGTCCACACCGCATACCCGGCCAGGCTGGCCCCGGTGAACAGCATCCGCTGACCGACGCTGGTGTCGTGGCCGTACCAGTTGAGCGCGGCCACCCCCAACGCGACCGCGACCGACAGCAACCGAGCAGCGATGGCCTGCTCGCCCCGGTCGGTGCGGCGCCAGTCAGCAAACCCGAGCAGCACCGCGGCCAACAACTCGATAGCCAACCCGACCGCCAACGCGGCCAGCCGGGTGATGCCCAGCCAGGTCATCAGGCCATCGGACTGGCCGTACAGGGCCAGGCCGGCCATGGCCAGGTAGAACACGAACAGTAGATGCAGCGGGCCGGTCGCCCGCATGGTGGTGGTGTTCATAGCGGCTCCAAAGTCCAAGCAAGTTCAGTCCAAGAAAGGTCAAGGGGGACAAAGCTTTAGGCGGCGGTGCAGGTGGCGGTGCAGGTCAAGCACTCGCCCAGGCAGCGGGGGATGTAGTAGCCGCGCACATGGCCGCAGGTCGAGCAGGTGCGCCGCGCCAGCAGCGCTTTGCCGATCGCGGCCCGCTGCGCGGGGCTGGCGACCCGTTTGGGTTTGGCCAGGTCGATGCGGTACAGGTAGGCGGTGCGGGTGCCGCCGACGCCGCGCCACAGGATCTGCGCGGCGATCGGTTGCCCGCCAGGGCGCAGCCCGGCCGCGCGTAGCTGCCGCAGCGTCGCCAAGCCTGGCGGCGCACCACGCCACACGAACGTGGGCAGCCCGTAACGCAGCCCGTGCGGGTCGTGGTAGGCCGCCCGGATGCGGCTCACCGGCCATCACCGTGGCGGCCGGCCACATCCAACGCGGCGCGGTAGAGCGCAACAGCTTGCGTCTCGCGTATCGTGGCCACCCGCGTGGTGGCGTCATCGGCGCTGATTTCGCCTCGCGCTGCGCGTTGCGTCACCGTGTGGATGGCTTGCTGTGCCAGGGTTTTAGCCATCACGCGACCCCCAGCGGCGCACGATCACCAGATGCAGCACCGCGCATCCGTAGGCGACAGCAGAGCCTTTCATCCCGGCCTGCCAATGTCCCTGCGGCAGCGTCAGGGCGAACAGCAGGCAATACACGCTGTACGCTGTGAAGATCCGCTCAGTGGAGCGTGTTGAGTCAGGTGACTGGTTCATGCCGCCACCCGCTCGCCGTGTTCGGCATGTTCGGCATGTTCGGCATGTTCGGCCTCAGCAGGCCGGCCAGAGCACGCAACCTGCGGTGCTCGGCACGGCGCAGCCGGCGCCAGTCCAGCTCACCCGGATGTGTGACGGTCAACAGCCGAATCTCGGCGTCAACGACGTCCAGCTCAGCGGCGATCAACGGCCACTTAAGCTCGACCGCGCCCAGCACACCGCCCGGGATGAACAGGCCGGAAGTGTTGGCCTGCCACCACTCCCACACCTGCGCGGGAGTCATCAAGGATGTGGTGTTCACGGCCGGCCTCCTTCGCGGGGCGTGGTCAGGTAGAAGTGAGGCGCGATCGTGGCGGTCACCCGCGGCATAGGCAGGCGGTTCGGGCCGGGGGCGATCCTGACACGACAGACCACACCGAATGCCGAAACATGGCGCCCGTTCATCACGTCACCAACTCTTGGGAAGTGGCGGAAGTCGGTGCCGGCCACAGCTTGCCGACCTCGCACATGTTCATCCGGAGCCGCAGCGCAACCTCAACCACGGACCGGCCGGCAGCCGCCATCCGAGCGACCGCCTCGGCCTTTTCCATCCGCGTCAACTGCACACGCTGGCCACGCACCGCAAGCTCGACCGCGATCTCGTCAACGATCGACGTGTCATCGCCGGTCAACGGCGGCAAGTCGAACTCGACCGCGACCCGCTCATCCGTGCGGATCACAAACTCCCAGCACTCGGCGCACGCCGTCTTGCCCAAACGGGCCGACATCGGCACCGCATGCTCCAGCTCACATCGAGTCCGCGCCACCCGCGCCAGCGGATGACCCGCAGCGAAGTGAGCCTTACCAGGCCGGCGACGCGGCACAACCACCGGCGCCGTACACACTCGGCTGCCCCTGCCATCGGGCGGCTCATCAGCCGCCGGCGGGGCGATAACCTGAACAGACATCTCGAAGTCCTTCCAACAGGGGAACTTGGGGTGTAAACGGCCTCGACGGGATCCGACCCCGTCGAGGCCACCTTTTACTTGCAGCACAAGCAAAATCACGTTCGATACGTCCCTTGGTTGGGCTATAGCGGGCGGACATGTCTAGCGGCCGGACAAGTCAACAGCCGACACCCGCGAGCCACCCCTAGGCCGCGCGCTTCCGGGCCAATTGGGAAGACGGATCTTCCTGGAACCCCGGGCAGTCACTATGTAATTCTCAAAGATCGAATCACTAGTAAGACGTAAGACGTCTAACAACGAGGATGTTAGCCTAAGGAGGAGCTACACGCAAGACGTCTTACGTCATCGCGCGACGATTGGCAGCAACAGCTGCGGGTAAGGTGACCCGTAAGACGTCCTACTAGAAGGAAGTAGCCTCAGGTGGCCGTGATTGAGACACCAAAGTCGCAGTACGCACAGATCGCAGAGGAGCTGCGGGGGCGCATCGACACGGGGACCTACGCACCCGGCAGCGCGCTGCCGAGCGAGGCTCGCTTGGCCGATGAGTTCGGCGTCACACGAGTCACGATCAACAAGGCGATCACCCTGCTACGGGCGTCCGGTGACGTCAAGGTTAGGCGCGGGTCGGACACCCGCGTCCGAAGTCTGCCGCGCATTCCACGGGACGCCAAGCGCCGCTACGCGGCCCGACAGGAGGGTACCGGCGCCGGTGAGGTCGAGGTGCGCAGGCTGAGCCTTGAGTCCACGACTAAGTACCGCGAGATCGCCCGCGTACCTCCTCCAGCCGGGGTGGCAGCGACGCTACGGCTTCGGAAGGGCGAAGACACGCTGGTTCGACGTCGCGTTCTCTACGCGAACGGTGAACCGACACAGATCGCGGACTCCTACTACCCATGGTCGATCGTTAAGGGCGACAAAGCGCTCATGCGTGAGCAGGTCGGTAAGGGCGGCTCGTACTCACGCCTCGCGGAGCTGGGGTACGGGCCGGTGCGATACACCGAAGACGTCACGGTTCGCGTGCCGAACGATGCAGAACAGCGCATGCTCGAACTCGAAGCCACGCAACCGGTCTTCGAGATCTGGCACGTCGCGTACGCCGCAGACGATAGGCCGGTGGAAGTCTGCATCCACGTCATGCCCGGCCACCTGTGGATGCTCCGGTATGACTGGGACGAAACCTCCATCGAGGACCGACCGTGATGGAGGTGCGCTTCGCGACCGAAGCCGGGCCGGGGCGGCGGGTCAACGAGGACACAGCGTTCGCGGTCGGGTCGCTGGTCGCTGTTTTCGACGGTGTGACCCAACCGATCGGACTCGATACTGGCTGCCCGCACGGCCCGGCGTGGTTCGTCCAGCGCCTTGCCGCCCGTCTGATCGAGGCGTACTTGGCGCTGCCCACAGAGCCGTTACAGCCGTTGCTAGCCAGCGCGATTGAGGCGGTGCGGGGCGACCACGGCGGCGGCTGCGACCTCAACCATCCGGGCACGCCGGCGGCGAGCGTCGCCATGCTGCGTGACCTCGGCGGCCGGGTCGAATACCTTGTGCTCGCCGACGTCATCGCGGTACTCGACCAGGGGGGCGAAATGGTGGTGGTTGCCGACCGCCGGTTCGAACAGACCATCGCAGGTGTACGCCAGGCAGCTCTGGTACCCGGCGCCACTGGCACCGACGACCAAGCTGCCCGCACCCGTTGGGCGACCGAACAGAAGTGGCTTCACACCAACCAGCCGGGTAGGTACTGGATTGCCGCAGCCAACCCGCAAGCCGCCTACGAAGCTGTGACCGGGTTGGGCTGCGCCAACCGAGTCGCCCTGCTGACGGACGGTGCTTCGTGCGCTGTTGAGCCATTCGGCCTCCTCGACTGGCCAGATGCACTCGACTTGCTGACGGTGCAAGGGCCGGCGGCACTAATCCGACGGGTGCGGGAAGCTGAGCGCGCGGACCTGCATGGTTCGGTGCACCCTCGATACAAGCGCCACGACGATGCAACCGCCGCAATCTGCCTGTTCGATCGGGAGGAAAGATGAGCCAGGACAACCGCCACTCCGTCAGCGTCGCGGCCGTGGTCACGAACGACGAGGGCCGTGTGCTGGTCGTGCAACGGCGCGACACCGGCAAATGGGAGATCCCTGGCGGGATACTCGAAGCTGACGAATCGATCCATGCTGGTCTGCGACGCGAGGTTGGCGAAGAAACCGGCCTGAACGTCGAGCCCGTCCGGCTGACCGGCGTCTACAAGAACCTTCGACTTGGGGTGGTCGCACTCGTCTTCCGCGCTCATGTGGTTGGAGGGACCGCAGGCCCCACCGAGGAGAGCGCCGCAGTCGATTGGTGGACCGCAGATGAGGTCACGGCACACATGGCGGAGACCTTCGCGGTACGGGTGCTCGACGCGCTCGACGCGAGCGAAGTCGCAATCAGGCTTCACGACGGTGTGCACGTTCTGGCTGAGGGAGAGTCACATGTGTCACGGAACCGGGCCTAACCCGCGTGACGAAACTCCAAGCTCATCCCACGTTCCAGCCCTGGGCTCGGCATAATGCCACCTGCTGTGGGGTGCGGAACGGGTAGCCAGGTGCGCACTCCCACGGTCCTGGCCGCGTCCAATCCGCAGGCGGTGGCGGGCAGTCGGCACGTTTGAGGGTGCCGGCATCCTTGGAGCACCACCAGCTCACACGCGGGTCCCACACCCGCCACGAGGGCACCGCGGTGGGGGAGGCAAGTACCGCGGCGGACGCGGAGGGCTGGACCTGTCCTGGCCCACCGCAGGTGATCACCTGGCAGACTTCGGGCATGTCCACTTCGCAGACCGCCCATGCCTGACCCTGTTTTGACCACCTTGAATGTCCACATGACCTGGCCACGGCTGACGATGACCCCGCCGGGTTTCTCGTGCGTGTGGATCACCGGGACTTGCAGCGTCAGCTCAGGCTGGCTGGTGTCCTCGTCACCGGTGACCGGCCCGGATTCAAGGATGAAGGTCACCCCCCACAGGGCGGCTTGCTGCCGGTAGGCATCGGTGAACCGTGCGGCCTGGGCTTGCAGCGCGTCACGTCGGCGGTCGCACAGCACCCGGTCGAAGGTGTCTCGGTCGCCCCACTGGCTGAGCCCGTCGAGGTAGGCCATCGCGGCGCAGGCTGGGCATGCCGCGCCAGCCGCGCACGCGGAGTGTGATCGACCGCGTAGATCCACCAGGTCGCAGCCGGGATCGCTCCACACAGGACCAACATGCCGGCACCGAGGCAGGCAACCACGATGCGGGCTGACGCCGTTGCGCCCGTACCAGACAAAGACCAATACCGACGCCTGTTAGCGCTAGTCAAAGACCAGCGGCATAACGCAGACTGCCGACCATGCCAAGGCCGGCCCCATCGGCGAACAGGACGTGCAGCACACCAGCCGATAAGACCGCCGCCATCCCGGCCGTGCCCGTCCAGCCAATCAACAGCGGGCGGTTTCGCCCGAGGATGCTGCGGATCCTGGCAGCTGCGGCATGCTCGTTTCCCCCGCTCATGATGTGAGGATGGCTCGCGGCATCGATCGCGACAAGATGCTCTATGTAGGCAATCGACGCCAGTCATCGCGTGGCGTCCGCGCCAGCATCGCGTCGATCAACGCGCGGGCCTCGTTCTCACTGGCAACATCCCGCTCCCAGACACGGGCATCACCGTCACCCTGGCGAGCCTGCACCCGCCACACCCGCCCATCCGTGAACAGCCAGATCCGACGCTGGTTCAACCGTCCAAACGATCCGTTCCACCACCGAGCAACCATCCGCCATTCCAGACCCGGCCGCATCGCCTGCACACTACCGAACATGTGTGCTAGTCCGTACCCACGGGCCTCGCGTGTCTGGAGTCCGATTGATGAAGAAGATCCCCTTTAGGTGATCCGCCGGAACACGCCCTATATCGATAAGCAGTGATCCTCCACGGCTGGCTCGGGGATCGAACCTGCGTACGACCCTGTGGATAACCTGTGGACGACTATGTGGACAACCTGTGGACAACCAATCCGACATTGTGGACACATCTTGAATGCCGCAGCTCACGGCAACAAGGGGAACCGCCGCCTCGAGTTATACGGCATTGGAGAATGCGGCGTCACTGGCCCGGTGTCGGAAGCGTCACACAAGGTGGCGAGGCGCAAGAAGCATCTACCTGCCGACCGTCGAAACGCGACGGAGGGAAGATTCGTCAAGCGCGGTGCGGCCGGGCATCAGTCCGACCGCACCGCATCAATAAGTACGCCCTCCGTGGAGGTCGTCGGCTCGGGATGTTAGCCGCATCCCGGCGCCCCCGCAGCTTAGTGCGAGGACCCCTCGCCTGACAGAGGTCAAGCGAAGTCTGAGCTTAACGTGCTGGGCGACCTCCCACGTAAGGGCCAACTCTGGAGGTCATCCATGACACGCCACGAACCGCCCGACCCATTGCGGCTCTACACCATCACGGTCGCCTATCGACTGACCCAACGGCGAATCCCATCCCAGATCATCAAACAATGGGCCTCCCGGTACGGCCGCCTCGTCAAACGCGAGTTCATAGCGATTAACGGCTACGAGCCGCCGAAGGTGCGCCGCCTGATTCAGGGCGTACCCAGGCCGGTCTATGCCTATCGGGAACGCGACATTCCCATGCTGGACCAAGTCTGGGACAACCTGGTGCGCCGCATGGGCATTACCTACCCCGTCGGGTAACGCTGCCCGCGCGCTGCTCGGTGGTGCCCGGTCGCAAACTCAGACGGCACCACCGATCCAGCCCGGGACGTCGGATTTTCCTGAGCCGCGGCGGGAGCCGACCGTATCGATCCCTGCCAACGGTCCCCGACAACGGCAACACAGGCATCACATCACAAGCTGGAGGCAGAAGGAGCTGCACACGCGCCGTGATGCCGTGTCCCGGGAGTGGAGGGTTTGTTGCTTGCCTAAGTGATGATGAAAGGGTGATCCAGCCCTCACCGAACCCGTTCCCAAGTCCTATCGTCACGCCGTCACCGGTGGAACGATCGACCTCACCGCTGCCGGTGATCGTGATCGATACCGTTCGCGACGGTTTCGACAAGTGGGGCTTCGTTATCACGATTGGTTCGGCCGTTTTCGGTCTTGCGCTTAGCGTCATAGCGGTTTGGCTTGCACTTCAGGCGAAGCGTGATACGGCTGCAGCAGAGATACGGGGGATGGGCCGTGCTACGCGCGAGCGACGGGTGCTTTTCGAGCTCGAAATGCTGCGGGATCTGGTCGAGGCGATGGGCAACGGGAATCTCTTGTCGGTGGTCAATCACGGCTACAACTTCCGGACCGCTTTTGGGGGGGCGTTGCGGTTCTTTCCCTCCGATCTACCCACGTGGCATGCCATGGCTGCTAGGGAGCAGTACAGGGATAGCTATAAGATCTTTCCTGTCCCGCAGGAGAACGTCGACGAGTACGAGTCGAACTTGAAACTGGGCAGCTACGCGACTATGAGCCTGCCAACAGGCATATCTCTTGAACGTGTCCGGGATGCGCTTCTTGTGGAGGTCGAAACGGCCATAGACGCCCGGATGCTTCCGGTGGATGTTCTGCCACCCAATCCCCGACTGCCTATCAGGTTTGGTTGAAACTAGCGAAGATTTCCCTGGTCTGCGGCATGCTTGATCTCTGATCCTTTCCCGCGGTACTTCTGCTGCTTACTTTTCGCGCCGACCGCCTTGCGTATCGCATCTTCGGCGGCACATCGTGCCTTCTCCCGTGCGTCCCGCTTGGCGTCCGGGTGTGCGTCGGCTTGGTTGCACAGGTTCAGGTAGAGACGCGTGGCATCCGCCGCGGCCGGCATCAGAAGGCTGATGGCGTTGTAACCTTTCTCGGCGTCAGTGAAGGCGGATGCCTCGGCCTCCCGGGTTTCTGTTACGCCTGGCAGATGTTGCTGGTAGGCCGCTTCATCTCCTGAATCCTTGGCGTTGGCCAACTTCCTGGTGGCAGTCGATGTGTCCTGGCGTCCTTTGGTGAGCCGGGCCGCTGCCTCCAATACGTCGATGGCATGCCTTAGCTTCGCCTCATGGAGGCGTGCGAGTTCCTCGCTTTTCCGGCGACGCCCCTCCATGAGCAGGTCACCGAAGAGTTTCAAGAGGAAACCGACCGCTAAACCGATCAGGCCCGACAGGAGTTCCACGGCACCAGCCTACGGCGACATGAGCAACATAGGCGCGCTACGCGCGCTAATCGCCCGATCGGCCAGCCATCGTGGTGCATGCGCCTCATCGCGCCACTCGGTTACTCACGTCCAAGCGGCCGCCTGAGAGCCACGCTGAGCCAAGATCTGTACATGTTTGGTGTCTTTGCATGGGTATAATCGCGTTTAAGAGCGTTTCGTCACGTGCGCCGAAGGCGCCCACGGTGATGAGCCGGGCGAAGCCCAGCCGCTCTTCTCCTCCAGCGATGGGCGGTAACGGTAGCGGACCCTCGGTGCCCGCTGGCGAGTACCCGCCAGGATTGAGGCTGAAGGCGACGTCCACCCGTTTGACCCGAGTCTGGGACACGCTGACGCGTCGCATGGGCATCACCTACCCGGTCAAGTAACGCCGTGCCCGTGCCCCAAACTCGTGGTGCTGGCCCAACGGTCTAGGCCAGCACCACGCCAAGCTCTAGCGGTATGCTCTAACTTGGACATAAGTGTAGGAATTGGATGAATTTCTACAGTCGGTGACTTACTGATATCGCAGCCGTCTATGTGTCGCTCACCTGCGCGGCCACCACTGCTGTCTCGCTAGCGCCAGACCGGATACCGCCGTGGCGCCCGCCTCCTTGAGCCGTCTTGCTACAGCGTTGAGGGTGTGTCCTGTGGTAAAGACGTCGTCGTAGACCAAGAACGTGCGTCCCTGCACAAGGTGGGGGGCTGAGATGACGAGCGCTTGGTAGATCTCCTGCGCGACCTCGGGCCGTTCTCGGACGCTGGTGGTGTGGCGCATCTTGGCGGTGGGACTCGCCTTCACGATCAGCGGCGGGTTGACGACGAAAGGAAGCCCGAACTCGTCTTCCTTCGCTGAGCTTCTGCGCATCATTCAAGGCGGGCCGCAAGCGGCCCGCTCGCATGGCCATGCCCGGCTCCCCGCCTTACGCCTTCGGCGACAGCGGGAGCTGTTTAGGACGGGGTGGCGTCCGTAGCCCCGGGGTAACTCACCGGGACGGAGGAATCGGCGTAACCGCGGCTCAGCTGGTGGTCGTGATCACGGTCTGCATCGTGGTCTGTGTCACCACGTACGGCGACCGCGGTGCGATGACGGCCCGCGCGTTGAGTGCGAACGGCCGGAACTCCGCGTGCAGCGCGGCATCATGGGCGCCGAGATGCCGGCTCCAAGCGTCGGCGATCCGAATGATGTCCTGGGCCGCCGCGAGGGGGTAGCCCTGCTTTCCCTGGTCAACTCGCTCCCACGTCAGGTGGGCGAGGTGCTTGTGGAGCGCGTTACGCCCCGCCAGCACCCGCGTCGCCTCCGGCTTCGGCGCCGTCCACTCCGGCGCGAAGTGAATGCGAAGCATGTCTGTCGGCCTCGGGCGGGGGTTCGTGTAAACGAAGAAGTCGGTCAGCGAGCGTATATGGAGAAGCATCGACTCGAGGAGGGCGTTACGCACAAACTCGTCGGTGACGTGTCGACCCAGCCGCGCCGCCGACTCGGCGGTCATCGTCACCTCGTAGCCGACGTGCCTCAAGCCGTCGATGAGTTCAGTCTGCGTTTTAACCACGCCCAGATCGTCGCACGTCACCGCGTAGGGAAGCTCGTCAATAACGCCGCCTGGGGCGCCTCGAAGGATCAAGCCCGGCGGCAGGCTAACCCCGCAAGGGCAAAGAGGGCGGGGTCGATCCGTTGGGCCTAGTCAACGCAGTTTCTTCATCGCGTTCGTGTCACCGAGGTCGGCGGCCTCAAGAGAGCACGGAACATTCGCGGAAGAATCCGAGAGGTCGGCGATGTAACAGCACCTCATAAGCCAATGAATCGGCGGTCTTGAAAACCGCTATGGCAGCAATGTCATCGTGGGTTCGAATCCCACACCCTCCGCACTTTGACAAGCAAAAAACGCAGGCGAGAGCCCATCCCAGGAGATCTTGGGATGGGCTCTCGCCTCGTACTGGTGTCCGACTACGTCCGGCCCCGGACGGTCGTCTACGGCTAGTTGCGGGCAATACGCGGGCACGGGGATCGCATGCTGTGCGGGCCTGAAGGTGTCAGCCCCAGCGTTGCGGCTCCGGATCCTGTGCCTGCTCAATTGCCCGGTCACAGGGTGACCTGTCACTTTATCGACATTGCTTCATCTGTTGATGGAGTGGATGTTGTGTATGGCCTAGTTTGATGCTGGTCCAACCGATAGCGGCTGTGGAGGAGTGTTGTGATGCAGATCGTCCGGTACAGCGTCGGCGATGGTGTGGTCGTGCTCTTCGAGGTGGAGCCAGTCGAGGAATTCGATACGGCGTCCGGTGGCCGTGTGATCGGGCGGGTGAAAGAGGCACTAGGGCCTGCGGTGGAGGCGGCGCGGGAGGTGCTCGACCGGGTCAAAAGCGTTGCCCCGCAGGAGGTGGAGGTCAAGTTCGGTATCAAGGTCAGCGGCACGATGAACTGGGTCGTGGCCAAGGCCGCAACGGACGCGAACTTCGAGGTCACGCTGCGTTGGCAGCCAGGTTCAGGCGACCGGAACGCTGAGGAAACGGTGCCGTGAACAAGCAGGCGGGTCCGGTATCAGTTTCGTGGACGCTGGCGGTGCACGACGCCGATAGAGGCTTTCGTCCATTGGGGACGGCGGTAGCGATATCGGCTCGTCGGGCGTTGACCTGCGCCCACGTGGTGCTGACGGATGGGCAGCTGATTGCGCCGCTGTGGGTGTCGTTTCCTATGGCGGCGACCGGGTGGAAGCAACGCCGGCTAGTGGATCGAGTCGAGTTCGATGAGGATGATCCTGAGATCGCCGATATTGCGGTGCTGCACCTTTCCCATGACGTGCCGCCGGGCGTGGAGTGCGCCCGGTTGCGGTGCCCGGAGCCTGATTCGTTGGTCGGCGGCCGGTGGTGGGCGTTCGGGTTCCCGATGAGCAGCAATGTGCAAGGTAACGAGGCGGACGGCACGATCGGGGCGCGGCTGGCGCATGGTTGGTTGCGGCTGGACACCACGTCGCGGTTTGTGGTGGAGAAGGGGTTTAGCGGGGGTGGGCTGTGGTCGCCGGAGTACGAGGCGGTCGTTGGGGTCGTGGGCCGGGCGTTGTCGGCGGGAGATCGGCGTGGTGACGGGCAGGCGCTGTCTTTGGCGCAGGCGGATGTGTTTTTGCCGAACGAGAAGTTGCGGTTGTTGGCCGGGTGGTCGGCGCCGTCGGCGGGGCCGGCGGCGATGGCGGCGTGGGGTTGGAGTCTGCATGCCGATCCGGAGGCGGGCCGGCATTGGCGGCCGCGGGCGCGTGGCGTGACCACAGATAGTGAGCAAGGGTTCCGGTTTCGTGGGCGCACGGCTGCGCTGCGCCAGATCGTGGGCTGGCTGGACCGGCAGAGCGCTGACCGGCGGGTGCTGGTGGTCACCGGTTCGCCTGGGGTGGGCAAGTCTGCGGTGCTGGGTCGGGTCGTGACTACCGCCGACGCCGACCTGCGCACTGCATTGCCGGATGACGATGCGGCCGTGGTGGCCTCGGTCGGGTCCGTGGCGTGTGCGGTGCACGCCAAGGGCAAGTCCGCGCTGGAGGTGGCCACCGAGGTCGCGCGGGCAGCATCGGCTACTCTGCCCGAACATATTGACGACTTTGTGGGCGCGATCCGTGACACGTTGGTGGGGCGTCCGCGCCGGTTCAATGTGGTCATCGACGCGCTGGACGAGGCGCACTCGGCTGGCGAGGCCCGCTCGATCGTGGCCGGTGTCGTGCTGCCGCTGGTGCAGACCTGCGCGGACATCGGCGCGCAGGTGGTCGTGGGTACCCGGCGCCGCGACGACGACGGCGACTTGCTCGCGTCGTTCGTCGGCGCAGCGCACACCGTCGATCTGGATGCTCCCGAGTTTTTCGAACTGGCCGATCTGGAACAGTTCGCGTTGGCGACTTTGCAACTGGTGGGGGCCGAGCGGCCGGACAACCCATACCAGGACGTGGCGGTGGCGCAGCCGGTGGCGCGCCGGATTGCCGAGTTGGCCGGGCGTAACTTCCTGATCGCCGGCTTGGACGCACGGATGCGCGGCATGTACGACAGCGAGGCCGCCGACCCGGACACGCTAATTTTGACCGCCACGATCGACGCGGCGCTCAACGCCTACCTCAAGCGGCTTGCCCCGGTGGATGGGCTTCCCGCGCACACCGCGTTGACCGCGTTGGCCTACGCCGAGGCGCCAGGCTGGACCAGCCAGTTGTGGCACACCGCCGTGACCGCGTTAGGCAACCCGATCGCCGAACCGTTGCTGGAGCAGTTCGCCCGCTCGTCGGCGGCCAACTTCCTGGTCGAGACCTCAACGGCGGCAGGCGATGCGGTGTTTCGGCTGTTTCACCAGGGACTCAACGATGCCCTGCTGCGCCGGCGCACCGCGGCCGGTGTGCGCGCCGACGAGAAGCGCCTGACCCGCACTTTGATAGCTATGGGGCGAGCGGGTGGCTGGGCGGACGCTTCGCGCTATTTGCTGCGTTCGCTACCCGGTCACGCCCACCGTGCCGGTCTGGTTGACGAGTTGCTCGCCGACGACGAGTACCTGCTCCACGCGGACTTGATGCAGCTGATACCGGCCGCCGCAGACGCTGACAGCCCGCCGGCGCGTGACCGCCTTCGCCTGCTGCGCCTTACGCCGCAGGCGATCCCGGCGACGGCACCCGAGCGTGCGGCGCTGCTTAGCGTCACACAGGTCCTGGAAGGTTTGCGCCCCCTGGTCCACCGTCAACCGGCTCCGTATCACGCAGGCTGGGCGATAGTGCGCCGCCGGCTGGAGCGGGCCGTCCTGGAGGGTCACACCGGCTGGGTGAGTGCGTTGTGCCCGGTCACGGTGGAGGGTCGCACCCTGCTGGCCAGCGGCGGCGACGATCGCACGGTGCGGCTGTGGGATCCGGCCACGGGCACCGCGCAGCGGGTGCTGGAGGGCCACACC
>Ga0075428_100001641_pt1 | contig 23817 bp, 20 predicted proteins | sample RhiMetdeltSRZDD2_FD_75291 | JGI IMG/M metagenome (GOLD analysis project Ga0075428, IMG submission 75291) | Populus rhizosphere microbial communities from Tennessee, USA - Rhizosphere MetaG P. deltoides SRZDD2 | ecosystem: Host-associated > Plants > Roots > Rhizosphere > Soil | place: USA... | reverse complement strand
TTTCCGCTCACGTTCCTCACCGCGTGGCACATGCTCGTCACGCTCGCGAAGGTGCGCGAGGAGGACACCGTGCTCGTCCTGGCCGGTGGCAGCGGCGTGGGTCAGGCCGCCATCCCCATCGCCCGCCTTCACGGCGCACGTGTGTTTGCGACCTCCGCTCCGGCCAAGATGGCGCGAACGCGCGAGCTTGGGGCGGAAGAGGTGTTCGATCACTACGGCGACGACTTCTCCCGTGGCGTGCGGGCCAGCACCGAGGGTCGCGGCGTCGACATCGTCATCGAACATGTCGGCGAAGCGACGTGGGAGCGCAGCGTTCGTTCGCTTGCTCGCGGCGGCCGGCTGGTGACGTGCGGCGCGACCAGTGGCGCGCACGCGACGCTGGATTTGCGGCACCTGTTCGCCCGGCAACTCTCGTTGATTGGTTCGTACATGGGCACCAGGCGCGAGTTGCACGAGGCCGCCTCGCACTTCTTTGCCGGAAGGCTGAAGCCGGTGATTGATTCCGTGATGCCCCTCGCCCAGGCCCGCGAGGCGCACGAGCGCCTCGAGGCTGGCGAGCAGTTCGGAAAGATTGTCCTGAAGGTGTGAAGCTAGAGGTACTTCAGCAGCCCGGCAAGCGCGTCGTAGAGCGCGCTCGCGATTGCGCGGGCGAGCGGAGAGTACTCCCCCTTGGCCACGGAATCAGCGACCATGACGGGCTGCGTGATCATCAACCAGATGATTCCGCCCGCGAGCGCGACGGCAACGATGCCCGCGATCCCAACGAGGCTCAGACTGATCCTGGCAAAGCTCATAGGAATCGGCTCAGTGTACAACGGTCGTGAAGTCACAGGTGTTGGACGGAGGTGTTTTCCGGGTGGTTCCTAGCGTGCGCACCGCCTGCCGACCGGTGACCGCCATCCGCCGAGCCATTTACCGCTCGCCGAAACTCGCGTGCGCTGAAGGCTTTGGCGATGTTTCGAGTGTGTTGCGTGTTAGAGGCTGCGCGCCAGGAAGCGCGACAGTGTCAAGCCGTCCATCCATTTGAACGGCGTGACTCCGGTGCTGTAATGGCCGCACGGCAGCACCGTCAGCTCGTGTTCAATTCCGCGACGCCTGAACTCGTCCACGAGCATTCGCGACAGGTCGACCGGGAACGTCAGGTCGTATCTCGCGTAAACCAGCAGCACGCGTTTACCACGCACCTTGTCCAGAAATGGGAAAGGGGAGATGGGCATCCAGATCCGGCGAAGCTGGTCGAGCTCGATGTGCCCGTCAAGTCCTTGACGCACATGGCCCGTCGAGAGTCCTGACCATACGACATCCGCAAAAAACGGCGAGATGTGGTTGAGCGCGGCAGCGCGCAGCAACGGCTCATGAGCGGCCGTCAGCATGGCGAGGCACGAGCCCAGGCTCGTGCCCAGAATTCCAATTGATTCATAGCCCTGCGACGACAGCCAGGCGATGCCGCGACGCGCATCCAGCACGGCTTGCCGGCAGACCTGCGCCGTTCGGCCGACGTTGGCGCTGACGATGTAGTCGGCGCGCTCGAGCTCAGCGGGCTTGCGCCCGTCGTGGTAGGGCAGGCTCAGCCGTAGCGCGCTGATCTTGAACCGGTTCAACAACCGGCACAGCCCGACATGGCCCTCAGCCTCCGAGTTCCATTGCGGAAGAACGATCACCGCGCGCCTTCTACCGGCAGGCGAGGGTTCCGGAAAGTACCGGGCGCGGACGATGTTGTTCTCGGGATGCGGAGTGGTGATCGCGCTTGGATACGTTAGCCACTCGCCGTCGAGCGCGTAGTCAGTGCATGGCGCGTGCGCGTAGAAGTCGTCACTCGCCGCCACCATGCGATCGGCCCAATCCTCGAGATGTTGTCCGGGCAGCGTGTGATTGACGCCATCAACCCACTCGAGGCCCCACTCGAACGGACGGACCACGCGATTGGTCGCTCCCGCCGCAAGCCGCCGTTCCCAGGCATGAAAGACTCCGCTAAGCACTCGTGATCGAGTGTATCAGTCGCGGCTCCTACCAGCTTTGCACAAATACTCACGACCGTGCACGACGGTTGGAACGAGACGCGGATCTCGCGGATGCTCGGGGCCCGGCCGCGCCGCAGGCGCGGGTGGCGAGGGGCCGCGGCGAAAATCCACACGCCGGCGAGAAGATCGGGCGTGCGGATTTCCGGCGCGGCCCCCTCGCCACCAGCCTGGCTCCGCCAGGCTGCCAGGGCCCGCACAGACCCCAGCCCAAAACGACGGTTCAGATTTCATCCGCGACATCCGCGTCTCGTGAAGAAGTCAATAATTCACCGAGACAACCCTCAACGCACCAGCAACTCCACCCCCGCCGCAATCTCCAGCAGCCTCTCCGTTGCGGAGCGACGCCCAACGAGCTGAATGCCGCGCGGCAGCGGGTCTGTTGTCTGCGCGGCGGGGAGTGCGATCGACGGATGGCCGGTGAGGTTGAAGAGCTGCGTCAAGCGGAGCATCGCTGCTCTCACCGGCTCCGGGCTACCGCCAAGATCGACGGTCGAGGCCCCGAGCACTGGCGCCGCGATCGGGAGGGCAGGCAACAGTAGGGCATCGCGGCCGACGAGCACTCGATCGACGGCAGCAGTCAGGAGCGTGCGAAGTCGCATAGCGCGGACGTAATCTTCGGCGAGAACGTAGCGTCCCATTTCCAAACGGATGCGGACGCCGGGGCAGTAGCTCGACGCGAAACGCTCCAGCGCGGGCGCATGAAATTGCGAGGCCTCGGGCAGAACGATGTGCAAATACACATCCGGTGTGCTTGCGGCGTACTCGATCTCCACATCGTCGACGGCGTGGCCGGCGTTGCGAAGCGCGTCGACGGCACGATCGAGCGCGTCCCGCGTGCCCGGATCGAGTCTGTCGCAGAAGAACCGCCGCGGCACGCCGAATCGGAGCCTCTCGTTTGCCCCCACTGGAGGGACAGGGTCGACTCCCTTCATCACCGCGTACAGAAGCGCCACGTCCGCGACGCTGCGAGCCATCGGGCCAAGGTGATCGCACGTCGTGCTCAGAGGGACCACCCCTTCGCACGAGATCTCGTCCAGCGTCGGTTTGAGTCCGACAGTCCCGCACGCGGCCGAGGGAATTCGAATCGATCCGCCGGTATCGGTGCCGAGCGCACCGAAACACATGCCAGCTGCGAGCGCCGCAGCCGATCCACCGCTCGATCCACCTGCCGATCGTGAAAGATCGTGGGGGTTGCGGACCGGACCGAACGCCGACTCCTCGCTCGTCGTGCCGAATGCAAATTCGTGCAGGTTGGTTTTGCCGACGATGATGGCGCCAGCGGCGCGGAGCCTGGTTATTGATGGAGCATCCGTGCCCGGTTGCCGCGCCGGAACGGCCGAACCAGAGGTCGTTGGCGTGCCCGCAACGTCGATCAGATCCTTGACGGCGATCGGAATGCCGTGGAGTGGACCGCGATACCGTCCGGCGCGAATCTCCGACTCGTGCGCACGCGCTTCCTCCATCGCGCGGTCCTCGGTGCGCGTGATGAACGCGTTGATTTCAGAACGCGCGGCGATTTGCGCAAGGCAGCCGCTCACGAGGTCTACGGGTGAGAGCCGGCCGCCTTTGAGGAGCGGGCCGACGTCCACGATGCGCCGCAGATCGGGCTCAGCGCTCATGAGTGTCGCCTGGGGCGGAGCGGGTTGCGTCGTCAGCGGCGCGAAGCGCCGCCGTCGATCGCGCGAGCGCTTCGAGAAGTGGTTTGAGTTCCGGCATGCCTCGTCGTTCGGCGTCGGCTATGGCTGCCGCGAGCCAGTCTTCCACGCGTGTCGTCATCAGAAACCCACCGTGGCGCGGATGCTGAGGGGGACGCTCAGAAAGCGGTGTTCGACCGGCTCGCTCAGCTTATTCCAACCAAATTTCAGTGACAGCTCGAAGCCGATCGGGCCCGTCTGTAATCCGCCGCCACCTTCCGCGAAGTAGCGCCGGCCGCCCATCGTGTCGCTGGTCACCTTGCCAATCCCGCCAATCAGGAAAGCGTAGCTCCCGAGGCCCCAGCCCGGCGCACGATCGGCAACGTACACGCCGGCGCCGATATCGTAGGCGATACCGCCAGTAAACGTGTACGAGTCGAAGGGACGTCCAGGACCGTCGAAACGGATCCGGATGTCTGGCAGGTTCTCAATGCTGCCGCGGATGCCGAGAGTAGGTCCGACCGTCATGCCAAACGGATACACCGTCATACCGACCGCATGTCCGCGGCGCTTGAACTCGACGACGTCCACGAGTGTTCGTCCGCCGGGCGTTTGGTAGTCGTATGGAGGATCAGCAGAATCGACTTCCGAGCCCACGAGATCCTCGACCGGAAAGTTATCCAGGTGCAACGGCCAGATGTAAAGCCAGTCGTAACTCACGGTGACAAATTGCCGGCGCGCCTGCTTCGCTGTGTACGGTTGCGCGGCCTGTGTCGGCGCCGAAACTTGGGCGGCGAGTTCGAGTGGGATGAGAAGCTCGGCGGCAAGCGCCGCCAGCAGGACAAGGATCCGATTCCGCAATACGACCTCACGCGTGAAGCTGGCAGCTACAATGTACCTCACGTGTCCAGCCCGATCCTTGCCGCCGTGATGCCCGCGCCGCACGCGCCGATTGCGATTCGCGAGTTCGAGCGACCCGATCTTCCGTCTGGATCCGCCTTGTTACGCACCGCGCGCTCCGAAGTGTGCGGCACTGACGTGCACTTGTGGCATGGGCGGCTGTCGGGTGTGCCGTACCCAATCATTCCCGGTCATGTCTCGGCCGGTACGCTCGAGTCGATCCGTGGTCCGCTCACCTCGCTTGACGGATCGCACCTGCGCGAAGGGGACCGCGCAGTGTTCTTCGATGTGCATCGCACATGCGGCCGGTGCCGGGCGTGCACCGTGCATCACACGCCGACACGATGCGCGGCTCGACGCGTCTACGGCATCACCGACTCCGCCACGGAGGGTCTGTTTGGCGGCTGGTCGCAGTACATCTATCTCGAGCCGGGCGTCGGCATCGCGAAGTTGCCGGACTCGGTCCAGTTCGAGGACTACATCGGCGGCGGGTGCGGTTTGTTGACAGCCGTCCACATCATTGAACGGGCTGGCCTTCAGCCGGGCGAGACAGTGCTCGTGCAGGGTGTCGGGGCAGTTGGGCTCAGCGCCATCGCTCTCGCGAAGCTCACAGGTGCAGCATCGATCTTCGCCATTGGGGATCCTCAGCCGCGGCTCGCGCGTGCTCGCGAAATGGGAGCCGATCTGACGTTCTCGTTGGGCGAGACATCGGCGGAGGAGCGCCTTACCGCCGTGCGCGACGGCACGCATGGCGAAGGCGTGGACGTCGTGATCGAAGCGGCTGGCTCTCCCCGTGCCATCGAGGAAGGCGTTCACCTCGTCCGCAACGGCGGCCGCTACATCGTCGCGGGCCACTACACTGATGCCGGCCCGAGCTCACTCAACGCGCATCACGACATCAACCGCAAGCACCTGGAGATTCGTGGCTGCTGGGGCAGCCAGGTGCATCATTTTCTCGAGGCCATTCGGGTGCTCGAACGGCACGCCGCGGACGTGCCGTGGCGCACCATCGGTCAGCGCACGTACTCGCTCGCGTGGCTCAACGCGGCATTGGAAGATGCCGAAGCGATGCGCATCACAAAAGCGATCGTGGATCCGTGGCTTTGAGAAGGCAGAAGGCGGAAGGCAGAAGGCGGAAGGCAGAAGGCAGAAGGCAGGAAAAGTGCGACAAACGAAGATCATTGCGACGGTGGGACCATCGAGCAGCTCGATGGACGTGCTCGAGGCGCTGGTTGCGGCTGGTGTGGACGTGTTCCGGTTGAACTTTTCGCATGGCACCCACGAGGGTCATGCGGAGAGTTACACGCGGATTCGAGACGTGGCTCGCCACGCGCGCCGGCGCGTGTCGATCCTGCAGGACCTTGCCGGACCCAAGATTCGCACCGGACCGCTCGCGGGCGAACCGCTCGAACTGACGACCGCGGATCGGCTGGTCATCGGCGCTGGCACGGGCGCTTCCGCCCCAGGCAAGATTTTCACGCCATACGCCGAACTCGTCCGGGCTGCACGCCCTGGCGATTGCCTGTTGCTCGACGATGGGCGGATCGAGCTGAAAGTGGTGGAGGCGTCAGGCGATGAGCTCGTGACGGTTGTCGTGGATGGCGGCCGGCTCGGCGCCCACAAAGGCATCAACGCACCAGGAGTCGCGCTACCGCCATCGGCGCTGACGGCGAAAGACATCGACGATCTGCGATTCGGGTTGAAGCTCGGTGTGGACCTGGTCGCTTTGAGCTTCGTGCAGGTCGCGGAGGACGTCACGAGGGCGCGCGAAGTCGTCAGCCAGGAAGGCGGCGTGACACCGATCATCGCCAAGATCGAACGCCCTGCGGCAGTGAGCAACCTGACCGAGATTCTCGCGGTGGCCGACGCGGTGATGGTGGCGCGCGGCGATTTGGGGCTCGAGATGCCGCTCGAACAGATTCCCCGCATTCAGAAGCAGATCATTCGCAGCGCCCGTTCGCTGGGCCGTCCCGTTATTGTCGCGACGCAAGTGCTCGAGTCGATGCGCGTGGACCCGCGGCCGACGCGCGCGGAAGTGAGCGATGCCGCCAACGCCGTCGAAGAAGGCGCTGATGCAATCATGCTGGCGGGAGAAACCGCGGCCGGGGCCTTTCCCGTGCGGTCCGTTCAGGTACTGGACGCTGTCATCCAGGACGCCGAGTCCATCATGCCGGCGGTGCACATGCTCCCCGCCATCGATCCGACTGGAAGCTGGCATGGTCCGGCATTGTCGGAGGCGGCGGTTATGCTGGCGACGACTGCGAAAGCCGATGCGATCGTCGCGGTCACGCACGAGGGCAAGACGGCGCGACTCCTTTCGGGCCTCAGGCCAACCGCGCCAATCCTGACGGCCACAGCGGACGAACGGCTTGCCGGCGCACTTGGTGTCTGCTGGGGCGTCAGGCCCTTCATCACGCAGGAGCGACAGGTCGAGCGAGTCAAGTCCGAGCTACGCGATCGCCAGCTCGTCGCGCCAGGTTCGCTCGTCGTGTTCATCAACGTGAGCACCGAGCAGGACCGCGCGGACGCGAACTACCTGCACGTGCAGCGCATCTAGCTGGCTACCGCTCGAGGTAATCCTTCAGCGCGGCGAGCGACGAGTGCCAGCCCCGCGTGATCACGGAATAGTAGCGTCGCCACCGTGGATTCTCTTCGAAGCCGCTCTGCCGAATGCGCAAGCGGCAGCTCGCGCCCTCGAGCATGCAACTCACCTCCAGCGCCATCGGTCCAATCGGCTCTTCGTCTGGCGGGAGCCACCAGGCGTCGGCGATGAAGAGCTCGCGGCCGGCCAGGTACTCCATGACCGTGCCGTGAAAGACGCCACCCAGCCTGCCCAGCATGTCGTCGCGTTCGGTCGTCGGAGCCCATTCGATGGCGTACACGCCAAGCGGGCGAGGGCTGGTCACCGAGCGGATCGCTTGCCACCAGATTTTCAGCGCGTCCGGATCGAAGAACGCCGCCATGACGCGCGGCGGCGCGCAGCGAATCGTCACCGTATGCTCGAACTGCGTCGGGCCGGGGGAGGTCAGGGACACGGGGGCATTTTAGGTGAAAGTCTGAAGTCTGAAGTGTGAAGTGTGAACCGGAAACGTGAAGTCTGAAGGTTGAACGTTGATTACTTCGTTCTTGCTTCAGCCTTCAGCCTTACCCTTCAGCCTTCAGCGTTCCACCTTCAACTTTCCGGTTCACACTTCACACTTCAGACTTCAGACTTTCAAGGGGGCTAGAATCGACCCATGCCCCCGACCGACGCCTCCCCCCCTCCTCAGCCTGACGAGAGTTGGGACGCGCATTACCGCGACGAGCGCGACGCGGCGTTTCTCTATCGGCAACTGGCCGAGGTCGAGCCGGCTGGCGAGCGCCGGCAGTTGTTCGAACGTCTCGCGAGGGTCGAGGATCGTCACGTTGAACGCTGGGAGCAGCTGTTCCGTGAAGCGAACCGGCCGTTGCCTGCGTACAAGACCGCATGGCGCGCGCGGCTTCTCGGTTGGGCAGCTCGCCGCTTCGGCGCCGAGGCGATTCTTCCGCTGATGCTGGCTGAAGAGGGGCGCGAGGTGCAGGCCTATCTTGGCCTGGCTCGACAGTCGCACGATCGACTCACGCACTCGGCTGCCGTCGACATTGCCGCTGACTCGGCGATGCACGCCCGCGAGTTGTCGGCCGCCATGGGCCGCGAAGGTGAGCCGTGGCATGCGGGTGGCGGCGGGGGATATCTGCGCAGCGTCGTGTACGGCTTCAACGACGGCCTGACCGCGAATTTCGGCCTCGTCGCCGGCGTGATCGGCGCAAGCGTTCAACCTCACATCGTCATCATCAGCAGCATTGCCGGCGCGATTGCGGATGCGCTGTCGATGGGCGCCAGCGGTTATCTTGCGGCGAAGAGCGAGGCCGAGGTACACGCCCATCAGATCGAGATGGAGCGGCACGAGATGCGCCTCATGCCCGACATCGAAGAGGACGAGCTGGCAGTGATCTACGAGGCGAAGGGCTTGTCCCCCGAGCGCGCCCGCGAGACCGCACGCGCGATCATGCAGGATCCCGCACTCGCGCTCGACACCATGGTGCGCGAAGAGCTCAACATCCATCCCCCAGAGCTCGCGCCGTTAAAGGACGGAGTGGTGACCGGCATCGCAACGGCGATCGGCGCGTTCATCCCGATTCTGCCGTTTCTCGGTTTGGACTTCGGTCCAGCGGTGTGGGTCTCGCTGACCATCAGCATGCTCGCGCACTTTGGTATCGGCGCGGCACGCAGCCTCTTCACCGGCCGCGGCGTCTGGTCGAGCGGCCGCGACATGTTCGTCGTCGGCTTCGGCGTCGCCGCGGTCGGCTACGCCATTGGCGAACTTGTCACTGTATTCTTGTAGGAGAAAGGTAGCGAAAGGCAAAAGGCAGAGGGCAGAAGGCAAAAGGCAGAGGGCAGAAGGCAGAAGGCAAACAGCCCGTACTTGTGCGCTCTGCCTTCTGCCATTTGCCTTTTGCCTTTTATTTTTTCCGTAACGTCTGTACGTAGGCGACGACCGACCACACCTGTTGCTCGGTCAAGCCCTCGTCCTTGAAGGCCGGCATCTTCGGTTTGCGGCGGCCGTTCCAGACCTTATGGAACACGACGCCGTCAGAGTTCCGGTCGGCGCCTTTCGGATTGGTCAGGTCCATCTTCTCGCGCGCGTCGGGGTCGGCGTCTTCGCCATCGCCCAGCCCTGCTGGCCCGTGACAGCGCGTGCAGTTCTTTTTGAAGACCGCCTTTCCGGCGTTCAAGACTTTTTCATCGACCGTGAGTGGATTTTTCTGCGTGTCAGCATCAGGTGGAAGCGTCCACCCTGACGACGATGATTTGTCCTGCGGTTTTTTGTCCTGCGGTGTCGCAGCGGCCTCGATCAGTGCAGCCAGCGCGAAGGCGGCAATCAGGACGAGAATAGACCTCCGGATCATGGACTCTCCTCCCAGAGACGAACCCGATGTGTAGAACCCGATGTGTAGAACCCGCCGTGTAGAACCCGCCGTGTAGAACCGTACGAATTATACTTCTGAGCACATGTCTTCCAGGCAGCCGCTTCCCTACCACGACCTCGAGTTCCTCGATTCAACAGACGCGCGGCCGATTCGCATACTCGCCGAGTACTTGGCGCCGCTCCGCCGGTTCCGTCAGGAGAACATCCAGGACACCGTCGTCTTCTTCGGATCCGCGCGCGTGCACAGCCGAGAGACGGCTAAGCGCGCGCTTTTGCGTCTGACCAGTCGCAAACGAAAGCAAATGGCCGACCACGCGGCGGCGCTCAAGCGCAGCCGTAAAGCCGTGGAGTGGTCGCGCTACTACGAGGAGGCGCGCGAACTGGCCTACAAGCTGACCAAGTGGAGCCTGTCGCTGGAAGAATCACGCAAGCGGTTCGTCGTGTGTTCGGGTGGCGGACCAGGCATCATGGAGGCCGCCAATCGCGGCGCCTACGAGGCGGGCGGCAAGAGCGTGGGATTGAACATCAGCCTGCCGTTCGAGCAGGGCGCCAATCGTTACATCACCAAAGGCCTGCAGCTCGAGTTCCATTACTTCTTCATGCGCAAATTCTGGTTTGCCTACCTGGCGAAAGCGCTGGTGATCTTCCCGGGCGGGTTCGGTACGCTCGACGAGATGTTCGAGATCCTGACGCTGGCCCAGACACGCAAGCTCTCGAAGAAGATGCTGGTCGTCCTCTACGGCAACGAGTACTGGGATGCGATCCTCAATTTCAAGCCGCTGGTGGAGTGGGGCGCAATCGAGCCGGGCGACCTGAAGCTACTCACGCGCGTGAACACGCCGCAGGAGGCGTTCGAGAACCTTCGCGATTATTTGATCAAATACCACATGGTCCCGGCGACAGCGCAGGAGCAGAAAGCCCCGGGAATTGCGAAGACGAGAGGGTGAGGTTTGCTACGTGAAAGTCTGAAGTCTGAACTCTGAAGTCTGAACTGGAAAGTTGAAGTTGGAAGGCTGAAGGTTGAAGGGTAAGGCTGAAGGCTGAAGGCTGAAGGAAGTACGAAGCAAAGCCCTACTTTCTCTCGGGTGCGATCTGTTCAGGCGTGATAACGCCCGGCGGCAGTTCGAGGATGCGGATGTTGCGGAAGTGAATCTCCGCGCCTTCGGCCTCGAGGCACAGATATCCCTTCTTCTGCGTGGACCCGCGCACGCCGTTGACGAACCTGCCGTTGACGGACAGTTTGATCACGCCATCGACGGCCACGACGTCGTAGACGTTCCAGTTGCCGCGGCCGAGGGCTCGGTTCTCGATCGACATGCTGCGCTCGCCGCGGGGGTTGTCGGGAATCGTCCGCACCTTCGCCACGCCCCACACTTCGCCGTGTACGTAGGCGACTGGCGGCTCGACGCCGTCCTTCGCGTGCAGCTTCGGCCAGTCGAGTTCGAGCATCTGGACCTCGACACCGTTCGGCAGCGGATTCTTCTCCGACGTCACGGTGTCGCTCCACACGAAGACGCCCGAGTTGCCGCCCGCCTCGAGGTGCATCCATTCGATGTGCAGCACGAAATTCTCGAACTGTTTGGCGCTGCACATGACGCCGGTCGGCTTGCCGGAGTTGATCAGCAGCCCATCGCGCGCCTTGAACGTGTCTGGCGCGGTGTTGATGTTCACCCACCCTGACAGATCCTTGCCGTTGAACAGACTCTGCCACTGGGGCGCAGGCGTCTGCGCGGACACGGTGGCACTGAATAAAACGGCAACCGCCGCCGAAAGAATCAGTTTCATAGGTCTAGTACAAAAGGAACTGCTTGCGCTCGCGCCGGAAGTCCTCTTCGTCGTCGTGCCACGACGCGATGAGATCGAGAACGCTCCCCTCCGCGTCAACCGTGCGGCGCAGGCGATCGGAGCCATAGAGGATGTCGATCGGCTCTTTCTCATGCTCGTATTCGTACGGCGGCTCTCGCCACGCGAACTTGTCGGGGTTCTCGCGGCGGAATTCGGCGATCAGTTCCACCGCGGTCCGCAGCGGCGCGAACGCCTGGCGATCGAGGACGTGAAGCTGACAGCCGCCGCAGGATCGCTTGGCGTGTTTCTGGAACGTCGGCTCGAAGAAGGCAGGACGGAAATGTACGCCGGGCAGGCCGCGTCCGTTCATCTCGCCGGCCAGGCGCTCGCCATCAATCCATGGCGCGCCGATGATCTCGAACGGACGTGTCGTGCCGCGCCCTTCCGACAACATCGTGCCTTCGATGAGCACTGCGCCAGGATAGACGATCGCGCTGTCGAGTGTCGGCAGATTCGGCGACGGAATGATCCATGGCAGGCCAGTCTCGTCCTGGTACATCGCGCGCTGCCAGCCGTCGAGCGGAATCACTTGAACGTCAGCGCCAATCCCGAAGCCATCGTTGAACAGCCGGGCGAGCTCGCCAATCGTCATCCCGTGGCGCATGGGGATCGGAAACTGACCGACGAACGACGTCCACGGGTCTTCAAGCCGCGCGCCTTCGACCACGTCGCCGCCAATCGGGTTCGGTCGATCGCACACGATCACGGGCACGCGATAGCGGGCTGCCGCGCGCAAGCAGTTCGCCATGGTGTAGACGAACGTGTAGACGCGAGTGCCGACGTCCTGCAGATCGACGATCAACAGGTCGAGGCCGCGCAACATGTCGGCGGTCGGTTCACGCGTGTCGCTGTAGAGCGAAAAGATCGGCACCTTCCTGCGGCAGTCGCGGCCGTGCGGCGTTTCGATCATGTTGTCCTGGAGATCCGATCGAAACCCGTGCTGCGGGCCGAAGAGCGCGGCAAGCGTGACGTCAGGATCCTCGAACAATCGATCCGCGGTGTGGCGGAACTGGGCGTCGACCGATGCTGGATTGCAGACGAGGCCGACGCGGCGTCCGGCCATGAGTTGGCGGTCGTCCGTCAGGAGGCGATCGATCCCGGGCACGACGGTCTTGCGGGCCGTGACGACAGAACCTGGTGAGGGCATGACGGATTATACGCCGCGGCTCGTCACGGCCCCGAGACGGTCCGCGGCCGCTGATGCCGCGACGCCAGCGTCCGCGCCACGAACGCCGCCGACAGCACATCGTCGAAGACGTTGCACCTGATGCGGTGAATGGCCTCCCGATCGCGCCGCACGAGGAGAAGATCGCGGTCCTGGTCGATCACGTTCGAGACGGCGTGCCAGGGGATCGTGATGGTTCGTGCGCCGCCAACGAAAATCGCGCGAGCGCTGGTCAGAATCAGACGCCCGCTCGGCTGCGAGGGGTCGTCCGGCATCGATGCCGGAGCGCTGAAGTGGCACAGGTCGTGGCCGACGACCCGGTGGCCGGTTTCGACGACCGGAAGGTCGGAAGTAGCCACGGTAGCGCGGAGCGCGACCAGGTGCTCGAGGCCGGCGAGCATCTCGCGCTCGATCTCAATCTCCTCTTCAGGAAGTGACAGGGCTTCGAGCGCGACGGCCAGATCGGCTACCGCGCCCGGACTGGTGTCGGCGCAGGCCGCTCGCCACTGGCGACGCCATTCCTCTAACCCCGGGGCTTCGCGGACACTGCGTTTGCCCTTCAACCATCCCAGCCAACCCATCGACGTTTTGGAGTTTCCCTGCGTCCCGGCTGGGCTGTCAAGCGTCCGGTGGAATACTCCAGCTTGAACTAAAGTCCACGGACAGTGTTGAATGCAGGCCCATGACAAATTAACTCATCACCCTAACGGAAAGCAGGCGACGGGCACACACAACTAGGACAGCCTTCAGGGACCCACCCGGGGACACACGTGACAAACGACTCAACCATTGGCTCGGATCGACGGAAGACGTCTGAGGCGGGGGAAAACGACGCAACGGCTTTGGCGGCGGACCCGCCGCGTCGGCGGCCAGGCCGGCCGCCGGTCTACGACGAAAAATGGACGAAGGTGACGGTCGTGCTTTTCGACCGCCAGATAACCTATCTCGATGAGTTGACAGAATCCATGCGCGCCCGCACCGGCACGCCGATTAGCCGCGCGCAGTTGATCCGCGCGTTGGTGGATGCGCTGAGCGAGGCCAAAATCGACCTCTCCTGCTGCGCGTCGCCAGATGCGGTGAAGTCGACGGTACTCTCGAAGCTCTCAACCTGACGCGACGAACCTCGTCGCCGCTATCGGGAAAGCACCAACGCGAGCGCCACGAGGACGATCGCGATCACCGCAGCCGTCGACCACAACGAGAACTTTCCAATCGTCGTTGCCATGGGTGACGACATAGCAAATGCCGAGCCACGACTTGACCTGCTGAGTCCAGCCGGAGCACTCTTGCGTATGGATCCAATGTTTCTCCCGAAGGTCGAAGACGAACCCAAGCCGGGTCCCTATCTCGATCTCATTCAGGCGATGCGGGGCCAGGGGAAGGAGTATCCGCAGATCTGGCACCTGTTCGCCTATTTGCCGTCGGCGACGACCCACCTCGGGCGATTTACCCAGGAGATCCTGCGCGGCCCGGCGCCGCTCAGTCCAGGAATCCGGGAGCTGATTGCGGCGTATACGTCGCACCGGAACGACTGCCCGTTTTGAGTGAAGTCGCACGCCGCAGTTGCGGCGGAACTTCTTCGAGCGGAACGTCGTGGAGATGAGGCGTTAGTACGCGGCGTCCTTGCCGACTTCGAGTCGTCTGCCCTCGACGAGCCGCACAAGGTCCTGTTCAGATTCATTGACAAGGTCAATCGCGACTCGCCGCGCATCCTTCCCGCGGATCTGGACGTCGTCCGCTCCGCAGGCTGGACCGATGAAGCGATTTATTTCGCGATCACGGTGTGTGCGTTGTTCAACTTCTACAATCGCTGGATCGACGCGACGGGCGTGCACGCGCTGTCGGACGAGGCACATCGCGAGGGAGGCAAACGGTCGGCAGCGTCAGGTTACGCGCGCAGCTAGTCTCATCCGGGGGACTTCGTCCCCCGGACCCCCTTACACGCTCTCTCGCGCGCCGCTTCGCCGGCTCACTCCGTTCGCGTGGGGCGCTTCGCTTCGCTCGCGCCTCTCTTTCGATCCGCAGCGCATCGCAGCTCGTTAATCGAGAGACGCGAACGAGCGAAGGCGAGTGAGCCACGCGAACGGAGCGAGCCGGCGAAGCGGCGCGCGAGAGAGCGTGTCGGGGAGTCCGAGGGGCGAAGCCCCTCGGATACGACTAGTCCCACCACGGAACGATGTCGAGCGAGCGCGGCTCGAGCCGTGGCACACCATTCATCTGGTGACGCAACATCGAAATCGTTCGGTACGCCACGAGCCGTGTGCGGTTGATGCCGCCGACCGGCTCGTGCTCGGGCAGCGAGTGCCACGGCGTGTAGGAGATGTGCTCGGCTAACGCGAGCTGCTCAGGCGACGTGAATGTCTGCATGGGGATCGTGATTGTGCCCACGCGACGGAATGGCGCCACCGACTCGGGCCATTCGATGGTGGAGTCTTGGATGGGCGTCGAAGGTTCGTCGACGTGACGCTGGACCAGGAACTCGAAGACCACGCGCTGACGACTGAGAGTCGCCGCCATCGCCTCGCGCAAAAAACCAGGCGAGCGCGAAATGGACGACAAGGGCGCCGGCGGTTCGATCGGGCGCGCCGAGTACTTCACGATATGCGGACCGAGGCGGTACGGCGTCTGGCTCCAGTAACGATTGCCGAGGACGTTGTCCGTTCGCGCCAGCGACGCGAACAGCCGGCGGAGCTCGTGAATTCTCCACGACAAGGGATTCCACCCGAAGAAGTAGCCCAGTACGCGAAACGCCGGCTGCTTACATGCGGCCCGAGTGAATTCGACGTAGTCCTCGATCGATCGAATAAAGAAGCAGGGCGCGCTGGCCAGCACGAAGTCCTGCGTCGGACTGTCGCGCTCGTCCTCCAGCACCTTGGTGCCGGGAACGTCGAGCAGCTTGATCGCCATGCCGCGTTGATCCTTGCGGTGATCGCTCTGCACGTGCGGCGCGCCGTTCGAGTATCGGATCCACGCGGGGTAGGTTTGCGGGGTGCGGAAAATTCCGTGGCGCAAATCCGCCGGCACGTCGTCGTCGACGCGAAACTCGGCGCGGACGCAGCCATGGTGCTTTGGGTGAGCGTCCCGCCGCGCCAGCGTCCCGGGCGGATAGTCGCGCCGGACAGTGCGAGCGAGGATGTCGGCGATCTCCTGGATCGCGAGCGCTTGCTGCTCGGTGACGTCGTTGAGGACACCTGGGCCGGGAGCAGACATATATATCTGTGGATGCGCGGGGCGGAAGATGATGGCCCGTCAGGCGTCGATTGTCAAAAAAAGTGTTCGAGTTCGCATTGACCCGGCTGCGCGGAAGCACTATCTTGAGCACGGCGCTGCGCCCCTCTTCCAAGGACACCTGCATATGGCATCAGGCCAGCTGAAGAAAGCTGCGTTCGGTTATTCCGTACCGGTCGACGCTCCGCTCTACACGCCGTTTCCCCTGTTCTACGAGGACGTCAGCATCCTCATGTTCCCGTATGTCACGACCGCTGCCCAGGCGGCGGCGTTACTGCCGGAGCAGTTCGACCTCGTACCCGTCGATGCGCAAGGCCAGTACGCCATTGCGCAGGTCGTTTTCGCGAAGTACGGCTTCAGCAATATCGGAGCCTACAACGAGGTCGCCCAGACCATCGTGGCGAGCTACAAGGGCGTGGTGGGGGCGTTTGCGGTGCGCCTGCACGTCACGAGCGATCAGGCGATGGCCGCCGGCCGGGAAATCGGGGGGTTTCCGAAGAAAATCGGCCATATTAGCTACGATGAGGGCGCGACGAACCTGAGCGTGCTCGAGAGCCCCAAAGGGCTTCGGATCTGCTCGGGCGAGCTGGATGCGATGCAGCCGGTAGCCGGCAGCACGGGATCGACGCCGCTGACGTTCTTCTCGCTTCGGATCATCCCGAACCCCGAGAACGCGGCCCAGCCGTCCGTGTGCCAAATCATCCAGACAGCGTGGATTCTGGAAGGCGGCAAGCTGTGGTCCGGCCGCGGGAATCTCGCGTTCACCGGTGCGTCAGGACTGAACCCGTATCACGCGCTGCCTGTCGTCAAACTGATGCCTCCGCTCAACACCAATCCGCAGACGGATCAAGAGCGAGCGACGCCAGGCGTGGGAATGTTCCGCGGGAGCATGCGTATCGATCAGGTGAAAGTACTGGAAAACTTCTAACCGTGATTGGCCGTCACATCGGGCCGTATCGTATCGAGTCGGTGCTCGGGCGAGGGGGGATGGGCGAGGTCTACCGAGCGTGGGACGATCGCCTGAATCGCGCCGTAGCCATCAAGTTGCTCCCCAAGAGTGCCGTTACGAAAGGGACGGCGGTCGATCGCTTCCTCCGGGAAGCTCGCGCCGCCTCAGCGCTCAATCATCCCAACATCGTGACCGTCCACGACGCCGGCGAGGTTGAAGCCGACGGCCACTTCATCGTCCAGGAGCTCGTCCGCGGCGCGACGCTGCGACAGTTGATGGAGCGTGGCCTCGAGATGACCGCCGCGGTCGATATCGCGCGTCAGGTCGCGAAGGCTCTCACCGCCGCGCACGAAGCCGGCATCGTTCACCGGGATATCAAGCCCGAGAACATCATGGTGCGGCCGGACGGCTACGTGAAGGTGCTCGACTTCGGCCTCGCGCGACTCCTGGCAGCCAACACAGTCGGCGAAGAAGAAGGCCCGACGTTGACCAATTTCGATACGGCACCCGGGATCGTGATGGGGACGACCCCGTACATGTCGCCGGAGCAGGCGCAAGCGGCCCCGACAGGTCCGCCGTCGGACGTTTTCTCGTTCGGGTCGGTGATGTACGAGATGGTGACCGGCCGCCGGCCGTTCGTCGGCCCATCGAGCTTCAGCGTGATCGCGGCGATCCTCGCCGAGCATCCCGTGCCGCCGGCGAGGTTGAACCCATCAACGCCGCCGGCGCTGGATGCCCTCGTGCTTCGCATGTTGGCGAAAGAGGCTGCTCGCCGTCCGACGGCGATCGACGTGGAGAACGAGCTCGCGCTCTTGAGCGGGCAGAGCGCGATCGATCTGGCGCCGCCGACGACCGCCGTGCGGCGGACGACGGTCGGTCGCGAGGAGGAGCGCGCCGAGCTGCGGCAGGTGTTTGCGCGTGTGGCGGCGGGGCAGAGCCTGGTGCTTGCCGTCACCGGCGAGGCTGGCATCGGGAAGACGAGCCTGGTCGAGGATTTCCTCGCCGAGATCGAGGTAAGCCGTCATCATCCGGTCATCGCGAGAGGCCGCTGCTCCGAGCGTCTCGCCGGGTCGGAGGCGTATCTGCCCCTCCTCGAGGTACTCGATAGCCTCTTGCACCGGACTCGCGGAGAGACGTTTTCAGAGCTGATGAAAACGTGTGCGCCGACGTGGTTCCTGCAGGTGGCGACGCTGTCGCCGGATGGGACGACGATGCAACGGCTGCAGGCGGATCTGCGAACGGCCTCGCAGGAACGGATGAAGCGCGAGATGGGCGCGCTGTTGCAGGACATTTCGCGCGCAGCGCCACTCGTGATTTTCCTCGACGACTTGCACTGGGCGGACGTCTCGACGATCGATCTGCTCAACTACCTGGCGGGCCGGTTCGAGGGAATGCGGGTTTTGATCCTTGGAACCTACCGGCGCTCCGAGGTGACGACGACGGAGCACCCGCTGCTGCAGATGAAGGCAACGCTCGAAGGCCGCGGTTTGTTTCGCGAGTTCCCGTTGGAATTCCTCGAACGTGCCGACGTCGAGCGGTATTTGTCGCTGGAGTTTCCGGAGCATCGCTTTCCGCCGGAGTTCGCCTCGCTCGTGCATACGAAGACCGAAGGCAGTCCGCTCTTCATGGCCGACCTGCTTCGCTATCTGCGCGATCGCCGGGTTCTGTCGGAGGACGGCGGCCGGTGGATCGTGACGCGACCGTTGGACGAGATCGAGCGCGAGCTGCCGGAATCGGTGCGCAGCATGATCGCTCGCAAGATCGAGCGGTTGAGCGAGACGGATCGCAAGCTGGTCGTCGCTGCGAGCGTCCAGGGCCATGAGTTCGACTCGGCTGTGGTGAGCGAGGCACTCGGCATCGATCCTGGTGACGTCGAGGAAAGTCTCGAGGCGCTCGATCGCGTCCACGTGTTCGTACGGACGATAGGCGAGCAGGAGTTTCCCGACAGAGCGCTGACGATGCGCTACCGCTTCGTGCACGTGCTGTATCAGAACGTCCTCTACGCGTCGCTGCAGCCGACGCGCCGCGCGTCGCTCAGCGGGAAGGTGGCGGCGGCGCTGGCCCGTCACCACGGAACGGCGTCTCCGGCGGTCGCCGCCCAGCTTGCGCTGTTGTACGAAGCCGCGCGGGATTTTCAAAATGCTGCGGCGCAGTTCCATGTCGCCGCCCAGCACGCGGCGCAGCTGTTTGGCTTCAGAGAGGCGGCGTCGCTTGCCAAGCGCGGGTTGAAGGCGCTCGACGGACTGCCCGAAGATCCCGGGCGACTGTCGAAAGAGCTCGGCCTGCAGTTGATCCTCGGCCTGTCGTTGCGATCGTTTCTCGGATGGGCGGCGCCGGAAGTCGAGAAGGTCTACTCACGCGCGCGAGAGTTGTGCGGCAAGCTCGGAGATCCGCCAGAACTGTTTCCGGTCCTGTGGGGCTTGACGCTCGTCCACGCAATTCGCGGGGACTTGCGGATGTTTCGCACGCTGTCGGAGCAACTGCTGGTGCAGGCCAACCAGACGGGACGGGTCGAGTTTCTGCTCGCGGGCCATCAGATGATGGCGTCGGTCTGCGAGTTCCTCGGACAGCCCGTGCAGTCGAGCGAGCACTTCGAGAAAGCGATCGCGTTGCACGATCTCTCGCAGCACGAGTACTACTCGGCCAACTTCGGTCTCGATCCCGGCATGATCGCCCGCGCGTTGTCGATGCGGCCGCTGTGGTATCTGGGCTACGCGGATCAATCAATCGCGCGGACGCGCGAGGCCCTGTCGCTCGCGCGAGCGGCGAAGCAACCGACGACGCTGTCGTTTGCGCTCATAATCGCCGAGAACATCCTCATGCTGCGTGGCGAGGCCGAGGAAGCCGTGGCGCTCGGCGACGAGGGGATCGCGCTCTGCCGCGAGTACAGCCTCGCGCAAGAGATGGAGTGGACGCGGTGCTATCAGGGGCTCGCTCTCGCGCTTCTCGGCCGGACCGAGGAAGGCGTCGCGCAGCTGAAAGATAGCCTGGCGTCCATGGAGCGTATTAACGCGCGCCTGCAGCGCGGTACGTACCTGGGTCTGCTCGCGGAAGCGCTGCTCTTGTCCGGACGATACGACGAAGGATTGCGCGCCGTGGATGAAGGATTGACGGTGTCCCAGGAAGCCCTCGAACGATGCGATCTCGCAGAGCTGCATCGCGTGCGCGGTGAGCTCTTGAATCGCCTCGAGCGGACGGAAGAAGCCGAGCAGAGCTACAACCTGGCGCTGGACGTCGCGCGGGAGCAAGGTGCGAGAGCGTTCGAGTTGCGCGCGGCGACCGGCCTGGCGCGCTTGATGAACACTCGCGGCAGAACCGCCGAAGCGAGAGAACTCCTCGCTCCCGTCTACGAGGCGTTGACCGAAGGCCGCGACACGCGCGATCTCATCCAAGCCGCGGAATTGTTGCGCCAGCTTGGATGAGTCGTCGGCCGGTTACTTCGCGGGTACGGGATTCACAGGCCCCGCCGAGTAGGTCTTCAGGAACTCGATGATCGCATAGCGCGCGTCGTCGGTGAGCGTTGGATAGAACGACCATTCATGGCCTGAGTTCCAGTTTCCTCTCAAGCGCGTGTCGAACTGAAACGGCGTCATGCCGACTGGCAGCGTGAACTGGGCGGGATCGATCTGAATCCCGAGTTTGACGGGATCGTATTCACGCTGTCCGGTAGGAAACGTGACGGGCCGCTCCGACGCCGGCTTCAGCAAATGGTAAATCGTCGGCACGGACCCGTTGTGCAGAAATGGCCCGGTGGCCCAGATGCCCACAAGCGTTTTGGCACGGTAGATCTTTCGACCGCGCGTGTCGTCGTACTTCTCCGACTCGAGCAGCGGCGCTCGAAATGTCGGATCCCACTGCGGACCCTTCCGGATCTGCCGCTGCTCCCATTGCGCGATCGTCGCCGGGTCGAGATTCCGGTCCTGGTAGGCCTTCTGTTTGACGCGAATAATCAAGTCGAGGGCAGCGGCCGGAAAAGTGCGGACGCTGCCATCGGCCAGCATCACCTCGCGCTCGTAATTGATCGCCGTCATCGGGTCGGTACCGACCACGGCCAAGGGGAAGAGCTGGTAGGTGCGCATCGCGCCGTCAGTCTTGAAGGTTTCGTGGCATCCGGCGCAGTGCTCGGTGAAAAGCGCTCGTCCCTGTTCAGCCTTGGCGCGGTCAATAGCAGGGAAGCCGTCCGGCCACGCCGGCGGCGTGATCTTGTACGCCAGCCCCTCGAGCTGATGCAGGTTCTCGAGGTTTACCGTGCTCTCGAACGTGGTTGCATCGACCAGCGCGCCGACGCCTAGCGCCTGTCCGATGTTGCGCTCCATCACCGAGTTCGTGTTGGCGCCCCATTGCAGCCAGCCGGTGTATTCCATCCCCCAGATGTGAGGGATGCTGACCGGGGCGTCTGCCGGCAAGCTGTTGGCGCCAATTGCGCCAAAGAGCTCGTCGCGGCCGATCCCAAACGCGTCGAGCCGTCCGTAGCCTTCCTGCGTGCTGATCAACAGCGAACGCTTGAGCGTCGGCACGTTGCGGAGCGCCTTGATTTGCGCTTCGAACAGCCCGCGGTTGCTGGTGAAGAACTGCCGGAGACGGCCGGCAAACCGTTCGTCTTGCGCTGGCTCTTCGGTCACCCCGCCCGCACGTCGCTGGCGTCGAATCTCCTTTATCCGTTCCCAGAAGCGTGAGAGGCGATGCGGCGCCCTGAGAGTAGCATCCGTTTCCGCGGCGAGGTCCTTGAGGAACTGGTTGATCAAAGCCATGTTGCCGGCGCCGTCCACGCGCATAGCGTGACCTTTGTACTGCACCTGGCCGACGTGGCAGGCCGAGCAGTTCAAGCCGATCATCTCGGCGCCCGTAATTTTCGAGCGTCCATACGACACGCCAACGGGCAATCCGTACGGATTGCCCGCGTGTTTGGCGTCCGGCAGCAGGCCATACCGTTCGATGTTCTCGAGGAACGGCCGGACTTGCACGCCTCCATTGGCGTTTGGCGTTTCGATGTCGAGCGCCAGCGCCCAGTCAACGGGATAGAGCTCGCCTCCTTCTGACAGGTGATAGAAGGAAGCCCTGTCGGTGTCGGCGAGCCCGTTCCGGCCGCCGGCGTCCGGTCCAGCGGGAAGCGGGGCGGCTTCGACAAGCGGCGGATCGTTCGGATCCACCGACCGCAGCAGCATCCCGCCCGCAAGTCCTGCCAGAAAAACGACGATGACGATCAGCGCGCCGCGATTCTTCATAGCCGTCCTTGTTGTGATTGTGCCGCTACGCAAACGTCGCGCGGGCTGTTGAACCGTTTATCGCCGCACAGGCCCGCCACGGTGTGCAGGCCGAGCATTCGATAGCTTTCGAACTGCGGTGCGTCGAACCATTGCTCGGTAGTCGACTCGTGGGGAAAGGCGGGATGCGACCTGGCGTAGTTCGCGACATCTACCGGCTCGTCACCGATCAGCGTTGGCTTCAGGTACAGCAAGATCCCATCCTCGGTCCCAGGATGCACGAGGGAATAGCGAATTGATCCGAGCGCCCAACGCCCGGGTTTGAGGTTGCCGATTTGAACGCCGTTCGGGAACTCGATGTCGATGCCAAAATCCAGGCGAATCTGACGGACGGCGGTCGCAAGATCGCCGAACGTGTACTCGCCGTCGCAACCGGCGTCGCTGACGATGATGAAGCGGCAGCGTCGGAACACCATCTCGTAGAGGCCCAGATTCTCGAAGTGGCCCCCGTCGGATAGATAAACGTATGGATTGGTGTCGGTCGTACGTCCCAGGAGCTCGTTGATCACCGGCGCGGCTCCGAACGAGGGCGCAGGCTTGTTCCACGTCGCGATCCCGGGCTCGCCGGGATTCCCCAACCACACACCCAACCGTGCGTTGAATACGGTCAGCAGGAACGTCAGGACACGTCCCGCGTTCGCTCCCATGTTCGAGCTCACTGCCGCGCCGGACGTCGTCAGCGCCTCACCAAGCGTGATGCCCGACGCGTAGGTTGAGGCCGGACGATAACCCAACTGTCGCGAACCGGCATGCAATGCCGAAATCGTGAACGAGGTGGCTTTGCGATCGGCAACGGTGAGACGGTTTTCGGCCACCAGGTTGAGCGTCGTATTCACCACATGGAGCGGCCGGCCAATCGCCTGTGTCCGATCGATCGCGATATCGTCCTCCGCGTCGAATCCAGTGAAGGCGCTGGGCCGGCGCTCGCTCGTCGATCGCGACACGCCGAGGAACGTGCGCACGAGCCGATCGCGGTACATGCCATGCAGCGAGAACTGATTGATCGCGATCACCCGGCCAAGTCCTGCGCCAACGACAAGGAGCAAGCCGAGGGCGAGTAAGTCTTCGGGCAGTGACGCGCCGGTCGGATGTCGCGTCTCGTGAAACAGCCCCAGGTCGTGGATGCCCTGTAGAAGCAGCCTGTTGCCGTCTGACACCAGAACGAGCAGCAGGACGGCCGTGGCCGGTGCGGCAAATGCCAGTGCGAGGCCTGTGATCCGCTGCCACTTTCGCGACTCTGAGGCGAACGCCGCGATCATCCGGTAGGCGGCGCCGCCAGAGATGACGGTTGCCAGGCCCAGCCCCGCGCGGCCGCTCTGGTACGTCAAGCCGAACGCCGCAATGGCAGCGTCCAGCGCCAGCGGACCGAGAATGACGATTCCGCCGACCACGAGCCATGTGATGCCGACGATGAGAATCCATGCGCTGGCGCGGGCCCACCATTCGCGATCTTCGTCGGTCATGTCGCGGCTGGCGAGTCCGATGAACACGGTGATCTGTAGGAACAGCAACAGGAATGACGTGGGAAGGTCGACCACCACGAAGATTTCGGGGAGGTGATGTGCGAGTGCGGTGAGGTGGCGATGCGCCCACCAGATCGCAAGACGCCCGAACGCGCCGGCAGCTGCGGCGGCGAACCACGTCCACGGCCGCCACCACCGGTCGCTCAGCGCACCGCCGACGAGCCACGGCACGACCATCGCGGCTGCCGAGACGAAGACCTGGAGAAACAACGATGCTTCTTCGCCGAACCGCCAGGCCCAATAGCGATGCACCGAAAATAGAAGATGTACGAGGATGACCGGCGCGAGAAACCACACCACGAAGCTGAGCGAGCCGTCGCGGCGATGACCAAGGCTCGG
>Ga0075428_100001640_pt1 | contig 23819 bp, 25 predicted proteins | sample RhiMetdeltSRZDD2_FD_75291 | JGI IMG/M metagenome (GOLD analysis project Ga0075428, IMG submission 75291) | Populus rhizosphere microbial communities from Tennessee, USA - Rhizosphere MetaG P. deltoides SRZDD2 | ecosystem: Host-associated > Plants > Roots > Rhizosphere > Soil | place: USA... | reverse complement strand
GTACGGGCTAGGCGCCGGATTCACGAAGTGCCTCCCGTCGATGATCTCGTGGCGGTTCCGATCGGCGGGGATGCGGCAGTAGTCCGCGTAGGTCCAGCGCTTCTGTGGTCGTCGTGCCGTAGCAGTCATGGTCTGGCAGGGAGACTCGTCGCATCGAAGCATAGCCTTTCCTTCGGGTAGCCGCGGGTCGTCATGACCGGCGGTGCCCATGGTCATGTGTTCGATGGGGGGTTCAGAATCCGCTGACGCTCTCGCTGGTTGCCGCCGATGCGCTGTGATGTGTGGCGACGAAGCTCTCGGGCGCCGCATCGTGCCTCCAGGTCCCGCGATGCTACCGCGTTCCTCAACGCTGCCACGGAGGCGGCAGCAGCCGCCGCTTGCCGTCCACGCTGCGCGGCACCGTGCCCGCGTCGGGCGTCTCGAAGTCGCGGTCCCAGAGCTGGCACGTCACTTCCTTGTGCCGCTGGTCGAGCCCTTCGCAGTAGTTCGTGAACATGCACCGCCGCACCTCGGCGCCGCGGCCGAGCCGCATCTTCTCCCACCAATCGGGATCGGCGAGACTCTGCCGCGCCGCGGCGACGAGGTCGGCATGGCCGTCGCGCAGGATCGCCTCGGCCTGCGCGAAGTCGCAGATGCCGCCCGAGGAGATCACGGGTGTCGTGCAGCCCGCTTTGCGCACCGCGGCGCGGATCGCCGCGGCGAGCGGCACGTTCCTTCCGAACGGCCCGCGCGCATCGCTGCGCACGGTCGGCATGCACTCGTGGCCCGACGGTCCCGTGTACGGATACGCGGCCTCACCGACGTGTGGCTGCTTCGCATCGTCGAACTTGCCGCCCTTGCTGATCGACAAGTAGTCGAAGCCAGCGCGCGCGAACGCGGCGCCGTGGCCGACCGCGTCCTCGAGGTGGCTGCCGTCCGTGATCACTTCGTCGCCGAGGAACCGCACGCCGACGCAGAAGTCCGCGCCGACGCGCGCGCGCACGGCCGCGAACACTTCGAGCGGCAGGCGCAACCGCGCCGCGGGGGAACCGCCGTAACCGTCGTCGCGCACGTTCGTTCGCGAGAGGAACGACGCCATCGTGTAGGCATGCGCGAAGTGCAGCTCGACGCCGTCGAAGCCGGCTTGCTGCGCGCGCACCGCGGCATCGGCGAACAGGGCCGGCAGCACCCTCGGCAGCTCGCGGATGTGCGGCAGGTGCAGGTCGTTCACCTCTTCGCGTTGACCGAACGCGTAGTCGCGGAACTCGCGCGCTGTGAGGATCGCGCGTAGCGCGTCGTCGTCGCAGCTCGCGAGCTGCGTGCGCAGGCTCGCGTCGTCGGCAGCGACGGCGGCACCGAAGCGCTCGCGCACGGCGTCGCGATGTCGCGCCGTGATCTCGAGGAACCGCGCGAAGAACTTCGCCTTCTCGGGACGGCGGCGGATCGCGACGAAATCGAGGATCTGCAGGAAGAGCAGCGTGCGGCTGCTGCTGCGCGCGCGCACCGTCGCGGCGAGCTCGCGCAGACCCGGCACGAAGCGGTCGTGGCCGACACGCAGCAGCGGGCCGCTCGGCACGTCGCGGATGCCGGTCGCTTCGACGACGAGCACGCCGGGAGCGCCATCGGCGAAACGGCCATACCAGTCGAGCACGTTCTTCGTCACGAAGCCGTCCTCGGTCGCGCGCCACGGCACCATCGCGGGCACCCAGGTGCGCGTCCTGGCCGTGACGGGACCCAGACGCACGGGCGAGAACAGCAGCGAGCGTGCGGCCTCGTCGGCGGTCGGCCAGTGGGCCTCGGGCACCTTGTGTCGCACGACCGGCTGCGCGTCGCCCATGGCGTCTCAGCCGCCGCGTTGCTTCGGTGGTTCGCGGAAGCCCTTCGGGGCGCGGCGCACCTCGCCCTTTGTTTCGTTGGGTCTTTTCGGTGGTTCGCGGAAGCCCTTCGGGGCGCGGCGCACCTGGCCCATCGACTGCGGTGGCTGTTCGAGACCGAGCGCATACCACTGCATCTCGAACGCCTGCATCGACATCCTCGTTCGGTTCTGCAGGCGGAGCATGTTGTCCTTCGTCGGCGCGTTGTTCGCGTCGCGCTTCAAGAACTTCGCGAGCAGAGCCTGGGCCTCGTCACTGCGCTCGAGCTTGTGCAGCATCCACGCGTACGTGTTGTGCAGCAGCGCGTGCTTCTTGTTGACCGCCGCGGCGAGATGCAGGATCTCGAAGGCGCGCTTGTGGTCGCCGTTCTTGAAGTGGATGCACGCGAGCAAGAGGCGCGCGTCCGCTGCTCGCACCGACGCGCCCTCGAGCAGATCCATCGCCTTGTCCTTCTTGCCCGAGTGGTACGCGAGCAGGCCCATCTGCGCGAGCAGCTGGCCGCGCAGCAGTGGGATCCACTTGCCCATCGGCAGCATGTCCTGCAGGCTCTGCATCGCCAGATCCCACTGGCCTGCCTGCATCTGTCTCTGCACGGCGGCCATCGCCGGCTGCAGTCGCGAGCCGAAGCGACGCGTGAAGAGGATCCAGGCGACGACGAAGAAGATCAGCGAGAAGAAGATCGCCCAGCCCCATGGCCACCAGTCGAGGAGGAAGCCGCCGAAGCCCAGGAACAGGGCCAACACACTGCAGAGGATGACGGAGTACACGCGGGTGAAGGTAACGGAGTGCCGCCCAGGATACGTCAGCGGCGCCTCGCCAGCGAACGGAACGTGATCAGCGACCGTTCGGCTGCGCCGGTGCGGCGTGCGCTGCGGCGGGCTGCTCGTCGAGCAACTGGCGCAGCGCTTCGATCTTGGCCAGCAGGATCTGCTGCTCGAGCTTCGCCTTCTCGATCGACAGCTCGACGATGCGAGCCTCGAGCTCGCGGCAACGTTGCCGCTGCGACTCGGTCTCGGCCTCGGCCTGGGTGCGCAGCGAGCGTTCCTTCTGCAGGTTGCTGCCATCGCGGTCGAGCTGCGCCTTCAGGTTCTGGTTCTCGGCCGCGAGCTGATCGGCCCGCTTCCCGACCTGGACGTGGATGTCCTGGAGCGTCTTGTACTCGGTGAACAGCAGGTTCTGCTTGGGACCCCAGTAGATCTCCGTGTCGGTGGAGGTTCGCGCGAGGTGGTCGGGCGGATCGCCGGGCTTGCGCGGCTCCGCAGCGTGGCAGCCGCACAGCAGCAGCAGTGCCAGGGTCGCAAGCCAGCGGCTCGGCGTGGGGGACATGACGGGCTTCTCTTCGGCTCGGCAGCCGGCGCGGCTGTAGTCCCGCTCGCAACGGAGCTTCGTCGCCGGCTGACTATTCCTGTTCCTTGAGCTTGAGGCGAAGGCGTTCGGTGGCGCGTGTCAGGATCTGGCTCACGCGCGACTCGGTCACGCCGAAGATCTCTCCGATCTCCTTCAAGAAGAGCTGCTCGTGGTAGTAGAGCACGACGACGTGACGGTCGGTGGCCGGCAGCTCGGCGATGGCCTTCGCGAGGCGTTCGAGGCGTTCGCGGCCGTCGGCGTGGTCGCCGGGATCGATCGTGCCGCCGTCCGCGAGGTGGTTCGACAGAGCGCTGGCGTCATCGTCGCCACCGTGCTGCTCGTCGATCGAGAGCAGGCGCGTCGTGTGCAGCGCCTGCAGGTCCTCGTCGAGCTCGAGCTCCGTGCATGACATCGCAAGGGCCAGCTCGGCGAGACTCGGCTCGCGGTCGAGCTGAGCCCTGAGCTTGCTGTTCGTGCGGTCCATCTTGCGCAAGCGGTCGCGGCGATTGCGCGGCACGGGGTCGTGCTTGCGCACTTCGTCGAGGATCGCGCCGCGGATCGCCGTGTAGGCGAACGTCTTGAACGAGGCGCCCCTGGACGGATCGTAGGTCGTGGCGGCGTGCATGAGCCCGATCACGCCGACCGAGTAGAAGTCCTCGCGGTCGAGCGAGCCGGGCATCGTGACCGGCAGCCGCGCGACGACGTAGCGGACCAGAGGCAGATACTGCTCGACGAGCCGATCGCGTTCGGCGGTCGAACGCGTGAGCTTGGTCGCGCGGGTACTCACGCGTTGCTCTCCTCGGTCGTCGGTTCCTGGCTGCCCTTTCCCAACTTCATGTCGCTTGCCCGCCGGCTCATCGGCAAGCCGCGGGGCCGGACTGAGGGCGAGCGGCCGATGTTCCGGCGGGATCGGAGCTTTCCCGAAGTCTCTGTGTGACCTGATCCGGGAATGAGCGCAGTGACTGCCGTGAACTGTCGGGTTCTTCGACGCTCACTTCGCTCCGGGCCGCAGCCGGACCATCGGCGGGGCGGGCAGGGTCGCCACGAGACCGCGCGTCATCGCCGGCAGCTCCGCGAGCACCGCCGCACAGAGGCTCCTGAGGTCCTCGAGCCCCGGCCCCTGTCCGAACAGCGCGATCGGCCGCTGTTCCGCGATGCTCAGATCGACCAAGGCGTCTTGCGCGACCCAGCCACACAGCCTGCTCTCCGAGCCGAGGAACTTCTCGACCACGGCGCCGAGCTTGCGCGCCGTTCGCATCGCCTCCTCCCTGCTGCGCACGCGGTTCACGACCAGGTGCGGCAGTGGCCGCCCGCGCAGTTGCAGCACCTTGTACAGCGCATACGTGTCCGTCAGCGCCGCTGCATCCGACGTCGTCACTGCGAGCACGAGGTTCGCGCGCTCCACGACCGAGAGTGTCGCCCGCCCGATGCCGGCGCCCGTGTCGCAGACCACGACGTCGAAGTCCTTCGCGATCTCGCCGATCGCGATCAGCGCATGGTCGAGCAGACCCTGGTCACCGCCGGCCAGAGTGGGTGACCCCGAGCGTCCGAGCAGCACCTGGATGCCGCCTGGTCCGTCGACGAGCGCTTCGCGTATCGGACAGAGGCCGGCGGCCACGTCTTCGAGATCGCGAAGGCCACCGATCCGCAGGTGTACGGCGACGTTCCCGCAACCCGGATCGAAGTCGACGAGCAGCGTGCGATAGCCGGCGCGGCACAGCAGGATCGCGAGATTCGCCGCGAGCGTCGTCTTGCCGACGCCGCCCTTGGCTCCGGCGACGGCGACCCACGGCGTCGCCGCGGGCCGCGGCAGCAACAGTCCCTTCGCCTGGGTCATGGCGCCCCCGCGGCTTCGCAGTCGAACGCGGCCTGCGCGATCGCCAGCGCATCGGCGGCGACGATGTCGGCGGGCACTTGGGGCCCGATGCAGAGGTGCGACAGCCGCAGGTCCTGCTCCACGACGGCCGCAAGGGACTCCCCTGGTGCGACGGTCTCGTCCCACTTGGTCAGACACACCGCGGCGATGCCGAGCGGTTCATAGGCGTCGAAGACAGCCCTGCAGTCGCGCGCGCGTGTGCCCGCGGCGAGACACAAGAGCGCGCTACAAGCGCCTGCACGCAGGTCGGCTTCGAGCAGCGGCATCGTCGCGCGGGCGCTGCTGCCCGTGGTGTCGACGAGAATGCGATCGCAGTCGGCGTGTTGTTGCATCGTGCGGTGCAGGTCGGCGGCGGTGACGGCCACCTCGCACGGGACGTCGATCAGATCCGCGAACGCACGCAGCTGCTCGACGGCTGCAACGCGGTAGGTGTCGAGCGTCACGAGAGCGACGCGTTCGCCGCGAGCCTTGGCTCGCGCGGCGAGTTTGGCGAGCGTCGTCGTCTTGCCGACGCCGGTCGGGCCGACGACCGCGAGCGTGCGGAACGCGCCTTCGCCGGTCTCGACGCGCGGTTCGGTGTGTACGAGCGCGCTCAAGACGCGGCTCGCGAGCGCCGGCAGCGCAGGATTGTCTGGCCGCGACAAGTCGACACGCGTGCTGATCAAGGCGCGCTCGACCGCGCGCAGCACGGCGAGGGACACACCGAACCAGGTTGCGAGCTCGGCCAGGGGCCGGAAGCCGTGTGTCCAACTCGACAGGAAACTGCTGGAACCGGCCTGGTCGCGCTTGCGATGCGCTGGCCGGCGGGCCGTCAGCACGAGGTAGCCGGTCCGGGTCTGCTTCGTCTCGACGACGAGAGCATCGGGCCCGCATTCGCGGGTCACTCGGTCGAGGGCCTCCGGCAAGGTCCGGGCTTCGATTCGTTCGAGCAGCATGAGTTCTCCTGTTGGCGCGTTCGCGACGGAAAGCGGTGGCTCAGACGCGCGCGCGCAGCAGCGTTCTGAAGTCGTCGAGGCCATGGCTGCGCGCGGCCGGGACTTCCGGCGACCGGAGCCTCGGCATCGGCAGCGGCCGAATCTCGTCGACGCCTGCCGGGACGGGGCCACTCTCGAGCAGCACGAGTCCACGCTCGTGTTCCCCGACGAGCAGGATGCGGTCGTCGAACTCGATCGCGTGCACGGACTGTTGCGCTGACAACCGCAGCGTCTGTCGCAGCGTCACGAGCTTCGGTCCGAGCGCCGGCTGACCGCGCTGCCGCAGCCGCGGCACGAGTCCGCCGGCGCCGAGCACGACGAAGCCGAGCAGCACGAGGCCGACCAGCGCGGCGGTCATCTGCCAGAGGTCAGGCCAGCTCCAAGCGGGCGCCGTGGACTGCATCGACAGCGGGCCGAGGATGACGAGCGCGGCCACGAGTGGGGGGAACAGGAGCCATTTGGGGATCGCTTTCATGGGTGGGTTCACTTCTCCCTCAGCACCCGACGTGCCAGGCGCTGAACCACCAGATGTTGTGCCGAGCCGCGCGCAGCAGCGGACCGCCGCGGTGTCAGGCGCAACATTCGTCGCTGGATCGTACGACGATGCGGCGCGCCCACTGGAGGCGCACGCTACGTTGATCGAGCCATGGCTCGCACCGCGTTCGACGAACTCGTGCACCGCATCAACAACCTTCTCGGCACGATCGAGATCCAGGCCGAACTGGCTCGCAGCGAAGGCACGCTGCCTGCCCACGTGAATGCCGTGGCGCACATCGTCGAGTCGGCAAACCGAACGCGGGAGGACGTCGTGCGCCTGCGCGCTGCGGCCGAGCAGTCGACAGACTGCTGAGCCGGTCGATCAAGCTGTCGGCACGGCGCGAGGCAAGGGAGGCAGGATCGAGCCGAGCTTCAGCGAGAGATCCGCCTCCTCGCAGGGAAACCCGAGGATCACGTCCGCATGGGACATGAACGCCATCACCACGCGCTGGCGCGAAGGCTGGTGGATCAGCAGCACGACCCTCGTGGAGCTGGACAGCTCCTTGATCCGGCGACACCAATCGAAGCGCCGATCCTCGCCGGGCGGCACGTCGAGCAGCACGACTTCGTTCTTGTGCGCGGCGGGGTTCGGGATCTCGCCGCGGCCGTGCCGCCGCAGGTCGAAGCCGATGCGCCGGCAGCTGCGCCGCAGCGTCGAGAACACTTCGGGCTGGAGCACGAACGCCGCGATCGTGCCGCGGATCGGCGCCGCTGGGATGCTCTCGAACCCCTCGTCGTCCTTGGCCTGAGCACTCGCGCTGATCGCCGCGCCGCGCGCATCTGGTGCGACGTCGTGTGACTCGAGCGGAGCCTTGTTCCAGGCCTCGGCCGTGGCGCGATCGACGACGAGCCTGCCGATCGACTCGGGATGTTCACCGACCTTCAGCTTGAAGCTGAACACCACGAGCGGCTCGGTGCTGAACAGACCCTTGTCGAGACCAGGCTGCACGACGCCGTGATCCTGCATGCGCACGTCGATGTTGCCGAGCTGCTCGCGCAGCACGTTGCCGAAACCCGCGAACAGTACGTTGCCGAGCTCGCCGAAGGCCTGCGCGTCTTCGGTCTCGAACGTGGATCTCGTGCGGCGCTCCGCGATGACTTCGTCGGTTGCCAGCATCAGATGCCCGGCCATCGCGACGGCATCCGGCAGATCGAACAGCGCGTAGAGCACCCTGCCGGCGAAGCCCTTTTCCATCATGCCGCGTGCGAGCGCGCAGGGCTTCTCGATCCCCGCGACGAGCGACGCGACTTCGATCATCTCGGGCTCGAGCGCTTCGACGACGATCTCGCGTCCGACCAGCGGTCCCAGAGATCCGCTGATCGATCCGCCGAGCATCGCGAAGAGCCGCTTGAGTTCCTCGCCAGTTCCCTGCTTGAGAGTTGTGCCCGACATTGCTAGCGCGGCGTCGTTTGGTCCGATCGTCGTGACCCGCCTGTCACTTCAGGAAGGGTTCGATGGTGCTCTGGATGGTTTCGGGGGTGAATGGCTTCTCGAGGTTGCCCTCGTCGACATCGGCGAGGATCAAGTCGAACGTGCGCGACTCGATGGCCCTGCTGAGTGCAATCGCACTGTTGCGTTCGATGGCATCGCGCGACTCGGTCGATCCTGCGTCCGCGATGCCGGCGTGCCCGATGCGCCGCATCATGGGCTTCCGGATGCTTGCCGAGTCGTCGACGGTGAGGATGTGCATGGCCAAGATGCGCAGGCTCGGGCTATCGGCCGCAGAGGAGCGCGGGATTCAGTGGTTTTGCGGCCAATCGGCTCCGACGGCGATGCGCGCGCGCATCCGCTGCCATGGCCGTGTTGGCGTCGAGGCGGGCGAGGGATCCCTCGAGCGAGCCCCACGCGACGACTTCGATCAGCCGACCACGTTCTGGGGCCGATCCATCTGGGCTTTCAGTCGCGCCATGACGTTGCTGTGGATCTGGCAGACGCGCGACTCGGTCAGCTCCATGATCTCGCCGATCTCGCGCATCGTCAGCCCCTCGTAGTAGTACATGAGGATGATCAGGCGCTCCTTCTTGGTCAGGCTGCCCGTGATCGTCTCGAGCGCGTCGTGCTGCTGGATCGTGTCGACGGGATCCACCGACTTGCGGTCGGCGAGGATCTCGACCTTCTCCATCTCCTTCTCCTCGTCACCGTCGTCCCACTTCTCGGAGAGCGAGAAGATCGTCTTGGCGTTGGCCTCGGCCTCGTGCGATTGGAGCTCTTCGAGAGTGATGCCGAGCGTCGCGGCGATCTCGGCCTGGTTCGGCGCGCGGCCGAGCTCGCCTTCGAGCTGTCGGATGGCGCGGTCGAGCCGATGCGCCTTGAGTCGCACGAGGCGTGGCACCCAGTCCTGCGAGCGAAGCTCGTCGAGGATCGAACCGCGGATGCGTGTCGTGCAGTAGGTCTTGAACTTGATCCCGCGCGAGAGATCGAAGCCGTTGATCGCGTCCATCAGGCCAAACGTGCCGGCCGAGCTCAGGTCGTCGAGCTCGATCGACTTCGGCAGCGTCTGCAGCACGCGCTCCGCGATGGCCCGCACCAGCGGCATGTGGTATTCGATGAGCGTGTTGCGCAGGTTCTCGTCGCGCGTCCGCTTGTAGGTCTTCCAGATCACCTCGAGATCCACTTCTGACACGGCGGCGTTCTGGCTCGGCTGCGCTGCAGTCGTGCTGCGTGGATTCCGGGTCTCGCGTGTCAGTGCCTTGAGGCGCGGGGTGGGGGTTGCCGGGCGGGAGGACGTGGGGAGCGCAGCGGACTTTGCCATGATCAAGACTCCAGCGGAGCTGTTGCTGAGGACGGGAGGAAAGGAATCGGAGCCGACCGCGGCGTGCGGTTGGCGGTGTTCGACGCGGTCGGCAAGCGCGTCGTCTGGCGGAGCCATTCCTGGATTCCCTTCCCCTCGACACCTCGACCCAGCTCTTGGTGGCTGGGCGTCGGGTGGCTGGAGTCGACCGCGGGTTGCGAGGCTGGAGCCGTACTGAGTCTGTCAGCGAACCGACCGGCGAACCGATCGGCGAACACGGCGGGAGCGATAGCGAACCCTCGCTTCATTTCGGGAACCAGGCTGCCATTACCGGCGGGAACCGGCTGAAGGCCCTATGGCTTTGCGTCACCGACTTTCGTCGGGTTTGCCTTTTCGAGAAGCACTGCTGAGCTCTCTCTACTCTGAGAACTCAGCAACCAAAAGAACGACAGTGGCCCATGATCGGCGCGAGCTCTGCGCCGGTTGAGTTGTTTCTTGAGAGAAACTCACAAGTCGCCACATCACATGCGCTTGTGAATGCAGAAAAACACCTGCCCCGGCGGGAGCCTAGCGCACCGGCACCAGCGCCTCGACACGGTGGGGGCTGAGACGGTCGCGGCCTTTCAGGAAGCACAACTCGACCACTACGGCGCACGCAGCGACCTTGCCACCGCAGCCTTCGATCAGCTTGCACGCTGCGCCCATGGTGCCGCCGGTCGCCAGCAGGTCGTCGACCAGCAGGACCCGTTCGCCGGGTTGGATCGCATCCTGGTGCATCTCGATCGCGTCGGTGCCGTACTCGAGCACGTACTCGACGCGGTTCGTCTTCCAAGGCAGCTTGCCGGGCTTGCGCAACGGGAAGAAGCCGACTCCGAGCCGCATGGCCAGCGGGACGCCGAACAAGAAGCCCCTGGACTCGACGGCGCCGACCTTGTCCACGCGGCCGAAGTCGAATGCCGCGAGGCGACTGACGGCGACCACCATCGCTTTCGGTGATGCCAGGAGCGGCGTGATGTCCTTGAACACGATGCCCGGCTTCGGGAAGTCGGGCACGTCGCGCAAGAACTTCGCTAGGTCCATGTGGCTATCCTGCCGCGGCAGCCGAGAAAGCGCGAGGGTTGCGCCCCCCTCACTTCTTCGGCGTGCCGGGGGCGGCAGATGCGGCGGCGCCGCTGCGTTCGCGCTCGGTACCGGACAGCACGCGGGCTCCGGGAATGTTGCTCACGTCGGGCTGATCCTCGGTGATCGGGCGCTGCGGCTCACGGCCCTCGATCGCCTTGGCGGGTTGCTGCGACCGGCCAGGTGCCTGCGTCCGGGCAAGTGGCTGCCGCTCCAGCGGAGGGGCAGCAGAGGTCGTGCCGACCTGTGCGGCGGCGCCGCTGCGTTCGCGTTCGGTGCCGGACAGCACGCGGGCTCCGGGAATGTTGCTCAGGTCGGGCTGATCCGCCGTGATGGGGCGCTGTGGCTCGCGACCCTCGATGGCCCGCGCCGGTTGCGGCGTCCGGGCAGTTGGCTGGCCTGGCGTCACACCAGGGCTCGCCTTGCGGGCACCGGGCGTCCGCCGTTTCTCGGGCAGCTTGCGCGTTGGCGCGGCGCGGTTGGACGGACGAACCGCTGGCGCGGACGCCGGGGCCGTCTGGGCCGCCGCGGCGCTGGCATCCGTCAACAGCACGTTGCCGAGTGCCTCACGGTTGCTGTCCAGCCAGGTGCCGAGCAGGCGCGAAGCGATGAACAGCGGCGAGACGCAGAGCGGGCCGGCGGCCGCGATCTGCACCCACACGTAGGTTTTCACGATTTCCATCGTGAACCAGATCACGAGCGCGGCGGGCACGAACAGCCCGCAGGCCACACCGGCGATCCCGCAGTAGGACTTCCCGCCTCGGGTAACGCCACGCAGCAGCCTGACCGGGGACAGCGCAGTCCAGTCGCCACGCAACGTCCGGAACGACCAGGCGAGCGGCACGAAGAACGCGCCGATCAGCAGAGGTGGCAGCGAGGTCGCGATCGGGGCCCCGAGAGCGAGGGCGAGCACCCCCGGCCCGAGCAGCGGCGTGAAGACGACCAGTACGTCCAGCGCGAAACGGCGCGCGTCGAGGACGATCTGCTGGTACGAGGGCAGCGGTGGCACGTCGCCGACGCCTTCGCTGCTGGCGATCAGGATCTGTCGCCCCATGGCTCCCATGACCGCGAGCACGCAGAGACCTGGCACCACGGTGACCGCGGCGAGCATCCATCCTCCGCCCGTGAGGATGCCACCGGCAACCATCAGCGGCGGGAACGCCAGCGTCGTCACCAGCACGATCATCGGCATGTGTTGGTGGAACAGATACTGCCACGCGTCGATGACGTGATCACCGAGCGTGTAACCCGGGTGCGCGGTGTCGGCGGAGGTGCTCTTCTCCGTCCTGGCCATCCGGGCGGCCGCAGCGTTGTTTTGACCCTTCTTGGGGTTCACGAGACCCTGGCGCCTCAGACGATGCTCGACCGTCTTGAGCACGTGCGGGTTCACGATCTTCCCGAGACAACGAAGGGCCTCTTCGTTGTGGCCGAGCTCGGCGCTCACCAGTGCGAGGTCCTTCCAGAGTTCGTCGGACTCGAGGCCGCGCTCGATCGCCCGGTGGATGCTCGCATATCGCTGTTCCGGTGACTCAGCGGTCGGAGTGGCATGACTTTCAACTTCCACGGATCTCTCCTTTTCTGTCGGACTTTCGGACACTGCGGCGAGCCATTCATCGGCTCGGAGGGCCGTGGTCTTGACCCCCGCCTGTCCCATGCCAGGATCTCGTCGCGGCCCGCGCGGGGCCCGACGCGGCAAGCGTGCTGGTCCTCGCCATGCGATCGGCATTTCGCGCGCCGCGGGTGCAGCCGCTCTGCCCCTGCGGGGGCGCAGCCGGGCGCCAACAGGATGCGGCCGGGCGATCCCTTGCCCGCGCGATGGCCAGAGCCGAGACTGAGGCGTTCCTCATGAAGGTCTTCCTCTGCCGCCCGCGCGGGTTCTGTGCCGGCGTCGAACGCGCGATCGAGACGGTCGAACGCGCGATCGCCAAGTTCGGCCGTCCCGTCTACGTCCGCCACGAGATCGTGCACAACAAGATCGTCGTGAGGGACCTCGAACAGAAGGGCGCGATCTTCGTCGACGACCTCGCCGAGGTGCCCCCGGGCAGCCACGTCATCTTCAGTGCCCACGGCGTCGCGCCTACGGTCTTCGCCCAGGCCGGCCGCCTGCAGCTGCATGCGATCGATGCGACCTGTCCACTCGTTACCAAGGTGCACGTCGAAGCGCGCCGCTTCGCCGACAAGGGCATGACGATCCTCCTGATCGGTCACGCCGATCACGTCGAAGTCGAAGGCGTGGTCGGAGAGGCTCCCGAACAGACCATCGTCGTGGCCACGCCCGAGGAAGCAGAACGAGTGCAGGTACCGGACCCCAAGCGCATCGCCGTGCTCACGCAGACGACCCTCAGCGTCGACGAGGCCATGCGGGTCCTGCACGTGCTCAGGCGCCGGTTCCCGAACCTCGCGACGCCGCGCAAGGAGGACATCTGCTACGCGACGACGAATCGCCAGATGGCGGTCAAGAACCTGCGTGGCAAGGTCGACGTGTGGGTCGTGATCGGCGATCGCATGAGCAGCAACAGCAACCGGCTGCGCGAGATCGCGGCCGAGTCCGGTGTCCCGGCGCGCCTCGTGCTCGGTGCTGCCGAAGTGCAGCGCGAGTGGTTCGAAGGCGTCGCCAACGTCGGGATCACTTCGGGAGCGAGCACCCCCGAGAGCAGCGTCTCGGCCGTCGTGGAACGCCTGCGCGGTTTCGGTGCCACTTCGGTCGAGGAGATCGACGGCATCCCGGAGATGATCGAGTTCATGCTGCCTCACGAGGTGCGTTGACGCGATGCGGGTCGCGCTCGGCCAGATCGACACGACCGTCGGCGACTTCGCCGGCAACAGCGCGAAGATCGTCGAGTACGCCGAGCAGGCGGCTTCCCGCGGCGCCGAGGTCGCGGTCTTCCCCGAGCTCGCGATCTGCGGTTACCCACCCGAAGACCTGCTGCTGAGCAGCGGCTTCCGGCAGGCGCACGACGAAGCGCTCGCGCAGCTGAGCCGGCGCGTCCCGCGCAGCCTCGACATCCTCGTCGGTTGTCTGACCGAGAACGCGGCCGCAGCGGCGCAGGGAGGCCGTCCGCTGCACAACGCGGTCGCGTTGCTGCAGCGCGGCGAACACCGGATCGTCGCCAAGAAGTGCCTCTTGCCGACCTACGACGTGTTCGACGAGTCGCGTTATTTCGAGCCGTGGCGCACGCCGGAGACCAACATCGTGACGCTGCGCGGCCGGCGTGTCGGGATCGTGGTCTGTGAGGACGGCTGGAACGACGAACACTTCTTCGATCGCCGCAGCTACGCGACGGACCCCGTCGAGCGCGTCGTGCGCGCGGGCGCCGAGATCGTCGTGAACCTAAGCGCGAGCCCGTGGGCGGCCGGAAAAGAGGTGTTCCGACATCGCATGGTCGCGGCGGCAGCGGCGCGGCACGGCGTGCCGATGATCTACGTCAACATGGTCGGCGGCGACGTCGAACTGCAGTTCGACGGTGGTTCGCTGGCCGTGAAGTCGACGGGCGTTGCCTGCCAGCCCGTCGCGTTCCGCGAGGCCCTCGTGCTCGTGGACACGGAGGCCCCGTGGACCGAGACGCCACTGCGCCAGCCGATCGAAGCGATGCAGCACGCTGCGATCGTGCAGGGCATCGCGGCCTACCTGCGCAAGTTCGGCTTCCAACGCGTCGTCGTCGGCCTGTCGGGCGGCATCGATTCGGCGCTCGTCGCGACGCTGGCGGCCGATGCGCTCGGGCCCGCGAACGTGATGGGTATCGCGATGCCATCGAGCCACAGCAGCGAGCACAGCCTCGCCGACGCGCGCCAGCTCGCGCACAACCTCGGCATCGGCTTCCAGGTGTTGCCGATCGAATCGCTGCAGGTGACCTTTGCCGACGTGCTGAAGCCCGTGTTCGCAGGCACCGCAGCGGGCATCGCCGAGGAGAACCTGCAGGCGCGCATCCGCGGCGCGCTGCTGATGGCGTATGCGAACAAGCACGGCCACCTCGTGCTTGCCACCGGCAACAAGAGCGAATGCGCGGTCGGTTACTGCACGATCTACGGCGACACGAACGGGGCGCTCGCGCCGATCGCCGACCTCTGGAAGACGGAGGTCTGGGCCTTGAGCCGATGGCTGAACCGCGACTCGGAACGCATTCCGCGGCGCTCGATCGAGAAGGCGCCGTCCGCCGAGCTGCGGCCCGGCCAGCTCGACACCGACAGCCTGCCTCCGTATCTGGAGCTCGATCCGGTGCTGCGTTGCCTCGTCGAAGACAACCTGACGGTCGAGGAAACGGCGGCGCGCACGGGCATGACGCGCGCGCGCGTCGCCGAGTCAGCGGCCAAGGTGCATGCCGCGGAATGGAAGCGCAGCCAGTATCCGCCGACGCTCAAGGTCAGCGATCGCTGCTGGGCCGGGCGGCGCATGCCCGTGGCACACCGATACCGCGAGCAATAGCGGCGACGTTCCTGGGAGGTGCAGCTCACGTCTTGCGCTTGCGCAGGTTGTCGAGCACGCGTCGCAGCGCATCGCTGGCCTGCTCCTCGAGGTCCCGCTGCAGCACCTTCTGCAGCAGATCGCCGATGTCGGGCAGCGCGAGCGATGGCGAGTCCACGGTTCCCCTGAGACGTGCCGCCGGCAGCGCGCCGCCGGCAACCTGCAGCATGCGTTCGCCGTCGCGGTGGCCGCGCAGCAGCGCACCGAGCTCGAAGCCGAGGTCGAGCTGACCGTCGAGCCGCGTCACGCCCGAGACGCCGATCTGCTTGCCCTTTCGCAGCCACTTCGCCGCGCGCATCGCGATCGCACCGCGCTCGAGGCGGAACGGGGCCTCGAAGCTGTCGATCGCGAGCGTGCCCGCGTCACCGGGCTCGCCTGCGAGCTCGCCGAACGGCGCGAGCAGACCGGCCAGCGCAGGTGCCGGCGTCACCGTTGCCCCGCGCAGGCCCAGCGTGCCACTGCCGGCCCATTCATCGAGCAGATGCAGCCAGTTCTGGCCCGGAGCGGCGCAGGCCGGGCCTTGCAGCGCGAGTTGCAGATCACACTGGCCCGAGAGATCGGGCACGCCGGAGTCGAGGCCCGCGAACATCGGCACCAGGTAGCGCATCACTTCGACGCCGGCAGGCTGCAGTTGGCCGCCGCTCCAGCGCATCGCGAACGCACTCGGCCATCGCTCGCCCCGCAGATCGATCTGCAAGCCCAGCGTTACGGCGCCGCGGTCGAGCACCGCCTCGCTGACGTCGAAGCGGAACTGTCGATCGCGCAGGCTGCCGGTGCCCTCGAGCTTGCCGAGCAAGAGACCGGCGACCGCGATCGTTTCGGCGGTCACGTGCACAGTCGCGGCGCAGTGCTCGAGCAGTCCGCCGAGCTTCCCGTCGAGCTTGGATGGGTCGAAGGTCCGAGGAATGCCGATCTCGCCGTGCACCTTGCTGCCCGTGCCTTCGAGCCAGCCCGGCACGGGACCCCCGAGTGCTGAGAGCGCATCGACATCGAGCTCGTAGGCGAACGCGAGCGCGTCGGGGCTGGGCCGCACCGGCGCCGCTGTCGTCGCCGCGAGACCGCGCAGATGAAACCAGCCGAGATCGATCGCGAGTCGGTCGGCGTCGACGACTTGCCAGCTGGTGCCCGAGCGGCGCAGGCGCAGCACCGGCGTCAGCGTCCAGCGTTCGCTGTGCACGTCCATGCCAGCCACGAGGTCGCCGGACACGCGCGGGCCGAACACCGACAGGCTGCCGTCGATGGTGATCAGTTCGGGGCGGGGCTGTCGCACCGTCATGGCGCCGTTCGCGACGCCGGCGAGACCGGTCACCTGGCCCGGGAACAGCGCGGTCAGCAGCGGCTCGTAGCGGCCAAGGTCGAGGCCCGCGGTGCTCAGCACCGCGTCGACAGCCCCGGTGCCGGCGTCGACGGCGACCTCCAGACCCAGCCTGCCGAGCTCGACCCCGGACGTGATCGGCATCAGCTTCGTGTCGAGATCCACCGCCACACGCTGCGAGTCGAACCCTTTCTTCACGCTGCAGACGATGTCGGAGAGCGACTCGAGCAGTTCGCCCTCGCGTCGGAACTGCAGCACGGACTCGCGCGCCTGCAGATGCAAGCGCCACGCACCGAGGTCGCGTCGCCCCTTCGCCAGGGACACCTCGCGACCGTGGCCCGAGCCGAATCGAAGGCGGAACAGGCGCTCGAAGTTCGTCGTGCCGTCGGCGTCTTGTTCGACGTAGATCTCGAGGTTGTCGACGACCGCGTCGAGCCCGAATCTCCCACGCAGCATCGGCAGCAGCGACAGATCCGCGGCCGCGCGCTTGCAGCGCAAGCACGGCCGCTCCGGCGCGAACCCCGGTGGGTTGCCGATTTCGAGGCCCACCACGGCCAGACCCGTGAACCAGGAGAAGCCGAGCTGACCGATGCGGCACGGCACGCCGAGCTCACGACGCAGCTGCGCTTCGATCTGTTCGCGCACTGCATCGATGGCGATGGCGTGAGGAGCTGCGAGCACGAGACCGAGCAGCGCGACGAGCACGACAAAAGCCGTGCGCCACCACCGCCGCCGCTTCCGTGGCATGGGGGGGACCGTCGTCGGGTCGGTTCGCGGAGAGCTGACTTCCATGCGTGGCCCCATCATGCCGAAAAGGCGCCTTGATGAGGCACGAGGAAACGCACGCGACATCGTTGCTCGAGCGAGTCGATCTCGTCTTGGCCACCCGTCTCGCCAATGCGTCCGACAACCACGAACCGCTCGCAACCTCGCAAATCCTCCTCGACGAGGTCCGGCGGCCGTCGCCGGGCGATGCGGCCTTCATGGCGGGACTGCTGCGGCTGCGCGGGTTCGTCGTCGAGGAACAGGACGCCAGGGACGTGGTCGAAGGACGCCCGGGGCGTCTTTCCCCAACCACGCAGGAGCACCGCCTGCTGCTCGGCATGCGGGAGTGCCTGCGGCTCACGCGCGAACGTGCTCTGGCGGGCATGCCGCCTGACGGCTGGTTCCTCGTCGATCTCTTCAAGACGATGACGCGAGACCTGCCGCGCTTCCGCAACATCGATCTTCGCCGCGGGCCACCTTGGGACGCGATGCTCCACGTGTCCCATCCAACGCCGGACCAGCTGCGCTTCCTGATCGACCGTTTCGACCTCACACACTGCTACCGCGATGTCGCCCCCGCGTTCCATGCGCTGCATCCGGTGCGGCAGGGGTTCCGGTTGTTGTGGCGGTTCCTGCGCATCGCTCCGTTCTCGGACTTCAACGCGATCATCGCCTGGCTCGGCATGAATGCGTGGCTGCAGACGAAGGGGTATCCGCTGCTCAGCGCGCACGACGAGGATCGGCAGTTCCTGGCACGCCTCGCGAACGGGCCGCCGCCGACCAAGATCCTGCCACTCGAGTCGCGCCTGTTGTCGGCGGTCGGCGTTTCCGACTGAGCATCAGCCGCGACCACCGCCGTCGATCAGCGGATGGCGCGCACGATCGCCAACGGCACCGCGAACCGGCCATCCAGCACGAGACGTTCGAAGTCGATGCCGGTCAGCACGCCCTCGTGAACCTCGGCAGAGTCGACGCGCACGCGCCGCCCCATGAGCCCGAGCCGGTCGCGGAACACCGCCTCGAGGCCAGCGTGCCGGCGCAGCGTCAGGTCGCGCAACAGGGTCTCGATCTGGATCGCGATCGCGACGAGCAGAGCGCCGCGATCGACTTCGTGTCCTGTCGCCACCGCGAGCGAACACGCAACCGTCTCGAGGTCGGGTGGGAAGCGCACGCGGTTGCAGTTCACGCCGATGCCGATCAGGTAGGTGTCGGGGTTCCCGACGCCCGCATCGATCAACACCCCGGACAACTTGCGTCCGTCGAGGAACACGTCGTTCGGCCACTTGATCGTGAGCCGTCGCCCCGCGAATGGCTGGCAGGCCTGCAGGACGGCCACGGGCACGGCTGCGGGCAAGGCCAGTGGCTGCGGCAGCGGCGCCGTCACGCGGAACGTCACCGCGAGGTCTGCCCCGGGTTCGTCGTGCCATTCCCGCCTCTGCCGGCCGCGACCGCGAGTCTGATGGTCGGCCCAGTAGACGGCATCGCCGTCCTGCGTGTCGGCGGCGGCGAGCTCTTGTGTCGAGACACACGACACCACGTGCACGAGGCGGCAAAAGCGCGTGCGTTCGCACAACAGGGTCTCGATCCGGGCGTCCTCGGGCATGCGGCGGAAGGCCCACATCATCGTCGATTGAAGTTGCGCGTCCAATTCGGTCGATGGTGTGGAGGCGTTGGACGGTGTGGTCCACGCAGGCAAAGGAAACGATGACGAAGAACCAGGGGCCCACGCTTCCGTCGGCCGTCCCCCAGCGCCCGGGAATGCGGAGCATTCCGACGCGCATCCGCGACCTTCGCGAGCCCCTGGTGCCCCCGCTCGTGATCGAGCCGGCCGCCGGACAGGAGCAGGTCGCGGTCCGCGAGGCCCTGGGTGAGCTCGATGGCAAGGTGGCCGAGGTCCACCGCAGCGTCGCCGAGGCGTATCTGGTGCAGGGCCAATACGAACGGGCCCTGCCGCACCTCGAGGCCGCGGTGGCCTTCGGCGCGGCCGAGCCGGAGCTCCAGATGCAGCTCGGCTTCGTGCGCTACGTGACGGGCAACGACGCCAGTGCGATCGACGCGTTCAACGCGGTGTTGATCGCCGACGGCAACAGCTGCGAAGCGTGGTTCAACCTCGGCATGGTCCTGTTCGGCCAGAGCCAGTACACGGAGGCCGAAGACTGCTTCCGCCGGTCGAGCGAGATCCAGCCCGAAGATGCGCAGACGTGGAACAACCGCGGCGTCTGTCTGTGGAAGATGCACCGCGTCGCGGATGCCAAGGTCTGCTTCCTGAAGGCGCTCGAACTCGATCCGAACCAGGCCGACGCGGCGTTCAACCTCGGCAACGGGCACTGAGCGCGCGGCGGCGGTTCGCGATCAGCCGGGGATGATCCCGTCCCAGCCTTCCTTGAGCGTGCAGGTGACCTGCAGCGCGTTGTTCACGCCGGTCGGTGTGCGGGTCAGGTTGGCCTGGCTCAGCTGATCGAGCGCGAACTCGTAGAGGCGATCGAGGTCGCGAGAGACCTCGCCGCCGGCGGCGTGGTCGAGGCTCGCGCGCAACTCGCCGAGGATGCCCATCGCGCGACTCAGCGATCGTCCGACTCCCGCGGAACGCGCGGTCTTGCTGTCGGCGAGGCCGGCGCGGCTCGTCTCGAGGTGCTTGATTGCACCGTCGTAGAGCAGCTTGATCAGCTTTTCGGGAGACGCGGTGAGGACGGCGTTGCGGTGGCGGGTGACGGCGGCTCGTGGGTAGGCCAAGTCGGGTTTCCTCGTGTATCTGGTTCCTCGGCACGCTCAGCCGAGCAGGCGCTGCGCCGAACGCGGCAGCGCATTGGCCTGCGACAACAACGCGATGCTGGCCTGTTGCAGGATCGAGTCGCGTGTGCGTCGAGCGGTCTCGCACGCGACAGCGACGTCCCGGATGCGGGATTCGGCGGTGCTGTGGTTCTCGTCGGTGATCAGCAGCGTGTGGATCGCCGCATCGATGTCCAGCACACGGTTCGATCCGGCGAGGCGGCCGCGGCGGTCAGGATCGCGGGCCCGAACGGTGCTCGGCCTCGTGGTGAGTTCGCGCCGCGAGGACAGGAACGAGCTGACCTCGTCGAGGGCGTCTTCGGCCGTCTGGACCAGGCAAGCAGAATCGTCTGTGTCGTGCTGGACGTTCTCGATCGAGCGGATCTGCGCGCGGAGTCGTTCCGCGAACGCGTCCGCGCCAGTGGAGAAGCGCAGGCCCGCCGACAGACGACGGAAGCTCCGGCCCGGGCGTTGCTCGACGCGCGCCTGCTGCGCGTGGGGGGAGACGACGTTCGCGTGGACTCGTAGACCCATGACCTTCCGATCCGCCGGGGATGCCCCGCGGAAACAGTGAGATTGATGATCCGGAGAAGGACGCCGGCCCTTGAGCGGCCGGTGCGGCACGTGGCACAGGGGCCGGCCGGCACAGACCGGATTCCCGTCATTTCTCGCGAACTGCCCAAAAGGTCGACGGCCGTACGCGCCGAAAGACCCCATGGCAAGGTCATCCACCGTTCCTGCCCGCCGGATCGTTCCGGCTGGCGCGAAAACTGACACGAGGTCGGCACATGAAGAACCTCCGATTCCCCGGACTCCCCCGCGTCCTGATCGTCGACGACGAAGAAGGTGTGCGCGAAGGCCTGCGCCAGATGCTGCAGCGCGAAGGTCTGCAAGTCGAGACTGCCGGCACCGCCGAGGACGGCGTGCGTCGCGTCGAAGCGAGCAGCTTCGACATCATCTTCCTGGACCTCAATCTGCCCGGCGACGACGGTCTGTCGATGCTCGGCAGGCTGCGGCAGACCACGCCGCCGGCCGACGTGGTCATCCTGACGGGTTATGGCACCGTGGCGAACACGGTCGAGGCGATGCGCAAGGGAGCCAGCGACGTAGTCGAGAAGCCGTTCTCGTCCGATCGCATCCTCGCGGTCGCGCGGCGCGTGCTCGAGACGAGACAGCTCAGGAACGAGCTCTGCTGGCTCCAGGATCGCGTTCGCGAGCTGACTGCCACCGAGCTCGTCGGGCTGTCGCCGGCGATCCGCGACGTGCAGACCCGGATCGACCAGGTCTGTCACGCGCCCGACACGACGGTGCTCGTGACCGGTCAGAGCGGCACGGGCAAGGAGCTCGTCGCGCGTTGCATCCACGAGCGCAGCGCGCGGCGCCATGGGCCGTTCGTCGCGGTCAACTGCGCCGCGCTGACCGAAGCGCTGCTCGAAGCCGAGCTGTTCGGCTACGAGCCCGGCGCGTTTACGGGTGCCTCGAGGGACGGCAAGGACGGACTGTTCGCCGTCGCCTCGGGCGGCACGTTGTTCCTCGACGAGATCGCGGAGATGAAGACGACGCTGCAGGCAAAGCTTCTGCGGGTGTTGCAAGAACGGACGTTCCGCAGGGTCGGCGGCGTGCAGGACGTGCCGGCGGATGTCCGCATCGTCGCGAGCACCAACCGCGACCTGCGTCAGATGGTGCCGTCCGGCGCGTTCCGCGAAGACCTGTTCTATCGCCTCAACGTGATGACGGTGCACGTGCCGCCGCTGCGCGAGCGCGCCGCCGACATCCCGCTGCTGTCGCACTTCTTCCTCGACCAGATCGGCCGGCAGATGGGCAAGGCCCTGTCGGGTTTCACGGAAGAAGCGATGGAGACGCTGTGTGAATACACGTGGCCCGGCAACGTGCGCGAGATGCGCAACGCGATCGAGCACGCCTGCATCGTCTGCTCGACCGGAATGATCGACGAACCGCACCTGCCGACCTTCACGGGTGGCATGCCCGACGGCAGCGACCAGATCGATCGCACGGCCGTCGTGCTCGCGGGGGCCGACCGCTCGATCCGCGCGCTCGAGAGCCAACTCGTCGCGAAGGTGCTCGACGACACGCAGTGGAACATCAGCCGGGCCGCGGCGATCCTCGGGATCAACCGGACGACGCTCTACAACAAGATCCGCGTCTACGAGCTCGGCAAGCGGCCGCTGCGTTCGAAGGTGGTCGTGTGAGCCCGATCGAGGCCGGGCACCTTCCCGGGTTGCTCGGCCACGAGCTGCGCAATCCGCTCGCGGCCGCGATGACCCGCGTCACGCTCGCACGCGAAATGGTCGATGCCGGTGATCCGCGCGTGCCCGTGCTCGACGGCGCGCTGCGCGATCTCGAGCGCATGACCAGCATCCTCGATGGTTGGCTCGCCATCGCGCGAACGGGCTACCCGCAGCAGGGCGCGATCGGCGTCGCAGAACTGCTCTCTGCCGTCGCGTCGCGTCACGGTGCCGAGGTCGTCTGCTGCGCCGCGGAAGCTTCAGTGCAGGGCAACCGCGCGTTGCTCGAACGGGCGCTCGACAACCTCTGCGAGAATGCGCTCCAGGCCGGCGCGCAGACGATCCGCATCGCAGCCCAGAGCGACCAGGCCGAGGTCGACATCCACGTCGAAGACGACGGATCGGGTGTCGTGCGCGATTGCGCCGAGAAGATCTTCGAAGCCGGATGGTCGACGAACGGCAGCGCGGGCCTCGGCCTCTACGCGGTTGCGACGACGGTCAAGGTGCTCTCGGGTCGCATCCGCTGTGTGCCGCTGACCCGCGGCACGCGCTTCACGATCACGTTGCCGCGCGCCGCGGCGCGCCCAGCGCGGGCATGAAGTGTCTCCTGGTCGACGACGAGCCGGGCATCCGCGAGGGCCTGGCCGCGCTGCTGCGCCGCAAGGGACACGAGGTGCGCACGGCCGGGACCTGCGCGGATGCCGGCCGCGCGATCGCGGTCTCGAGCTTCGACGTCGTCGTCACCGACTGGCGGCTGTCCGACGGAATCGCGGCCCAGTTCCTCGCCGACTGCCCATGGCCCGTCGTTGCGATCAGCGGCCATCCCGAGGAGGTCGCAGGACATCGCGCCGTTCGTCTCGTGCTGCAGAAGCCCGTGTCAACCTCGCGGCTGCTCGAGGTGTTGGCGTCCCTGCAGAGTCATTCGAGTCCTGGCACGACGCCCGATCGGTCGGTTCCGGTCGACGTCCAGCGCGTGATCGACGGCCTGCGTGCGCTGCTGCCGCCTCACACCGCGATCGAAGTCCTCGACGATGGCGCCGTGCTGCTGCTGCAGGCGGACCTGCCCCGCGATTTCGCGGCTGCCGGGCTAGACGCGCTCGGCGGCGACCTGCAGGTGCTGCCGCACGACGGCCGGCGGCGCGTGCGGCTGCGGTTGTGCCGCGACGGCAGGCCCGACCTCTCCGTGCCCGTGACTTCGCCGGAGGCGCCCTGGCCCGAGGTGCCCGAACTGGCTGTCGATTTTCACGGCACGTCGCTGTCACCGGTGCAACTCGCGGCTTGCTTGCTGCGAAAACGCGAGTTCACAGCGGCCGGACGCCGCGTCCATTTCCTGAACGTCCCGGAAACGCTGGCTTCCTGGGCGATGGATCAGGGAATGGCCGATGACATGCCGATGAGAGAGAAGGTCGGACCCCGCTTGCCGGCGGTTTTCGCCGACCTCTGGAGCCAGACGTGACCGAAGACCAGGGCGACAAGACGAAGGCACAAGCCACGGATGCCACGCATGTGCCTGCCGCGGACGAGACGCCGCTCCCAGACCTGATGTCTGTTGCGGATGACGTTGCGAACAAGGCCCCTGGCACCGCGACGAGGAAGCGGGACCTCGCGGGGCAGGCAATCGCGGCGGCCGAGCAAGCACTCGCGGAAGGCGAACAGGCCCTTGCCAGCGCGCAGGCCGAGCTCTTCCAGGAGGAGCACAGGACGCGGCGCGGCAGCCGGCGTGAGCTCACGCTGCGCGTGCTGCTCGCGGCCAACGTGCTCGCGATGATCGTGGTGGCTGCGTGGCCCGCGCCGGCGCCGCGCACTGTCTCGCCGAACGACACC
>Ga0075428_100001639_pt1 | contig 23829 bp, 33 predicted proteins | sample RhiMetdeltSRZDD2_FD_75291 | JGI IMG/M metagenome (GOLD analysis project Ga0075428, IMG submission 75291) | Populus rhizosphere microbial communities from Tennessee, USA - Rhizosphere MetaG P. deltoides SRZDD2 | ecosystem: Host-associated > Plants > Roots > Rhizosphere > Soil | place: USA... | reverse complement strand
AACGCCAGCGGCTTGGTCCAAACGGCTCTATCGAGAGTGACCCGGCGAGTGAACGTCGAGCTCAATGCGTGCGTCCGTACGCCAGGTCACTCCCGATAGAGTCGTACCGTCACTCGTTACGTATCAACTCTCGCCACGGCATCTCCTATAATCGCAGCCACTTGCTGTGGCTCTCACTCCGGGCACGCGCCTCGGCCCGTATCAGATCACCGCCCAAATTGGGGTGGGCGGCATGGGGGAGGTGTGGTGCGCCACCGACACTCACCTGTGTCGGCAGGTCGCAATCAAAATCCTCCCCGACGCATTTGCGCAGGATCCGGACCGGCTCGCACGCTTCGAACGCGAAGCGAAGACGCTGGCGTCCCTGAATCACCCGAACATCGCCATCATTCACGGTCTTGAAAAGGCCGATGGCATCCGTGCACTGGTGATGGAGCTGGTCGAGGGACCGACGCTCGCCGACCGAATTGCGCAAGGCCCAATCCCAATCGATGAAGCACTGCCGATCGCGAGGCAGATCGCCGAGGCGTTAGAAGCTGCGCACGAGCAGGGGATCATCCACCGCGATCTCAAACCTGCCAACGTGAAGGTCCGCGAGAACGGTACGGTCAAAGTGTTGGACTTCGGACTGGCGAAGGCGATGGAGCCCGCGGCCGTGATGTCGCCGGGACTGTCGCAATCGCCGACCATCACCACACCAACGATGACGCAGGCGGGTTTGATTCTGGGCACGGCCGCTTACATGAGCCCGGAGCAAGCTCGGGGTAAGACGGTGGACAAACGTGCCGACATCTGGGCGTTTGGGGTCTTGGTCTATGAGCTTGTTACTGGGATCCGGCCGTTCAAGGGAGAGGACGTGTCGGAAACGCTCGCATCGGTGATCAAGGAGGAGCCGCCGTGGGACGCGGTGCCGCTGCGGTTCCGGCGGCTGATCAAGGACTGTCTGGAGAAGAATCCTACGAAGCGGCTGCGGGATATCGGGGATGTGTGGCGACTGATCGAGGACGCTCCGCAGGTTGAAACAGCTGACACGCGACACCGTCTGCTGCCATGGCTCGCTGGCGGGATCGCGGTAATCACAGGGCTCGTCCTCGCGCTGGTCGCGGTGATCCATTTCAGGGAGCGACCGTCGTCATCGGAGCCTGTGCGCTTCCAGATCGCACTACCAGAGGACATTTCCCTGAGTGCGCTCGGCGGCTTTGCGGTCTCGCCTGATGGCCGCAATCTCGTGTTCGCGGCAGTCGGCCCGGACAACATCAATCGTCTGTGGCTTCGTGTGCTCAGCTCGCTTGAGGTCAAACCACTGGAGGGCACTGAGAACGCGATCGGCCAGGGAGTGTTCTGGTCTCCTGACAGCCGATTCGTCGCATTCAACGCATCCGGCAGATTGAAGATGATCGCCATCACAGGCGGTCCGGCGCAAACGATCTGTGATGTGAAAGGCGTTGTCGCAGGCGGCTCCTGGAACCGCGATGGTGTGATCATCTTCGGGAACAACCCTGGAGTGATCATGCGCGTTGACGCGACCGGAGGCGTTGCAACACCGGTGACGGCGGGATCGCCTCAGGAAATACTGCACATCCTGCCGAAGTTCCTTCCGGACGGACGCCATTTCATCTACCTGCGGATCACGAGCCCCGATGACAAGACGGGCGTATACATCGGGTCGCTTGACAGCCAGCCTGAAGCGCAAACCACGACTCCATTGCTGTTGACTCACTTCGAAGTGGCGTTTGTTCCGGAGGTTGGCTCGGGTGCAGGGCATCTCCTCTTTCGGCGCGAGGGCACGCTGATGGCGCAGCCCTTTGATGACCGCACTCTGTCTTTGTCTGGTGAGGCGACTCCCATTGCTGATCGACTCGGGTCGTTTCTGTCCAACGGGTTCTTCTCGGCATCCAGCGAGGATGTGCTCGTGTATAAGACTGGCGGAGCCAGTCAGGAGTCGCAGCTCACCTGGGTCGACCGCGACGGCAACGTCGTTGGAACCGTCGGCGAACCGTACATGTACACCGATGTGGCGCTCTCGAACAAAGGCACGCAAGCCGCGGTATCGAGATATGACATTGACTCGGGACTGGGCGATGTGTGGCTTGTCGACCTGGCGACAGCTGCCAGCACGCGGTTCACTTTCGGCCGGAGGTTCAGTGGAGCGCCGGTGTGGTCGCCAGACGATACGCGGATTGTCTTCCCGTCAACGCGCGACGGTCCCGGTACGGATCTCTATGTGAAGCCGACCAATGGTGCAGGGGAACAGGTCCCGCTGCTGACCACGCCCGACTTTCTAGGCGCTCCCACAAGCTGGTCCCGCAACGGCGTTCTATTGGTTCGCGGTACGGATCCAAAGACGAAGGACGATCTGTTGACCCTCCTGACAAAAGGCGATCGTTCGTTGCCTCCGCTGGCTGGTCAGAAGAGCGAGTCCGCAGGCTTAGGACGGTTCCTCACGTCCGACTTCAACGAACGGCAAGGAAGGTTTTCACCCGACGGCCGTTTTGTCGCCTATCAATCGGACGAGACTGGGCGCGACGAAGTCTACGTCCGCGAGTTTTCAACCGATTTCAGCGGTCGCAGGTGGGGCCCGGTATCACAAAGTGGCGGCAGGTCACCGCACTGGCGAGCCGACGGTCGAGAACTGTTTTACCTTTCGGCCGATGGGACGATCATGGCCGTGGATGTGACAGCCGTCTCAGGCTTTCAGTGGAGTAGGGCTAAGGGGCTCTTCAAGCTCGTGTCCGTGTCGGCGGGGTTCGGCGTGTGGGATGTCGCTCCGGACGGAAAACGCTTCTTGGTGGCGGCACCGGCGCGTCAGAACGACGCCAAAACACCGTTGGACGTGGTGCTCAACTGGCGGGCGGCATTGATGAAGTAGCCGAACTGGGATGGCGCACAAGCAGACGACCCGCTGCCGCGCGAATCGCTGGTTCCCGTTGACAACAGAGGCTTGGCGATTGCTCCCGAGTGGTTGCCCAGTGTTTTTCGATTCGACGAGAACCAGGTCGGAAGTCACTGCGCCGTGGCTCATTACCTAACCCCCTGATTCACCGCATCCCCGTATAATCACGGCGGTTTCGACCGATTACCGTGTCATTAACTCCTGGCACACGCCTTGGCCCCTATGAAGTCACCGCCCAGATCGGTGTCGGCGGCATGGGAGAGGTATACCGCGCCACCGACACGAACCTCGCCCGCCAGGTGGCCATCAAAGTGCTGCCTGAAGCCGTGGCCTCCGACACCGAGCGGCTGGCCCGCTTCGACCGTGAAGCCAAGACGCTGGCCTCACTGAACCATCCCAACATCGCGCAGATTTACGGCTTGGAGAAGACCGACAGTATCCGTGCAATCGTGATGGAACTGGTCGAGGGGCCGACGCTTGCCGATCGGATCGCGCAAGGGCCGATTCTCGTGGATGAGGCACTGTCCATCGCGAAACAGATCGCCGACGCGCTCGAAGCCGCGCACGAGCAAGGCATCATCCACCGCGATCTGAAACCGGCCAACATCAAGATCACCGCGGCCGGCGTCGTGAAGGTGCTCGATTTTGGACTCGCGAAGGCCGTCGTCGGCGAGACGACCAGCGCCGATCTGTCCCAGTCGCCGACGCTGACGGTGAACGGCACTCGCGATGGCGTCATCCTCGGCACGGCCGCGTACATGAGCCCGGAGCAGGCAAAGGGACGTGCAGCCGACAAGCGGAGCGACATCTGGGCGTTCGGCTGCGTACTGTATGAGATGCTGACCGGGCGGCGCGCCTTTGAGGGGCAGGACGTTGCCGACGTCCTGGCGCGCATTCTCGAGCGCGACCCGGACTTCAAGGCGCTGCCCGCGACCGTTCCACCAGTGGTCCGGCGTCTGCTGCGGCGTGCCTTGGAAAAGAACCCCAGAGACCGTCTCGCCGCCGCCGCTGACGCGCGTCTCGACCTCGAAGAGGTGCTCGCGGGCAGGGACGCGAGCATCGATGCTGTCAAACACGCCGATGTCGTCCGGCGGCACCGCGTGCTTGCGTACGGCGCAGCCGTTCTAGCCGGCGCTGCACTGGTCTCTGTGCCGTTTGCACTGGCGCTGCGCAGCACGTCACGCACCGACGATGCTCGCGTGTTCACGTCCTCGATTCTTGCGCCGGCGAATACGCACTTCGTTTTCCCCATTCCTGCCTCATCCATGGCCGTCGCGCCGGACGGTCGCCACGTGGCGTTCGTGGCGGCTGGTGACGATGGTGTGCGGCGGTTGTGGGTTCGGAATCTCGAAACGGGCGCGAGCCGGATGCTGGCGGGTACGGACAATGCCGCCGACCCGTTCTGGTCCGCCGACAGCGAGTCGGTCGGTTTCATGAGCGCCACAATTAGCCGCCCGGCCCAGTTGAAGACGGTCGCCCTTCGCGGCGGTGCACCGCTCACGGTTGGCGGGCTGGGGCGGTCGGCCCCAACGTGGAATCGTGAGGGGATTATTTTGTTCACCGGCGCCGATAGTGGCCACATCTACCAGATTCCAGCCTCCGGCGGCGGAGCGTCCAGCCCGGTTACGAAGGTCGATGTCGCGCGTGGCGAGACCGAACACTGGTATCCGGTGTTCCTGCCTGACGGTCGCCACTTCCTCTTCCTGGCGGTCGGAACTCAAACGAACCCGCTCGAACCCAACGGCATCTTCGTCGGCTCGGTCGATTCGGTCGAGCGCACGCTGCTCGTTCCCGGCGGCTCGAATGCCCAGTATGCGAACGGGCACCTGCTGTTCCTCCGTGGGCAGACACTGTTCGCGCAGCGGTTCGACCCGGACACGCTCCAACTCTCCGGCAGTCCGGTGCCGCTCGCCGAAAAGCTCTTGACCGGTGGTGGCACCGGTCGCACCGGCGCGTTTTCGGCGTCCGACACCGTCCTCGTCTACCGCACGGGTGAAGGCGTTCTGGTCTCGCGGCTTGCGTGGTACGACCGCAGCGGCAGACTCATCCGGGTCCTCGGGGACGAGGCCGAGTACAACCACCTCGACCTGTCGCCCGACGGTTCACGACTGGCGGTTAGCATCGTCGATCCGGTCAGCCGGACCCGCGACATCTGGTGGTACGACGTTGAACGTGGAGTCCGCTCGCGGATCACGTCGATGTCAGGTGACGCATTCCGCCCCGTATGGATGAGTGGCGGCCGCGAGATCCTCTTTACCAGATCCCGGCTCCGACAGGGTTTACGCGCCCTGCTCGATCGGAACAGGACGGTCTGGGACATCTATCGCAGAGCACTGGTAGCCACCTCCGACGAGGTGATCCTGGCAGACGAGTTTCGCAAATTGCCTACTGCCGTACGGCACGATAACCGGTTCGCCCTGTTCATGACCGATCGGGACATGACGGGTCCAGATACGGACATCGGGGTGCTGCCGCTTGGCGGCGGGGCTCCCGTCCTTATCCAGAGTCCATTCTCCGAAGGAGAAGCGGTCTTCTCGCCGGACGGCCGATGGATCGCCTACCACGTCGAGACCAGACCAGGCCGGTTCGAGGTGTACATCATGCCATTCGGGCGCGCGGGAGAACGTATCCCGGTCTCCTCTGCCGGTGGCGCGTTCCCGCGATGGAGCGGTGACGGCACCGAGCTGTTCTACGCCGGGCCCAACAACGAGGTGATCGCAGTCGCCGTATCGCTGAATGGCTTAGCAGTCAGAATCGGCACTCCGCGGGCGCTGTTCGAAGCCCGGCCGAATGTGAATGCGTATCCATGGTTCGATGTGTCACCTAATGGACAGCAGATCGTCGTCAACGAACTCCCCGAAGAAGAAGTGTTGGCGCCGCTCACAGTGGTTGTGAACTGGGCAGCACTGGTGAAGCCATGACCTGGGGCTCCGACGCAACGATCGGGTGCCATTGAAAACCCTCGACGTGCTGGGCCCGGGCCGGCCGTGGGCGAAGTCGCCCTCGACAGTCGCCAGCGCTGGCTTTCCGGCCAGGCGAGCAGCCTCATCAAGAGTGTTGATCCTGCCCATTTATGAAATGAGTTCCTAGCCTAGGCTCCAGACTGCGTGCGCATTACTCCCGCAAAGTCGGCAAGTGTTTTTCGATTCGACGGCACCCAGGTCGGAAGTCACTGCGTCGTTTCTCGCGACTTACGCCAGTCAGGGGCTTAACAAGTTGGTCTAACTTTTGGCGACACGATTTTCGATTCGCGGGGCGAACGGGTGAGCGTCATTAGACGCTGCGCGCAGTGACCAGGTCAGCGGAACGTGACCGAATACGCAGTAGAGCGCGAATCCACGCGCAGTAGAGGCAGACATTAGCGTCGCTCCTCATGACGCTGCACACGGCTATATAGCCGACGGTCGACGGGTGTGCCAATCTGTCGCGTGTTCGTACGCGATTGCGGCTCGCAGTACCATTTGCTCATCGAATGCGCGGCCGACGAACTGCAGGCCAATTGGGAATCCCTCGTCAGAAAATCCACACGGGACCGAAATGGCGGGTAGTCCGAGAACGTCGAATGGCGCTGAGTAACGAAGCGCGTCGTCAAAGGTCGTCGCTCGGCCAGCAATCGGCGGCCACTCTCCAAACGGCCGACGCTCGAATGCATATGATGGACAGACCAGGACATCCACGTCCTTGGTGGCGTGCGCGTATTGCTTCTGGATCACTCGGCGGTGCTGCGTCGCTCGAATGTAGTCGACGGCAGGGACAAGTTCACCCGGCGACCTGCCAGGTCAGATCATCCCCCGTGAATTCTGCCGGGTGCTTACGCCACAACTCGCCCATGCCCGCCGAGAACTCAGGGGATAAGGCGTACACGAGCGCCAATAACTCGTCAATGGACGGAATCGTCACCTCACGAATCGCGGCACCACGGGATTCCAGCAGTCTGACCGCGCGATCGACACGATCTAAAACGGCCGGTTGACCGAACCCGCTGAACGTGCGGTCAACTCCGATACGCAGTTTGCCACCCGGCGTCCTCAGTCCTTCTGCGTAGTTTGGGACCGGCTTGCGGATCGTCGTCTGATCACCGAGTGTATGCCCGGCCAAAACCCCCAGAGCGATAGCGGCGTCCTCGACTAAGCGCGTTAATGGACCGCAGTGATCGAACGTGTACGCGCGCGGAAAGATGCCATCAAGGCTGACGCGACCGAACGTCGGCTTCAGCCCCACCACGCCACACACGGCGGCTGGGATTCGAATCGAACCGCCGTTATCCGTTCCGACCGACAAGGGCACCAGACCCGCCGCCACCATCGCGCCAGAGCCGCCACTCGATCCCCCCGCGGAAAACTCCAGATTCCAAGGCGTTCTGATCTTGCCGAAATCTGGATTGTCGCCTGATTCCCCACTGGCGAACTTGTTCATGTTCGCCTTGCCCATGAGAATGGCACCGGCCGATTTGAGGCGCCGTGCTACGGCTGCGTCGGTTTGCGGAACGTTGGTCAGCATGAACTTGGCCCCCGCCGTTGTGCGAACGCCGGCGGTTGCGATGTGGTCCTTGAGGCTGATCGGCATTCCGTGCAGCGGGCCAAGGTCCTGACGACGCCGGAGGGCGTCATCAGCAGCGCGTGCGTGTTTTAGAGCCTGATCCGGCAGGAATGTGATGTACGAATTCAGCTTCGGATCGAGCTTCTGCGCGCGGTCGATCGCGATCCGCACGATCTCTCTTCGGATGATATTTCGCGGCGACGAAGTCTGGTCCCGAGTTCACGCAGCGACGCGAACGCGATGTCGTCACTCAATGTCTACCTCGGGATCAAACACCAGCGAGGGCTGGACATTAGGATCGACGTTGCCATGAAATCGCATTGTAGCGAGCATCTTTCGAATAGAGGCAGCTTGGCCCGGCTTCAGCGCGACGCCGGTGAGTTCGCGGGTAAGCAGTTCGATATCGCCGTCGGCTACTGCCGCCGACTTTTCGGTCTTCTGCGAGCACCCGTGGCCGGAGAACACCGCCCCGGCTAGGGCCGCACAGCGGAACAGGTCTCGTCGGTTCATCTTTACCTTCATCTTCAAACCGGCAGCGAGTAGCAGCGCGAAAGTCCGAGAGCGCACTTTGACCGAATGCTCTGTCGGTCTCGCGAAACGGTCGTTAGTCTCTACGACGCTCAACCGAATATCAACCGGCTAGAAGTACCCGAAGTTGTCCGCCGGTGTCGACCGCAAATCGGGACACGGCGCCGCTTGCGTCACCTGCATCGACGACGCCTACCCTTGCCCACTCTTACCGGACGCTATGGCCGAACGTGGGCGTGTACAGCGGATCTTACGCCCACAGCTGAAGAAACTACGAACGACGGCTACAGATCGCTTCCGACGCTGCCGGATCGGCGTCGGTGACGACGTGTCGGTCTCCGCGGCTCGATCATCGTCCTTGGCGATACTCGACGGGTGAGCGTACTGAACCGTCAGCGAATCGCCTTCGAGAGTTGAATGGGTGCCGACGCTGCGGCCCTGAAACTCGAACAGGAACATGATCACGCGGTTTGCGTGCTGGTACGCTCCACGAAACAAACCGGGTCCGTACTGGCTAGGCGGGTACTGCAGCTCGAACGCGCGGTCGCGGATCTGTAGGACGTGGCGTTCCTCGTGCGTCGAAATCGTCAGCGCCCACTGATACGCATCGTAGTTCTGTCGCTCCACGAGGCGGCTGCGAAGATCGTCCTTCGTTGTCCGCACGTACTGGAGCAGCTTCAGAGAAGGGCGCTGTGGCAGTAGAAATCGCGTCGGCCGCCACCATAAATGACCCCGGCCAGCGCCGGGGGTGCGCGTAGGCCCTTTGATTCGCCGGCGGGATCAAGCGACGATCGGCGTCATAGGCACACGGTCTGGCGCCGCCCGGCGCATCGGCTGCTTCTTCACGTAGGTCAGCGATCGCCACAGCCATTCGAATGGGCCGAACAGAAAATACTTCAGCCAGATCGGGCTCGTAATCAATTGAAACACCCAGATGGCGAAAACCACGTAGTAGAGCTGATGCCGCGCGAGTCGGCCATAGAGGCCAAAGCCGAATCCGTAGAATACGAAGGCGCAGATGATCGATTGCGCCAGGTAATTGGAAAGCGCCATCTGCCCCACCGCGGCCAGCGATCGTTGCAGCCACGGCAGCCACCCCGCTCGCGCAAACAGCAGGAGTGCGCCCAGATACCCCGCGGTCATCGCCAGACGTCCGAGATCGTAGGTCCACCCTGAGCGCAGGAACGCCAACACAGAAAACTGCCCATCCATCACGATGCGGAGCTCGTAGTAGTTGACAGCGAGGCCGACGCCGTAGCCGATCCCGACCATCGCCGCGTACACGCGCCTCGGGCTGCGCAGCCTCAGCACGCCCAACTTGAACAGCGCCATACCGCCGAGCATCAGCGAGAACACGTCGAAGAAGTAGCGGTAGTTGAACCACGACTGCATGTACGCGCTGACGGGCGCTTGAAACAACAGGACGTCGACATACGATCCACGGTGGGCCTCGATGTTCTTGTTCAAACGGCGGGCATCGGGCTTCTGCTCGCCTTCGAACTCCTTCCAGGCATCGATGTCCCCGCGCTGCTCTTCGGTCAGCGCCGCGCCGGTGGCGGCGAGCGCTTGCGCGGCCGACGCCTTCTGCCACTTCTCGTTCGCGTTGTAGGAATCCAGCACACCCCAAAGCGCAAGAATCACCAATCCGCCCGCGGCCATGGTCAGGAGCGGTCGCGCCGCCAACTTGCGCAGCGGATACAGGAACAATCCCGCGAGGCCGTAGGAGAAGAGGATCTCGCCCGTCCAGAGCAACACGTAGGAGTGGATCACGCCGAACACGATCAGCCACAGTGACCGACGGTGGTAAATGTCGGCCACGTCGGTGCGGCCGCTTGTTTCGAGACGGGAGGTGAGTAGGATCACTCCGGCGCCGAACAGGATCGAGAACAACGCTCTCTGGGTGCCCTCGAACAACATGGTCGTGGTGATCCAGGCCCAGAGGTTCAGCCCGGTTGCGCCGCCCGCAACCGTCGGATCGGCGTACGCCCTCGGCAGGCCAAAGCTCGTGATGTTCATGAGCAGGATGCCGAACAGCGCGACCCCGCGAATCATGTCGAGATGATGAAGACGGTCCTTGCCTTGAACCGGAACGGCGGCGGCATCTGACATGGTCGCTCCTGGAGACTGAGGACTATAGCGCTTCCTCGAGAACTTGCCATCAGGATGGTCTGCCGCCCCATCTGCCTTTTGCCATGCTCGTCCTGCTCATCTCGGCTGGCCATCATCCTACCCTGGAGGCGCAGGCGCAGGTGGAGGCGACCTCCCAGTTACGCACGGCGAGCGTGCCCTCACTGGGTGACCTCGTCAGCCCGCAGATAAAGGTTAGCCGTAAGATCGAGGACCGATCAGAGGACGTTATTAGGATTGAGGTGTGTGTGGCGATTACGGTTTGGCCACCGCTGCCCCAGTTCATGCGAGCTTCGACGCGACCGCCTTAATCGACGGTGAGGACTGGCCTCCGGGGCGAAGTTGTCGATGAGGAGTTCGTGGAAGTCATCGATGCGTTCGACGGGGATCCAGCCGTGTTCCGTATTCAGGGTTTCGCCCACCTGATGCCGCGTCTCACACAGCTCGCAGAGATCCACGTATTCGATCTTCGCGTGGCCCTTCGTGAGGATGCTGCGAGCGCCACCGCCCGTACGCACGGGAGGCACATGTTCGACCACTCGGACGAGACACCCGCATGGGAATCGGCATTCCCCGCCCACTGGGATAGAACCAATCTCAAGGGTCAACGGATTCACAGGGCCATTTATATCAGCCCGCACGCTCCGAGCGGTACTTTTCTTAAAGTGCTTGTCTTAAGTCTTTTGACAGCTTGAGTCGCCATGTAGCCGCAGAACGTTTGGTCGTGATCCTACCGATTCGGTTAGCTCGCGCTTACACCCACCGCATCGCTTCAACATGTTGCTTGGTCTCCTTTCGAGATCGTGTTCCACGCCAGCTCCTGCACACTGTGCATCCGCCGCGCATCACGCCGGCTCCTCCCCTGCTGGCGCCGAATCGATGAGAGGCGCTGCATACTTCTTCCGGGTGTGCGGACACGACCCATACGCACTCTTGGCGAGGTTGCAATTGTGGCAAAGGACCTGCAGGCCAGGAGGAAATCCGTTCTGCTTCAACCAGCGATAGAAACTCGCGCCGGCGCCGATCGTGTTTCGATGCCTCGCTCCGTCCCCATCGATGTGATCCAACGCGAGAAACGGCACGCGGTCCTGGCCACAACAAGCACACCGCATGGTGCCCCCGCTGTAATGAGCCAGCACCTCGAGGCGCAAGCGCTCGCCGCCTGCCTTCACGCTGCGGTACGAACACGGTTTGCACCAGGACGACATGCGCTGACGCTTCGGGACTCGCGGGAACTCGCCGAGGGGCTTAATCACTCCACAGCGTGTGCAGCGCTTCACGCCACTGGGCCCCAATGTAGTGTCCAGCGCCACCTGCGGAATGCGTAACGGGTGGGCGGACCTCCCCACCTCCAGGGCGTCTAATGCCTTCGCACAACTGAAGGCATCCAGTCCTTCTGGACGTGCCACCAGAAACAGTTCATGTGACAGTACCGTGGAGAGTCCCGTTCGGCTCGGGTGCGGGTCGTGCAGGAGCTGACCGCCAAACGCCACGACCACATGCGGGACGTCCCGCACAGAGAGACCCTGCGAGAGATGCAGGACACGTGGGACTTCCCAACTGCCAGCCGTGCAGCTCATGAAGGTCACGCCATACAGTTCGGTGAGCCATGTGTTCATGCGATCCCACCAGCCCTCGCCAGAGTCGCCCGGGAAATGCGGCACGGCGTCGAGCGGCAACCGAAGCACTGTCGCCAGCGCCGCCTGCAGACAGTTACTCGTGGGCTCACCGAACTCCGGTCCACGCCCCAGAATGGTCTGCGTTACCCCGACAAGACCCAAGTCGGTCAACTGGATCTTGCGGCTAGACCCACTCTCTCGTTGTCGCTTTGGCCGGCGGCTGTTCTGCACGGACACGTCGCCGCTGTGTACGGACTTGCGCGATGTCGTGTCAGACGGAGGCCCTGAGTGGCAGTCCGAGAGCGCAGCGTGCAGAACGACCCGCGGCTCAGTGTCCTGGCCAACATGGTCACCCAGTCCCGGCTGCGGCGTCGTCTCGCGATCGGCGATTTCCGGCATCGAGATCGACGGGGCATTAATTGAACAGTGTGCAGGTGGGGGAATCCTCTGCGCCCGCGACTTCTGCTGCGCCTTCTTGAACTCCAGCATGTCATGCACCTGACCTTTACCACACCTCCGCGCTATCGACCTCGCTGATCGTCCGTTCCACGCCAGCCGCCCATACCGTGCCAATTCGATCCAGAGTGACCCGCCGATACGACGGCGTTCGCAGAGCCGGGTTCCTATCCGGGTGGAAGTTAGAGAACAGAAATATAGAGTGGGGTGAAAGTCTTGGGACATCAGGGGACACTGGGACGTGCCGACCTCTATCTCACGCTGCCCTGCAGTGGTGGGCTGGGCGGCTCGGGCGGAGGAGGATCGATTCGACGGTGCTCCATCGTCTTGTCGTGGTTATCGCAGAAGCCCTCCAGTAGCTGCGTGTCAGGCAGCAGTATCAGCCGCGTATTCACTGTCCACGGCTTCACAAAAGCCCTCGAGTCATCAATCGTGATAGACCACTCCATGTTGCCGAAGCCGGTCCTCCGAAACCGCTCTACTACACGAAGAGCGTCACTGTGGGGGCGAGCTTTCCGAGTATCCAGCCAACCGCGATCCCTGAACCCGGCAGTCTCAACCACAAACGTATCGCCATCCCATCGCCCGACTGAGTATCCCAACCACGTCGGCTCAGCATCCTTGGGCAGTGGTCGTCCATCCGTGAATACCTGACGAAACAGCGGACCAGGAATCGCTTCATGTAAGCCCGGATTTCCGATTTGGCCGTGATACCGTGTCGCCAGGACGTGTCGCCACGCCCCGAATTTCGCGGGTTCCGACGCAACGAACCCCTACGGAGGGAGACACCCAGTGGGTGAATTACAGCAGGAGCCGTTTCAGCTCACGTTCAATGGCTTTCTGAAGGTCGCGTTCCAGGGATCACGCGTCACCTCCGACGCGGGCCTCATTCTGGTGCGCGAGTTGGATGAACGCCTGGGACTGGAGGCGCTGATCTGCGAGCACCTGAAGGACTCCCGACAGGGGTTGAACCGACAGTTCAGCCTGACGGATCTTTTTCGGCAGTCGGTTTACAGCCGGCTCGCTGGCTACGAAGACCTCAACGACGCGGAGCGGCTCGCGGCCGACCCCACCTTTCGTCTGATCGGATCGCCGAAGATCTGGGACCGCGGTGCAGCGCTGACCTCGACGTTGCATTGGTTCGAGACCGAACTGTTGACGCGAGAGCGGAGAATCTCGTCGGGCTGATGGCCGTGAACCGCGAGCTACTCGCGCAGGCCGAAGAGCCGACGCGCGCCGACCGGATCGTGCTTGACATGGATTCGAGCGAGAGCCCAGTACACGGAGCGCAGGAAGGGAGCGCGTATAACGGGCACTTCGAGTCCGTCTGCTACCACCCGCTATTTCTCTTCAATGAGCATGGCGACTGCTTGGGCGCGACGCTGCGGCCAGGTAACGTGCATAGCGCCGAGGACTGGGACGACCTCCTCGTGCCGGAGATTGAACGGCAGCAGGCGGAGGGCAAGTGCGTGGCGTTCCGCGCGGACGCGGCGTTCGCCAAGCCGGAGATCTACGACGCGCTCGAACAGCGCGACGTGGAGTATGCCATCCGCATCCCGGCGAACAAGAGCTTGGAGCTGGAGATCGAGGACATCCTGTTTCGCCCACGGGGACGGCCGAGCCGAAAGCCCTCGGTGCGGTACAAGAGTTTCCGGTATCAGGCAGAGAGCTGGGCCACGCCCAGACGGATCGTCGCCAAGGTCGAACACCATCTAGGCGAGCTGTTCCCCCGCGTCGGCTTCATCGTGACGAACCTACGCCTGCCCAGCCGCGCGGTCGTGCGGTTCTACAACAAGCGAGGCACCGCCGAGCAATGGATCAAGGAGGGCAAGCAGGCCGCGCATTGGACGAGGCTGTCGTGTCACCGATTCCGAGCGAACGAGGTCCGACTGCAGTTGAGCGTCCTGGCCTATAACCTCGGGAACCTGTGGCGCCGGCTGGTGCTGCCGAAGCGGATCGACACGTGGTCGCTGACGAGCCTGCAACAACGATTGGTGAAGACCGGCGGTCGCCTGATCAAGCACGCCCGGTACTATTGGCTCCTGCTGGCGGAGAGCCATTTAACCCGGCGGCTGTTCGGGGCGATGCTCCGGCGGATCTGGGCGCTGCCGGTTCCGACGGGCTGACGGGCGACGGCCGACCGAGGGAATCCAGCGAAGGAAAGGCACAACAGCGGAGAGGTGTTCGAGACAATGCCCGGAAACGCGCCATTCTCCCCACCGAATTCATGTCATAGCGAGCCGCTGTCGAGCCTTTATGACGCACGGAGGGATGGGAGAAGAATGTTGTCGCAGCTGGCGTCTGCGGGTGTAGCCTGTTGCCGATCTTTAGCGGCCAAAACGGAAATCCCGGCGGGGGAGGCCCTGGCTGCCCCTTCAGGCGGTCGAGCGCCCCGAGGTGGTGGTGCTGATACTGAAATCGTAGTAGCGCGTGCGATAGGAGGCAGCAATGACGAAAACCCAATTCCGTGAGTTTTTGTTCGGAGCGAAACACCTTGCCGGACTTCTGGTCGCAGCAGCTACGGTCGCCGTACTCCTTTTCATGGAAGTTGGTGCCGTTGGACAAGAAGTTGATGCCGTTAAACACAGTGTGTCGGCGCTGCCGTCGACTCCGCAGGCGCCGGGATATAACCCGACGACCCCAGCAAAAGTTGCGCTGGGAAGGCTGCTGTTCTGGGACCCGCTTTTGTCGGGACCCCAAGACGTAGCCTGCGCGACGTGCCATCATCCCCAAAACGGCTATGCGGAGGACCGCGACCTGTCGCTCGGCGTGACGGGCATCGGCCTGGGCCGCTTCCGGCGGCAGGCGCCCGGCAGTTCGATTCCGATCGTCAAACGCAATAGTCCGACGGTTCTGAACGTTGCTTTCAACGGCATCGATGAATCGGGCCGCTATGACCCGGCGAACGCACCGATGTTCTGGGACATGCGAAAAAAGAGCCTCGAATCGCAGGCGCTCGAACCGCTCAAGTCGCTTGAGGAAATGCGAGAAAACACCTACCCGGAGGATGAGGCTGTCGCGAGAGTGGTGGCGAAGCTCCAGGCCAACGCCGAGTACCAGAGCCTGTTCGCCGGGGCCTTCGGCAGTGAACAGCCGGTCAACGCGGAAAACCTAGGCAGGGCGATAGCGGCGTTCATGCGGTCGCTGCTGGCCAACAACTCGCCGTTCGACCGCTACATGCGCGGCGACCGCAGCGCCATGACGGAGAAACAGGTCAGGGGAATGCAGCGCTTCGAGGAGATCGGGTGCATCAGGTGCCACAACGGGCCCATGTTCTCCGATTACAAACTGCATGTCATGGGCGTGCCCGACAACCCCGCTCTGCCCGCCTCCGACGGAGGCGCGCAGAAGCCTCCTTGCCCGGCATCTCCTCAGGAGCCGCGTACTGCAGCGTCCCGAGCAGCGTGCGACAGCTATGCGTTTCGCACGGCGTCGCTGCGAAACCTCCAATTTACCTTCCCATACCAGCACAATGGCACGTCCCGGACGCTGAGCGCCGTCGTGGGGTTCTATGAATCCACCATCGCCGGGAAATCCCGGAACCCGAACGTCAGCTACAAGGAGCTCGATCCGCGGCTTCGCGAGTTGAAGAACGTGGACGAAGAAGACGTGGATCTGATCGAGTTTTTATATGCTCTGAGCGATGGCTCGTTCGACCGGACGATTCCCGAGCGCGTACCGAGCGGCCTGCCCGTCGGCGGAAGAATTCGATAGAGCAGAGTACGCGCCGTCGGGTATGCTTTATGCCCAAATTTTGAGGCATAGCGATTGGAGGACGCACATGAAACCGATTTCTATGTTTGTACTCGGCGTAATGGCGGTTGCGATGAGCGCGCCGGCGCAGGCGCAGGTCACAGAGGCGCGCCGGACCGATACGACAGACCCCATCCAAAAGCCGTTGCTCGCCGCTCCGAACGACGCTATGGCCAAGGACGCCACGGTCATTAAGTGGATTCGGAATCCGAATGCGGGCGAAAAGGTCACGGCTGCCGACTTTACGTTTGAAGTTTTGAGGAGCGGCCCCGGCCGTATGGTCTGCTACGACCTGAGCGGCTGGCCCGGAGAGGAGAAGTGGTCGGTGGAGTGCACCAGCAGCGAGGCCAACCTGCCGCGCGTCGCGCAGAATCGAGCGTTCGCGGAGATGGGGAGCAAGGCCACGCCAACGCTGGCAGGTGGCAGGCCTGTCTTGTCGAGCAGCGGCACCGGAGGGATTAGGGAGCTGGTTGTGGCCGCCGGGAAAGACGGAAAGCGTGTGCTGTCCGAAGTCGGGACCATGTGGTATAACCTCCGGGGCGACAGCCAGGCCACCGCCATCTGGCACACGTTTATCGGCATGCCGAACTTGACGGGAAAGCAAGTCGGACTGCCGGAGGTTGGCGACGCAGGCGGCGCCTGGCTGATGTTTGCGGGCACGCCGGAAGCCCACATCATGTTGCCGGGCCGATAACCGGCAGAGAGTTCTCGGCCTCGGGGTTTTCGACAACGAATCAGGGGGAGGTGTGGTGTGACACCTTCCCCCGATTTCCCGCAGGTTGCGAATGACTTCGCTTTGCGTGAGCTTTATGAAATATCTGCTGACATGTCTTCTTGCCTCCGCTCTTCTTGTCTCCGCCACGATGTTTGCAGCCCAGAGCAGACAGACTTTCTCAGGCACGATCACCGATAACGAGTGCCCCGGAGCCGATCATTCCGGAATGCGGATGGGGTCGACCGACGCTGCCTGCACCATCGCTTGCGTCCTCGACCACGGCGGCCAGTTCGTTTTGTTTGACGGCAAAGAAGTCTATCGGTTGAGCGACCAGGACAAATCAAGAGAGTTTGCCGGAAAGAAAGTAGCAGTCGTCGGCACGCTGGACTCCAAGACCAAGACGATCCAGGTCAATTCAATGGCCGCGGCCAAGTGACCCCTCGATCCTCCCGGCATCCACACGGCTTTTCGAATATTTCCTCATCCTACCGGTTGAGCCTCCAGATCTCGTAGTTCAAAACGGCGGCAAAGCAGACCCACACTCCGTAGGGGCGCAAGTAATCCCGTCTTATACCCCGGTATTGACGATAGATACTCGGATCTCCGGTTTGCGCGTCAACCGGACCAATACACGACGATAGCGCGAGGCTCGCGTAGTTGCGCTAACACAGAATAAACGTCCCTAATCTGATTGGGGTTTCTTCGTGGCCTTCGTATTCTTCGTGACCTTGTGGTTAAAGACTCGGCGGGTCCCGAAACCGCCTTCGCGCGAAGCGCTTCGGCGGTCTCGCCGTAGCCTTGGCGGAGGCGGAGCAGGACCCGCCCTACGTTCATCAGAAGTCAATCTGCGCGCTGAACTTCGCAAACCGCGCGTAAGAAGGCAGTAACCGTCGCCGTCTGCAGAATCTTGAATGGGTTTGGAAACGCCATTCGGGGATATCCGTTCGGGAGGCAGTATCCGACTGGATCATCAACGTGATCGCGATCCTCACGTTGCTTCTGGATTGCCGCAGCCCACGGCGTCATCTGAATACTTGACGGCGGTTGGTCCTTTGCCAGGTCGAAGAACAGACTTCGTGTCCAACAACTGGTGGAGAACGCACAGTCCGCCTGCCATAACCCAGATAGGTCGGGTCGACCATCCGGCATTTTGGGCGCGGGTGCATTCAGGTCCGGTTTGCCATCCGCAAGTCGTGGGATACCGGGCGTCGGATAGTTCAGCCACTGAGCGTCGGCGTTGCTCACAGTAAGCGCCATGAGCGTCAGCAGTGATGCAATCTGTGGTCGCGGCATGCCGCCTCCATGAACTTCGGTGTGCAGACTTGCGGGCAGCGGGATTATATTCGCGGAGACGGTGAGGGACGACACCAACAAAGCTACGGACAGCTAGAACAACCGACGCCCTACACGCACGCGCAGAGTCGAGGACTCGACACTCTCGATGCGTCCTTCTACCTCTACACCGGCGACCGTTACGCGCACAGGATCATCAACCCGCGCAGACTCACTGATCAGCCGCACTGCTCTCGGCTGCGGCTCGCCCTGCCATTCGAATTGCACCGGCTGAATGCGCGTCCAGTTATTCCACCGAGTCATCGTTCAACAAGCAAAGCTATTCAGGCGGGACTACTTGCAAGCGAGGGGACGGGGAAAACACGCGCAGCAAAGCGCACGACGCACCGGATCGTCTGCCTATGACCAGACGCCAGTCGGGGCCAAGCGGCCCACGTCATTCTTTGAGGCTTGGAATCGTCACGACGTTTTTCTGCGATGGCCGCGCTCTCACCGATGACGCCCAGATCGTGAACTCACTCGAGCTGTGGTGGCGCGGTGTGGCTGAAGTCGAACGAGGTCTCGGGCAGATGAACGCCATCGGACCTTCACTGAGGCCAGATTCAACGTGGGCACGATTGCTGACGGAAGACACTGCCCTTTGCATCGTGGACTACACAGTGGGCAGCTTCACGCGACCAGGTGGGCAATCCGTGCCCGAACAGAAAGCCTTATCGACCTTCGTGATAGTGAAGACGGGGCGTGGATGGCTGATCGCCGCTGCCCAGACAGCCGTGAACGCAGAAGTCATCGCACGGTCGCAATCGCGCTGAAGGCTTCGCCCCGATCCGAGCCGCCTTTGATGCGTTCAAACGCGCGATGACCAAAGGAATTCGGCCGCTCGAGAAAAATGTTGGCTACCAAGGCGGCAACAGCAGTTCTCGCATCCGGTCTCGTCTGATTCGTTCCGCAGGTGATCTCGTTGCTCCGTTCGCCCATCGCTGAAGCTGCGCCAACGTAACGGTGTGCTTCACAGCAGGTTCGACGGCCGAAATGCGTATAACCCGGTCCGCGGCGTGGAACGGCCGGTTGAGCCGAAGCCATCAGCGAACGATGTTCCATTGGATCACATTCTCCGTGTGTTTGATGCCTTCGAAGAGCGCGTGCTTCGGTGGAATCGGGGTTGGAAGACGCTGGCTCGATTCCGAGTGCTGGCCGCCACCGGTATGCGCCACTCGCAAGTTATGCGCCTACGGCCCGAGGATATTCGACTCGACGAGTCTCCGCCGTGTATCTCTGTGAGGCAGCCTGGAAAGGAAGGGCGTCCGCATTGGAAGCCCTTGACCGCCGAAGGTGTCAAAGCGCTTAGGGAGTTCATCGACGCTAAGGCCTTCGGTCGGTTTTCGGCGCAGAGTATTCGAAAGAGCTGGATTCTCGCGTGTGAGACTGCAGGTGTGCCGTACTTCAACCCCTACCGACTGCGTCACACGTTCGCAACGACCCTCCGTCGCCATGGGCTCGACCTCGCTGACGTCCAGGAACTTCTCGGCCATACAAGCGCCGAGACCACGAAACGGTACGCTCGTCCGAGCCAGGAGAAGTTGACACGCGCTGTGACCGCCTTGGATAAGGCTTGGAAAGCTGCGAAAGAGAAAGTCTCAAGTTCATAACGGTCACCTACGAATTCGTCGTTCTGAACCAATTCTAGCGAGTATTCAGTGACAGCGGTTTCCGATGGCTTCTTGGGTTCAGGAGCATTCGGGCCACGAGGCTACGTGACGTACGGATCTGGGTAAGGTCGCCGAATTCGCTTCCCGTTCTCGAACACGTACGGCCATGACTGTCGCCCGGCGGGACCGTGGTTCTGTGAGCCTGTGTTGTACCGACGCCGAACAGTTCGCACAGATACGGGATCGCGATAATCTGGTGAGATTCGTCTGCCAGTCGGATGTTCCTCATGCAGGGCGGCGCTCAACTCTTCATCGGTCAGCTGGCGCTCGGGAAGGTCATTGATTCGAACAGAAAGTCCTGGAATCGAGTAATCCCCATCTCCTCACTGTAGCCGGCGTACGAGACGTATTTTTGGCCGACGTCTCTTCCACGCACGCGCGAGCCCATGTAAGTGTCCTTCGTTTCCGCGACTAAACGACGCGGTCATCATATCCACGAGTTTCCCGTATGATTGAATGCGATAAACGATGAACTCACTCCCGAACTCCAACTCTCTGAAGTCGAACGTGCAGAGACTGTCTGGCACGATTGCTCGCGCCTGGCCGGCGAATTATCCCTGAAACACCGCCGTGGAGGTGTCACTCAATGGGTCGTTTCGATTCATCGCGTACCCGGGTTGCGCCGATATTTGACCGGCTTCGCTGCATCGACCCGACAGGACGCACGTGGCTTCCTGCACTTCTCAAGCTGCCTTCGCGTGAACCTGCAGTCACTGTCACGATTCCCACCGGTGATCTTGAGGAGGCCTGCTGGTGGCCAGAAGAAAAGCGACTGTCCGCTCCGGTAGCCTTGCTCAAGTGGCTGATTGAGAATGCGACGCCACCAGAATCCACAGTCGCTTGCGGAGGGGCCGAGACACGGGCCAAGCGTGAAGCACTGGTTGCGAAAGATCCAACTCGTATAGCTGAAGCGCTCAACCTTGTTTCGACCGCGCGTGACGAACGCGCGTGGTACGTCCTCGAAGGTCGAACTTGTCCTGACGTGTTTCTCATAACGAACGACACGGTCGTGGTCATCGAGGGCAAGCGGACCGAGAAAGGCCCAACAACCATCACGTCCTGGATGTCGGTGCGCCACCAGATCCTGCGACACATGGACAGCGCCGTAGAAGTCGCCAGCACGCGGCGTGTGATCGGGTTCTTCGTCGTAGAAGGCGACAGTGCAGTTGTTCCCCCTCACTGGCGCCAAGCCGCCCTCGATACGATTTCACCTGACACGTTGGCGTTCAGCCTGCCTCACCGATCGGACGATGAACGGAGGACAATCGCGAATGGCTTCATCGGGGTTACCACCTGGCAAGCACTCTGCGGGGCTCTTAACATTCCGAGCGAGGTCCTAATCGATGAAGTGGTCGATTGAGTGCAACTATCCATGAACCGCACCGCGCCACGACTTCTCGCCACGTCACGTTTAGCTGCCCGCCTTTGTCCAGTTCGCGCACTCGTACGTGGAGCACCTAGTGCCACGGTCGTTGCCACGGTAAACGGCTGCCACGGTGCCTGCCACGGTGAAAATGTCGGGTAATGACGACGAGGGGCGCGGTCTGTCGGTCGACCAAAGACTCGAAATTCTGAATGATTTTGATTCTTTGGCGCGCCCGGCAGGACTCGAACCTGCGACCCCCGGCTTAGAAGGCCGGTGCTCTATCCAACTGAGCTACGGGCGCGTGCTGGCTGTAAGCATCTAGTTTACCGGCACCTCACTCACGCTCGCCGACTCCTCGTTGCAATTTAGCCGGTGCTCGATCCCCTCATTCTTTGCAACCGGATTGCAACCGGCGGGAATTGCCTCGAGGCGCCGCATGCTTTCGTGCAACCCGATCCTTGTCGCGTTCAGGTACGTCGAAGTCTCGGCGAGGTTCGCGTGCCCGAGCATGTGTTGGACGTGGTGCAACGGCCATCCTGCTTCGAGCAACCGGCTTCCACCCTCGTGGCGGAGATCGTGGAAGTGGAGATCGATCGCGTCGAGCACCGCGCGTGATTCCGCCGTGAGCCGTGTCTTCGTCCATCGTGGCGAGTGCCCGTGCGCCTTCAGCACCGCCGTCTCCCACGATTTTTGAAGCTCTCGACCTTGAGCCCCGACTCGTCGCCGAACACGTAACAGCGGCCGAGCGCCGCTGCCACCTCGCGCTCGCTGAGATCCTTCGCTGGCCCGCTTCGTAACAGCGCCTCGATCGCCGTGCGCGCCATATCGAGCACGGCCGCGAGTTTCGCCGAGATCGGGAGACGGCGACTGGTGCCGGTCTTCTTCGCGCCCTTCTCTTCGGCCCGCACGAACAGTTCCCGCTCAACAAGATCCCCGTCGCGCCATTGCACCCCCGAGCAGTTCACCACGGCGGCAGCAGGTTTCGATCGCCGCGATAATTCGGCGTTGCAGCAACGGTTCGGCCACCGCGAGCAATCGGCGCTCTTCGCCTTCCTGGGTGATCGTTCCCTTGTCGTTCACCACGTCGGGCACGAGTCGCCGATCGCGTTGCGCGTGCTTCTCGCGCTTGATCGTGTCGGTGTCGGCAATTGGATTGCGGGCGAGATAGCCCTTCTTCGTCGCCCACCGAAAGAGCGGCTTCACGAGTCGGATGTATTTGTTGCGGGTGCTCGCCGCGCGTCCCTCCGTGCGAAGGCTCGCGAAGAACAGGTCGAGATCGTCCTCGGTGATGGCACTGAGCGGCTTGTCGCCGAGCGGACGGCCGTCGAGCACGAAGCGCGTCAGCCGATTCAACCGCGAGTGATCGTCAGAGGTGGCCGGTGTGCCGCGCCGCTCGAAGTAGGTGCGCCCGAACGCCGACAGCATGATCACCTCTTGTGCTGGCGCGTTTGTCCTCGACCCAAGAGGGAACGGGTCTTTCGGTGTCAGCGGCGAGACTCCCAAGCGGGACAGGGGTTAGTCCCAAATCGTCTCGGTCTATGAAATAGACATTCACAGCGAATCCACCCCCGACTTTTCGCACCACGTACAGGGACAATGACTCCGGTCCCTGATGTTCGTTGCGATCAATAAACACCAACCGGCTTGTTTTGCTGGACGCTCTCGGCGCGGGCCTGCTGCAGTTCGTCGTGTGCGAATGTTGCAAGGCGACGGGTCAGCCACGCGTTCCAAACGGCTACGATGGTGGCGCCAGCCGTAACTGCGACGAGGACTAGTTCAGCGCGTGCGTTGAATACGTCAGAACTGGGGTAACGCACAAGGTTCCAGTTGATATTGACTACAACGAGGGCAATGGCAATCAGACCGAAAACGATCCACAGATCGGCGTGTTTCATCGTATGCACAACGGTTAATGCGGACGCTTGTCCTCAACGAGCGTCCACCATTTGCCAATGATGTCCCGCATGCGTTCCCGATGCTCTGTCAGGTTCTGAAATTCCCGCTCGTAGTGCCGGAGCGTTGGCACCGACATCGGCTTTTCAGATAGCTGCGCGGCAATCAACTGCGTAGCTGCCGCGCTCGCCTTGTCGAGAGTCGTCAGGGTGTGCTCGAGTACCACGAGCATGCTCTTGATCATGTCTTCGTCTGGCCTGCCCCAAGTGCGATTGCAATGGACGGCCGCATCGAGACTATCGTGTCTTCAACGCTGCATGTGCGCATCGGTCGCCGCCTCTTCTAAGCTTGGACGGCTGTTCAGCTAACTGTTCTGGTCGCGCTTCGATTGTTTGAAAGTCTTTGACACGATGTGTCCGGACCATTCAAATGTCTGTTTGCGCCGAACCACGCAGGCGCACACCGATAGAAGCCCAGCTGGATTGCTGCTGTAGAAGACAGCAGCGAGGGCTCAACAGGCCAACGAAGACTTTGTCGACTGCAGCAAGAAGGGATATCACCATGACACTCGCGGGCAAGCGACTTGGGCAGATCATTGCCGTGGCATTCATACTTTTCAGGGCGAGCGTCGCACACGGCGACGAGGTCACGCGTTGGAATGCGATCCTTGAAACGACAGTGGCGGCGACGCCTCACTTTCTCCAGTCTCGCTCTGCAGCCATCGTACAGCTCGCCGTCTTCGAGGCGGTGAACGCGATCGTCGGGGATTACGAACCCTATCTCGGGACCATCGCCGCGGCGCCTTGGGCATCGCCGGACGCCGCAACAGTCGCCGCGGCTCATCGAGCCTTGGTGGCTCTACACCCGGAACACCTTGCGATGCTCAACGCTGAGCGGGTGGCATCGCTCGCGGCCATCCCTGACGGCCCGGACAAGGT
>Ga0075428_100001633_pt1 | contig 23932 bp, 25 predicted proteins | sample RhiMetdeltSRZDD2_FD_75291 | JGI IMG/M metagenome (GOLD analysis project Ga0075428, IMG submission 75291) | Populus rhizosphere microbial communities from Tennessee, USA - Rhizosphere MetaG P. deltoides SRZDD2 | ecosystem: Host-associated > Plants > Roots > Rhizosphere > Soil | place: USA... | reverse complement strand
GATGTGCCCTTGGCGGCGTCGATCAGCATCACCACCAGATCGGCGTCGCCGGCCCCGCCCCAGGCGGCATGCACCATGGCGCGGTCGAGCCGCCGGCGCGGTTTGAAGATGCCCGGCGTGTCGATGAAAACGATTTGGCTCTTGCCCTCGATGGCAATGCCACGGATCGGCATGCGCGTCGTCTGCACCTTGTGGCTGACGATCGACACCTTGGCGCCGACCAGGGCATTCACCAGCGTCGACTTGCCGGCGTTGGGGGCGCCGATGACGGCGACGAAGCCGCACCGCGTGTCGCTCGCATCCTGGACGGGTTCGCTCATTTCTTGCCGAGCTTCCATAGACCTTCGCGCGCCAGCAAGGTGGTGGCCGCCGCCTGCTCGGCCGCGCGCTTGCTGGCACCTTCGCCGCGCGCCGGCTTCTTGGTCTTGATGCGCACCTCGGACGTGAAACGGGGTGCGTGATCAGGGCCTTCGCGCGCGATTTCCACATAGTCGGGCAAGTCGAGACCCTGGCCTTGCGCCCATTCCTGCAGGGCGGACTTGGCGTCGGCCATATCGACCAGGCTCGCCTCCAGGCGGTCCGCCCACAGCCGTTGCACGATGTCGCGGGCCTTTTCGTAGCCGGCCTCGTGGAAGATCGCGCCGAGCAGCGCCTCGCAGGCGTCCGCCAGGATCGTCTCCTTATCGCGTCCGCCGCTGCCGGCCTCTGAGTCGCTCAACACCAGCGATCCGCCAAGATCGAGCTGGCGTGCAATCTCGGCGCAGGTACCGCCGCGCACCAGGCGATTGTAAAGGCGCGCGAGTTCGCCCTCGCTGGCGGTCGGGTAGGCCGCGCTCAGCAGCTCGGCGATGGCCAGCCCGAGCACGCGGTCACCCAGGAATTCCAACCGTTCGTTGTCGCGCCGCTTGGCGGATGCCTGCCGGACGCTGGCGTGCGTCAACGCCTTCTTGAGGAGGGCGCGATCCTTGAAGCGGTAGCCTAGGCGGCCCTCAAGCTCCGTGGGCTTGCGGATCGCCGCCACGCCGTTACCGAACGAGGCTGAATATCCGTCCCCAGCGGATGTCCATGGGCCAGGTCCATGGGCTGGTCAGGCGGAAGGCATTGGGATCATCGACGGCAGCCGAGAAGAAGATGATCTCGGCCCGTCCCACGAAATTCTCGAAGGGAACGTAGCCAACCCCGTAGCGCGGCGATTGCTCGCGGCTGTCGGTGGAGTTGTCGCGGTTGTCGCCCATCATGAAATAGTGGCCGGCGGGGACTTTGAAGGGCCCGGCGTTGTCGAATTGGCTGTTCGGCGAGGCGTCGAGCACCGTGTACTTGACGCCGTTGGGCAGGGTCTCCTCGTAGCGCGGGATCGGCCGATCCTCCTCCGGCGAGATGAAATCGCCCTTGCGCACCTTCGGCACGACCTGGCCGTTGATGTAGAGCACGCCGCTGCGCATGGTGATCTCGTCGCCCGGCAGGCCGATCACGCGCTTGATGAAGTCCGTCGAGTTATCACGCGGCAACTTGAATACCGCCACGTCGCCGCGCTTGGGCTCGGCACCAAAAATGCGGCCGCTGAACGGAATGATGCTCCATGGGAACGAGTAGCGGCTGTAGCCGTAGGACAGCTTGGAAACGAACAGGTAGTCGCCGACGAGCAGGGTCGACTTCATCGAGCCGGACGGGATATTGAACGGCTGGTAGAAGAACACGCGAACGATCATCGCCAAGATCAGCGCATGAACGATGATGCGGACGGTCTCGCGCCAGCCGCTGTCCCCCGCTTTCTCGGCGTCCGTGTTCAAGCTCATGCTCTCTCTTTCCGCCACTTCCGGCGCGGAAGCAGCGGCCAGAACGCCAAGGCGACTGGCTCCGGTGTGCGTCCGGCTTCCTCGTCTGAAGCCACCGTATAACGGGTTAAGGGGCCCGCTGCAATTCAACCGATGTCGCGAATCGGTGTGCTGTATTAGCCCAATCGTTCGGGCAAAGCCGAGATGATAACGATTGCCTGGGCTTGGGGAAAATCGTCTGTCAGGGTCAGATCCACACGGGCGGCATAGCCCAGAGGGGTAATGCGCCGCAGTTGTTCGGCCGCCCCGCCGGTTAGAACCATGGTCGGCCGGCCCGATGCCAGGTTGACCACCCCCATGTCCCGCCAGAACACGCCCCGCCTCAGCCCGGTGCCCAGCGCCTTGGCGCAGGCTTCCTTGGCGGCAAATCGCTTGGCATAGGAGGCGGCGCGGGCCGTCCGGCCATCCGATTTCTTGCGCTCCGTGTCGGTGAAGACACGCCCAAGGAAGCGATCGCCGTAGCGCGCGATGGTTTGCTCGATGCGGCGAATGTCAATGATGTCGTTGCCCAGACCAATGATCATGGCGCCGCGGGTGCTGCCCTCGGGGCGGAGGCGCTTTCGGACCGGGCGGCATCCATAAGGGCACGCATGCGCTGGATGGCCGAGGTGAGGCCGCCGAAAATTGCTTCACCGATCAGGAAATGTCCGATGTTGAGCTCGACGATCTCTGGCAGCCGCGCCACCGCACCCACGGTATTGAAGGTAAGGCCATGCCCGGCATGCACCTCCAGGCCGGCCTGCGCCCCGGCCGTGGCCGCTAGCCGGAGGCGTGCGAATTCGCGTGCGAGGCCGGCGGCATCGTCTTCCAGCGCGCGCTCACAATAGGCCCCCGTGTGCAGCTCGACGATGTCGGCGCCCAGGCGCGCTGACGCTGCGATCGCCACCGGATCGGGCTCGATGAACAGTGACACACGGATCCCGGCGCCTTTCAGCGCCTCGATGAAATGACGCAGGTGGTTCTCGCCGCGCACGACGTCGAGGCCGCCTTCGGTGGTCCGCTCCTCGCGCTTCTCGGGAACGAGGCAGCAGGCATGCGGCAGGTGGCGCAGCGCGATCGCCAGCATCTCGTCGGTCGCAGCCATCTCGAAATTGAGCGGCCGCGTCAGCTCGCGCTTGAGCCGGGCAATGTCCTGGTCCGAGATGTGCCGGCGATCTTCGCGCAGGTGCGCGGTGATGCCGTCGGCGCCGGCTTCCACGGCCAGATGCGCGGCGCGCAGGGGATCGGGATGGCGGCCGCCGCGCGCATTGCGAATGGTCGCCACGTGGTCGATGTTGACGCCAAGGCGCAGATGCGACGGCGAATTGTGTGATCTCACGGACATCCTTCGATCCTAGCTGAAAACACGCTCGACACTGCTCACCACGGATTTGCTTTTCAGGCCGGAGATGATCTGGGTGAGGTGATCGAGATCCCACACTTCCAGCTCGATCAGCATCTCCGTGAAATCTGCGGCGCGGCGCATCATGCGAAGATTGTCGATGTTGCCATCGACCTCGCCGATCAGCTGCGCGATCTGCGCCAGGGTGCCCGGTTCGTTGAGCGCGGTGACGGAAATCTTGGCAGGAAAGCGCTCGGGATTGTCCGGGTCGACATCCCAGGTCACGTCAATCCAGCGCTCGTGTTCGTAGTCCTTGAGCTTGGGTGAGTGGATCTGGAAGATGCGAATGCCTTCCTTTCCGTCGAGCACGCCGACGATGCGGTCGCCAGGGACGGCGCCGCCTTCCTCGAACTTGACCGGCACGTCGTTGCGCAGACCGCGGATGGGCACCACCTGGGCCTGCTTGGCTTCCTCGGAGCCCGTGCCGCTGCCCGGCCAACGGAACTTGAGCCCGATCACCTTGGCGACGTTGAACCAGCCCTCTTCGCCCTGGCTGCGCGGACGGCGGGTCGGCTTGCGCGGCTTGGCCGTCTGCTGCGCAAGCTCGCCTTCCGGCACCATGGTGCGAATTACGTCTGACACCGGCAGTTCACCGCGCCCGACGGCGGCATGCACTTCATCGATCGACTTCTGGGTCAGGCGTGCCAGGCCCTTCTTCAGTTTGTCGTCGGAATATTCCTGATCAATCCTGCGTAGCGCCGAGACGAGCAAGCGCCGACCCAGCTCCGAATACTGCTTGCGCACCGCGTCGCGGCTGGCCCGGCGGATGGCGGAGCGCGCCTTGCCGGTCACCGCAATGCGCTCCCAGGCAGCCGGTGGCGTCTGCCCCTTCGCGACCAGAACCTCGACCTCATCGCCGTTCTTGAGCTGGGTGGTGAGCGGCAGCTGGCGTCCGTTGATCACCGCGCCGACACAGAAGTTGCCGATATCGGTGTGCACGGCATAGGCGAAATCGATCGGCGTCGCGCCATGCGGCAGTGCAATCAGGCGTCCTTTGGGTGTGAAGCAGAATACCTGATCCTGGAACAGCTCAAGCTTGGTGTGCTCGAGGAATTCTTCCGGGTTATCGCCTTCCAGCAGGGTGTCGACCAGGCGCCGCAGCCAGATGTAGGGGTTCTCCTTGAACTGGGCGCCTGTGGCGCTGCCGTTCAGGGCCGCACCATTCTGCGCGCGATCGAGGCCGTCCTTGTAGATGGCGTGGGCCGCAACGCCGTATTCGGCGACGCGATGCATCTCCTCCGTGCGGATCTGCAACTCGACGCGCTGATGGCGCGGGCCGACGATGGTGCTGTGGATCGACTGGTAGTTGTTCTGCTTGGGCGTCGAGATGTAGTCCTTGAAGCGACCTGGCACCGCGCGCCAGGCGGCGTGCACGATGCCGAGCGCCCGGTAGCAAGCGTCGATGTCGCGCACGACGATGCGAAAGCCGTAGATGTCCGACAGCTGCTCCAGGGAGATCTGTCGGTTCTCCATCTTGCGCCAGATCGAGAACGCCTTCTTCTCGCGGCCATATACTTCGGCTCGTAGCCCGGCTTCGGCGAGCTTGTTCTTCAAGGCGGAGCTGATCTCTTCGACCAGACCGGAGTTGCGCTTGTGGATGTCCTCGAGCTTGTCGAGCACGGCCTGATAGGCGGTGGGGTTGCCCCATTTGAAGGACAGAGCCTCCAGCTCCTCGCGCATGCCCTGCATGCCCATGCGGCCCGCCAGCGGTGCGTAGATCTCGAGCGTCTCCTCCGATACGCGCCTGCGGCTCTCCGGGCGCATGTGCTCAAGAGTGCGCATGTTGTGCAGTCGATCCGCCAGCTTGATCAGCAGCACGCGGATGTCGCTGGAAATAGCGACCAGGAGCTTGCGGAAATTCTCGGCCTGCTCGGCCTTCTTGGTGACGAGGTCGAGCTTCTTGATCTTGGTCAGGCCGTCGACGAGGGCGCCGATCTCCTTGCCGAACTTCTGGTCGATCTCGGCGCGTGTGACGTCAGTGTCCTCGATGACGTCGTGCAGCAGGGCGGCGGAAATGGTCGCATCATCGAGCTTCAGCTCGGTGAGAATGGCCGCGACTTCGAGCGGGTGGGAGAAGAACGGATCGCCCGACGCACGCTTCTGGTGACCGTGCGCCTTCATGGCGTAGACGTATGCGCGATTGAGCAGGGCCTCGTCGGCGCCTGGGTCGTACTTCAGGACCCGGTCGACCAACTCGTACTGGCGCATCATGGCACGCCTCGCATCCGCATCGGCGCGGTCGTCTCATCTCTACCCAACCTAGAGGTCAAGGCCAGCCTGGGGGTCAAGACCAGCCTAGGGGTCAAGATATGAGCTTGTGGGCGCGTCAGAAAACCTCCGGTCTGCGCAAGACCGCTCAGCGCTGCGTCAGCCGCGTCCGCCGCCGTTGGCCGATGGCTCGGTTGGCGTCAGGCTCTCCATGCCGCGCAGCAGCTGCTCCTCGGTGATGACATCGACCACCGTGTCGCTGGACTGGTCGTCGCGGCCGAGCGTCGGGCGGCGGTCCTGGGGCAGCGACGGGGCCGCGGCAGCCTCTGGCTCGTCGACTTCGACGTTCTTCTGGATGGAGTGGATCAGGCCCTCGCGCATGTCGTCCGGCGGGATGGTCTGATCGGCGATCTCGCGCAGCGCGATCACCGGGTTCTTGTCGTTGTCCGGGTCGACCGTGACTTGCGAGCCGTTGGCGATCGAGCGCGCCCTGTGCGCGGCCAACAACACCAGCTCGAAACGGTTCGGCACCTTGTCGACGCAATCTTCGACGGTTACGCGCGCCATGCGTTGATCCCTCTCGGTGGAGAATGCACGCCAAGCATGCAAAAATGCGCTCCGGAAATCCTAGCTTCCGGGCGCGGCCTCATTTGCGCTGCTTGTCGCACGTTCTGGCTGGAGAATCAAGCAGTCGGCGCACACCGGCACGCTCGTGGCGCCTGAGCCGGGCCAGCAAGACCGATGCCGTCACTCCCAGGCGTGGATGGCGCCAGCCGGGCGCAATCTCGCGCAGCGGGAGTAGCACGAACGCCCGCCGGTGCATTTCCGGGTGCGGCAGCAGCAATTGCCCGCGTGCCCGGCGTCCGCGTGGATTGCCGATCTGCCGGCCCCCGAAATCCAGAATGTCGATGTCCAGTTGGCGCGGCCCCCAGTGGCGGCCTAACCGGCGCCCGGCGTTGCGCTCGATGCGTTTGAGGGTTCTGAGCAGGGCGGCCGGGGCCATGCGCCCCTCAACCATGACAACGGCGTTGAGGTAGGCTGGTTGTCGGCCGAGGCCGACCGGGGTTGTCATGTACAGCGACGAAAATCCCAAGATACGAAGACCAGCTTCAGTAAGTTGAGCGCGTGCCCGAGCAAGAGTTGCCTGCGGAGGACCCCAAGCTCCGGGCAAATTTGAGCCAATGCCCAGAAGGATGGTTCGTCCAGGTGCCATCTTACCTGCAAATGACTGGCATATGCTTGTATATTTGCATCGATTGTCACCGGTTATTCTTTAGCCGTATGCAACTAGTCATAGCGGCGTTGCACACATGCACGCGGTTCTTGCTTGGCTTTTCTGCCGTTCCGGTTATTGTAGTGTCAAAGATCAAACTGGTCTGACCAGTCAGCGGCCTCCATTTGCGGAGGCGCGCGGCTTTTCTGCTGAAGGTAACCGGATGCATTTTTACCCCACGGAGCGCATTGCGCTCTTTATTGATGGCGCGAACCTGTATGCGACCGCGAAAGCGCTCGGCTTCGACATAGACTACAAGCGGTTGCTGGCCTTGTTTCGCAGCAAGGGGCAACTGGTGCGGGCGCTGTACTACACGGCGCTGGCCGAAGACCAGGAATACTCCTCGATCCGTCCGCTGGTCGATTGGCTCGACTACAACGGCTACACCATGGTCACCAAGCCGACCAAGGAGTTCACGGACTCGTTTGGGCGGCGCAAGATCAAGGGCAACATGGACATCGAGCTGTGCGTCGATGCCATGCGCCTGGTCGAGCACTTGGATCACGTCGTGCTGTTTACCGGCGACGGCGATTTCCGCGCCCTGGTGGCGGCGCTGCAATCGCAAGGGCGCCGGGTGAGCGTGATCTCCACGTTGCAGACCCAGCCGCCGATGGTGGCGGACGAGCTGCGCCGCCAGGCCGACCAGTTCATCGATCTGGCAGATCTGGAAGACCAGGTGTGCCGCGACCCAGCTTCGCGTCCCGTGCGCGAGCCCAGGGAGGCCGCCGTGCGCGGCCGGCGGCCGGCGCCAGCTCCGACGGCGCTCGATTTCCCCGACGAAGACGAGGACGGCAACCCGTAGATTTGCCGTTCGATCAGTGCCGTTGGCGGCATAGCGCCGAGGCTCAGGCATGCGCCCCGTTGTCCCGGCTGAGGCCCCCCGCCACTGTCCGCTGTGCCCTCGCCTGGTCGCATTCCGATCGGCCAATGCGACCAGCGAGCCGTCCTGGTTCAACGGGGCGGTGCCCTCGTTCGGCGACCAGCACGCGCGACTGATCGTGGTCGGACTGGCTCCTGGGTTGCGCGGGGCCAACCGCACCGGCCGGCCTTTCACGGGCGACTATGCAGGCGATCTGCTCTACGAGACTTTGCTGGACTTCGGGTTCGCGCGCGGCCGCTATGCTGCCAGCCCGGACGATGGCCTTGAGTTGCTCGACTGCCTGATCACGAATGCGGTGCGCTGTGTGCCCCCCGAGAACAAACCGACGCCGCTCGAGATCGGCACCTGCCGGGCCTTCCTGGCAAGCCGGCTTGCGGCCACGTCCAGCGCGCGCGCGATTCTGGCGCTCGGGCGCATCGCTCACGACAGCACGCTGGCTGCGTTTGCGGCGCGCAAGGCCGCCTTTGCGTTTGCGCATGGGGCGCGGCACAGGGTGCGCGAGCCGTTGGTGCTGTTCGATAGCTTTCACTGCTCGCGCTACAACACCAACACCGGCCGCCTGACGCGTCAGATGTTCCGCGACGTGTTTGCCGCCATTCGCGCCCATTTGGACGCACGGACCGCGAGCAACTAAAGCGTGCGGTGGCTCATGCCGAGGTAGGCGCACACCTCGCGCGCGTGCGCGGCAGGCAGCGCGATCGGGTAGTAGACGCGCTCGATGCAGCCGTCGTTCAGGCACAACGTCAGGCGCTTGAGGTAGGTGACGCCGCCCGTCTCGAAGGTCGGCAGCGATAGCGCCCTGGTCAGCTCGAAATCGACATCGCTGACCAGCTCGAATGGCACATCGAGGCGTCGTGCGAGTTCCTGCTGATAGTCGCTGGGCTGGGTGGACAGCCCGAACACGGTAGCCCCCACTTGTTGGAAGCCGACATGCAGATTGCGGAACCCCTCTGTCTCGGGCGTAGAGCCGTGCGCGCCGGGGATATCGTCCCAGCCCGGTGGATTGGGCAGGCCGGGTCGCCCGGTCCAGGGATAGCAGTAGACAACGGTGCGGCCCGGCAGGTTGGCAAAGCTGACCTGGCCGCCGCCCGTGGTCGGCAGCGCGATGTGCGGCAGGCGCCGGCCGCGCTTCAAGTGACGGGCTGCGCCGTCATCGGCGAGGGTCGCGGACTGCGCGGTCATGCGCATTGGTTCTGTTGCAGCCAGGCGAGCACGTCGCCGGCATTGCGGTCCGGTGGGAAGACCGGGTAGAAGACCTTGGTGATGCCACCGTCGTCGATGACCAGGGCGAGCCGCTTGATGAGCGCATGTCCGGCCACGTGCATGATGGGCAGCCGCAAAGCGCTGGCCAGCATCAGCTTCGCGTCGGACAGCAGCGGGAAGGGCAGGTGCAGCCGCTCGGCGGCTTCGCGCTGGTAGGCGCTGTCCTGCGTCGACAGGCCGAACACGCGCGCGGCACCGGCCTCGATCAGCACTTTGTACAGGTCGCGGAACGCGCACGTCTGTGGCGTGCACCCGCGTGCGCCCGGGATCAGGTCCCAGTCGTCGACGAGCGCGATTTTGCCGGGCTCGCCGGTGCGGGGATAGGCAAATACGATGACCCGTCCGGCAACCTTGGCCAGGCTCACGTGCGAGCCGTCGGTGGCCGCAAGCAGCACGTCCGGCACCAGCATACCCTGCAGATGACGAGCGCCGCCGTCGTCCTTAGGAGACGGGATCTTCGACCAGTCGACGTCAAGCAGGTTCGGTTGGTTCGCCGTCGGCATCACAGGCTTCTCGTCTCAGCGCTTGCTGCGCACATGGTATCTGCCTGCGATGTGGAAGCCAAAGCCCTGATAGAGCGCCACCGCTGCGGTATTGGCGGCCTCGGCCTGCAGATACAGGCGGTGGCAGCCCGCAGCGCGCGCATGCGCTTCGATGGCCTGCAGCACGGCACGGGCGCCGCCCTGCCGGCGCGCGGCCGGGAGCGTTGCCATGCATTGCACCGAGGCGAGGGCGCCGTCCACGACCGTCAGGCCCGAGCTCAGCAAACGGCCGGTGCGGCCGCACGCCAAGTAGCTGCGCTGGGGCGGCAGGCCGGCGAGTATGCGCGGGGCCGCCGCGCGGCGATCGCCGTTGAGGCCGCCCAGGTAGATGTCGAGCCACTCGGGCGTCGGCTCGCGCATAACAGCGACGTCAGCAGGGAGCGGGAGCGTGCTGCCGGCGATGTCCTTGGTCATCGTCACATGGTCCTGGCCACGGTCGTAGCCGCGATTGACGAGCAGCTTGTCGAGATCGGCCGGCACACTCACGTCCGATACGGTGAAGCGGCAGGGTGCATGTTTTGCTTGGTAAAGCTGCTCGACAGCGGTGATGGCGGCATTGGCATCGCTGCCGGTGAATAGCAAGGCGGCAACCGAGTTTGCCCGCAGCGATCCGCCCGATGCGTATCGCCACAGCCAGCCGTCGACCTCGGCGGTCTCCAGCGCCGGCCAGGATCGGACAGCCGCGTGCTCGATCTCCAGTAGCGCTTCGGCCGAAGAGCTGGGCGCCGCGGCCAAGGCGTTAGCCCTTTTCGCGCAGCAAACGCGCCTTCTGCCGGTTCCAGTCGCGCTTGGCGACGTCAGCCCGCTTGTCGTGCAGTTTTTTGCCCTGCGCCAGCGCCAACCGCAGCTTGGCCCGGCCGCGCGCATTGAAGTAGAGCTCCAGGGGCACCATGGTCATGCCCTGCCGCTCGATGGCGACGGCGAGCTTGTGGATCTCGCGCTTGTGCAGCAGCAGCCGGCGACGTCGGCGTGGCTCGTGCTGGAAGAAATTGCCGGCCGCCTTGTACTCGGGAATGTAGGAGTTGATGAGCCAGATGCCGCCGTCTTCGACGCTGGCGTAGCTCTCGGCGATGTTGGCCTGGCCGGTCCGCAGCGACTTTACCTCCGTGCCGAGCAACTCGAGCCCGGCCTCGAAGGTATCGCCGATCGCGTACTCGAAGCGCGCCTTGCGATTCTCGGCAATGCGCTTGCGGCCGTCGTCCTTGCTGGCCGCCATGGCCGCGCTCGCTTCGTTTGAGTGCTGGCCAATCGCGCCTATTCGGCCGCCTTGGCCTTCAACGCGCCGATGCGGGCAAGGGCCTCGTCCACCACCTTCATGGTGGGGTCCGTAAGCGGTGCCAGCGGCAGGCGGCACTCGGGCGAGGCGATGATGCCAATCCGCCAGGCCGCATATTTGACCGGTGCCGGATTGGTCTCCACGAACAGCGCGTCATGCAGCGCCATCAGCTTGTCCTGGAGGTCCAGCGCGGCGGCGAAATCGCCCTTCAGACAGGCGTTCTGGAACTCGGAACAAAGCTTGGGCGCCACGTTGGCGGTCACCGAGATGCAGCCGTGTCCGCCATGCGCCATGAAGCCGAGCGCGGTGGCATCCTCACCCGACAGCATGTTGAAGTCCTTGCCGCAGGCCAGGCGCTGCTGGGAGGCGCGCGCGACGTTGGCAGTCGCGTCCTTGACGCCTACGACGTTCTTGAGCTGGAAGCAGCGCGCCAAGGTTGGCACAGAAATGTCCACGATGGTGCGAACTGGCACGTTGTAGATAATGATCGGCAGGTCGACGGCATCGCTGATCGCCTTGAAGTGCCGGTAAAGGCCGTCCTGCGTAGGCTTGTTGTAGTATCCCGTGGAGTGAAGCACGGCGTCGGCGCCGGCTTGCTTGGCGTGGCGCGTGAAGTCGATGGCTTCTGCGGTGGAGTTGGAGCCGGCACCGGCGATCACGGGCACGCGCTTCCTGGCAACCTTAATGCATAGCTCCACTACGTGCTTGTGCTCGTCGTGGCTTAGCGTCGGGCTCTCGCCGGTGGTGCCGACCGGGACCAATCCGTGCGTGCCCTCGGCGATCTGCCACTCGACGAGCTGCTCGAAGGACGCATCGTCGACCTTGCCGTCCTTGAAAGGCGTGACCAGTGCCGTGAACGAACCCTTGAACATGCGTTGCTCCCCGAAAGGCCAGGCGCTTGGCTCAATGCCGCGGGCGCGCCGCCTTGACGCCACACCTTGGCTTGTTAGCTTTGCACGCGTTAACAACTTGCGACTTGATAGACCTCGCCGATGTAAACGCAAGACGAAACCGGCGGCAAATCCCATGCTAATACGCAGCTTGGCACGCTCGGCGTGCCTGACGGCGCAATTTGCAAGCATTATGCCGGTGGCGGGGAAACGGGGCAAGGCGGCCTTCAGCGTCGCTGTGCAGCCATTTTCGCGCCTTGTTTGCAGTGAGATTGGCACGCTTACTGAAAATCGACGTATGATTCTTAGTCTAACCTGAGACGGGCTCAGCGACACGGACGGGAATGCAAGCACGATACAAGAGCGCGGCCACGCTGGTGGCCGTATGGGCGTTGGTGGCCGTTGCGCCGGCCGCCGCCCAGGAGTCGCCGGCCAAGCCGGCAGTGAAGAAGGCCGCCACCAAGGCCAGCAAGGCCAGCCAGGCTCAGGCCAAAGCCAAGGCCAAGGCCGAGCCCAAGAAGGCCGCAAGCAAGACGCCGGCGAAGACCACCGAGGCCAAGACCACCGGGGCGAAGGCGGCCGAGCCTGCCCAGAAGCCGGAACCGGCGCACAAGCCACTCGAGCATGAGCTGGCGCATATCGCACGCTACGATGCGGCCATTGCGCCGATCCGCGATCTCGCCCTCTCGAGCGAGGAAGCGGCGCACTTGCGGGGGGCGCTGCAGGCGGCCGCGGCGGGCGACTTGGACGATGCCCGCACAGCCCGCGACAAGGTGGGCGATCCGGCGGCGCGCAAGCTGGTCGACTGGTATCTCTATCGAGCCGGCTACGGGACGGCGGGCGAGGTGCGAGCCTTCCTCGACGCGAGCCCGGCCTGGCCGGATCGGCGCCTGCTTACCCAGCGCGCTGAGGAGGCGCTGTTCAACGGCTCAGCGAGCCCTGCTGAGATCAAGAATTTCTTCGCCAGCAAGGAGCCGGCGACAGCGGCTGGCCTGGCCGCCCTCGCCTCGGCCTATCTTGCAGACAAGGACGAGCCGCGTGCCAAGGCGTTGGTAGCCAAGGCCTGGACCGAATATCACCTGCCGGCCGGTCAGGAGGCCGCGTTCCTAAAGCGCCTCGGCTCGCTGCTGACCGAGCTCGATCACAAGCGCCGCCTCGACCGGCTGCTGTTCAACGACAGTCGCTGGCTCGGCGAGCGCAACGAGCGCGCTCAGTATATCCGCCGTATGTTGCCGTTACTGTCGGCCGAGGAGCGGAAGAAGGCCGAAGCGCGTCTGGCAGTGTTCACGCAGGCCAAGAACTCGACCCAGCTGATTGCCAAGCTGCCGGCCGAGGCGCAGGCGGAATGGGGCGTGGCCATGCAGATGGCGCAGGCTTTGCGCCGGCAGAAGAAGGATGAGGAGGCCTGGAAGATTCTCCTGGCCGAGCCGACGGCGACCGTGCTCGTCAAGCCTGACGGCTGGTGGCAGGAGCGCCGCGCCAGCGCCTATGCCGCGCTCAGGGCCGGCAAGCCCAGTTTGGCGTATGATCTCGTGCGCGACCCAGGCAGCCTGTCAGACAACGCCGGCAAAGATGCAGCCTTCCTGGCCGGGTGGTTGGCGTTGCGGCATCTGCGCGATGCCAAGATGGCGCTCGGCCACTTCCAGATGTTGGCGGATACGGCTGATGGCCCGTTGAGCAAGGCGCGCGGTCACTATTGGCTGGGACGCACGCATCAGGCGCTCGCAGATCAAACGAAGGCCCAGGCCGCGTTCCGCGCCGCGGCAGTCTACATCGACACCTTCCACGGCCAACTCGCCCGCTTGGAGCTCGATCCGCAGGCTTCGCTTTTGAAGCTGCAGCCGCCCGCCGCACCGACCGAGGCGGAGGCTGCCCGTTTCAGCAGCCTCGATGCGGTGAGGGCCACCGTCATCGCCCGTAAGGCCGGTCTCGACGCCTCCGTCGTGCGCGCCTTCTTCAACCATTTGCGCTACCACCTGGCCGCCGAAGCGGAGGTGGCAATGCTCGCGCATCTGGCTCAATCGCTCGGCGATCAGCTGATGGCCGTGCGCATCGGCAAGAGCGCCATCGCGCGTGGACAAAACCTGATCTACTACGCCTATCCGGTGCAGGGCTTGCCGGCCTACAAACCGTTGCGCCAGCCGCCGGAGCCGGCCGTCATCCTCGGCATTGCCAGACAGGAAAGCGAGTTTGACCAGAGCACGCTGTCGGGTCCGGGGGCGAGAGGCATTCTGCAAGTGATGCCGATCACCGCGCGTCATGTCTGCCGCGACTACAAGATCAAGTGCGACATCCCGCGGCTCATGAAGGATCCCGTCTACAACACCATGATGGGCAGCGCCTATATCTCCGACCGCATGGATGAGTTCAGCGGCTCCTACGTGTTGACGTTGGCCGGCTACAACGCCGGGCCGGGACGCGCTCGCGAATGGATCAAGGAGTTCGGCGATCCGCGTGACGGCAGCGTCGATCCCATCGACTGGATCCACCGCATCCCCTTCGAGGAGACGCGCGACTACGTGCAAAAAGTGCTGTCCAACATCCAGATTTATCGAGCGCGTCTTGGCGAAGAGGCGAACGCTGTGCGCCTCAAGGCTGACCTGAAGCGCGCAGTGAAAGCGGCGAGCGGCGCGGCCCCGGACAAGAAGGCTGCTGCCAACTAGCGGTGGGCAGTTTGCACGGTTTTGCGGGGCGCTGGGGCAAGCGAGCTTGCGGCGGCCGCGGCCTCGTGCCAGCGTTGCTCCAAAGGGGCGTTGGGGCACACTATGCAGGGCTGGAACGACATCTACTTCACGTCGCGCGACGGGCTCAGGCTCTATGCCAGGCACTACGCCGTGCCGGGCTCGGTGAGGCGGCCGGCCGTGTGCCTGGCCGGCCTGTCGCGCAACAGTCGCGACTTCCATGACTTGGCAGTGGCGCTGTCGAAGCCTGATGAGACTGGGCGCGACGTCTATTGTCTGGACTATCGCGGTCGCGGCCGCTCACAGCACGATGCCGATTGGAAGAACTATTCCATTCTGATCGAGCTCAACGACGTCCTCGACTTCATGACCATGCGCGGTCTGCACAACGCCGCCATGATCGGCACGTCGCGCGGCGGGCTGATCACCATGCTGATGGCGGTGCTGCGACCGGCGGCCATTGGGGCGGCGGTGCTGAATGATATCGGGCCTGTGATTGAGCCTGAGGGACTGGCGCGCATCGTTGCCTATATCGGCCGCGTCCCGCTGCCGGCGACCTGGAAGGAGGCGGCCGACCTCGTGGCCGAGATGCACCGCCGTCAGTTCCCTGCCGTCACTGCCCAGCAGTGGGCGGAGTTCGCGCGCCAGGTGTTCAACGACGACAACGGGCTGCCGGCGCCATCCTACGATGCCAACCTCGCCAAGGCGATCTCGCTGGTGGCTGCGGAAGTGCCGGACTTGTGGCCGCAGTTCGTGGCGCTCAGCCACGCGCCCATGCTGGTGCTGCGCGGTGAGAACTCCGACATCCTGAGCGCCAAGACGCTGAGCGAGATGCAACTGCGCCATCCCCGGCTCGATGCCGTGACCGTCAAAGGGCAGGGCCACGCACCTCTGCTAAAGGATGCGCCGACCATCAGCGCGGTCTCCCGGTTCCTGGCCCAGGCCGACCTGACGGCGCTGGCGGCGTCAGAGGCAATCGTGGTGGGACGCTGAGGTTGGGATGACCGCGCGTGCGGCGGCGATGTCGGTAAGTGTCGTGCCGCTGCTGGTGGCGAGGGCGCTGGGCAGTAGCCGACGCCGGCCTCGCGTGCGAACGTGCTGATGCGCAATATCTCCTCGTGGTCGCAGCGATCTCCTCGCAGGCCCAGGACGGGCCCAGGGCAGGCCGAGGACAGGCCCAGGACATGCCGAGGGCAGGCTCAGGTCGGCGTGGCCGTACTGCGCCCTGACGAAACAGTGGCCGCCGTCGCGGATGAACCGGCGGCTGCCACTGCACCGGTTCTTGGCATTCGTGAGCCGCGCGACTGCGCCTTGCGCGCCGCCATCGCGCTTTCATGATAGGCATGCGCCATCGCACCGAAGTTTTCTGGGGACAGTCGTATCCGGGGGAACAGATGTCGTGGCTCAAGCAGCAGGTTCGCCAGACCAGGCTTCTACATGTTGCCCTGGGCGTGGGTGCCATCGCCGCGGTTGGCGCAGGCATCGCTCTTAATCAGCGATACTTTGAGAACCTGCGCGCGGGTCCCTATGCCATCCCGCTGTCCGAGCTCGTCGCGACGCAGTCAGCCGATGATCTTGCGCGCTATTGGGTGAGCCTCAGGCCGGCGCAGCTGCTCGATACGGGGGTCGATCACCTCTCGGTCAGGAAACGATACGGAGTTGAAACCGGTCGCAGCGTCACCGGCCATTTTTGGGTCGCCGTGGTTGGCGATCGCCTGCTGTTCGTCGAGACCTCGGGCGCTGCCCCGCTCGCGAACCAGGCCATTACCGGCAAGCTCGTCGATACGCCGCACAACGTCTCCAATCATCTCATGCAGGGCGTCAATCCGGTGGTGAAGGCGAAGGTGCTGCCGATTATGCTCAAGACTGGGGATTTTGCGGCGCCCGCCTACATCGGTCTGTCGGCGGCGGCCGCGATCTCGGGGGTTGCCTTGATGTGGGCGCTGGTGGCCGGGGTGCGGGCGCTCAGTCCGGGCAATCACCGCGCGCTGCGGGCTTTGCAGGCAGCGTCCATCTCGCTCGATGAGGTCGGGCATTCCATCACGGAGGATATGCGCACCGGCTCGAGCCTGCAGGTCGGCACCTATCGTCTTACCCGCGAGTACCTGGTGCGAACCGGCCTAATATTCGATCTGCGAGAGCTCAAGGACCTGCTCTGGGTCTATCCGATTGTGGTGTCGCACAAGATGTATGGCTTCATTCCCACCGGCAAGTCGCACCAACTTGCCCTGCACTTTCCGGACAAGAAGCTGACCCTCAAGATTGCAAAAAACTCGGTCGAACGCATTGCGCAGGCGTTGGCGACAGTTTCTCCTTGGACCATCATCGGCCACAGCCCTGACCTCGAGCATGCCTGGAGCAAGCAGCGCGCGCAGCTGGTGAGCTTCATCGCCGGGCGCCGCGCCCAGGTGCTTGCTCATTGGGCGCAGGGGTCCACGGCTGCACCTGGATCAGCTTGAGCACGCGCTGCGCAGCAAGCGCCGCGCATGGCGGCTGTAGTGCTGCCTGAATGGCAGCCTTGCCCAAACCGGTCCTTGCATCCGCCTGCCAATCAGCGCAGACTGCGCCCGTTCCAGGGGGGCCGGCGGAAGCTGGCTGAGATGGCGCTGATACCGCGCCGCCACCCTTTGAACCTGATCCGGGTCATGCCGGCGAAGGGACGGACGCAATCGCTTCCCCTCACCGCCATGTTCCCGATCAGTGAGAGGCCCTCTCCGCTTGCGCGGCAGAGTATACCGGCGAGGACAGCGCGATGAACAAGATCACCCGCGGCAAGGAGCTGATGGTGCCGAAGGTCACCACCGGGCCGATCACGGCCTCCAGCAAGGTGTATTCCTCGCCGGAGGGCCACCATGACGTGCGCGTGCCGTTTCGCGACATCGCACTCAGCGCAGGGGCGGGGGAGACGTCGTTGCGCGTGTATGACCCGTCGGGGCCCTACACCGACGCGCACGCCACCATTGATGTCGAGAAGGGTCTGCCGCGCATCCGTGAAGCGTGGGTGAAGGCGCGCGGCGGCGTCGAGGCATACACCGGGCGCGATATCAAGCCCGAAGACAACGGCCACGTCACGGGCAAGCACCTGGCGCGCGATTTTCCCAATAAGCCGGCGCCGATGCGCGCGCTGCCCGGCAAGCCGGTGACGCAATACGAGTTCGCCAAGGCCGGCATCATCACCAAGGAGATGATCTACGTCGCGCACCGCGAGAACCTCGGGCGCCAGGCCGCGCTCGCGCGAGCCAAGTCGGCGGTGGCGGACGGCGAAAGCTTCGGCGCGGCCATCCCGGAGCACATCACGCCGCAGTTCGTGCGCGAGGAGATCGCGCGGGGCCGCGCCATCATCCCGGCCAACATCAACCACGCGGAGTTGGAGCCGATGATCATCGGCCGCAACTTCCTGGTGAAGATCAACGCCAACATCGGCAATTCAGCCGTCACCTCCTCCGTGGAGGAGGAGGTGGAAAAAATGGTGTGGGCGATCCGCTGGGGCGGCGACACCGTCATGGACCTGTCCACCGGTCGCAACATCCACTTCACGCGCGAATGGATCTTGCGCAACTCGCCGGTGCCGATCGGCACGGTGCCGATCTATCAGGCGCTGGAGAAGTGCGGCGGCGATCCGGTCAAGCTGACCTGGGAGCTCTATCGCGACACTCTGATCGAGCAGTGTGAGCAGGGCGTCGACTATTTCACCATTCACGCCGGCGTGCGCCTGCCGTACGTGCCACTGACGGCCAACCGCGTCACCGGCATCGTCTCGCGCGGCGGCTCGATCATGGCCAAGTGGTGCCTGGCGCATCACAAAGAGAGCTTCCTCTACGAGCGCTTCGAGGACATCTGCGACATCATGCGGGCCTATGACGTCTCCTTCTCGCTGGGCGACGGCCTGCGCCCCGGCTGCATCGCCGACGCCAACGACCGCGCGCAGTTCGCCGAGCTGGAGACTTTGGGCGAGCTGACCAAGATCGCTTGGGGTCGGGGCTGCCAGGTGATGATTGAGGGCCCCGGCCACGTGCCGATGCACAAGATCAAGATCAACATGGACAAGCAGCTCAAGGAGTGCGGCGAGGCGCCGTTCTATACGCTGGGCCCGTTAACGACCGACATCGCGCCCGGCTACGACCACATCACGTCCGGCATCGGCGCCGCCATGATCGGCTGGTTCGGCACGGCCATGCTGTGTTACGTCACGCCCAAGGAGCACTTGGGCCTGCCAAACCGCGACGACGTGAAGGTGGGCGTCATTACCTATCGCCTTGCCGCGCATGCCGCCGACCTCGCCAAGGGGCATCCGGCGGCCCAGCTACGCGACGACGCCATCAGCAAGGCGCGCTTCGAGTTCCGCTGGGAGGACCAGTTCAATCTCTCACTCGACCCCGACACGGCGCGCTCTTACCACGACGAGACGCTGCCCAAGGAGGCGCACAAGGTGGCGCACTTCTGCTCCATGTGTGGTCCCAAGTTCTGCTCCATGAAGATCACACAGGACGTGCGCGACTACGCATCCAAGCTCAACGAGGCTGGCGTGGAACTGGCCCAGGAGACGACGCAGATCGATCCCGAAGCCGGCATGGCGGCGATGAGCGAGAAGTTCCGCGCCATGGGCGCACAGGTGTACGTCGACGCGGAGCGGGTGAAGAAGGCGAACGAGGCGCTCAAGTAAGGCTTGACGCTCACCCGTGATATCCTCGCCATCCCGCGGCTGCATGGCCCCGAGGATGTATGGCCCTGGAGCGCCAGCGCAGACTGATGGCTGGATGGCCGGGCCAAGCCCGGCCATGGCGCCATGGGACACCTCCCGCACCCGAACGATTGGCTCTATCCTGCGTTGAGGGAGCAAACCCACAACGGAGGCTAGCGTGAGCCCATCAGGTACTAGGCCCACCATTGCCCGCATCTGGAGGGGGCGGACCACGCGGGCCAGGGCCGACGAGTATGCAGCTTACCTCTACGAGGTCGGCATCAAGCCGCTGGAGGAGAAGGCGCTGGCTGTACAGCAGCTGCGCGAGGACCGCGCCGAGGACAGCGAGTTCATCACCATCTCCTACTGGGAGAGCGTGGAGGCGATGTCGCGCTTCGCCGGCCCCGACCCGCGCCGCATCCACCACCTACCGCGCGATCCGGAGTTCCTGATCGAGCTGCCGCACAGCGTGCAGGTGCTCAAGATCACCGCTGCAAAGGGCGTGTTCGGCACCTGAGACCGCCCGCGCCATGGCGCGGCAAGTCGGCCGTTTGGCATGTGACTCATGTGACTAGGGAGACGCCAATGTCGGACGATGAACGGGCCATTCGCAGCCTGGTTGTCAAGTGGATGGCGGCCAGCCAGGCAGGCGACACCACCGCGGTGCTCAGCCTGATGACCGACGACGTGGTGTTCATGGTGCCCGGGCGCGAGCCGTTCGGGAAGGAGGCGTTTGCTGCAGCCTCCAAGGACATGCAGGGCGTGCGCATCGAAGGCAAGAGCGACATCCGCGAGCTGAAGGTGCTGGGCGACTGGGCCTATTTGCGCAGCTACCTCGAGGTCAAGATGATGCCGTCAGGCGGCAACTCGGTGGAGCGCAGCGGCTACACCCTTACAATCTTTCACAAGCAGCCGGACGGCCGCTGGCTGTTGGCCCGAGATGCCAATCTGCTCACCGCCAGCAAGAGCTAGCCGCAATCCGCCGCTGGGATGCAACGCGGGTGCGGGAGGATCGTGGCGATGGGCGCATGGTGCGGGCTGCTTCTGGCGGGGGTTCTTCTGGCCTTTGGCGGGGGTGCAGCGCACGCCTGCGCCTGCTGCACCAACCAGGGCCAGCGCCACAGCGGACTGCACAAGCTCGATGCCAACCACCGCGAGCAGCTCGGCCAACTTCGCTTCAATGCCGCCGCGACGCTCTACACCGGCGAGCGCGACACCGCTGACATCAAGGGCATCTCGACGCCCGCCTTGGCCTACGAGCTGCACGTCGCACAGGAAGCGAGCCGCTGGGTGTTCGACTTGCGCGACAAGGATGGCCGCACCGGCACGCTGATCCTGCCCATGCCCGATAGCATCGGCATTTTTGAGGTCGATCCGCGCCTCGACTCAAGACAGGGTGGGACGGGTCCCTCGCTCTACAAGGAATGGTTGGTCGCGGCGAAAGTGACAGGCACCGGCATCTTCGCCGCCGGCGTACGCGGCAACACCCGCGCGCGCCTGATCCTGCACGGAGCAGGCAACAGCTGCACGGACGCAGGCCATTTCGGGCACTGGACGCTGGAGGTGAAGGGGCCAAACGCCGACTTCTCCTTGATCGGAGAATTGGTGCGCTAGCTGCCGGACGCGCGCCTGGTGTAGGCTCACGGCCAATCAGCACGAGCCGGGAGAAACGTCATGCGCCGTCGCCATACTCATATTTGATGTCCGTCGCGGCCATGGCTGCCGAGCCCGTGCGCAGAGACGGCACATGGACCGCCCGCGACTTCAAATTCCACACCGGCGAAGTCATGCCGGAGCTGCGCCTTGGCTACACCACGCTTGGCGAGCCGACCGGAGATCCGGTGCTGGTTCTGCACGGCACGACCGGGTCGGCGGTCAGCATGCTCGGGGCGGCGTTCGGCGGCGAGCTGTTCGGTGCGGGCCAGCCACTCGATGCGTCCAAGTACTACATCATCATTCCGGACGCGATCGGCCACGGCCGATCGTCCAAGCCTTCGGACGGTCTGCGCGCCAAGTTTCCCAATTACAACTATGACGACATGGTGGAGGCTCAGTATCGGTTGCTCAAGGAGGGTCTGGGCGTGCGCCATGTCCGCCTCATCATCGGCAACTCGATGGGCGGCATGCACACGTGGCTGTGGGGCGCAAAGTATCCCGACTACATGGATGCGCTGGTGCCGATGGCCGCGCAGCCGACCGAGATGGCCAGCCGAAACTGGATGCTGCGCCGGCTGCTGATCGATACGGTCCGCTCCGACCCCGGCTACAACGGCGGCAACTACACGGAGCAGCCGCGCGCCATGCGCATGGCCAACGTCTTCTTTGCCGTCGCCACCAACGGCGGCACGCTGGCCTATCAGAAGCTGGCGCCCACCGGGGCAGCTGCCGACAAGCTTGTCGACGATCGCTTGGCTGCGCCGTTCAACGCTGACGCCAACGACTTTGTCTATCAATGGCAGTCCTCGCGCGACTACAACGCCTCGACCGGCCTGGAGCGTATCCAGGCGGTCCTGCTGGCCATCAACTCCGCGGATGACGAGCGCAATCCGCCCGAGACGGGTGTGATGGAGCGCGAACTGAAGCGCGTGCGGAACGCCCGCCTGTTCTTGATCCCGGCCAGCGAGGAGACGCGCGGTCACGGTACCACCGGCATGGCCAAGTTTTGGAAGCAACAGGTTCAAGAGCTGCTGCAGACCGCCGCCAAGCGGGCAATGTAGGGCTGCGCCAAAATAAAAAGGACGCCTCGACGGGGGGCGAGGCGTCCTTGCGCGCGCAATCTCCCAAGGGGTAGGGAAGCGCGCTGCCGTCATCGGGGGGAAACCGATGGTGGCTATACCGTAGCCGGGTGGTGGCTACGACGGCTGTTCCCCGCGGAACACCCAAGATAACGCTGCCGCATGCGCAAAACCGTCGCGTCGGCTGGATGAAATCCGCGTAATATTTCGCGGACGCGTTGCCTGCGTGGCGAGCTACTTGGTGGCGTAGCGATCTACCCAGGCGGTGAAGGCATCGACGTACGACTGCAGGAACTTGCGCACGCTTTCGTCGGTGACGTTGTGCTGCGCGTCCACCAAGCCCTGCTTGAACTGGATGTAGCCCTCCGGCTGCCCCATGAGCGTCACATTCAGGTAGGCCAGGATCGAGCGCAGGTGCTGTTGCGCCACTGCCGTGCCAATGGCGCCGCCCGACGTGCCGATACCCGCCGTCGGCTTGCCGCTGAAGGAGTTCTTGCCATACGGGCGCGAGGCCCAGTCGATGGCGTTCTTGAGCACGCCGGGGATCGAGCGGTTGTACTCGGGCGTCACGATCAGCACACCATCGGCAGCTTCGATCTGGCCTTTGATGCGGGTAACCGCAGCCGGCGGGTTGGGCTCCAGGTCCTGACTGAACAGCGGCAGGTCGTCGATCTGCACGTGGGTGAATTCGAGCTTGGGTCCGGCCAGCTTGGCCAGCGCCTCGGCCAACTTTCGGTTGATGGAATCGCGGCGAATGCTACCGACGATGACAGCGATCTTGGACATGACGGCTCAGATCCTCGTGTTTGCAGGGGTGGTTCCCGTTTGTTACCGACCCTACATAGGTAACCAACTCGGAAACCCGCAAGGAGGCACATCCTTGAAACCAGGTCACATGCATTTGACCGGCGACTGCCGCGCCGTCAGCGAGGTGCTGGCCCGCGTTGGAGACAAATGGACGGTGCTGGTCGTTAACCTGATGGGCAGCGGCCCCAAGCGCTTCAGCGAGATCAAGCGCGAGGTCGGCGGCATCTCGCAGCGCATGCTCACTCTGACGCTTCGCGCGCTCGAACGCGATGGCCTGGTCACGCGCACGGTGACGCCCAGCATCCCGCCCCGCGTCGACTATGCGCTGACCGAGCTCGGACGCTCGCTGCTGGCGCCGGTGCAGGCGCTAGGCGCCTGGGCGCTCAGCAACCGTGCGCTTATCGAGCAAGCACGGCGCCGGTTTGATGCGGCCATTGAGACGGTGCGTTGAGCGAAGACGACTGGCAACGCGATGGCCATGGATTAGGGGCTGGCAGTCGGTCTATGTAAGCGCGCAGCGAGTGGAGGAGGGGCCATATGAACCTTGGTTTGGGCGGCAAAGTTGCGATCGTCAGCGGTGCGAGCCGCGGCATCGGCCGGGCGTGTGCGGAGGAGCTGGCGCGCGAAGGCGTCGACGTCGCGCTGGTGGCGCGCGACGGTGCGGCACTGGCCGAGGTACGCACCGCCATCGAGCAGCTGGGGCGACGGGCAATCTCTGTTGCCTGCGATCTGCGCGAGCCGGCAGCGGCGGCACGGGCCGTGCAGGCGGCTGTCGCGGCGTTCGGTCGGATCGATATCCTGGCCCATTCGGCAGGTGCCACCAAGCGCGGCGACTTCTTCGCGCTCACGGATGCCGACTTCGACGAAGGTTTTGCGCTCAAGTTCATGGGCGCCGTGCGGCTGGTGCGCGAGGCCTGGCCGCATCTGGTCAAGACGCAGGGTAGGGTGGTGACCATCATTGGCATTGGCGGGCGCCATGCCTCGCCTGATTTCACGATCGGCGGTCCGGTCAACGCCGCGCTCATGAACTTCACCAAGGCCATGGCGCTGCGCGGGGTCAAGGACGGTGTGCGCGTCATCGGCATCAACCCGGGTGCGATCGAGACCGATCGCCTGCGCCGGCGTCTGGCAGCTCACGTGGCGGCGAACGGAGGCACTGAGGAAGACGCGGGCCGCGCCATTCTCGCCGAGCTTGGTATCGCCCGCTTCGGTCGGCCTGAGGACATCGGCCAGCTGGTTTGCTACTTGGCCGGCACTGCGGCAAGTTTCATGCAAGGCGCGCTGGTCGACATCGACGGCGGCGAGAGTAAAGGCGTGTGAAACGCTGTCATCTGCGCTGGTGCGCGCGTAGTGTGCGCGCATGGGCCAACCTCACACAATCGTAAGCGCCTCATGATCGACCAGCGGCGGTCCGTTGGCTTTTGGCTTGACGGTTGGCGGATTGGGCGGCGACGCTAGCGCGTCGCTTCTGGTAGCGCGA
>Ga0075428_100001627_pt1 | contig 23994 bp, 22 predicted proteins | sample RhiMetdeltSRZDD2_FD_75291 | JGI IMG/M metagenome (GOLD analysis project Ga0075428, IMG submission 75291) | Populus rhizosphere microbial communities from Tennessee, USA - Rhizosphere MetaG P. deltoides SRZDD2 | ecosystem: Host-associated > Plants > Roots > Rhizosphere > Soil | place: USA... | reverse complement strand
TCGATGGCGACGACCGCGTCGGTGGCCTTCATGACCGAGCCCTCCAGCTTGTCGCCCGGCTGCACGAGCAGCTCGCTGACCCGCACCGGCACCCGGGGCACGAACGCCACCTCGTCGGCCGGGACCTGCACGCCGGCCTTGCGCCGCTCCAGGTCGGCCTCCTGGCCCGCGAGGTCGGCGACCGCGCCCCGGGCGCTGATCACCGACTGGGCGATGGCCACCCGCTGCTGAGCGGTGCGGACGGCGGAGTCGGTCGCCGCCACCGCATCGTCAGCTTGCCCAGCGGCAGCATTGGCGTCGGCGATCGCCTTCTCGCCGGCCAACCGCACCGACTCGACGTTCGCCTGCGCCGATGCCAGGTCCGCCCGAGCCGCGGCGACAGCGCCCGGCGTGGAGTCCGGGGCGGCCAGCAGCTCGTCCAGCGCCGCCGAGCGCGCCGCCACCTCCGCCTGGGCGGCCTGGTTGTCGGCCGCGGCCTGGGCCTGTGCCGCGGCCACCGCCGCTGGGCTGGCCGCCTGGGTGGCGAGGGCGTCTGCGTGCGCCGCCTGGGCGGCGGCGAGGTCGCCGCCCGCGGTGGCGGCGCTGTCGGCAGCGCCGGCCACCTCGACCCGGGCTGCGGCCAGGTCGGACTCGCGGGAGCGGATCGTCGCCAGCTGATCCTCGGTCGCCCGGAACGGCGCGTACCCTGCACCTTCATACCAGCGGGCCACCGCCGCTTCGGTGCCGGCGTCGTAGACGCCGTCGACCGGTCCGGGCCCGAAGCCCAGCCGAGCCAGGGCCTGTTCGAGTTGGCGGACGTCCTCGCCCCGAAGGCCGGGGCCGAGGTCGCGGATCCCCAGCCGGTCGCCGGCCAGCAAGAACACCGGCCGGCCCGTGGCCACCATCACGACGCCGCCCTCGCCGATACCCGTCCCGGGCGTCGGCACGTTGGTCACGATCCCCGGCGACGGCTTCAGCGCGCTCGGGGACGTGGTCAGCGTCTGCGGCGTGCCGAAGCGTCCGGTGCCGCGGGTGACCACGGTCGTGGCCACCGTGCGCTCCTCGGCCGGGACCAGGATGGGCGAGGGGCGGGGGGCTGCGGTCTGGGCGGCGATCTCGGCGGGCGAGCGGATGCGTGACGCGGCCACCCAGCCCCCGAGCGCCGACAGGACGACGGCCACGACGACGATCGTGGCGACTCTGCGACGGCTCACGTCGCGCATGGTGGGAGCGCCAAGCTGACTCCTGGCTGAACGCGACCGCTCCGCTCAGGTGCCGTTCAGCACCGATCCGGATGCTCGGGCTCATGAGGAAGTCCCCACGCGCCCTCGGCACCCTTGGGCTCGCCGTCGGCCTCAGCGTCTCCGCCGCGTGCGGTGGCGGCTCGGGCTCAGGCTCCACGGCCTCGAACGGGCAGCCCCGCTTCGGCTCAGAGGAGTTCGGCCTGAGCATGGACCAGCTGGCAGCCAAGGTCGAGCAAGTGGAGGGCCTGATCGGTGACTGCATGACTGCCGCCGGGTTCGAGTACGTGCCCGTCGACTTCGCCCGGGTCAAGGAGGGCATGGACGCCGACAAGACCGCCCCCGGGCTGTCGGACGAGGAGTTCATCGCCCAGTACGGCTTCGGCATCACGACCCAGTACGACCATCCGGGCCGCGAGATCGGACTGGGCGAGCAGAACGTCGCCATCTACGACGCGCTCCCACCACAGGAGCAGGTGGCCTACGACCATGCCCTGCTCGGGGAGGACCGCGAGGCGACCTTCGCACAGTCGGTCGAGGCCGAGGACTTCTCGAGGACCGGCGGATGCACCCGCCAGGCCGTCGAGCAGGTGTTCACGCCGCAGGAGCTGACGCAGGCCTACATCAACCCCGCCGATGTGGCGATCGCCGAGGACCCCCGCGTGGTCGAGGCGACGGGCAAGTGGTCGGACTGCCTCCGCGAGCAGGGCTACGACTACGCCAACCCCGACGACGTCGAGCAGGACCTCCACGACCGGCTGGACGCCCTCGCCCGCGGCGCCGACCCCCGGACGCTGACCGGGTCGGACGCCGCCGCGCTGACCGAGCTCCAGGGCCTGGAACTGGCACTGGCACCCGCGTCGATCCACTGCGAAGAGGACGTCCTGGAGCCCGTGATCTCCAAGGTCGAGGAGGAGGTCTTCGGCGCCCCCGTGTCGTGACCCTGGAGCCTGAGGGTCCGCCGCCATGCGTGTGCTCGTGGTCGAAGACGAGGAGCGTCTGGCATGGGGCGTCAAGGCCGAGCTCAGCGCCGACGGCTTCGCGGTCGACGTGTCCCACGACGGGGTTGACGCCCTGTGGCGCGTCCGCGAGCGGACCTACGACGCCATCGTGCTGGACCTCATGGTCCCGGGCATCGATCGCTACCGCCTATGCGCCACCCTCCGCGAGGAGGGCATCTGGATACCGATCCTCGTTCTCAGCGCCAGGGACGGCGAACGGGACGAAGTCGATGCGCTGAACTCTGGTGCGGACGACTTCCTGACCAAGCCCTTCACGCACGCGGTGCTCGTCGCTCGCCTGCGCGCGCTCATGCGCCGGCAACCCCGCGAGCTCCCGACTGCGCTCTCAGTCGGCGACCTGCGCATCGACCTCTCTCAGCGCCGAGTGTCGCGGGGCGACGCTGAGATCGAACTCACCCCCCGGGAATTCGCGATCCTCGAGTACCTGGCTCGCCGCCCGGGTGAGATCGTGTCGAAGCAGGACGTCCTCGACAACGTCTGGGACGAGCAGTTCGACGGGGATCCCAACCTCATCGAGGTGTACGTCGGACGGCTGCGCGACAAGCTCGACCGGCCCTCTGGCCGCAACCCGATCGAGACGGTGCGCGGTGCCGGCTACAGGCTGGCTGGTGGTGGTGGCTGATGGCTGAGGCGGACCGAGTCAACCCGTTGAGTACAGGGAAGGACCGTCTGACCCGGGCGGACCCCTCCCCCACGCCGTCCGTCGTTCCCGCGACCTGGCACTCGCAATCCTGATCACGTCGCCGGACTGCTGCCCGTCGAATGGACCCTGAAGGCCATTGTCGCCCCTCCCCCGCCGGCCGCGCCCGCCCGCCCGTTCACTGCGGGGCTCCGGCGGCGTGACCTTGCTGTCTGGGCGACACGCACGGGAGTTGCGCCGGTATTGAGTTATATTGATCAGAAGTGTTAGGCATTCCGACCATCGGCTCGAGAAGCCACGGAGAGGCCGGATCAGAGGAGCTTGGGGAATGCGCGGTGCACACATGATGGCCACGGGCACGACGATCGTGCTGGCGTTGGGATTGTCGCTCGGTGCCTGTGGGGACGATGACGGTGCTGGGGTCCGCTCCGGTGAGTCCGGCGGGTCGGCGAGCGAGGCCCCACCCGAGGACATCCAGGTCTCGGACGCGGAGGTCGCTACCGGGCTCCAGCAGATCGACGATCTCGTGGACGACGTGGCAGCCAGCGTCGCCGACGGCGACCTCGAGGCCGCGGGCGAAGCCCACGAACAGATCGAGCCCGCCTGGTTCGGCGTCGAAGGCACTGTGAAGGCCAACGACGAGGACGTCTACATCACGTTCGAGGACAACTTCGCCGTCCTGGGCCGAGCTGTCGACGAGGGCGACGCTGACAGCGCGCAGACCGCGGCCGACACGGTGTCGGAGACCGTCGCCTCGTATCTCGCCGACCACCCGGGATGATGCGGTGAGCGCGCGAGCACTGGGGCGATCGACGGCCGTGACGACCGGGTCCGCGCCACGGCGGCGCGTGCTCGTGACCGCGTCGATCGCTGCGGCCATCGCCGCGACGCTTCTCCTGCTGATGCCCGTTGCACGAGCCGCCGCCGAGTCGGGCGGAGGGTCGAGCACTGCTGTGCCACGCCAGTCGGTGGGCCGCGACGAGGCGATCGACCAGCTCGACGTCGTGCGCACCTCGATCGATCGCACGCTCGGGTTGGTCAAGGACGGCAAGGCCGAAGAGGCCTTCGCCGAGGCCAAGGACGGCTATCTCAGCCACTTCGAGCAGGTCGAGATCCCGCTGCGCCTGGCTGACGCGCAGCTCACGGCCGACGCCGAGACCCAGTTCGCCGAGATTCGAGGGCTCATCACCTCGGGCGCGTCGACCGGCGAGATCCGCGAAGCGATCGTGGAGCTGCGCGGGACGATCGATACCGCCGAGCGCAGGCTGACCAGTCCGGGCATCGGCGCGCCGGCGGTTGTCCTCGGGCAGTCGTTCCTGATCATCTTCCGAGAAGGACTCGAGGCTGTCCTGCTGGTATCTGTGCTGCTCGGCTACCTCGAGGCCGCGAAGGCCACCCAGTACCGGCGGCCGATCCTGTGGGGCATGGCTGTCGCGGCCGGCGCCACGCTGATCACCTTCCTACTGCTGCGCACGGTCCTCGACGCGCTGCCGTTCGGGCGCGAGGTGCTCGAGGCACTCACGGCGATCGTGGCGGTGATGGTGCTGTTCTACGTGTCGTTCTGGCTGGTCGCCCGTCTCGAGCAGAAGCGCTGGCTCGAGTTCCTGCGAGCCCGGGTCTGGAACGCGGTGTCTGTCGGCTCGACCACCGCGCTGGTGCTCGTCGGCTTCACGGCCGTATACCGCGAAGGCTTCGAGACTGCGCTGTTCTACCAGGCGCTGGTGTCATTCGGACCCGGGCTCGGAGGGCCGGTGCTTGCGGGGTTCGCGCTCGGCGTGGTCGCGCTCGCCGTCGTCTCGTGGGCGATCTTCCGGTTGGGCCGGCGCCTCCCGATCAAGACCTTCCTGTCGTGCGCGGTCATCCTGCTGATGGCGACCTCGCTGGCCTTTCTCGGCAACGCGGTCCGCTCATTGCAGGAGGCTGATGTCGTCGGCCTGCACCGATGGCCCGACTGGCCCCGGGCGCCGATCTTCCTGGCCCAGGCGCTCGGCTACTGGCCGAGCCGGGAGACGATGTCGGCCCAGGGCGCGTTGCTGGCCGTCTATCTCGCCGGTGCGCTCTACGTCTTCGTGATCCGCCCCCGTCAACGCAATGAGTACAGGACACCGGCCTCGTCGTCGCCCGGCAGCCCAAGCTCAGACGAGGGCGTACCGGCGACGACGGGCGCAAACGCTCGTCGCACGCCGAGCACGGCCGGCTGAGGCGGCAGCGTTGGCCATCCGGCTCGGCGTGGACGTCGGCGGCACGTTCACCAAGGCCATCGCCTACGACCTCGGGGGCGACGGCATCGTCGGGGAGGCGATTGTCCCCACCAGTCACGATCACCCCCACGGGGTCGCGGCGGGCATCGTCGAGGTGGTCGAGCGGTTGGCTCGAGAAGTCGGGCCGGAGCGGGTCGAGCTGGTCACGCACTCGACCACGCAGGCCGTGAATGCCCTGCTCGAAGGCGACGTGGCCACGGTCGGGCTGGTCGGGATCGGCCGCGCTCCCGACCTGCGCAAGGCGCGCAAGCGCACTGTCGATGCCCGCGTCGACCTGGGCGACGGCCAGACCATGCGCAAGGTGACCGAGTTCCTCGACGTGACCCACGGGCTCGACGCCGCGGGTGCGGCAGCGTGCGTAGAGCGGCTTCGTTCCGGCGGTGCCGAGGCGGTAGCGGTGGCCGAGGCGTTCGCCCCCGACGACGTCACGAACGAGGACCTGGTCGCGGCGGCCGCCCGCGCCGCCGGGCTGCCGGTCACGACATCGGCCGACCTCACCGGGCTCTACGGGCTGGAGCTGCGCGCCGTGACCGCCGCGCTCAACGCCTCGATCCTGCCGATCGCCCTGAGAACCGCCGACACGGTGGTCGACGGTGTCGCCGCGGCAGGAATCACGAAGCCCGTGATGATCATGCGCGGCGACGGTGGGGCTACTGACATCGAGGGGTTTCGCAAGGCGCCCGCTCGCACGCTCTACTCCGGACCCGCGGCTTCGGTGGCCGGGGCGCTGCGATCGCTGCGGCTCCAGGATGCCGTGATCCTGGAAGTGGGCGGCACGTCCACCAACGTCGCCGCCATCCGTCGCGGCCGGCCCGCCCTCTCGTATGTCCAGGTGGCGAGTCACGCCACCGCCCTGCGCGCCCTCGACGTGCGAGTCCTCGGCGTGGCCGGCGGGTCGTTGCTACGAGCTCGGCGCTCGAAGGTGTACGCCGTCGGTCCGCGCAGCGCACACATCGCCGGGTTGCCGTATGCCTGCTACCTCACCGAATCCGACATCGACGGTGCGACCACCGAGCTGATCGCCCCGCGTCCCGGGGACCCCATCGACCACCTGGTGGTGGTCACCGCCGATGGGCGGCGGGTGGCTCTCACCAACACGTGCGCGGCGAACGCGCTCGGCATCGTCGAACCTGGCGACTACGCCACCGGGGACGCCGCCGCAGCCCTGACCGCTTTCGCGGTCGCGGGACGGGCACTACGTCTTCCCGCCGAGGAGGTTGCTCGTCGGATGCTGCAGGCCACTGCCGACGCCATCGGCGATCTGGTCACCGCGGTAGCCCGCGACCACCACCTCGATCGTCCGGTACTGGTCGCGGTGGGCGGCGGCGCCGGTGGGGTCGGCCGGGCTGTTGCCGCGGCGATGGGCCTCTCCGTGGAGATCCCGCCTCACGCCGAGGTGATCAGCGCAGTCGGGGACGCCTTGTCGCTGGTGCGGGCTGAGCGCGAGCGCACGTTCGATCGGCCCGACGCCGAGCAGACCGAGCGGCTGATCGCCGAGGTCGAGGCCGAGGCGCTGCGATCGGGGGCCAGCGCCGCGTCCCTCGACGTTCGAGTCGAGCAGCTGGCCGACCGCAGCGCCGTGCGGGTCACGGTGACGGGGGCGATCGGGCTCGCCTCGGGTGCCCGTCCCGGTCGGACGCCTGTGCCCCGCGATGAGGTCGTGGGCGCTGCCCGCGACCGCGGCTACCGCGACCCGGACACGAGCTGCACCCAACGCGACGCCTACTGGCTGGTGAGCGAGGGCGACCGGGTCGCCGTCTTCGATCAGTACGGCGATCTCGTGGTCGACGTACGGGGCGAGAGGTTCGAGGTAGACGCGACCGAGCCCTCGAGCGAGGCGATGGGGGGCCAAAGCCGGGCCGACGCCGGAGCGTCGGACATGACCGGCGTGCTGATCGAATCAGCGATCGAGCGCCGCACGCGGCGGATCGGCCCTGTGACCGTGGCGCCGGACGCCTGGGTCGTCGCCGGGGCGCGATTTCTGCAAGTCGCCGATGTCGCGCCCGGTCCCGTCGCCGCGGCAGCCCGCACCCTCGCACCCGGGGCGACCGCCACCGTGATCATCGGAAGGGAGTGACTGCGTGGCCCTCTACATCGCACCAGCACGGCGCCGGCGCCGCATCCTCGTCGCGGCCGTCGTCGCGCTGATCGTCGGGCTGGGAGTGGGGCTCGTGGTTGGCCGGGTCACCGCACCGACGCTCGACGACCGCATCGGCTCCGTGCAGAACGACGCCCGCCAGACCGCCGCCCGCTTGCGTGTCATCGCCCTCCACGACGAGGCCGGCACCGGCAGCAGCACCGACGACCAGGGCACCGCTCTGGTGATCGAGCGGACCGGCAGGGACCTCGAGGACCTGTTCGACCGAGCTCCGTGGCTGGGTTCCGACGTCCGCCGGTCCCTGCATGATGAGTTGGACGCGCTAGCCGCTCAGCCCGATACCACGAGCGGCAGCTTCGGCGAGAAGGCCGACGACCTCGCCGCCCACATCGAGCAGGTATTCAACGCCGCGTGACCCGGAGCTACCCCGGTTGCCGGCACCCTCCACCGTGGGCTCGGGGATGCGGCGCAGGGGCGCTACGACGCACGATCTCATCACTGCAGGGCGGGGAGGCTGATCTCGATGCGGGTGCCGCCCAGGGCCGCATCGGTCATGTCGACCCGGCCGTCCAGGGCGTCGATCAGCTCGGCGACGATGGCGAGGCCGAGTCCGCTCCCGGCGTCGTCGGGGCGGGCGCGGGCGTCGTCCAGGCGCACGAACCGCTCGAAGACCCGGTCGCGGTCCGATGGCGGGACGCCGGGCCCGTCGTCCTCGACTGCGAGGGTGACGGTGCCGTCCCGCTCCGCCAAGGCGAACGACACCCGGGTGGCGGCGTGGCGCGCCGCGTTGTCGACGACGTTGCGGACCACGCGGCGCAGGGCGTCGGCGTCGCCGGCCACGGCGCCCGCCGACACCGCGGTGGCGTCGACCTCGAGGTCGGTCGTCGTGTGCAGCCGCCGCACCTCCTCGAGCACGATGTCGTCGAGCTCGACCGGATGGCGGTGCAAGGCCGGCTGATCCTCGTCGGCGTGGGCCACCACGAGCAGGTCGTCGACGAGGCGCTGGAGGCGCCACGCCTCCGCGAGGACGGTGTCGGCCAGCCCCCGCGTGGTGGTGCTCTCGGGGTGGGCTCGGGCCACCTCGGCGTGCTGGCGGACGGCGGCCACGGGCGAGCGCAGCTCGTGCGAGGCATCCGAGACGAAGCGACGTTGCCGCCGTTGAGCTTCCTCCAGGCGGTCGAGCATGCGGTTCATGGTGCGGGCCAGCCGGGCGATCTCGTCCTCCGAGCCGGGCGTCGGCACCCGCCTGGTGAGGTCCGTGCCGGACACGGCGTCGGCCGCCGTCGTGATCTCGTCGACCGGTGCCAGCGCGCGGCCGACCGTCCGCCACGTGATGGCGGCGACGAGGCCGATCACCAGCGGCAGACCGATCAACAGGAGAAGCGTTACGAGCGAGGACGACTGCTCGGCCACCTCCAGGGTGGCTGCCACGATGACGGTGCGGGGCCCCTCGCTCGTGTGCGCGGTGGCGGTCACGGCGAGGAACCGCTCGCCGGTACCCGACACGACCACGACGCTCGACCGGCCGGGCTCCAGGTCGTCGACGAGCGGCTTGTCGCCCGCCCGCTGGGCGAGGCGGCTGGCGGCCAGGACGTGGCCGTCGGCGTCGACGATCTGGGCGGCGAGGTCGTCGTCGTCGCTGTCCACGACGCCTGGGGTCTCCCCCTGCGACACGAGCCCCGCGGCCGTCGCCACCTGCTGGCGCACGGACCGCTCCACGCCTCGCGTCAGTGCGGCGCGCAGGGTCAGGACCAGGATCACCGCGCCGACCACGAGCGCGGCCGCCACCACCAGCGTCGCGGTCAGCGTCGTCCGGACGCGGACCGATCCCAGCCGGCCTCGGGCCTGCCTCCGGCGGCGTCTCGGCCGGCCGTCCCGGGCCTCAGCCGCCATCCCGGGCCAACCGGTAGCCGGAACCCCGCACGGTCTCGATGGCCTGGCGGCCGAAGGGTCGGTCGATCTTGTTGCGGAGCCGGCCCACGTACACCTCGACGATGTTGGGGTCGCCTGCGAACTGGTCGTCCCACACGTGGTCGAGCACTTCGCGCTTGGACACGACCTCGCCCCGCCGGCGCACCAGGTACTCCAGGATGGCCAGTTCGTTGGGCGTCAGCTCGATCTCGTCGGCGCCGCGCCACGCCTGGCGCTGCGCCATGTCGACCCGCAAGTCCCCTGCGGCCAGCACCACCGGTCGCTCGGTGGGCCGCCGCCGCATCATGGCCCGCAGCCGGGCGACCAGCACCGCATGGGAGAACGGCTTCGTGAGAAAGTCGTCGGCTCCGGTGTCGAGCGCCTCGACCTCGTCCCACTCGCCCGCCTTGGCTGTGAGCACCAGGATGGGCGACCACACGCCTTCCTTGCGTAGGGCCGCGCACACCCGGTAACCGTTCATGCCGGGGAGCATGAGGTCCAGCACGATGGCGTCGTATGCCTGCTCGCGGGCCTTCCACAAGCCGTCCTGGCCGTCGTGCGCGACGTCCACGGCGAACCCGTCGGCCACCAGTCCCGCCTTGATGCCGGCGGCCAGGCGCTTCTCGTCCTCGACGACCAGGACCCGCACGTCCGTGACGTTAGGGACAGCGGCGGCCGGGCGGGCCATCGGGGGGCCCGGCGTTCAGGCCTCGTTCAGCCAGGCGACCTCCGTGGCGAGGTCGTCCTGGCGTTGACGGACCGTCAGGTAGACGACGCCGGCGAGGATCACTCCGAGGAACATGACGGTCGCCGTGGTGGTGGACACGCCCAGGCCGCCCCGGCTGGCCGGCTGGGTCAGGTAGTCGCCCACCGACGCACCCAGCGGGCGGGTGAGCACGTAGGCGGTCCAGAACGCGGTGACCTCGCCGACCACGCCGAAGCCGTAGTAGGCGAGCGCCACGAGCCCGATGGCGGCGCCGAAGATCACTGCCGACTGCCAGTAGCCGATGGCGAAGCGCTCGGAGACGAGGTCGCCGGCCGCGGTTCCCAGCGAGAACGTGAACAGGATGGCGAGCCAGTAGAACGCCTCGCGCCGGGTCGTGTAGATGGTGTGGATCGACAGGGTGCCCTCGAACCGATACCAGACCGCAAAGGTCAGGGCCAGGGCTCCTGCGAACGCCGCGGTGCTGGCCTCGAGCGGTACACCGATCTTGTCGGTGAGGTTGTCTGTGATCAGCGTCCCGACGATCGAGATGACCACGACGACGGGCCAGTACACCGCGGGAACGTAACGCCGGGTGCGGAACTGCACGACCAGACCGGCGACCAACACCAAGCTCGCGATCAGGGTGGTCTTGACCAGCCCGATCCCGATGGTGCCGGAGAGGTAGTCGGCCCCGGTCTCCCCCACCGTCGTGCCGAGCACCTTGATGATCCAGAACATCGCCGTGATCTCGGGGACCTTGTTCAACATCTCACCCCGGGGGCGGGCCATCGTCTCGGCCATCGCGGGCGTTCCTCCTCATGGTCGCGAGGCCCGACCGTGCGCCGCCGCGCCTGACAAACCGCTGAAGGCGCATTCAGCCTTCTTTCAGGCTTGCCACGCGATGGTGGAGTGATCCGATCGGTCATCCCCTTCAGAGCTGCCCGTGGGTCGGGCGACGAAGGCGCTTCGTTCGCCGGGCTTCGCCGGCGCTATCCAGCGCTCACGCCCGCCATCGCGCTGGTGCCGCTGGTGCTGGGCGTCGGCGCGATGATCCGGGGCGGCCGGCTCCTCGTGTGGGACGCCCCGCTCACGGATCTCGCCGTGGCGCATCGCACGGCGTGGCTGAACGACGTCGCGCTGGTCGCCTCCCGCCTCGGGTCATGGGCCGTGGTCTTCCCGGCCGCGGCAGTGCTGGTGGCGCTGGCGGCCCCGAGGTCACGGCGGATGGCAGCGATCATGGTCGTGGTCGTACTGGCACGACCGGGCGTCGAGTGGCTGCTGAAGGACCTGGTCGGGCGCCCCCGACCTGTCGGGGCCCGGCTCGTGCCGGGCACCGGCTTCGCGTACCCCAGCGGGCATGTGCTGGCGGCTGTAGCGACGTGGGGGTTTCTGCCTCCCGTCGTCGCGCTCTACTGCCGCCGGCCCCCTCTACGACGCCTCGCGGTGGCCGCCTCCGCCACGTTGATCGTGCTCATCGCGTGGAGCCGTGTCTGGCTCGGCGTCCACTGGACGTCCGACGTCGTGGGCAGCCTGGCCATCGGCTTCGTCGTGCTCAGCCTCGCAGAAGCCAGGCTCGAACCGGGACGGCGTCAGTCGTCGCCGGCGCCCGAGTCCTCGTGGTCGGCGGACGTGGATACGACCTTGAACGAGTCGTCCAGCTGAACGTCGACCTGAGTGCCGTCGGACAACGTGACCTCGACCTCGTACAGGCTCTCCTCGTCGCCCACCTCCGTGCCGGTGACCCGTCTGTGACCCCTCGCCGCCCGGGTCAGGCGTGTCCTCTGTGTTCCGTTCCCCGGCACCACCACTGCCTCAACCCCTTGGATCGGGGCGCGACCGTCTGACCCGGCACCCCAACTGGCGCTGGAGGCGGCCAGACGCGGCACGCGGCGGTCCTGAACACCCGCTGACCCGGCGGCCTGCGGGTTCGGTGGCCTTTAAGCAGCCCTTCAGCAAGGGCGGACCATCGTTGGGGCATGACCGCGATCAGCGAGCACAGAGGCGTGGTGCGGCCGTCGTCTGTCGCTGCCGTCGTCGCGGCCGCCCGCCCCCGTCAGTGGGTGAAGAACCTTGTGGTGGTGGTACTGCCGGTCGCGGCGGGAGATCTGACCGCTCCCGGGATGCCAGGTCGCCTCGCGATGGCAGTGGCGGCCTTCTGCTGCGTAGCGAGCGGGACCTACCTGCTCAACGACGCGTGGGACGTCGAGGAAGACCGCCTGCATCCCCGCAAGCGCTCGCGCGCGGTTGCGTCGGGCCGGCTCGGCGTCCTCGAGGCCGAATGCGCCGGCGTGGCGCTGCTCCTGTGTGGAGTCGGCATCGCGGCTCTGGTCGGTTGGGCCCTGGCCCTGGTGGTTGTCGGGTACGGCGCGCTCACGACCGCCTACTCCGTCTGGCTCAAGCACGAGCCCGTGGTCGATGTCATCGCGCTGGCGACGTGCTTCGTGCTGCGTGCCGCGGGCGGTGCCGTCGCCGGCGGGGTGGCGCTGGACGCCCCGCTGCTGGCGACGGTCGGGTTCGGCGCGCTGCTGGTCGGTGTGGGCAAGCGGCTGGGCGAGCAACAGGAGCTTGGCGCCGAGGCCGAACGCCACCGTCGGGTGCTGGGCATGTATCCACCTGGGTTCCTGGCCCAGCTCGCCACCGTCGGGATGGCCGGGGCGCTGACCGCCTACGGGCTGTGGGCGGTCGCGGCGGATGGGTCCGCGGTCCATCACGGCTGGTTGAGTGCGTCGGTCCTGCCGTTCATGGTGGCGGTGCTCCGTTACGGCTACGTGGTCGCCCGTGGCGAGGCCAGCGACCCCGAGGCTGCCATGCTGGGGGATCCGGTCCTGCGCATCGCGGTCGCCGCCGGCGTGCTCGCTGCGCTCGTGGGGATCTACGTCTCGTGATCGAGGCGATTCCCGGACGCCGGACCGGCCGGACGCGGCGGTGGCGGAGGATCGTCGGTGCGGCGCTCCTCGTCGGGCTCCTATGGGCGACGCTGTCATACACCCGGGCACTGACCTATCCGGGGAGCGCCCCGTGGTCTGACCGCACGGTCGAGTGGATCCGCACCAACGGTGGAGCCCGCGTCGTCGACTCGGTCGAGCAGTGGTACTACTCCCACCACAAGCCATCACGCGGTGACGCGCGCGCGGCGCTCCGGCAGCTGCCGGCGCAGACCCCGACGACGACGCCCTCAGCCGCCCCACCCGGGCGGGCGGAGTTTCCCACCGACGTGCAATCGGTGGTCTCTCATCCGTCGCCGGGTGAAGGGGTCTGGCAGCCCGTAGGGCCGGCACCGGATGGCCGGCCGTCGCTGGAAACCACGGTGTTCCGGCCCAAGGCCGACGACCCGAACACGGTCGTCGGCGCCGCATGGATGGATACCGGCGCGTTGCGGGCGACCCTCGTCGCCGGCACCGTGGTCCCCGGGGGAAGCGGCTGGGCCTGGCATGCGGAAGTCCCGCGCTCGGAGCGATCGCACCTGGTGGCCGCGTTCAACTCGGGCTTCAAGTTCCAGGACACCGCAGGTGGGTACTACGCGGAGGGACGCACCGCGGTCCCGCTGGTCGACGGGCAGGCCTCGTTCGTCATCATGGCCGACGGGACGGCGACGGTCGCCGACTGGGGCCGAGACGTGCACATGGGCCCCGGCGTCCGCGCCGTGCGCCAGAGCCTTCAACTCATCGTCGACGGCGGCCACCCCTCGGTCGACCTGACCTCGAACACGCAGGGGGCCTACGGCACGCGGCGCCAGCAGCTCCAGTACACCTGGCGCTCCGGGGTCGGAACCGACGGCCACGGGGGCCTGGTGTACGTCGCAGGTGCAGGCCTTGACCTCCGCACGCTGGCCGCAGCCCTGGTGGACGCCGGGGCGGTACGGGGGATGCAGCTCGACATCCACGACAACAAGTCCACGTTCAACGTGTTCCGCCCCGACGCCGGGATGCCGGCGGGGACCGTGGGGACGAAGTTGATGCCGAACATGCAGCGCCCTGCGTCCCGCTACTTGCAGCCGGATCAGCGGGACTTCGTGGCGATGACGTTGCGATGAGCGCCCGTGGCGCCCTCGCGGTCGCGGCCCTGGTCGCGTCGGCCGCCTGCACCGGATCGACGCCGGACCCGGCGCGGCCCTCCGCCGGGCGCGGCACGCTCGAGACCCATGTGGTCGAGGTGGGCGGAGGGGCCGAACGCCGGGTGGCCGTCTACCTGCCACCGGACGCAACGGCCGGCACGGGCGCCCGCTATCCGGCCCTGTATCTGCTGCACGGATCAGGAGCCGACGAGACCCAATGGCCGGCCATCGGAATGACGGACGCGGCCGACCGCATGATCACCGACGGCTCCCTCCCGCCGATCGTGATCGTCATGCCCGACATCGACGCCGATGGGCAGGCGGTGACCGATGCGGTCGTGCCCTGGGCAGAGGCCCACCTGCCCGTCGTCCCGGACGCGGCGCACCGAGCCATCGGGGGAATCTCCCGGGGCGGGGCGACCGCTCTGCGCCTGGCCGCCACGCGCCCGTACGAGTACTCGAGGGTCGGGGGGCACAGCGCCGCGGTCCCGGCCGACGGCGCACTGGCCGAGCGGCTCGCGGTGTGGGGCGGCCCGATCTGGCTTGATGTCGGATCGCAGGACTCGCTGCAGAAGCGGGTCGGCCTCCTGAGCAGCGACCTCGAGGGGCACGGCACCGTCGCGCAGTACCACATCTACGACGGCGGCCACGACCGCGCCTATTGGGGTGCCCACGTACAGGACTACCTGCGCTTCTACGGCGGCTCAGGTGGCGTCGACGGCGGGTAGGTCGAGCACCAGGCGGGCGCCGCCCAGGGGTGACTCCGCGATCGACAATGACCCGTCGTGGGCCGCCACGACCTCGGCCGCGATGGCCAGCCCGAGACCGGCACCGCCCACGTCCCGGGCCCGGGCGTCGTCGAGCCGGGTGAAGCGCTCGAACGCTCGGTGCCGGTCGGCGGCCGGGATGCCGGCGCCGTCGTCGTCGACCACGCACAAGGCGCGGCCATGCTCGACGCGCAGCTCGAGCTCCACCCTCGTCCGGGCGTGGCGCTCAGCGTTGTCGGTCAGGTTGCGCAGCACCCGGGAGAGCGCGGCGGGGTCGCCCAGGACCCGGCTCCCGCTGACGGAGCGGGCGCCGACCGTCACCCGACCCCGTCGGCGCAGGCGCCGTGCCTCGGCCAGCACGAGATCGTCGAGATCGACGCGGTGCCGCGCGCCGACCGGGGGCCCCTCGTCACCCCGGGCCAGCGTCAGCAAGTCTTCGACCAGCCGCTCCAGGCGCAGGTCCTCGGCCAGGAGCTCGGGGATCAGGGAGTCGTCCCGTGTGTCGGGGTGGGCCAGCGCGACGTCGAGCCGGTGGCGCATCGTGGCGATCGGGCTCCGCAGCTCGTGCGAGGCGTCGGACACGAACCGGCGCTGACGGTCGCGGCTGCGTTCGAGCCGCGCGAGCATCTCGTTCATGGTCGCGGCCAGGCGGCCGACCTCGTCCTCGCCCGGGACCGGCACCCGCCGGTCGAGCTCGGACTCCGTGATGGCAGCCACCTGGCGCCGGATGGCCTCCACCGGACGGAGAGATCTGCCGGTCACCACCCATGTCGTGGCGGCCACCAGGGCCACGAGCCCGGGGAGTCCCAGCCAAAGGAGGCGCGACATGGCCCAGACGGCCTCGTCCGCCTCCTCCAGGGAACGGGCCGCGAGCACCGTGACCGGCCCGTTCGGCGTCTCGGCCGCTACAGCCACCGCCCGGTAGCCGTGGCGGTCCTCGCCCGGTAGCCGGAGTGTGCGGGCCTGGCCCGGCTCGAGGTTGGCGATGGGTCCCTCGCCTTCCAGGTTGGGGCTCGCCTCGACCACGCGCCCCCGCTGGTCGATCACCTGGACGAGCGACGACTCACGGTCGTCGATGGCCGGGTCGGTGTCGCCCTCGCCCTCCTCGACCAGGGCGACGACGTCCGCCGCCCGCAGCTCGGCGGCCGTCTGGACGTTCCCGGTGAGGGACCTGCTCACCACCGTCACGAGCAGGAGCGCGGCGCTCGCCAGCGCGATGCCCACCACGAGGGTGGCGCCCGCGGTGGTGCGGAGGCGCACGGAGCCGGGGCGTAGCCGGCGCTCAGCCACCGTCCGCTGCCAGGCGGTAGCCCCAACCCCGCACGGTCTCGATGGCCGAGCGGCCGAAGGGCAGATCGATCTTCTTGCGCAGGTAGCGGACGTAGACCTCGACGATGTTGGGGTCACCTTCGAACTCGTCGTCCCATACGTGGTCGAGGATCTCCCGCTTCGAGACCACCTGTCCCGCCCGGCGCAGCAGGAACTCGAGGACGGACAGCTCTCGGGAGGTGAGGAGGATCTCGCGGTCGCCTCGCCAGCAGCACCGGGCCGCCGGATCGACCCGGAGGTCGCCTGCCGCGAGCACGGCGGGGCGCACCCGGGCGCCGCGGCGGATGACCGCGCGCAACCGCGCGACGAGCACCACGTGAGCGAACGGCTTGGTGAGGTAGTCATCGGCCCCGTTGTCGAGCCCTTCCGCCACGTCGAGGTCGCCGTCCTTGGCGGTGAGCATCACGATCGGCGTCCAGTCGCCCTCCTCGCGAAGGGAGGCGCACAGCCGGTAGCCGTTCAGCCCGGGCACCATGACGTCGAGCACGATCGCGTCGTAGGCGTGCTCGCGGGCCATCCACAGCCCATCGGTGCCGGTCGGCGCCACGTCGACGGCGAAGCCGTCCCGCTCGAGGCCGCGGCACAGCGAGCGAGCCAGCGTGTCCTCGTCCTCGACGACGAGCACCCGCAACGTCAGCCCTCCCGTCCCGTACCGACAGGGAGCGGTCTCACAGCTCTCGCAACGCGCTGAGCTGGGGCCGGCCGGTCACGTGCAGCGCCCAGCGGCCGGCGACGACGGTGGCCACGGTCGCGGCCGCCGCCACGGCCGCCAGATAGGCGACAGGGACCGCGAGGTGGGCCGGCGGGGGGTCGAACACGCCGGTCAGCACCTTGACCAGCATCAGCGACAGCGCCCAACCGCCGAACGCCCCGGCCGCGAGTCCTCCGAGCCCGACGACGAGGGCCTCGGCCCACACGAAGGCGGCCAGCTGACGTCGGCCGGCCCCGAGGGCGGACAGGATCGTGAAGCTACGCCGCCGTTCGGCGAGACCCAGGGCGAGGGTCAGGCCGGTCGCAGCAGCGGCGAGGCCGAGGGCAAGCCCCAGCTCGACCGTGGTGAGCCCGGCCAGGTCGACGCTGGTCAGGCTCGACCCGACGAGGCGCCGGCTGGTGGTGACGTCCGTGACCACCGCATCGGTGCCGACGAGGTGGCGGACGCGGCGGGCCACAGCGGCCGCGTCGTGGCCGCCGGTGTCGACGAGGAACGTCCCGACAGCGGCGCTGCCCGTCTGCCGGGCGACGTAGTCCGCGTTGGCCACCACGAAGCTGTCGCTGGGTGCCGTCGGGAACTCCTTGGCCACCCCCGCGTAGCGGAACGGCACATCGGTGTACTGCCGGGTGCGGCCGTTCTGGAGTCGCAGCACGAGGGGATCGCCGAGGTGGAGCTGGAAGTCATGGACGGTCTCCAGGCTGACCAGCACGCTGTCGGGCTGCTGCGCCAGCGTGCCGATCAGCCGGGCGGCGGTGCCGCCCGCGAAATAGGCGTCCTGGAGCGAGGTGGCCGCGACGATCGTGCCGGTGCGCACGCCGTACAGGTCCTGGAGGTCGGCGCCGACATAGGCGTAGCGGTGCTGAAGCGGTTCGACGCCGTGGACGCCCGGCACGGTTGCCAACCGCTCTGCCTCGCCCGGCCCGACCTCGGCGCCGGGGGCCTCGGTCACGGTGACATCGGCCCCGTTGGTCAGGCGGGCGTCGACCTCGGCCTGCTGGCGGTATGTGGCGTTGAAGGTTGCGGTCGACGAGGCGAAGGCCGCGGTGAGGCCGACTATCGCCAGAGCCCGAGCCAGGCGGCGGCGCTGACGTGACAGCGTGGCGGCGACGCTTCCGCCCAGGTTGCGGTCGAGGACGCGGGCGGCCCGCGCTACGAGCGGGCGCCCGCGGCCGAGCAGGAGGTCGCCGAACCACCAGGCCGCGAGGCCGAGGCCGACCCAAGCCAGCGCGGGACCGGCAAACGCCCAGTAGCTCACCGAGATGGTGGGCACCCCTTCGGGCGCCAGGACCAGGGCGTAATGGCCGCGTCCGGTCAGCCAGAACACCAGGCCGCTGGCGGTGACCGCCGCGAGCGCGGCGAGGCCGAGGCGCCCGCTGGTGGTGGGGGCGTCGTCGGTCCGGCTGACCGTCCGGCGCGCTGCGCTGACCGTCACCCGGGTGGCGTCCCGCCAGGCGGGCAGCGCCACCGTCGCCGCCGCGATGGCCAGCCCGGCCACCGCGGCCGCCGCGGCCCAACCGGCGGTGGCCGCGGTGGTGGCCCCGAAGCGGGCGCCGCCGAACGCCAGAGCACCGACGGCCAGCGCTCCCACGAGCCCGAGAGCGGCGCCGACGCTGCCCACCACGCCGGCCTCGATCAGGCCCAGGCGCACCAGCCGGCGGGTGGTCGCACCGCGGGCCCGCAGCAGGGCCTGCTCGCGCCGGCGACGGTCTCCGCCCGCTGCCGCAACCCCCGCGGTGACCAGGGCCGCGAGCAGCGCACCAGGGAGCCCGAGGAACAGGAACAGAGCCTGCGCGTACAGCGCGTCCTCGCGTGCGGCGCCGAGGGTCGCGGCCAGGTTGTCGCCGACGAGGCCGCCGCCGGCCAGGCGGGCCTCGAGGTTGTGAGCACGCCCGGTAACCGTGGTGTATGCGGCCGCGGGATCGGCGGGCAGCCGGTGCTCCAGGCGCGCGTGGACCTGAGTGCGCACCAGGTCGGGCGCGACGGTTGCCAGCGGGCCCATCAGGCGGCCGAACTCCTCCGCCGGAAGGAAGACGACGTTGTCCGGCGGCGCCTGGGGCTGGGCCCCTACGGGCGCGCCGACCTCCTGGAACAGCGAGTCGGCCTGGACCGGGTCGACCACGCCGTCGACGATCACGCTCGCAGGATCGAGCCCGGCCCGGCCGATGGTGACCGCGTCTCCCGGGGCGGCGTGCAGGTTCGCCGCGGTCTGCTGGGCCAGCAGGACACCGGTGTCGGCTCCGGCGAGCGTGCGCAAGACGCCGGGGAACGCGCGGCGGTAGTCGTCGGGCAGGCCGACGACCACCCCGGCACCAGTGGTCTGAGTCGACGCGCCGGTCACCGCGCTGAGCCCGGTGGTGGGGGCGAACCCGACCGCCCGGGCGTCGACGACTCCGGTGTCGTGGGTGACCGCGTCGATCACCGTGGCCGTATCGCTGCCGGGCTGTGCCTCGACCTGCCAGTCGACCGCGACGTCGGCGATCGCCCGGCGGGTCATCGTCGCCTTGGAGGCCGAGAGGAACGCCCCGAGCGAGGCCAAGAGGGCTACGGCGACGCCCACGCCCGCGGCCGTGGCCACGAGTCGACCACGACGTTGCGCGACGAGCCCGTGCAACCAGATCAGGCCGACCACGACAAGGCCTCGCTGGTGCGCAGCCGGCCGTCGACCATGCGCCAGGTCACGGCGAGCCGGTCGGAAACGGCGGGGTCATGGGTCGCGACCACCAGCGCGCAGCCGGTGTGCGCAGCGGTGTCGACCAGGGCGTCGACTACCTGGGTGCCGGTGACGTGGTCGAGCTGGCCGGTGGGCTCGTCGGCCAGCAGCAGCCGCGGCTGACCGACCAGCGCCCGGGCCACTGCCACCCGCTGCGCCTGCCCGCCCGAGAGCTCCTCCGGGAGCCTGTCGCCGAGGTCGTCCAGCCCGAGGCGTTCCAGGGCGGCCTGGGCCCCCGTTCGCGCCGTGGCCTCGTCGATCCCGGCCAGGACCAACGGAAGGGCCACGTTCTCCGTCACGTCCAGGAGCGGGAGCAGGCTCGGCGCCTGGAACACCACGGCGACCGGTCCGGGGCGCAGCATCCGGCGCGGCCCGAGAGCAGGCCAGTCCACGGTGCCCGTTGTCGGTTCGTCCAGGCCCGCCAGCAGGTGCAGCAGGGTCGACTTGCCCGAGCCCGACGGCCCGGTGAGCGCGATGCGGTCCCCGGCTGCGATCCGGCAGGTGGCCCCATGAACCGCGACTACCGACCCGGCACCGCGCCCGAAGGTGCGGGCGGCATCCTCGCACCGGACCACGATGTCGGTGGTCACGCCACCAACCGGCCGTCGTGGAGCACCAGGCGCCGGTCGCTCGCGTCGGCTACCGCCTCGCTGTGGGTCACCACCAGGGCGGCAAGGCCGGCGACGGTCTGCGCACGTATCAGGTCGAGGATGCGCCGCCCGGCGGCAGCGTCTACCTCGCCGGTCGGTTCGTCTGCCAGCAGGACCGGGGGATCGTTGGCCAGCGCGACCGCCAGTCCGGCGCGCTGGGCCTCGCCGCCCGACAGGTCGACCGCCCGGGAACGGGCCCGGTGGGTCAGGCCGAGCCGGTCGAGCAGTGCAGCGCGGGCCGCGGGGTCGTCCCGCCCCGCGAGCCGCTGGGCCACGGTCAGGTTGCCGGCGACCGTGAGCTGTCCGAGCAGGTTGTCCGACTGGAACAGCACGCCGATGCCACGCGCTCGCAACGCGGCGCGCTCAGGCTCGGGCCGGCGGCTGAGGCGCTCCTCGCCGAGGTGCACCGTGCCGCCGTTGGGTTCGTCGAGCCCGGCGAGGCAGTGCAATAGCGTCGACTTTCCCGAGCCCGACGGTCCGGTGATCGCCACCAGCTCACCCGGGGCGAGGGTGAGGGACACGCCCCGCAACGCGAGGGTCTCCTCGTCGCCTGCGTGGAAGAACCGGTAGAGGCACTCTGCCCGCAAGACCGAGCCATCCGCGCTTCCGGTCATGACCCGTAGCGGACCGAGTCGGACACGAGGCGCCACGGGTCCACGTTGTCCGCTCCCCGAGGGCCGGACAGGACCAGGACGATCTCGCGCCCGCCGTCGAAGAACTCGTAGCGCTCCACGTCCAGGGGCGCGGTGCGGCCGGTCACGGCGTCGGGGGGCGAGTCGCTGCGGTAGCTGATGCGGATCGCGGGACCCCCCGATCGGGTGACGGCCTCGACGCGGCCAGCCTCGTAGCCGGGTGCGGCGGCCGCGATCGCCGCGAGCTCGTTGCTCGTCGCCGAGTCGACCGTGGGGGCCACGGTGGCCGGTTCGGTCGACAACATGATCGAGTTGAAGTTGTCGGTGAACGTGATGGTCCCGCCCTGTTCGGTCCGCGACCAGCCTTCGGGCACCTTCAGCGTGAAGGAGCCATCGGGGAACTGGTAGGGCACGAACGCCTGGTTGTCGGGGATGTCGCCGGGAGGGCTCTCGTCCGGCGCATTGGGATCGACCTCGTCGCCGCGGGAGCTCGCACCGTGCGAGCCGTTGCCGCCGCACGCGGCCATGCCGCCGAGCGACAGGAGGGCGACCGTGGCGACGACCGCTAGGCGGCGTATCGGGTGCTCGGGAAGCGAGGGCACGCCTCGACGGTACGGGCGCCTCGGTAATGGCCGGCTCCCACGATGGTCAACGGACGGCAAATTCTGGTACCCGCGACCTCCGGCCATCCCGCAGCGCCGGCACGCGGTCGTACGCTCGACGCCGGTGCCCGACCGGATCCTCGTCGTCGAGGACGATCCCACGATCGCTCAGCACCTCGAACGAGCCCTGCTCGCCCAGGGCCACGATGTCGCGGTCGCCGCCACGGGTCATGACGCTCTACGGCGAGCGGCGGTGGACGAGCCAGTCCTCATCCTGCTGGACCTCGGGCTACCCGACATCGACGGGATCGAGGTGAGCCGCGAGCTTCGAGCCGGTGGGTCAACGGCGGCCATCGTCGTGCTGACCGCTCGTACCCAGGAGATCGACGTGATCGTCGCCCTCGACGCGGGTGCCGACGACTATCTCACCAAACCGTTCCGCCTCGCCGAGCTGCTGGCTCGTGTGCGCGCCCACTTGCGCCGGCCCGGTCGCGCCGATCCCGCCACCGGCCTATCGGCGCCGGGACCGGTGACGGCCGGTGACGTGACTGTCGACCGCGCGGCGCGCCGGGCCTTCCTCGGGCCAGACGAGCTCGACCTGCGAGCCAAGGAGTTCGATCTGCTCGCCCTCCTGGTGGCCGAAGCCGGCCGGGCCGTCACTCGTGACCGAATCATGCACGACGTCTGGGACGAGCAGTGGTTCGGTTCGACCAAGACCCTCGACATGCACATCTCGGCGCTGCGGCGGAAGCTGGGTGAGTCGGACGGCGGCCCGAGCAGGATCGTGACGCTGCGCGGGGTCGGCTACCGCTTCCAGGTGCCATGAGACGGCGCATCACGCTGGTCGTCGTCGTGGTCGCCTTCGTGTCGGTGGTCGCCTTCGGCGTCCCCCTCGCGGTCGGCGTCGGTCGCTTCTACCGCGACCAGGACGTACTGCGCCTCGAACGCGAGGCCGAACGAGCTGCCGCCGCGGTTCCCGAGTCCTTCGTGGCGACCGGGGACCCGATCGAGCTGCCGCGCCCACCCGATGGCATCTCCACCGGGGTCTACGACCTGTCCGGTCGGCGGGTCGTCGGGACCGGGCCCGACCGCGGCGGACCGCTTGTCGCCCGCGCCTCCCGCGGCGCCGTTGCCGACGGGGCCGATCGGAGCGATCTGGCGGTGGCAGTCCCCGTGTTCGACGAGGAAGTGGTCGTCGCGGTGGTCAGGGCGGCCCAGCCCGCCGGCTCCGCGGCCCGTGACGCGCGTGACGCCCGGCTCTGGATGGCGGCGCTGGCCGCTGGCATCGTCGTCGGAGCCGGCCTGATCGGCGTGGTCGTGTCGCGCCGACTCGCCCGGCCGGTTGAGACCCTCACGACCGCGGCGACCAGGCTGGGCGAGGGCGACTTTGCCTTCAGCGCCGCGCGTAGTGGGGTGCGCGAGATCGACGATGCGGCGACCGCGCTCGACCGCACGGCGCGACGGTTGGGCGACGCTCTCGACCGCGAGCGGCAGTTCAGTGCTGACGCTTCCCACCAACTGCGCACGCCACTTACCCGATTGCGCCTAGCGCTCGAGTCGATCGGTGTCGACGACACCGACAGCGACGAGCTGATCAGCGAGGCGCTCGGCCATGCCGACCGGCTCGAGGCCACGATCGACGAGCTCATGGCACTCGCCCGTGACGTCCACCCCGACCAGGCGAGCACGGACATTCGGGCTGCACTCGACGAGATCGAGGGGCAATGGCACGAGCGCTTCGCCGAGCACGGCCGGCGCTTCGAGGTACGGATGCATCCCGGCGCGACACGGGTGGCGATCTCCCCCGCGGCGCTGCGGCACGCGGTCGACGTCCTCGTCACCAACGCCCTCGACCACGGTGCCGGGCGCGTGACCGTGGCCTCTGTCCCTACCGCCGGAGGCGGGGTGAGCATCGACGTCAGCGACGAGGGCCCGGGATTCGCGGATCCCGAAGCCGCGTTCGCCCGCCGGGGGCCGGGCGCAGCGGGGCACGGCATCGGGCTGGCGCTGGCGCGTAGCCTCGTCGAAGCCGAAGGTGGTCGTATCGTCGTGACCCGGGCCGCTCCGTCCCCGACCGTGAAGATCGTCGTGCCTGATGAGGCGCCGGAGGCCACGCCTTCGATGGGCTGACCCGGCGCGATGCAATCGCCGCGCACCGCGAAGATCTCGTTGTCCGACGACGCCTCGTGCAGCTCAAGCAATCTGCTGCTGGAGCGCCCGCGGCCACCTGCGCCTGTTGTGGATCAGCATGTCTCGGTCGGCCGCCCACCTCCCGGATCCCGAACGTGCGATACCTACACGCAACGAAGGTCGTTCGCTGACACGAGCGTCGCTTCTGCTGTCAGTTTCCATCGCTGCACAGCTGACGTGCAGCGACACCGATCTGTCTGTGAAACGACGCGGTTTGTCAGTGGAAGCAACAGACCTGTCAGTGGAAACGACAGTGATGTCAGTCCCTTTGGCTTCGGCATTCGATGGACTATGCCTCGCAAGGCTCGTGGCTCGCGCGCTCTACGGGTACCCCTAGCCCTTCGTCTGATCGTCTGTCCGGCCGGCGGCCAGGGGCTCAGGTGTCGCGTTCGGGGTCGGAGCCGGAGTCGACCTCGATGTCCGGTCCGGCCTCGGCCCGCGGACAGCCGCACTCATTTGCTATGCATCAAATCAGATTGATATAAATTGG